>ERZ1034917.209-NODE-209-length-56806-cov-13.794101_pt1 | contig 56806 bp, 48 predicted proteins | sample MGYA00520605_ERZ1034917 | MGnify/ENA primary metagenome ERZ1034917 (study PRJEB33766, sample SAMN09781784) | gut metagenome | biome: gut microbiome | host: Homo sapiens | place: Madagascar | study: EMG produced TPA metagenomics assembly of the PRJNA485056 data... | reverse complement strand
TCCGCTTTTACAATTTGAACGGATTTTTTGTTAAAAAACTTGCACACGGCGTTATATGTTGATGGCGGCAAACGATCGGGGACTGTCCCGGTGCCGGTCATAACTTCTGATGACAAAATAAAGACCGTAGAAATCGGCGCTGCGAGAATTCCCTATTTTTACTATCCGTGTAATAAGTTTACAGGAAATATTTTGCATGATATTTCCGGTTACGATCATCACGGCAATATCAATGCTCGTTTTGACGGTGGCAAGCTTGATACGACGGGTTATCATTATGAACATACCGGCATTGCCGGAGCAGGAAACTCTACAGGAGATCCGGCATTTGAGCTCGATGAAGATGGTTCCGGTTTTTATCGGTTCAAAGGGGCAGGTTTCGCCGCTTTGATGGGAGGCACAGCTTTTCCATACGCTTCGACTTGGGAGTTGGAAATGCGAGTATCCGAATACCAGGAGCAAGCAATCCTGAGCACCATTCAACGGCAGCTGAATATTGCGATGTCCGAAGACGGCCATATTCTTGTCAGCCGCGGCAATCCCGGCACGGAAGTACAACTTAATTCCAGTGCTGCAAGCACGAAAGAGGTATTGCTGAAATCTCTGGCGCCGCTTCCGCTTAACAGTTGGAATAAAATAACCGTTGTTTATGATCTTAAGAAATTATATTTTTACTTGAATGGTGAATTGCAGGCAAGTGCGTCGATCGCTCCAACGCGTGTCCATGAAGATCTGAATTCCGTCTATATTGGAGGGAAAGCCACGTTCGCTGTCGGTTGCGAAGCTCCATATTATCGAGGAGATTTACGCAATCTCCGGCTGTATGGACGAAATCTTTCTCCGGATGAATGGTTATAGAATTTCACTGGCTGAAAGTGCGGAATACCAAAAGAAATTTGCACCCATTGGTGCAGAACCCAAAATGAAGCACTAATAAAAGTCACGCTCCTTAGAGTGAAGTGATTTCGCATCATGCGAAACATGTGAAATGCCGTATTTAGTTTATATGGTCGCCTTCAACATTTAATATCTGAATAAAAGGGCAGAAAATATGAAAAACAAGCCGAATAAAGCTGATTCGTCATTGATTGGGAAGTATTTTACGCTAATAGAATTGCTTGTCGTTATTGCTATAATAGCCATTCTGGCGAGCATGTTGCTGCCGGCGCTGAATAAAGCTCGTTCCCGCGCCCATGATATTGCTTGCAAAAATAACCTGAAACAGCTGGGTAATTTAGTTGTGATGTATTCCGGTGATTATAATGGTTATGTGCAGACCAAAATCGGAGACTATGGCTGGACAAATAGTGCATTCGGCACAATGTTGTCTCCTTATGCTTCCGGCTGGGAGCAGGACAATGGCGGTCCGGTGGAGGGGGACGGCATCCGAAAAGTTGGTTATTGTCCGGGAGATACAAATAAGAATTTCTATTGTCCCTCCTACGATACCTTTGCTGCTGTTGCATTATTTTTCCCGAATGCATATAAGACCGGCTGGGATCAGGACAGGGAAGCTGGAGCTACATTCTGGGGAAAGATCGACAAATTAGGAAAATCCGGGAATGTTCGTGCATCCTTTGCACTAATTGCAGATAACCCGGTAGGCCAATACCATATATCCGGCCATTCAATCTGGTTGAATTATTGGAGAGTCGACGGCAGTGTTCACGCTTTTCGAGATCATGAAGGGAAATTGCCGTTGAGTGGAGATCGAGGTTACTGGAGTGTTGCAGACAAAGATGCTTTCAGTTTCTGCTGGCAAAAAATGTCTGATTGGCAATTGCTTTTCTATTACTGAAATGTTCAGGATGTAAAGTCATGAGTTCGTTGGATTGGATAATCCTGCTGCTGCCGCTGTCGCTTGTATTCTTCATGGCATACCGGTCCCGGCGTTATATCCACGGAGTGGCCGATTATCTGGCTGCCGGTCGGGTTTGTGGGCGTTATGTGATTGCCGTCTCGGATATTACTGTCGGCTTGGCGGTAGTTACGCTGGTTTCCCAAGTGGAGGCAAACTACAAGACCGGCATCGCCATCGGTTTCTGGAGCGGTTTGCTGATGCCGATTACCATGTTGTTCAGTCTGACCGGATACTGCCTTTATCGTTATCGCGAAACCAGGGCACTCTCCATCGGACAGTTTTTGGAAATGCGCTACAGCCGTTCCTTGCGTATCTTTGCCGCGACGCTGCGCACTTTTTCCGAAACCGTCTGCAATATGATCGTGCCGGCCGTTTCCGCGCGCTTCTTCATCTACCTTCTGGGCTTGCCATACCATATCTCGATTTTCGGACGGGAAATATCAACGTTCGCGATCGTAATCGTTACGGTGCTGACGATGGCGCTTTTCATCATCTGGTGCGGCGGAACTGTGGCCCTGGTAATTACCGATGCGATTCAGGCATTGATGACCTATCCGATTTTCACGGTCTTTGTGGTTTACATCCTGACCAACTTTTCATGGTTCTCAGAAATCGCGCCGGTAATGGCCGACCGAGTCGCCGGCGAGAGCTTTTTGAATCCTTTTGACATTGAGTCATTGCGTGATTTCAATCTTTTTGCCTTATTAGTCACAATTATGAGCCGAATTCTCAATCAGGGCAGCTGGATCGGCGCCGGTTCTTCAATGGCCGGACGGACACCGCATGAGCAGAAGATGGCCGGTGTGCTCGGTGAATGGCGGAACGGTTTCTCGCTGATTTTTTATTTCCTGATCGGTGCAATTGTTCTGACAACTCTTAATCATGCCCATTTTGCTTCAAAGGCTCGGGAAATCCGTGCAGAATTATGCGGCAGGGTGGCTGATGAAATCGTTGCCCGGCCTGAAGTCAGAAAGCAGATTGCCGATGCCATAGAGGCGCTGCCGGAGCAGATTCACCGGATCGGCACGAATGAACCGCTTTCACAGCAGAGCAACCTGGACTCTCCCTATCTTGATTCCGTACATGAAGTGCTCGGTGATGACGGTTCAGGGAATGCAAAATTTCAGGAATTTCGCACTCTGTACCATCAACTCATGCTTCCCATGACAATGCGGCATGTATTGCCGGTGGGGCTGTTCGGACTATTTATGCTGTTGATGGTGATGCTGATGATTTCCACTGACGATTCGCGTATCTTTTCCGGTGCATTGACCACGGTACAGGATATCATTATGCCGTTTATAAGCACCTCTTTGTCACCCCAGAGGCATATTTTGCTGGTACGGTTGGTATCAATCGGGATCGGCATCGCCTTTTTCTGCGGTTCCTTCTTCATGGCACAGTTGGATTACATCAATCTCTTCTGTATTATTACCACCAGCATCTGGCTTGGCGGCGCCGGACCGATGATGATCGGCGGACTTTATACCAGATTCGGCACTACGGCTGGAGCATATGCTTCTCTGATTTCTGGAATTGTGATTTCCGGGGGAGGCATTCTATTACAGCGCTATTGGGCTGGGCTGATCTATCCGTTTCTGGCAAAACAGGGGTGGACGGAGCCGGTCGGGGTGCTGCTGGAAACGGTCTCGTCTCCCCTTGCCCCCTATATCGTCTGGCAAATGGATCCGGTGAAGTTCCCGATCAACTCCAATGAAATCTTTTTCCTGTCGATGGTCACAGGAATCATCCTTTACTGCGGAATTTCTTTTCTGACTTGCCGTAAGCCCTTTAACTTGGATCGAATGCTGCATCGCGGTATTTACGGTGAGCGGCAGGAGCAGCAACCGGTCAGGAAGGCGCGGGGCGTCAGGGCATTGCTGAACCGGCTTGCGGGAATCGACGAGCAGTATTCCCACGGCGACAAAGTTATCGCCTGGTCGGTGTTTCTGTATGCATTCGGATATACTTTTATGGGAACATTCATCGCTGTAATTGTCTGGAATTGGCTTATGCCGTGGCCGCTGGAGTACTGGAGCTATTATTTCCTGACGGTGCAGTTGCTGGTGCCGAGCGTTGTCGCTGCGATTACTTCGGTCTGGTTTTTGATCGGCGGCATTGTCGATTTGCGCCGGATGTTCCGTGATTTGGCCGCGCGCATCGACAATCCGTTTGACAACGGGATGGTGGAAGGGCATGTTTCACTTGCCGATAAAATGGCGTCTCCCGCAGACTGCCCCCAAAGGCAGGACGGAAATACTCAATGAGTTAAACTATTCGGCAATATAATCACGAAATGGCAGGTTATTTTGTTCAGAACCCAATAGCGACATTCTTTCAAGCGTTATTTGAAAGATCGATTTGCGGTATCTGTTCTTCCGCAGAGCTCAGAAATCCTATCACCGAATAACACTCTGGAAATCTGCATAAGAGCTTATCCCTGAATAAAGAATCGGCATGATGCCGCGCCGGAATATCAGTCGCGAAGCCTGATGAAATTGACGATACTGGAGGTATCGGCGATTTTAGCGGGCAAACGAATGGCGTTTCGCCGCAAATCAGGATGGTTCGGCTTATTCAGGGATAAGCTCTAAGTCTGGACGGCCGCCTTTCAAACCGCCGGGAAAGTCCGATCCGGGCCGCCGGAGATGCGCTTGCGCATCAGTCCGCGCAGCGCATAAGGCCTGCCCCGCGCGGATTACTCCGCCCCCGCTCTTTCAAGCGGCAACGCGCCCCACAGTGTGCGCGCCTCCTCCGGCTTCAGCGCATACTCCGGCGAAGCGATCCGGAGCGCCGGAGTGCAGAAACGGTGACGGATTCCCATCAGGTCCAGCATCAGCTCGAACACCAGATCGTTCGTGAAAACCCGTCCCGCGTTTTTCCGCAGCGTCCATTCCAGCGCGGAACGCTGTTTGCGCAATGTTTCGGAGAGATACAGAAACATCGGAATTTCAGTCATCTCCGGCTCGAAGAGGTCGGCGGCATGCCCGACGCCCGGCACTTCGGAGTGGTCCGACACATAGACAGCCGCTTTCACGCGCGGGTTCTCCCGGAACATCCCGATCATCTTCTCCAGCAAGGTATCGGTGTACAGAATACTTTTATCGTAGGGATACCACTCCAATTCCGGCCTGAACTTCTCCGGGTAACGCCGGAAATACGGCCCGTGACTCCCCATCAGGTGCACCACCACCAGTTTACGCTTCCCCTGAAGCAGCTCCGGCAGCCGTTCCAGCAACGCGCCGTCGGGACGCGCCCGCCACAGGATGAAATCCTCCATTGTGTTGAGCCAGATCCCCTGCTGCGCCCCGGAAGCCAGCGCCGCCACCGGCGAGTCGAACCGTCCGTGCGGATACTGGTTGCTCAGGAACACCGTCTCGTAAGAGCAGTAATTCGCGACGTCGAAGATGCTCGGATACATCCCCTCGCCCCGTTTTTCGTACTGGTTGCGGGCGGTCAGCAGCATGGTCAATACCTGCATGGTCTGCACGTGGCAGGAGTAAACCTCCTTCATCAACACGCAGTCCGGCGCGGCCGCGACGCGGCGGAGAAACGGCGTAGTGTCCGTTTCGTAACCGTAGGCGCTCGAATGGCGGCGGCTGTGGGACTCTCCGATAATCAGCACGTAGATGCCGTCATCACCGCTTTTCTCCACACTCTTCTCCACTTCCGCCAGCCGTGCGGCATCACCGGCTGCGTAGGACTCGATCACGTCGAAGTAGCCGAGACTGTCCGTAAACAGCACCTTGGTCCGGTTCAACGCCTCCCGGCCGGTGAATTCCTGCAGGATCCACGGCGAAAGCGCCAGCGTCACGGCTGCCGTCGCGATCAGAACTCCGCGCGGCGCGGGTTCCTTTTTTCCCAGCCGGTTCAACCAGAAAACCCCGCAGCAGACCACCGCGCCGAGCAGCAGCAGGAAAATTCCGATGAAATGAGTGAAACAGTAGTAAAACGCCTCCGCCGGCTCCGTCTGGTAGACCGCCTGAATCGAATCGTAAGTGAATTTGCGCCCTGAAGTCAGCCGGTGCGCCAGGATCGTCACCGGCAGCAGAAAAAGCGTTCCGCCCAGCAGCAGCGTCGGCAATCCGGCAAGCCAACGGCATCTTTTCGCGATCAGCTCTCCGGCCACAGCATCCGCGCACCAGCACCAGGCCACCGCCAGCATCGCGAACGCGAGCTGGTATGCCGCATAGTAGCGGTCGACCGGCGCGAAATTCAACGCCTCCTCCCACGCGAGCACCGCCGGAAACGCGAAATAGACCAGCCGCGCCCACCGCCGCTTCAGCAGCAGCGCCGCCGAAAGCGCGGCGGCGTACAGGATCGCCGACGCCGTCAGTTTCCACATCGTCGCCGGTTCGATATAGTCGCCGGGACAGCACCGCAGATACCCGATGCAAACCAGCGCGACCATCCCGGAAACCGCCCCGCACAACACGGCGGCGCGGCGCGGGATGCGCCCAAAACCGAATCGCCCCACAATCACCTCTTTCCGTTCAGCCATCCCCCCGGATTGCGTCAATATAGCAGGCGGAAACCATTTTTTCAATCCCGCCATCAATTGGACGCCGCCACAATATTTTTATTTTTTTTGTTTTCCCTATTGCTTTTCCTCTTCTCTTATGGTATAATATTGTCAACTGCTATAACTGAAATAATATAAATCGATATAACTAAAATAAAGAATCAAATCACGATATGCCGAAGAAGATCGAACAACTGCTTGCCAAATTCGCTCCGACCGGGAACATGGGCATTCACCGTGAATTGGCCGAGTTTCTGCGCCGGAAGATCGAAGCGGACGAAATCGCAGCCGGTTCCATGCTTCCTTCGCAGCGTGAAATGGCGGCACTGTGCCACACCAACGCCTTTTCGGTCAAGCTCGCCAGCGATGAACTCGCCCGGCTCGGCCTGATCGCCAAACAGCCGGGACGCGGAATGTTCGTAGTGGACCGTTGCGTCGGAATCCGCAATGTCGCGATCTACACCTCGGACAGCGTGGAACACCTTGAAAACCATGCTTTTTCCAGCGCTTTCCGGGAAATCCTCTGCCGGAAGCTGCAACAGGCAGGCATCGGTTACGAACTTCTCTTCGACTGCCGCCCCGAGGCGGAACATGACTCCCCGCCGGAACAACTGAGGCGGGCATTGGCCGAAGGCCGGATTCAAGCCGTAATCGGCACGAGCGTGCGCAGTTTCGATGAAGGCTGGTTCAACCGGCTTCCGGTACGGCACCTGAGCCAGATGTTCGATCCCCGGCTCGAAATTTCCGGCCTGGCCGAATATTTTTCCGGCTGCCGCCGGATTGCGGCTGTGCTGCCCACGCACGGCAACAGCCCCTACAGCGATATCCTCGAACTGCTGAAACCGGCCGGTCTCCCGCTCAGGCCGCGCTATATGCGGCAGATCCGCGAATTTGAACACCTGAAGGACAACTACGCCGGCCTCGGTTACCGGTACGTCCGGAAATTGCTGGAGACGACTCCGCCGCCGGACGCGCTGATCGTCTATCCGGATACCGCGGTTCCCGGCGCGATCATCGCAATTCTGGAAATGCGGCTCAAGGTGCCGCAGGAGTTGCGCGTGGCTTTTCACCGCAATATGGAACTTCCCTATTTCTGTCCGTTCCCGGTTCATTATCTGGATACGGAAATCTCCCTTATGGCCGAACAAACCGTCAGGGTGCTTGCTGAAAATTGTTTACCCCAATCGTAAGGAGAAGGAACGATGAGTCGAGATTGTCCAAAATTCACACTGATTGAACTTCTGATTGTAATAGCGATGATCGCCATACTTTCTTTTCCCGGTGAAAAGAAAGTAGGCAAAGAAAAGCCGCGTAACGGCATGTGCGTCACTTCGTTCCTACTTATGCCGCTGGTGGGCTTCGCCCCCCGGAAAAAGGGTCGTTTCACCCTTATTGAGCTGCTCATCGTCATAGCGATTATCGCAATCCTTGCCTCCATGCTCCTTCCGGCGTTGAACAAGGCGCGGGACCGGGGCAAGGCGGCCCGCTGTTCCTCCAACCTGCGGCAGGTCATGCAGGGGGGAATCCTGTACGCCAATGACAACAAAGACGGACTGCTCAGCAAATGGGATGACATCTGGTGGGCCTCTTTGCTGCTGTCAAAGAGATACGTTGCGGAAAAAGTTCTGTTCTGCTCCGACGCCGTGCCGCGTGGAGACGGTTTTGAAACGGAGTCGAGCCGCTGCTGGTATCCCTCATACGGGATGGTGAACATCAGAAGCTCCACCTGGTACTACCAGTACAACGTCAACTCCGCAGCTCCGACGCTCGGCGTCTTCTATGTCAAAGAGGGCGGTGAAAAGGGGCTGCTCCTCTTCAACAGAATGAAACGGCCGTCCCGGATTCACCTGTTCGGGGAGACCCGCCGGGCAGACAATGCGGCGCTGCACCCCGGGCTGGGCCACTGGATGTACCACCCCCGTGAAGCGGTGGAGGATGGCGGCCTCGCACTGGTACACGGATCGGGGCGGCTTGCCTTCGCCGACGGGCATGTGGCCGGCCTGACACCGGCGACGCTGGTGAACGAGTGGAAATTCGACTGCCTGATCGACGGCGGCGCCGTCACCCGGTCGGAAGTGTCAATGCCGTGGCCGTGGCTGCCCTGAAAAACAAGAAGGAGTAAAAATCGTGAAAATTTTGTTGCCGTTGTTTCTTGCTGTCGCCGCAGCGGCCGCCTGCGCCGCCGAACCGGTCTTCAGCTGTCGCGGGAATGTGCCGGGAAACATTCAATTCGCCGCCGGGCCGGTCCGGCTGGAACTTCGTTTTGAAAACCGCGGCTCTCTCGCCGGTGAAGTTACCGAACTGGTACGGCTGGCCGATTTTCACGGAAACGGCGAAGCCCCGCTCCGCCGCCGCGTGATGATGGAGCCGGCCGGCGTGCTGGAGCGTGAAATTGTGATTCCGGCGGAACGCAGGGGTGCGTTCCGCCTCACCTACTCCCTGATGCGGAACGGCGAACTGGTTTTCAGCCGGGACGTCACCGGGGCCATCCTCGAACCGGTGAAAGCGCTCGATCCCGAAAACTCCCCGATCGGCATGTATTGCTACAACCTCCACTGGAACGGCAAACGCGAACTGCCGGTCCTGCGGAACATGGGAATCAGCTGGATACGCGCCAACCTGAGCTGGGGGCGGAGCGAACCGGAACGCGGCCGGTTCGACTGGAAACAGGGAGATGACAGCAGCCGGCTCCTGAAGGAATACGGCATGCACGCGATGTTCAATCTGGTCTATCCTCCCCGCTGGGCGGTCGACCGCGTCAATATGTATGGAGGCAATCCGGCCGATTTCGGCGACTACGCCGCCTTTGCCGCCCGCGCCGCCGCCAGATATTTGCACATCCGGCACTGGAGCATCTGGAACGAGCCGGATGCGGAAAGCCACTGGGAGGGCGGCGGAGCCGAATTTGCCCGCCTGCTGAAAGCGACCGCTCCGGCGATCCGCGCCGCAAACCCGGAGGCGAAAGTGCTGCCCGGCGGCGTCACCGGTTCGCCCGCGCTGGCCGAACGTTTCTACCGGGAGCTGCAGCGGGCCGGCGCGCGTCCCGACTTCGACATCTACGAATATCACTACCGGAACATCGGCCTGCATCGGCGCCTGCTCCGGGAGTTCGGCTGGCGGGATATGCCGCTCTGGAACACGGAAGCCGCCGAAGGCGCGGAGAAAGCAGCGCAGCTGGTGCGTGAAACGGTCTCCGGGCTCGCTGCCGGAGTCGAAAGGACTTTCATTTTCCTGTATGCAATTCCGATGACCCGCCCGGAGGAGTTCGAGGAGTTCGGTCCGGTGGTGATGGTCGATAACGACGGCAGGCCGACCGGCAACTTCCCGGTGGTCTACACAATGTCGCGACAGCTCAACGGGATCCGGGAGTGCCGGGAGCTTTCCTCCGGCGGACTGCGTCTTTTCAGCTGCCGTTACCGCGACGGCGGACCGCGTTACATTCTCTGGAGCAGCACCGGAGCACGCGCCGCAACCTTGAAATGCGGCGGCGAGCTCCGGATCACCGACGCCACCGGCACGGAAAGCCGACTGGTTCCCTTTGAAGGTTTCGTCAGCGTCCCCGTTTCAGAAGTCACCTACCTCGACGGAGCGGAAATGACTCCCGCAGCGGAACGGGCGATGGCTGAAATCGGTACGCCCCGAACCACTCCGGTATTCGGAAACGAATTTGAGATTCCGCTCTCGTTCCATAATCCCGCACCAGGCCCCTTTCACGGTCAGGCGGTTCTGTCCGCTTCCCCCGACTGGGAGGCAGCGACTGCCGAAATCCCGCTGACTCTTGCTCCCGGAGAAAGGCGTGAAGTACTCTGCCGACTGAAACCGCGCCGCCTCGCCGACCGGGCGGAAACGCGCCTGACCTTGCAATTGTACCGGGAAGACGGCGCGCTCACCGGCTGCGACACGCGGGATATCAGGCTGACGACCGCACTGGACTTTACCCTGAGACCGGCTTTTCGCTGGGGAGAGCCGCGAGTCCGGGCGGATATCGCCAATCCGACCGCGTCCCCGATCGAAGCATCGATCCGCTTCCGGGTTCCCGGCAGTCCGGAAAAGACGGCGGCCATGCCGGTGACGCTCCCCGCCCTGGCCACGAGCCACGTCTATTTCGACCCGGAACCGGCGGAGGGCGAAAGCCGCGGCGAAGCGGAGGCGGTCCTCACCTTCCCGGGCGGAACCGTCCGGCGTTCCGCCAAACTGGATTGGATCGCGCTGAAGCCGGCGGGGAATCCCCCGGTCATACTCCAGGAACGCTCCGATTACATCGCCCCTTCGCGGATCCTGTTTCAATGGGACGGCCCCTCCGACCTCTCCGTGAAAGCGAACCTCGACTGGGACGAACGGCACTTCAAGCTGGCCGCGGACGTCACGGACGATGTCCACTCCGCCGATCCGGCCCCCGCCTTGCTCTGGCAGCGCGACTCAATGCAGATCTGGTTCGACGGCATGTTGTTCGACCTCGGCCTGAATGAACGGGGAGCCGTGCTTTTCCGTCATGACAAGAAATCCGCCGGAATGAAAATCCCGTTCTCCGTCGTCCGTGAAGGTAACACCACCCGCTACCGGATCGCCTTCCCCAAACCGGACGGTTCCCCCTGGAAAGAGAACGATACAGTGCGGTTCGCCTTCATCGTCAACGACGCCGACCTCGGTGCGGAAAGAAAAGGCTGGATGTATTATCTCTCCGACATCGGCGATCCCCGCTGCCGTCCCGCCACGCCTGAAATCACTTTGGTAAAAGAATGAATCCCCCTAAATGTAAATTCCGAATAATAAGGAAAAAGCATGATGAAAAAGCTGCTGTGTCTGTCCCTTCTCGCAACCGGAGCAATGCTGTATGCGACAGCCGATCCGCTGAAACCGGAAAACTGGAACAAGCAGTTCTCCACTTCCGGCAAAGCCCTGAAAATCGCGCACGCGGAAAAGGAGAATGCAGTCCGCTTCCTCGCCTCTTTTCCGGATTCGGTGAAAGACCGCTGGCTTTATCCCGCCATCGCCCTGTCCCCGGAAGACCGCGACGCGGATACGCTGCACTTTGAAATCCGCGCCGTCCAGAATCCGGCCGGACGCGGCTATAAGAACACTCTGGTCATCTTTCTGGACACCAAAGGGAAACAGCTCGGCGGCATCACGTTTCCGGCACCGCAGGAAGAGTATTCCCAGGTGACGCTCAAGCTGGACGGCCGGCTGAAATTTCCGCTTTCCGATGCCGCATCGATCCGGATCGGCCTGAACAACCGCGACGCTCAGGAAGTGGCGATGTTCCTGCGCAACATCCGCTTCGGGAAAAAAGCGCCAGCCCGGTAATAAATCTACTCCCGGTAACCGGTTTTCAGGATTCCGTCGCGGATATCCCACCGTTCCCGGGTCAGGCGGCGCAGGAGTTCCTGCTTCATCCGACGCAGCTCAGTTTTCTCCAGCTCCCGGATCCGGCCGCGGTTCTGCAGTTCGATTTCCTGCTGGCTCCTGCCCTCCGTCCAGTTGGTCGGCTCATCCAGACACAGAATGTCCAGCTCCGCATAAAAGGCACATCCCGGCCGGGCGCGTTTACGCTCCCCGAATGAGAGGGACTCCCAACGTTCGCCCCAACCGGCTTCCAGACCGAACCGGCACTTGATTTCACAGGCGCGAAAATCCGTTGCGGCAAGCTGTTCCGTCAACTCCGGCGGCGGGACATCGCACTCCTGGCGGCAGAAACAGGTCGAACCGTTCCGGCCCACCAGCCCCGTCTCCGGCGTCCGCCCCCCTGCCGCGAGTTTCAGCAGTGTGGATTTCCCGCAGCCGTTGAAGCCGGCGATTCCCGTCCCCCCGGGCGGAAACACCGCATTGAGATGTTCAAAAATTCTGCCTGGCGATATGTTCGGACGACTCCCGCTTGCCCGGCTTTTTGACCGCCGGCTCGCAGGCTTCCGCCAACGGAACCGGTTTGGCTCCGGTCAGCTCCTGTTTGTAATGCGGACTTGTTGCCGGACGGCGTCGCATAGAGTTCAAGATATGCATTGCTCTCCTCCGGTTTCAGAAATACACGGATATTCGGCAAAGGTTGCGGTCGTGTGAAGAACATAATAGTTGTAAATCTCCGATAATACCTGAACATCGCATTCCGTTGCCGGCCGGATCCGGATTTCATTCATTGCTTCTCACCCCGCTTTCTGATAACGGAGCAGATGCGCTCCCCCAATGCAAGGAGTCCGTCGCTGACCTTGCCGAGAATCGCAAACAATACAATACAGGCGATAATCACATCAGCCCGGCTGGTCTGCCGGGCGTCATACATCAGAAATCCAAGTTCCTTTGAAGCGCCTTCCGGTCAGTTTTTCTGCCTGGAAGGTGTTTTCGGTTCCGGGAACGTTGTTTCGTTCAGAACCCGTTTATAGTAGAATTTTGAGGTGTAGATCGCCGCTGCCGGATTGTGGCCCAGTACCCGGTCCTTGACGATGAACGTCACTGCCGGCGCCTTGCTGTGACGGGTGAAAATCGCGTCGTGCCCGACACACAGGCCGACCAGCACATTCAAATCCGCTCCCCAATCGTTGAGCACCTGGGCCTGAAGTGCCGGATTGCAGCAGGATTCGTTGCAGCCGGGACAGACTTTCAATTGGTCCGGCAGGCCGATTTCCGTTTTATCGATCGCACCGACCTTGCAGATCACCGTTTTCGTTTCGATTCCGGCTGTCCGTACGATCTTGGCGTAGATCGATGCTTCGTCCAGCAGGCCGATGCAGCTCGCAATGCCGAGCTTCTTCACGCCGAGCTTCATCGCAAAGCGGATCGTTTCCTCCAGCCGGGTCAGACGACCGTAATATTCGCCTTCGATTTCGGCGGCGGCCCGGGCGAGCCGTCCGTCAATGCCGTCGCTTTCATACAATCTGCGCGTGAGTTCCACGGCATCTTTGTATTCCTCGGTCAGGCAGAAAGCCGGATATTGCTTTTCACGCCGGTAGCAGTTGCGAACTGCGCACTCCGAGCAGCTCAGGCTGCATTTTTTTTCATCTTCACTCATCGGATAAGCCTCCATTTTCATGATTCTCAGATTTTCAGCCCAAGCAGTAATGCAACGACCGTGTTGGCCTGAATTGCGGCAGCGATTCCGCCCCGGGGCGACGCGGGCGGCAAGGCGGCGGATATCCCGGAAACCAGATCTCCCGCAAGGCCGCTGGCCGCGATCACCGTTTTCCCGATCTGCCGGAGTTCCTCGATCAGAACCATTTTGACATCGGGAGCGTCGAGTGCCTGCCTTCCGCCGCCGCTTCCATTCTGCCGTTGAATTGAAATTCCATCATAAAACTCCATGCAGGCACACTGGAACCAATGTGACGTGAACGCCATCCCGGAGTCCATGACCTTTCAGATCAGTTTCAGGGCCTCGTCGAGAGCGGCGATGATGTCGTCAACGTGTTCGAGTCCGATGGAAAGACGAACGAGTTCGGGCGTGAGTCCGGCCTTGCGCTGGTCCTCGTCGGAGAGCTGCGAGTGGGTCGTGCTTGCCGGATGGATGATCAGGCTCTTGGCGTCCCCGACATTGGCGAGAATGCTGAACAGCCCGATGTTGTCCACCAGTTTGATGCCCTCGGCGCTGCCGCCCCTGACGCCGAATACGACCATTCCGCCCGCGCCGTCCGGCAGGTATTTCTGCGCGAGATCATGCGACGGATCGCCGGAAAGTCCCGGGTAGCGCACCCACGCGACCTTCGGATGATGCTTCAGGAACTCCGCCACCTTCCGCGCATTGGAGCTGTGGCGCTCCATGCGCAGCGGAAGCGATTCGACTCCCTGCAGGAAGAGCCATGCCGCGTCCGGCGCGAGCGTCGGCCCCTGATTGCGCAGCCCGACCGTACGCAGCCGCAGAATGAACGCCAGCGGATTCAGTTCCCCGAGATCGTGGGCGAAACGCAGTCCGTGATAACCGCGGTCAGGTTCGTTGTAGAGCGAGAACTTCGGATCGGTCCAGTCGAAATTCCCGGCATCGACGACCACTCCTCCGATGCCGGTTCCGTGTCCGCCGATCCACTTGGAAAGCGAGTGGATCACGATGTTCGCGCCGTGCTCGATCGGACGCAGCAGCGTCGGCGGCGTGAAGGTCGCATCGACAATCAGCGGCAGGTGATGCTTTTTCCCAATCGCCGCGTAACCTTCGATGTCGGCGACGTCGAGCGCCGGGTTGCCGACGGTTTCGATATAAAGCGCACGGGTCTTTTCATTGATCGCAGCCTCTGTCGCCGCAAAATCGTTGACCGGCGCGAAGCGGACCGTGATTCCCTGCTGGGGCAGGATCGCGTCGAACTGCGTGAAGGTGCCGCCGTAAAGATTGTTTGCGGAGACCAGTTCATCGCCCTGCCTGAGAATATTGGTGACGGCGAAATAGATCGCCGCCGTGCCGCTGGAAAGCGTCAGCGCCGCTGCGCCGCCGTCGAGCTGCGCCAGGCGTTTTTCCAGCACGTCGTTGGTCGGATTCATCAGCCGGGCGTAGATGTTGCCCGGCTCCCGCAGCGCGAACAGGTCGGCGCCGTGCTGCGAGCTTTTGAAGTTGTAAGCGGTGGTGCGGTAAACCGGCACAGCCCGGGCGCGGGTGGTCGGTTCGATCTCCTGGCCGGCGTGGAGCGCCAGCGTTTCGATATGATAGTTTCGATTGTTCATGGATGTCTTCTCCCGGTGTTGCGTTGACTCAGTGATTGAACAGCCAGCCGGAGAGATAGCGTTCTCCCGTATCCGGCAGCAGGGCGATGATCCGTTTGCCCGCATATTCCGGGCGCTTGCTCAGTTCGAGCGCGACGAAAAGCGCGGCTCCGGAACTGATGCCGACCAGCAGCCCCTCCTGCTTCGCGGCTGCACGGGCGGTGTCGCCCGCCTCTTCGGCTCCGACCGGAAAAATCTCGTCGATGATCTGCGTATCGAGTACCGAGGGGACGAATCCGGCGCCGATGCCCTGAATTTTGTGCGGTCCGGGCCTGCCGCCGGAGAGCACCGGGGAGTCGGAGGGCTCCACCGCGATCAGCTTCACGTCCGGATTGCGCGCTTTCAGCACTTCGCCGACTCCGGTCAGCGTTCCGCCGGTTCCGACGCCGGCGACGAAGGCGTCGACTTTGCCGCCGGCATCCTGCCAGATCTCCTCGGCGGTCGTGTGCTTGTGGTATTCCGGATTGGCCGGGTTGTCGAATTGTTGAGGAATGAATGAACCCGGATGCGTTTTGGCAAGTTCCTCCGCTTTGGCGATTGCGCCTTTCATGCCGAGTGCGCCTTCGGTCAGCACGAGCTCCGCGCCGTAGGCGGCGAGCAATTTGCGGCGCTCAATGCTCATGGTGTCCGGCATGGTGAGGATCAGCCGGTAACCTTTGACTGCCGCAACGAGGGCGAGGCCGATACCGGTATTGCCGCTGGTCGGTTCGATGATCAGCGCTCCCGGCGCAATCTTTCCCGCCTTTTCCGCCGCCTCGATCATGCCGATGGCGATGCGGTCCTTGACGCTGCCGGCAGGGTTGAAGGATTCCACTTTGACCAGCACTTCCGCATTGCCCCGGTTGAGTTTGTTGATCCGCACCAGCGGGGTTTTGCCGATTTTTTCTAGAATGTCATTGCAAATTTTTTCGGACATGATAAAACCTCCTTTTTTTCAAAACTCTACTTTTTTGGTTGTGATATCATAAAATACAGCGTCCCCGGATAAAAACAAGTAAACATTGGAATTTTTTTACTTTTTTCTATTTCAGGGCGCAATCATGAAAACAGAGCAAAAAAGCAGATGACGGTACTTGAACCTACTCTATCGGTAGTGTATATTGCTCAGGATGGTTTGCAGGAAACGAGATGAATGAAAAAGAGGAAAGTAATGAAAATTTCCACGAAAGGGCGTTACGGTTTGCGGATTCTTCTGGATATCGCCTTGTACCGCGTCGGAGACAAACCGCGCATGATCCGTGAAATCGCGAGCAATCAGGAAATTTCCGAAAAGTACATCAGCCGCCTGATCATAGAACTGAGGAAAGCGGGATTCGTGAGGTCGGTCCGCGGTGTGAATGGCGGTTATACCTTGACGCGCAAGCCGGAAGACATCAGCGTCCTCGATGTACTCGAAACAATGGAGGGGCCGGTCGCCATCGTGGACTGCACGAACTCCTCGGGAGAAGTGTGCCGCCGGAAATCACAGTGTCCCACGCAACGGATGTGGACGGAAATCAATCAGAAAATCCGGAGCGCCTTTGCCGCCTACACCTTGAAGGATCTGGTGGAGCTTTATATCTCCAACGGCGAAACCGTCCTCGACTACTGCATCTGACCGCCGCTTCCGGCGGAGATGAAACAATTCAGACTTGCGAGAAATGCCCGGTCTTCCGCAATGCTGCGCCCGCGGGTGGTCAGATAGCCGCCGGTAATCATGCTGTTCATCCCGGCAAGCAGCAGGAGGCCCTGAAAGTCTTTCATCGTCGTTTCGCGTCCGGCGGTGAATTTCAGCATCTTCGCGGGGTTGACCAGCCGGAATATCGCAAATGACTTGGCGACATCGGCAACCTCCATTTTTCTACCGGGTGTCGCCGTCACCGGACGACACGCTGCGCGCGGAAATTCCGGAAGGCATTCCGGCGATTTCGCCGGGACAGTCCCAGGACATCTGTCCGCTGAATATTCAGATGCCGCCGCCGTTCCGGACTTCGGAACGTTTTGCGAGACGTTCGAGCATGTCGCTGCGGTAAACAGCCGGAATCTTCTGCTGAAGCGCCTTGATTTCCGGCTGCCGGAACAGAGCAGTGCGATCGTATCGACGCGAAATCCGATTTCCCTCGTCGGCGATAATCCGCCCGGGGGAGCTGGAGAATACCACGAGCCGCGTTCCCAGATAAAGGGCCTCGTCGATGTCGTGCGTCACGAAAATCACCGTCCGCCGTTTTCCGGCATCACGGTGCAGATTGCGCACCAGCTCCTGCAGGAGCGCCCGGTTTACCGGGTCCAGCGCGCCGAACGGCTCGTCCATCAGCAGAATCCCGGAGGGGGACGCCAGCGCCCGCGCGATTGCCGCCCGCTGGCGCATGCCGCCGGACAGCGCCTCCGGATACTGGCCGAAAGAACCGCCCAGTCCCACGGTTTCGAGATAAGACTCCGCCAGCGCCTTTACCTCCTTCCGGTTTTTATCCGGATATGCGGCATGCAGTGCCAGCGTCAGATTCGCCCCGGTCGTCATCCAGGGAAAGAGCGAATAATCCTGAAAGACCACGGAACAATGGCGATCCGGCCCGGCGACTGGTTCGCCGTCGATCCGGATTTCTCCGGCCGACGGCCGTTCCAGCCCGGCAAGCAGCCGTAAAAGCGTCGATTTCCCGCAGCCGGATTGTCCGAGAATACAGAGAAATTCGCCGTTTTCGATGTTCAGGTCAATTCCCTGAAGGATCGTCTTCGAATCATAGGAAAAATCAATATGCCTGCATTCAATCATGTATATTCCTCCGGTAACGCAGCAGCCTGCGCTCCAGTTTGTTGAAAAGCCACATCAGCGAAGTGACGACGATTCCGATAAAGAGGATGCCGACGATCACCCGTCCGTAATCCGCGAAGTCGGAAAAGTTCTTCACATACCAGCCGAGTCCCTCGGTTGCGCCGATCAGCTCGGCGGCGGTCAGCAGGAGAAAACTGAAAATCAGCCCGAGCGAAGCGCCGGTCAGGATCGACGGCATCGCTCCCGGCAGCAGAATCCGGAAAAAGAACACGCTCCTTTTCAAGTGGAGCATTCTGGCTGAATCCAGCAAAGAATCCGGAATCGTCACTACTCCGGAAACCGTATTGACGAAAACCGGCCAGAACGCTCCCGACCAGATCACGAAGATCGAAGCCGAACGGAAACTCGGCAGAAGTGCAATCGCATACGGAATGTAGACGATCGGGGGAATTGCGCCCAGCACGCGGGAAAACGGTTCCGCTGCGGCGCGCAGCCTGCGGGAGCTTCCCACGGCGATTCCGGCCGGAATCGCCGTCACAAGGGCGAGCCCGTAGGCGGAACCGAGCAGATAGGAAGAAGAAAGCAATCCCTTGAGCATATCGCCCAGTTCCGCGAAGAACAGTGCGAGAATCGCCGCCGGCGGGGGAAACAGCACCGGGTCGGCAAGTCGGAAATTCGCACTGGCCAGCTGCCAGACCAGCAGAACCGCTTCGATTACAGTGGCGGAATCGATCACGGCGTTGCGCTTCTCCTCCCGCCGGGCGAGCCGGGCGCGTACCGCCGTGACGGCCGGCAGCGCGAGAGCGAGCAGCGCAAGCGGATAATCCCGGTTTCCCAGCGTGGCCGCAAACAGCGCGAGGCTTATGACTGCGAGCAGATATTTCATGACCGATTCCGCTCCCCGTTTCAATTGTTCGTTTTGAAGAAGGCGTCCATTTCCCGGTATACCGGATCGTCGGGCCACCGTTTCAGCACTTCATCCAGTGCTTCGCGGTAAATCGATGTGTCGATATGGCGGCTGATGTCGACCCGGTTTTCCGGCAGGTAGCCGATCTCGTTCATCGTATTCCAGAAATCCACGGTTCCCTTTTTCAGAGGGTCGGGGTTGGAGTCGAAGGTATGATCGGTATAGGTGTCCGCGCGGACAATGCCGGGATCCAGCTTGAAACTGTCGGCGAATATCTTCACGGTTTCCTCCTGATTTTCCCGGTAAAATCTGTACGCCCGGATTTCCGCGATCAGATATCGCTTGTAGATTTCCCGTTTCGCCTTCAGGTCCTTTGTATTGGCGATCAGCCGGCAGCAGGTGTAGGCGGGCTGGAAATCGGCGATGTAATTCGACACCACAAGACCGTAATTCTTTTTCGCCAGCGAAAAGTGCGGGCTGAATACGATCCCTGCATCCACCGCGCCCTTCCGGACGGCTTCCACCACGGCGCCCTGGCCGCCGAATTCAATGATTCTAAGATCTTTGTAAGGATCGACCCCCGCCTTTTTCAACGCGCCGCGAAAAATCACGTCGCCGGTGGAGAGCTTGCCGAGTCCGACTCTTGCCCCCTTGAAGTTCGCAAGATTCCGGAACTTCCCGGCATTCTCCGGCTTGACGATGATCGCCTGACCGCCGATCATCATGCCGCCGAAGACGGTGAAGTCGACTCCTCGGGCGATGAAAAGCAGCGGCGCCGCCGTGCCGAAGGTCCCGACATCAAGTTTTTTCGCCCGGACCGCTGCGCACCCTTCCGCAGTGGTATTGAACTGAAACAGATCGGCATCAATTCCTTCTTCGGTGAAAAAGCCTTTTTCCCGGGCGATGAAGTGCAGTCCGTGCGCCGGTTCCGCCAGATAGCCGACCCTGACCTTGTCTGCGGCGAACGTCCCCGAAGCCGTGAGAGCCAGAATTGCCGAAAGAGTGATTTGGAAAACGTTGTTCATGTTGAAACTCCTTGATTTTTTTTTCAGATTATTCAATTGTGTCGGAATCAATTCCGTACTGTTCAAACCCGAGATTGTTGAGCGGATTCCGCACACCGGCACGGACGTCCTCGACGATTTTGCCGACATTGGCCTGGATCTCCGTCGGTACAGGATCGAACGGCGTACTGTATTCCGCGCTCGCCAGAATCACGATCTGCGACTTCTTAGTCGATTCGCTTTCGGTCGAGAACAGCCAGCCGAGCAACGGAAGGTCTTTCAGGAGCGGCACTCCCGCGACACCCCGGACGATGTCGAACTTCTTCAGGCCGCCGATCACGAAATTCTTGCCGCTGTTGCCGATCTGCACTTCCGTTTCGATTTCGGACTTGTTCAGACGCGGTTCCCCGCTGGAATCCCAGCCGATCAGCGAAACGCTCTCCGCATGGAGCTTCAGAGTGGTGCTGTTGGCCGTGACGATCGGCTCGACGAGATCAAGCGAAAAACGAAACCCTTCTCCGACTTTGGTGATCTGCTGCTGCCCCTTCCGGATTTCGAGTTTTCCTGCGTCCGGCACATCCGGTTCGCCTGCGAACGGCGCCGGCAGCCTGCCGGTGTTGCCGGGTTCGATTTTTTGCGACACGTCGTCATAGAACAGGCCGGAACCGACATTGATTGAGGTTGTGGTGCGGTTTTTGGCATTCAGCACGCCGCTGGTCAGCACCCGCGCTTTGCCGCGGCTGGTCAGAAAATCGATGTACTTGCTGTTCCACTTCGGATTGAAATTGAAGAATTCCGTTTTGCTGGAGCCGGAGTTGTTCACTCCCGCGCCGAACGTGGAAGCCCAATTGCTGCGGAAACGCCCTCCGGCGGAAAAGAAATCCGCGCCGTCGTTGTTTTTCCAGCTCTGAAAATCCAGGCCGATCCTGTCGTCGTTTTCCGCGAAGATTTCGACCACTTTGTAGCGGAAACGGATCTCCGGGATCGGGCGGTCATATTGCGCAAGCATATTGCTGATATGTTTCCATGACCAGAAAGGAGCCGCGACGACCAGCGCGTTAAGTCCGCCGTCGACGATCAGTTTGTCCACGCCGTTGTCGAATTCCACATCAATCGCCGAAGCGCCCACTTCCGAAACCATTTTCTTCAAAGTCGCCGCCGAATTGATCTTCGGGAAGTAGATGAATTTCGGACGGCCGCTGGAAGCGGTCAACCCCGGCTGGTCAAGCCGTTCCACCAGTTTGTCGATGCTCTCTCCGTAACCGTCGTCCTCAAACCGGCAGGCTTCCGCCGAGACGATCAGCAGCTTGCGCCCATTGTTGAATTTGAGCGCAGCGACGCTCGGCTGATTCTGATCCACGCGCTTGGCGTTGATGATGGCGTTCAGATACCAGCGCAGTCCGTAGGGATCCGCATGTTTGAGTTCGTAAGTTCTGGTAATGACGTACGGGTCATTGTTGTCGCGGATAAAATGGATCGCTTTCGTCCCGTCCTTGACTTCCAGCCGCAGCTGCGCCTGCACGCTGCTGCTGCCGTAACCGGCGCTGGGGGCATTGAAATCGGCTTTGGGCTTGCCGGGAATCTGCTCCGGCACAAGTTTGATCGTTTCGCCCACCGTCAGGATGGAAGCGGGAAAAAGTGCGGCCAGAAGGAGAAATATCTTGTTGTTCATGAAGTAAAACCTTTCGGAAAATCAGTTGAGTTCTTCCGCAACGACTTCCGGACTGACCGGAGGAGCCGGCAGAAGTTCGGGGTGGACCAGACGGGCTTCGGCCGTGACGATGATGTAGCTTTTCTCTTTCAGCGTGGTGGTCGTGCCGAACAGATACTTGAGCACCGGAATCTGCGAGAGGAACGGGATGCCGATCGTTTGTTCGACATCGGTCTCCTTCACATAGCTGCCGAGCAGTTTCTCCTGCTTGAAGCCCAGGGTCAAAGCGCCGTCGATCCGTGCGTAATTGCTGAGTTCATCTCCGCGATTGTTGCGTTCCACCACGCTGTTCACGCCGAGGTTGTAGGAGAAAATCACTCCACCGGTTCTGTTGTTTTCATAAAAATCCCCGGTCGCCGGCACCATGCCGATGGAATCCACTTCACCGGTCTGTGCGCCGAAGCAGATTACCGGGTTGGTGATTTTGAGCGCGACGGTCGGAGTTTCAGCTTGGTCGGCCACGACATCGGTTCGGTCGTCATCATCCTTTTTGAGGTTCTGGTAGCTCGGCGTCAGCTCTGCATAATAGGTGCGCGTGACGTCGCTGCCGTCGCCGTAGATCGGCGTATTGAGAAAGGTCAGATCCGCATTGGAAACCAGCCGGGCATTGCCGGACTGCTGAAGCAGCCGGACGAAACTCAAATCGAACTGCGGAGCCGTGAAAAATCCGCCGTAGTTCCAGTTCGTCGAAAAATTTTTCGCCAGGTCTGCGAACTGCTTCGCCCCGTTAAGGAGCTGCATGACCGCTTCGTTGGAGAAAACCTTTCCGACATCATATCCGGCGGCGAACAGATTCAGCCCCGGTCCGTTTTTCCATGCCAGATAGTCCACGCCGATGTCGCGCAGCTTGCTTTCGCGCACCTCGTAGTAGTTCAAGCGCAGATTCACCTGCGGCACCGGACGGTCCAGCCGCTGCACCCACGCGAGAATCGCCTTGGCGGAAGCCACATCATCTTTCCAGTAGATCGTATTGGTTTCCGCATTGAGATAGGCCGCGCCGATGCCCGTGCGCAAAGCGCCATTGATGATGTTGACGATATCCTGCGCCGCCCGGTAACGCGGCGTGTAGCTGATGCGGGTCACGCCGGTGCCTTCGATCACGGAGCCGAACTCGTCAAGCTTGCCCGGCTGGTCGATCTTCGCGACCAGGTCGTCCACCAGCGGAATGATTTCCGGGCCGGTGGAAACGATCAGCCAGTTCTTTTTTGCCGAAAAGTAGTTGACCCGTTCGACCCGCGACTGCGAGTCGTAACGCTTGACCGCGTTCTCGACAAAGGGACGGATATCGGTCGCCTTGACGTATTTGAGTTCATAGATTTTGCTTGTAATATTGGTTTGGGCGTCATCCTGAATCAGACGGATCTGCCGCACCTCGTCAGGCACGTTTTTTCTGCCGGCAAACGCCGGAGACTGTCCGAAGGCGGAGACGGAAAAACCCGCCGCCAATATGATATGGAAAATACTGTTGTTCATGGTGGTTCCTCATCGGGAAACGCTTCACTCCGAGAACAGAGAAGCGTAAATTGATCTGGTCATAAAAAACGGACCCGGCACGGGTCCGATTCTGTCGGCTGCGATGCAGTCTCAGCGGCGACATCGGTCCGGCATTCGGCTCATGCGGCACATCCGGCGGAGCACGGGAGTCATTTTTCCCGTAAAACGGCAGGTTCCGGCGGCATCCGGTAATGAAATGAAACGGTTCGTTTTCATCATCTCCTTTCCGACGAAATGAATTTCGTCATGATATCAAAGAAAACCAAAGCCGATGACTCGGCTTTCGCCATGCACGGGAGCAATCAGCGCGCGAAACAGAATCTCCTGCTCAATGACAGAATCATCGCTGCCGGTTCTGCGGAAACAGACTTTCCAGACCAGTGTTTTCAGAACCGGAGTTTTCAATTCCCCGCGGTATTCAAAAGAGTGGATGGTTCCCAGCGTGTTCTGCAGCTGCAGGAGCGATTGCGAGAATGCTTCTGGTGTAAATTCCTTCTGAAGATTTTCCGCGAGGACCTCTTTCAGCAGTTCATATTTTTTTTCCTGAAAGGCTCTCAGCACGGCATCTGCGCATTGAAGCGCGGCGCTCCGGTCATGTTCCCCGCCGGAAGCGGGATTTTTTTCTGGTTCCGCCGGGATTTGAACACACCCGGCAACAAAGACGGCCGCTGTCAGAAGCACCGCCTGAAATCGGGCAATTCGGATGATCTGCTTTTTCATAGGGGCTCCTTCGGTGTCGCTGCATTAATCTCTACTATTTTGATCGATTTTGTAAAATACATCATATATGCATATTTTCAAGTTTTAAAATCTAAAAATATCTATTTTTTTAATATTCACAATTAAAAAGGTAGTGTTTATAATCAAGGCCTCCTCTTTCCGAATCTCATTTCGAATCGCTCATGTATTCTTCTGAAAACTCAAGCTGTCTTCGTCTGCGTCAGCCGAACCGGACGATATCTCCCGGCATCACCTTCGTCATTATTTACCGTTTCTTTCACAATTCTGTAATGCAGGAAGCATTCCCCGAACAAATTTGTTCAGGCCGGGCGCTTCTCTTCCGCCGGTTCACGCTCATTTCGCCGGCTGGCACGGAATTTGCTTATCGGATGGCACGGGAGTCCGATATGTTTCATCACTCCCGCAGCAATCTTTAAGCAAGGAGAGTATGATATGAAATGGTTCAGACATTTTCTACTGACGGCGACGGCCGTGGTCGCGGCCGCCGTCTCCGCCGCCGATAAACCGGTATTGCGCATCGGTTACAGCGACTGGCCGGGCTGGACCGCCTGGGAGATCGCTGACAAGAAGGGGTTTTTCGCAAAGCACGGCGTCGATGTGAAGCTGGAATGGTTCGAATACGGCCCGCAGATGGATGCGTTCGCCGTGGGACGGATCGATGCGGCAGGCATCTCCAACGGCGATGCGATGGTGCTCAACGCCTCCGGCGCACGCAACATCATCATCATGATCAACGATTACTCCAACGGCAATGACAAGATCGTCGGCGCGCCCGGCATCGGTTCGATCAGAGAACTGAAAGGCAGGAAAGTCGGCGTTGAGATCGGCTGCCTGAGCCACATGCTGCTGATGAACGCGCTCGCGAAGAACGGCATGACGGAAAAAGACGTGACGCTGGTCAACATGCCGACCCACCAGGCGGCGCAGACTCTCGCCTCCGGCGACGTTGCGGCGATCGTCGCGTGGCAGCCGAATTCCGGGGCGGCGCTCGAACTGGTCAAAGGTTCCCGGGAACTTTACACCAGCGCCGACGAACCCGGCATCATCTACGACACGCTGGCGGTTTCGGCGGAGAGTTTGCTGAAACACCGCGCCGAGTGGAGCAAGGTCGTCGCGGCGTGGTATGACGTAATCGACTACCTGAACGATCCGGCCAACCGGGACGAAGCGATGAAAATCCTGGCCGCACGGGTCGGCGTGACGCCGGAAAAATATGCGACCTATATGAAAGGCACCCGGTTTCTGACCGCCGGCGAAACGATGAAAATCTTCCGCAAGGCGGACGGTTTCGATTCGGTCTACGGCTCCAGCGCGATTACAGACAAGTTCTTCGTCGACAACAAAATCTATAAAGAGAACGTAAACATCCCCCGCTGCATCGACCCGAGTTTCACCCGGGCGTACCTGAAGGGGAGGAAATAACCGGTTCGGGGAGGCGATTATGACTTTGCGGCAAGGATGCTTCGCCATCCGCAAAAAACTGACCCGACGACAGGAAGGGGCGCTTCTGGTGCTGTCGTTCGTGCTGCCGCTCGCATTGTGGGCGGCGGTCAGCTACACTCCCTTCCTCTATCATCCGGACATGCGGATCACGGATGCGGGCGACAGCCTGCTCTGCGCGCCCGGCGACCGGATCGACCGTTCGGGGTTCGAGCGGGAAAACAAGGCGATTCTCGAAAACGGCGGCGTCCCGATGCGGGGCGTCCGGGCCAATCCGGCCTGGCTGCCCGCGCCGCACGAGGTGGCGGCCGCGCTGGTGACCGCATTCAAGACGCCGCCGCGGCGCGACGGGGAGCCGTGGTTCCATCAGAGCATCGCGCACAGCATCCGGGTGGTGTTCCTCGGATTCCTGCTGTCGTCGCTGCTGGGAGTGCCGCTCGGCATCTTGTGCGGGGCGTTCCCGTTCTTCGAGCGGCTGTTCGAGCCGGTGGTGGAATTCATCCGCTACTTTCCGGCCCCGGTTTTTGCTACTCTGGCGGTCGCAATTCTCGGGATCAACGATGCGCCGAAGGTCGCGATCATCGTGATCGGCACCTTTTTCCAACAGCTGCCGATGATCGCCAATACCACGCGGCAGGCCGATCCGGCGCTGATCGAAGCAGCCCAGACGCTCGGGGCAGGCCGCAAGCGCATCCTGATGCGGGTGGTCATCCCGTCGGTGCTGCCGAAACTCTACAAGGACATGCGCATCCTGCTCGGCTGGGCGTGGACCTATCTGATCGTCGCGGAGGTGGTCGGCACCACGACCGGCATCAGCTGGTTCATCACCCAGCAGGCCAAATACCGGAATTTCGCAAACGTCTATGCGGCGATCGTGATCATCGGCTGCATCGGCCTTGCCTGCGACATGTTCCTCGCGTGGTTCGCAAAACAGATTTTCCCGTGGGAGGCCGGCTGCCGGACCCGGCTCTACCGGATCTTCGCGGAGGTCTTCGGTCCCCGCGACCAGGTGTTCAGCTTCACCCTGAAAAAACATTCGTCGGAAAACGTGGAGGAGTAATCATGGACCCATTACCCGACTACAAGCAAATGACTCCCGAGGTGCGCGACCGTTTCGTCCGGCTGAAGCGGCGCCCGGTAATCATGGAGGGAATCCGCGTATGCAAGGAGTTCCCCGCCTCTGACGGCCCCCGGACGGTCCTGAAGGATGTCAGTTTCCGGCTGCATCACCGTGAATTTCTTTCGATCATCGGTCCCTCCGGCTGCGGCAAATCGACGCTGATCCGGATTCTGGCCGGACTTGAAACCGCGACTTCCGGCGAAATCCTGCTGGACGGCAAAGCGGTCACGAAACCGGGCGCGGAGCGCGGAATGGTGTTTCAGAAATACACCCTGTTCCCGTGGCTGACGGTCTGCCGGAACGTGATGTTCGGCCTTGAAACCGCCGGTTACAGCCGCGACGGCGCCGAAAACATGGCGCTGCAATGGCTGGACATCATCGGTCTGGAAAAATATGCGGACTACTACCCCGGCCAGCTTTCCGGCGGCATGCAGCAGCGCGTCGCGATCGCCCGCGCCCTTGCGCCCCAGCCGCGGGTGCTGCTGATGGACGAACCCTTCGGCGCACTGGATGCGCAGACCCGCGCCCAGATGCAGAACTACCTGCTGGAGGTCTGGCACAACATCGACATCACGGTCATTTTCGTGACCCACGACCTCGACGAGGCTGTCTATCTGTCGGACCGGATTCTGGCGTTGAAAGCGAATCCGGGCGAGGTCAACGAAGTGATCGAAGTGCCGGTCCCCCGGCCGCGCGCCCCGGACATGCTGCTGTCGCCGGAGTTTCAGGCGACGCGACGCCACATCGACGAACTGATCAACCCGAACCGCCGGGCGCAGAAGCCCGACTTCAAAATCATCAATATGGTCGGAACCAGAAACTACCTGTAAGGAAGGAGAATTTTATCATGGAAAACAATCTTGTTCTGCTCACCGAAACCGTAATCGACGGCGGCTGGAATTATTCCCGGATCGTGAAGCGCGGCCAGCTGCTGCGCCTGACCGATCTGGAAGGCGGAGCCAACGTATCGGCGATGTTCTACAACGCCGGAAACTTTTCCGAACGGTTCAATCTCGGCGATACGCTGAAAATCCAGCACATCTGCCGCCTGACGAAACACTGCTGCATCTACTCCGACATGGGACGCATCCTGATGAGCGTGCCGGAAGACACCTGCGGCTGGCACGACATGCTCTGCGGCTGCACCCATGCCGCGCTGATCGAGAAACGGTTCGGCAAAAAGGAGTATCAGGAAGCGCACAACGACTTCTACCGCAACGGTTACGATTCTCTGCTCGTCGAACTGGGCAAACACGGCATGACCAAGCGGGACGTGACCGAAATCATCAACTTCTTCAGCAAGGTCACGGTCGATGAAAAAGGGGCGATGACCTTCGTGCCGGGCAATTCTCCGGCGGGAAGCCATGTGGACCTGCGGGCCGAGATGGATACGCTGGTGGTGCTCGATACCGGCATGCATCCGCTGAATCCGGCGACCGAATATCCGCGCAACCCGGTCAGAGCGGCGCTCTATGCGTGCGACCCCGGCCGCAAAGACGATCCGTGCTTCACCTGGTGCCCGGAAAACGAACGCGGATTCGCCGCCACCTCGCTCTACAACCTGTAATCCGGAGGACGCAATCATGGTTACCCGATATCTGGAAAGCCCCCGCAAGGAAGCCGACGCCGTCCACGTCGAAATCGTAAAGGCCGGAACCGGCTGGATGTATCCGGTCCGGAAAGGACAGATTCTGCGGATCGTCGACATCAACGGCAATCAGGCGGTCGACACCATCTTCTATAACGCCGACAATACCGCCGAACGTTACAGCGTGCAGCAGACCGTGCAGCGCCAGCGGAACGCGCTGGTCGGCGTCGGCACCGACCTGATGAGCAGCGAGGACCGCGTGATGCTGACGGTGGTGGCCGACACCTGCGGCGACCACGACACGCTCGGCAGCGCCTGCTCGTGCGAGAGCAACATGATCCGCTACGGTTTCGGCCACCGCTACCAGCACGCCTGCCGCGAAAGTTTCCTCGCCCGGCTGCTGGCGCACGGGATGGACAAGCGCGATCAGGTCAACAACCTGAATTTCTTCATGTACGTGCCGCTGGACGAGCGGGGCAATCTGAATTTCGCCGACGGCATCTCCTCGCCGGGCAAGTACATCGAACTCGAAGCGAAGATGAACGTGCTGGTGCTGGTCTCCAACTGTCCGCAGTTGAACAATCCCTGCAACGGCTATGATCCCACTCCGGTCAAGATGATCGTGTGGGACCCGGAAGGAGGCTGCCGATGAATCCGAAACTCAAAGCGGTGGAACGCGATCCGGCCGAGGCCGTCTACTCCGCCGTGGTCAAGGTCGGAACCGGCTGGCTGCATGAGGTCCGGGCCGGACAGATCCTGCGGATCGTCGACCTGTGCGGCAACCAGTCGGCGGATGTGCTGCTCTACAATGCGCACGACACCGCCGAGCGTTACAATGTGAACAACACCATTGCGGCGCAGCGCAGCACGCTGATCGAGCTCGGCACCGAACTGCGTTCCAACGACGACAATGTGATGTTCACGGTCGTGGCCGATACCTGCGGTGAGCACGACACGCTCGGCAGCGGCTGTTCGGCGGAGGGCAATGCAATCCGCTACACCGACCGCACCCGCTTCATGCACAGCTGCCGCGACACCTTCGTGCGCCACTTTTCGGACATGCCCGGCATGAGCAAGCGCGACCAGACCTGCAACCTGAACTTCTTCACCAAAGTTCAGCTCGGCACGACGGGGAGCCTCGAATTTGTGGACGGCATCTCCGGCCCGGGCAAATACGTGGATCTCGAAGCGAAGATGGACGTGCTGGTGCTGCTCTCCAACTGTGCGCAGCTGAACAATCCCTGCAACGACTACAACCCGACTCCGGTGCAAATGCTCATCTGGGATGCCGAGAAAGGATAAGTGTTTTATGTTCAAGAAAGTACTGATCGCAAACCGCGGCGAAATCGCCTGCCGGATCATCCGGACGCTCAGGGAGATGAAGATCGGTTCGGTCGCGGTCTACTCCGACATCGATGAAACCGCCGCGCACGTGCTGGCCGCCGACGAGGCGGTCCGGCTCGGTCCGGCTCCGGCCGCTGAAAGCTACCTCAACATTCCGGCGATTCTCGCCGCCGCGCGGGAAACCGGGGCCGAAGCGATTCATCCCGGCTACGGTTTCCTGAGTGAAAACGCCGATTTCGCCCGGCAGTGCGAAGCGGCCGGAATCGTTTTCATCGGCCCCACGCCGGAACAGCTGGTCGACTTCGGGCTGAAGCACCGGGCGCGGGAACTGGCGCAGCGGTTCGAGGTGCCGCTGGTTCCGGGAAGCGGCCTGCTGCCGACTGCTGAAGCTGCGCTCGAAGCCGCCCGCGGAATCGGTTATCCGGTGATGCTCAAAAGCACGGCGGGCGGAGGCGGCATCGGCATGTGCGTGTGCCGTTCCGACGCGGAACTGGCCGCCGGTTTCGAACGGATCGGCCGGCTGAGCCGCAATAACTTCAAGGACTCCGGGCTGTTCGTCGAGAAGTACGTCGAATGTTCCCGGCATATCGAAGTGCAGTTGTTCGGGGACGGGCGGGGTCACGTCGCGATTCTCGGGGAACGCGACTGCTCCACCCAGCGCCGCAACCAGAAGGTGATCGAGGAGACGCCCGCGCCGGGCCTGCCGGAAGCGACCCGGGCCGCGCTGCACGCCGCCGCCCGCCGTCTCGGTGAAGGGGTCGCCTACCGTTCCGCCGGTACGGTCGAATTCATCTACGACTGCCGGACGGGCGACTTTTATTTCCTCGAAGTCAACACCCGGCTTCAGGTAGAACACGGCGTGACTGAAGCGGTTTTCGGCATCGACCTCGTGAAATGGATGATTCTGGAGGCGGCCGGAAACGCTCCTTTCGTTCCCGGGGAGTGTTTTACGCCCTCCGGCGCGGCGATGGAGTTCCGAATCTACGCAGAGGACCCCGGCAGGAACTACCAGCCGTCGAGCGGCCTTGTGACCGCCGCCGATTTTCCGGACGGAATCCGTTGCGACAGGTGGATCGAAACCGGCTCCGAAGTCAGTGCATGGTACGATCCGCTGCTCGCCAAACTGATCGTGCACGGCCGCGACCGCGCCGACGTGATCGCGAAGTCCGAACGGGCGCTGGCCGCCAGCCGTGTCGCCGGATTTGAAACCAATCTGCTGCTGCTGCGCGATGTGCTGAAGCTGGAAAAATTCCGTTCCGGGGAGGTTTCGACCGCCCTGTTGCGGGAGTTCGCCTATGCCGCGCCGACTTTTGAGGTTCTCGCACCGGGCGCGCAGACCACGGTGCAGGATTATCCCGGCCGCCTCGGCTGCTGGGATGTCGGCGTGCCGCCGTCGGGCCCGATGGACGATTACCACTTCCGGCTCGCCAACCGCATCGTCGGGAATGCCGAAAACGCTCCGGGGCTGGAAATGACCCTCTCCGGCGCAACGCTGCGGTTCAACTGCAAGACGCTGATCGCCGTGACGGGCGGCGATTTTCCGCTGAAACTGAACAACATGCCGGTCGAACGCAACCGTCCCTGCGAAGTGCATCCGGGCGATGTGCTGAAGATCGGCGTCACCCGCTGCGGCCAGCGCTGCAACCTCGCCGTGCGCGGCGGCATCGACGTGCCGGAATATCTCGGCAGCCGTTCGACCTTCACGCTCGGCCGTTTCGGCGGTCACGGCGGCCGCGCCCTCGCGGCGGGCGATGTGCTCCACATCGGGGGGATGACCGCGGGGGAACCGCTGACGCCCCCGGCCGCTTCGCTGCCCGAATTCGGCAGCCGCTGGGAGATCGCGGTCCTGTACGGGCCGCACGGCGCGCCGGACTACCTGACCCCGGAAGATGTGAAAACCTTCTTCGATGCGAAGTGGGAGGTGCATTACAACTCCTCGCGCACCGGCGTCCGGCTGATCGGCCCCCATTTTGAATGGGCGCGTCCCGATGGCGGCGAAGCCGGGCTGCACCCCTCCAACCTGCACGACAACGCCTATGCGGTCGGTACGCTGGATTTCACCGGCGACATGCCGGTAATCCTCGGCAACGACGGTCCGAGCCTCGGCGGTTTCGTCTGTCCGGTCACGGTCATCGGCGCCGAACTCTGGAAGGTCGGCCTGCTCCGCAGCGGCGACCGGGTCCGGTTCGTTCCGGTTTCGGTTGAATATGCGGCGCGCCTGCGCGAGTACCGCGAAGCCGTGCTGGCCGATCCCGCTGCCGCCTGGCCGCCGCCGCCGGTTCCTGAGCCGGTCGAGCCGGTCACTCCGGTCGTCGCCGAATTCGGCAGCGGCGATGAGATGGAGCGCATCGTCTGCCGCCAGGACGGGGATGCGTATCTGCTGCTGGAATTCGGCCCGCCGGTGATCGACCTGCGGCTCCGGTTCAAAGTTCACGCCTGGATGCTGAGGCTCGGTGAGCTGCACCATCCTGCCCTGATCGACCTGACGCCCGGAATCCGCTCTTTGCAGCTTCACTTCGACCCGGCGAAACTGCCGCAGCGGGAACTGCTGGAACTGCTTTCCGGCCTTGCGGAAGAACTGAAGAACAACCGGATCACCCGTGTCCCGGCCCGGATCGTACATCTGCCGCTGTCATGGGACGATCCCGCCACCCGGCTCGCCATTGAAAAATACGTCAGCACGGTCCGTCCCGGTGCGCCGTGGTGCTGTCCGAACAACATCGAATTCATCCGCCGCATCAACGGGCTGGACTCGGTTGATGAAGTGTATGAGACCGTGTTCAACGCCCGCTATCTGGTGATGGGACTCGGCGACGTCTACCTCGGCGCGCCGGTTGCGACCCCGCTCGATCCGCGCCGCCGCCTCGTGACGACCAAATACAATCCGGCCCGCACCTGGACGCCTGAAAACGCGGTCGGGATCGGCGGCGCCTACATGTGCGTCTACGGCATGGAAGGGCCCGGCGGCTACCAGTTCGTCGGGCGCACCGTGCAGATGTGGAACCGGTTTCGCGTCACTCCGGAATTTGAAGCGGGCAAGCCGTGGCTGCTGCGTTTCTTCGACCAGGTCCGTTTCTATCCGGTCGGGCCGGACGAGCTGATGAGGATGCGCCGGGAGTTCATCGCCGGCAAATTCCACTTGAAGATCGAACCAACGGTTTTCGACATCGGAGAGTACGAAGCGTTTCTGCATGACAACGCCGCATCGATCCACGCCTTCGAAGCCCGCCGCAGGCAGGCTTTCGAGGAGGAAAAACAGCGTTGGATCGCCAACGGCCAGCTCACTTTCGAGACCCATTCCGGCGATGTCGTCGACGCCGCGCCCGAAGCCGTCCTGAAAGCCGGCGAAGAAGGCGTTTACGCCCCTGTCGCCGGAAGCATCTGGAAGCTGAATGTCGCCGCTCCCGGCACCCGCGTCAAGGCAGGCGAACCACTCGCCGTGATGGAGAGCATGAAAACCGAAATCGCGATTCCCGCAGAGACCGACTGCACAGTCACTCAGATCTTCTGCGCCGCCGCTACCGAAGTCAAAAGCGGCCAATGCCTTTTCGCCGTCACCGTGTGATTCTTCCTTGGAAACCGCATTGCATAAAGGCACTTGAACATGCTGACGATCAAAAACTTATTACATCAGTACCGCACCGGGCGGACAACAGTGCGCCGCCGCCTGACCGAATTGTACCGGGCCGCCTCCGAAGCGCCTGCCGGAATCTGGATCAGCCTGATTCCCGAAGCGCAGCTGGAACAATATCTCGCCCGGCTGGAACGGTTGTCGCCGGACTCGCTGCCGCTTTACGGCATCCCGTTCGCAGTCAAAGACAACATCGACCTTGCCGGGATTCCGACCACGGCGGCCTGTCCGGCCTACGCCTACACTCCGGAGCGGTCGGCGCGGGTGGTCGAACTCCTGGTCGAAGCCGGCGCCGTGCCGCTCGGCAAAACCAATATGGACCAGTTCGCGACCGGGCTGGTCGGGGTACGCTCGCCGTATGGCGTGACCCCGAACCGGCTTGCTCCCGGTTATGTGGCGGGCGGTTCGAGCAGCGGCTCGGCGGCGGCGCTGACGCACGGACTGTGCAGCTTTTCGCTCGGCACCGATACCGCCGGTTCCGGACGGATTCCGGCGGCGTTCAATGAACTGGTCGGCGTCAAGCCGAGCCGGGGACTTCTGAGTACCCGCGGCGTGGTTCCGGCCTGCCGCACCCTCGACTGCGTATCGATCTTCGCATTGACGCTTGAAGATGCCGAAATTCTGCTGGAGGTCACCGTAAAATTCGATCCGAAAGACGCTTACAGCCGTGCCGCTCCGAAAGTGAATCCCCTGCCGCGCCGCTGGAAATTCGGTGTGCCGCGCGACGAAGAACTTGAGTTCTTCGGGAACCGCGCCTACCGCGACGCATTTTCCCGCGCGGTGCGGCGGATGGAGGCGGCAGGCGGCAAAAGGGTGACGATCGACTTCGCGCCGTTTCTGGCCGCGGCGCGTCTGCTCTACGAAGGACCGTGGGTATTCGAGCGTTACGCGGCGGTCGGCGGATTCATCGAGAGCCATCCCGGCGCGGCGCTTCCGGTGATCGAAACGATCATCACGCCCGGACATACGCCGCATCCGTCGGAGGTGTTCCGGGGAATGTACCGGCTGCAGGAGTGCAAGGCGAAGGCCGACGCGGAATTGGCGAAGGTTGACCTGCTCCTGACTCCGACAGCCGGAACCATCTACCGGATCGGCGAAGTCGAAGCCGATCCGATCCGGCTCAACAGCAATCTCGGGTACTATACCAACTACATGAATCTGCTGGACTATGCCGCCCTTGCGATTCCGGCGGCGCGGGCCGGCAAACTGCCGTTCGGCGTGACGCTGGTCGGCAGGGCGTTCGACGACGGCAGGCTGCTGGAGGCGGCGCGGCGCTTCCGGCTGGCGGAACCGTACACCGTCGCGGTCTGCGGCGCGCACCTCGCCGGCATGCCGCTCCACTCGGAATTGGAGGAGCTTGGCGCCTGTTTTCTGGGAAGCGCCGAAACCGCTCCCCGCTACCGGATGTACGCGCTGGAAAAAGGGTCCGTGCCGAAACCGGCGCTGTTGCGAACGGAAAAAGACGGAACTTCGTTTTACGTTGAACTTTACGAACTGTCCGAAAATGCTTTCGCCCGGTTCGCCGCCCGCATTCCGCCTCCGCTCGGCCTCGGCATGCTGGAACTCCGGGACGGCTCCCGCGTCCCCGGCTTCATCGGCGAGGCCGTGGCGGCGGAGTGCGGCCGCGACATCTCCGGCTTCGCCGACTGGCGCGCCTATACCAGAACTTGTACGAAATCAGAATGGAAAGCGGACTCCCATGCAGAAACGAATGCCGTTTGAAAGATGTGCCGGAATGACCGGACTCGATCGGAAGTTGACCGGAACCGAACTTGACGCCGCCTACGACAACACCGGTGCGGTCGCCGACAGCGCCCGGCTGCTCGCCGGGTTTGACGAACGCAGCCGCCTTCTGGCCGAACGCCGTCCGGAACGTCTCGACCTGCGGTACGGCGTGCGCGAACGCCAGCGGTTCGATTACTTTGCAAGCAGTGCCGTGAATGCGCCGCTTCTGGTTTTCATCCACGGCGGCTACTGGCAAATGCGGTGCAAGGAGACCTTCCGTTTTCTGGCGGCGGGACCGCTGCGGCACGGCATCCACGTCGCCCTGCCGGGTTACACGCTCGCACCGGACCAGACGCTGACCGGCATCGTCGCGGAAATCCGCGACTCCCTGCGCTGGCTGCGGGAGCACGCCGCAGCGTGGGGAGCCGACTGCAGCCGGATCGTGGTCGCCGGCTGGTCGGCGGGCGGACATCTCGCCGCAATGATGGCTGACGAGGCGGGGGTGGTCGGCGTTCTCGCCGTCAGCGGTATTTTCGACCTGGAACCGATCTCCCGATGCAGCCTGAATGAAAAACTCCGGCTGACGCCGGAAGAAATCACGGGGCTGAGTCCGCAGCATCGTCCCCTTTCCCGGCGTCCGCTGATCGCGGCCTGCGGCTCTGCCGAATTACCGGAGCTGCAGCGTCAAAGCTGGGATTTTGCGCGGCTTCGCGCGGCTGCGGCGCTGCCCGGCGGCGCTTTCACGCTTCCCGGGCACAACCACTTCACAATCCTGCATGAACTGGAAGCCCCGGAAGGCAAGCTTACAGCAGCTCTGCTGAGCCTGGTTTAACCGTTTTGAGCAGGGGGAAATCTAAGAAGCCCGGCCGGTCGCGGCCCGGTTGTCAGGCTATTGCTTGAAGGAATTTGCCCCAGCGTAATTAATCGCGGTTATCGCCATACTTTTTTGAAAGCAGGCAACGAATAGCCACATAACGGCATGTGCGTTACTTCGTTCCTGCTTATGCCGCGGGTAAGTTTCGCCGGATTCCCGAAAAACGTCCTTTTACCAATATTGAGCTGCTTGTTATCATTTTGATCGTCGCGATTCCGGTAGTCTGAAAAATGGAATTTATGGCTGGGGGGACAGCGCCGCCGAGCTTCTGTCTGAAGAATACGGCAACCAGCGTTCCCCGAATCACAGCGAACATAAATTCAGGCTATTATACTATTTTAATTGACGCGTCTGGAAAGAACACTCCGGGAATGCGGCTGGCGGTGACGTTTAGAGTTCAGTTTGGAATGGATATAAAAAGGCATCTATGCGAATCTATATTCCATGTAAAAGTAAAAATCTGATTGTTTATTCTGACGGCAATTTTTATTTCGCCCTTGGCAGTTCACTCCAGCGGGTCGTATAACGGGGAGACAGCATGGTGCGTTTCATCTGCCAGGGACGTTCGATTCCCTGCGCCAGCAGAAAGACTTTGTCTCTGCCCATTCCGGCATTGATCCTGTCGAGCGTTTCGTAAAGCCGTTCCTCTTTCTCCGATATCGGCCGGGAAAAAAGATTCAACTGGTCGGCACGGGCATCGGTGAGACCGAAAAGCAGGATTCCCGCTTTACGATATAGTTTTCCCTTCTGATAGAGGCTGGGCAGGACGGGATAAACCTCACGCAGAATTTCCATCGTTCCAAACTGCGGAGTATCCAGCATGATCGTTGTGCCGACATGATCGCCGCTGAATTCGGTTGAATTCTTTTCCGGCCCCAATTCAAAGAACACATTGACGCCGGAAGCACGGGAACCCTCTTTTCTCATCTTCTCAGCCGCCCTGGCAGTATAGGTGGCGACTGCTTCGCGCAGGTATTCGAATTCCCCCACCTTTTTGCCAAAGGCGCGGGAGCAGCAGATGCTCTGCGAACGGGTCTCCATATCCTCCGGTTCCAGCGCTGGCCGGCCATTGAGCTCCAGCACGGTACGCGCCAGGCAAACACTGAATTTTTTCCGGATCCGGTTCGGATCGGAGGAAGCTAGATCACCCGCATTCCTGAAGCCAGCCACCTGAAGCTTCCGGGCAAGACGTTTCCCGACGCCCCAGATTTCCGTGAGCGGCAACTGTTCGAGAATCGGCAGGATGTTCTCCGGAAGCATATATACGCCGTATTCCGCTTCCTTGGCGATATGCGTCGCCACCTTCGCCAATGTCTTCATGGGAGCAAATCCCACGCTTACCGGTACTTTGACCCACTTGGCAATCCGGGTGCGGATTTCACGTCCGAATGCGATATAGTCCTGACCCGGAGGCAATTGAACGCGCATGAAAGCCTCATCGATGGAATAAGGCTCGACTCCCGGGAAAAAGCCGGACAAAACCGACATGACCCGGCGTGAAATATCTCCGTACAGTTCATAGTTGCTCGAACGTACCTGAATACCGTGCTGCGCATAGATTTCCTTCATCTTGAAGTAAGGCAGCCCCATGTTGACATCAAGGCCAATACCTGCACGATCCTGCTTGAGCCGGTGCAGGGGAAGTAAGGCAGCCCCATGTTGACATCAAGGGCTTTCAGTTCATTGGAACGGGCCTTGGGTCAGTTTGATCGTCGGCATGGCATTTTCTCCTGTTCGACGAACCGCTGCGGGATAACTCGCGGGATAACTTTTGAAAGCGCCTTTCGGGACTTTTCGAGCATCTGACGGGTCTTTTTAAACGGTTCGAGGATTTTTTTTAATCCTCAAAGAGGGGAGTTTTTCAAGCTTTTTCGCCACTCAATCGCTTGAGCCGCAATCGATTATGCCAAAATAAAAAAATGGTACACCCGACGAGATTCGAACTCATGACCTTCTACTCCGGAGGCAGACGCTCTATCCAGCTGAGCTACGGGTGCCCATGTTTGTTGTTATATAAGATAGCGCCGTTTTTGGATTTTTAAAGCAGCTTTCTGAAGAATATTTGATTTTTTTTATTCATTTTGAGGCTGAACAATCATTTTTCATCAATTAAAGAAGAAAATCCGGCTCCTATGGCTGCTTCGGCACTCTCAAGCCCCGGCGCATCGCACGGATGTTCCGCTGTACCAGAACCGCACTCCGGCGGGAAATCTCTCCGGTTCCGTATTCCGCCTCGTAAAAAGCCAGCACCACCGTCGTCATCCGGCGGTCAAAACCTTCGCGGAAATCCGCAAGCGTCCGGGCATAGTCCAGTAACTCCTCGTTCCGGCGGCGCGGCACCCCGGCAAGCGTCAACTCAATCCGAATCGCCTGATAGCCGAAAAGCACACTCTCACGGTATTCTCCCGCCTTCAACGCCGCCGCCGCCTTCTCAAAACAAGCCTTCGCCTCCTCCTCTTGCCGATGAAGCCGACGAAGTCGCAACTGTTTGCGCAACAGCATATAAGCCGCGATCAGCACCGCTCCAGCCAGAACCACCGCCGGATAGTACCGCCGCAGAAACTCCTGCCCGGTTCGGAGATAATGCTGACTTCGATTCCCAAGCTGCTTGAGATATTCCCAGGCCGCCTCCCCTCTGGTCTTCTTTTTATCGGAGGCGCGATTCGCGGATTTCGGCGCCACCTTCCTGTAGGTTTCCTTGATCTGCTTGCGGATCTCCTCCTGCACCTCCGCGACCTGCATGATGATTTCCGCAGCTTTCGACGGCGTCTCCTCCGCCCGCACCTGCTTCAGATACATGTCTTTCAACGTCTGAAGCGTATGCTCGGTCAACTCCGGCGGCGTAACCCGCCATTCATCTCCGAAGGGATCCCGCAGCTTGCCGATTCCAATCGGAGTCGTCTGCGACCGGATCTCTCCCGGCGGCGTCGCATCCATGGTCAGCCAACCGTATTCCGGCACGAAAATCTGAGTCCACGCATGAGCATGGTATTCATATACCTCAAACACATTCTGCAAAGTATTAAAATCGCCCGGCGAAAATCCGGCCGCAGTACGGGACGGCAATCCCGCCAGCCGCGCCATCACCGCCAAAGACGCGGCAAAGTACTCGCAATGCCCCTCCTTCAGCTCAAAGACGAAGTAATCCACCGTCTCCTTCCCTTCCGGAACCGGCCGGGAATACTGCTGATACTTGAAGTTGTTGCGCAGGTAATCCCGCAGAATCAACGCTTTTTCGTAATCATTTTTGGCATTCCGCGTCAGTTCTTCCACCTTCTTCTTCAACCGCTCCGAAATTTTCTTCTCCGGCAGTTTCAGATAATGGGCGCGCGCAGGCCGTTCGCGCCAGCGCCGCCGGGTACGCTCCGACAACGGGTTCTCCAGCTCCGTACTGATTTCACTGGAAACCAGATAGGAAAACGGCAGATTCGGATAATTGTTCGAGGCCAGTTCGCTGTTATAAAAGGTCGTCCTGAGCAGGCTGTAAGGCGCCGTGTCGTTGTTCCGCTCGAAAGAGACCGGGCGGTAAGGCGCATAAAGTTTGGGACTCAGCCATTTCAGGATCGTGTAGCGCGATGAAACCATCCGGGAGGCGGAACGCTCGGAACTGCGCACATTGATCCTGCCCCGCTTCAGTTCCGCGGACGCCAGCCAGCGCGTCCCGTCATATTCATCATACAACTGCGCCAGATGGTACAGCTTCAGGGGCGACTTCACCCGCAATACCAGGTCGCGTCCCGGCGGAGCACTGCCGGAACCGTCCTGAGATGAAGAGTCGGGTTGTTTTCCCTTGATCTTCATCGGAGTTCCGCCGGCTTCCAGCGTATCGGGGGTCCCATTGCGGATAATGCGGACGCCCCCCTGTTCCTGTTTGACTTTTTCAGACTGAAACCACTGTTGCAGGTTGGCGGGCAGCATCGAAGATTTATCCGTATTGAATGCCACGGCAAAAATCCCCTTCGAACCGCTCGGGTCCGTCGGAAACAGCGGAAAAATCAGCGCAAAGCACCCGGCGACCAGCCCCAGATGCAATGCCAGGATATGCCAGTTCCGCCGCAGAATCCGGCGCGGATTCGGCAGACGCGGGTTTGCGGACAACTGCTGCAGGCGGTTGCTGTACAACAATATGAGCATACTGCCGAAAGCCACGCCCAGGCACCACAGATAGACCGTGCGCGGCAACAGCGCCCCGTATGCCAGCAGAATCATCGAGATCGCAAATAAATAACCGTAATCGCGCGCGTTCTGTGCCATCAGAAAGATCAGACAGGTGATGGCCAATACCTCCGACAGCGCCTTGTCCGCCGGAATGCCGTGCGTCAGCCGGTACATCAGCCAGACCGCCGCGGCGGCGACCACGGCAAGCTGAATCATAAATCGCCACCACGAGGGAATGACCCGGTACGGCACATAAGCCAGCAGCGCCAATACCGGGATCAGCCCCAGTACCGCGAAGGTCAACTGAGGTTGGGCATACTGCCACAGCGAAGCGACCACGGCGGCGCCGCACAATATGGTATAGACCAGATGCTGCGGCAGCCGCTCCGGGGTCTGCCGCCGCCGGGAGTGGTCCACGATCCGCTTGACCGGAAGAATCCGCAGAATATATTTGCGCCAGAGCTTCATTTTTCCAGCACCTCTTCCAAAGTGTTCGCGAAACAGACCTCGCGCGGCTTGACCGCCCCGCGGAACCGCCGCAACGAGCGGTCGCCGTACACAATGCGCGGTTCATCCGGCAGAATCGGCGGAAAGTTGCCCTTCGGCGCCAGAATCCAGTTGACCCGGCAGCCGTTGTCAAGCAGAAGCTCCAGAAGCCCCTTCGAAGCGTCGTCCGCCTCCATCGACAGCGCATACACCAGCACGCCGCCGGGTATCTGCTCGACCGCCTCCAGAAGGGTATCCGCAAACGGCACCTCCGCCGGTTCCAGCATCATCAAAGTCTGCATCAGCCGCCAGTGCATCACCGAAGCGTCCCCCGAAAGATGGAGCCGCTCGCCGCTGCGCCCGTCCGCCGCGAAAAAGTGAATCCGGCAGTACATCTCCTTGAGATGCTCCGACAGGCTTGCCGCCGCACTGACCAGAAATTCAAGGTTGTTTTCCCGCGGATCGTTGCCGACCAGCGTTTTTCTGGTATCCAGTATGATCACGATCTGGTCGACCGTATTGGCTTCGAATTCGCGGATCATCAACTGCTGCCGCCCCGCCGAGCCTTTCCAATGGATAAACCGGATCTCGTCGCCCGGCCGGTACGGGCGGACTCCGAAAAATTCCTGACCGTGCCCGGATTGCCCGAGCGGACGGCCGTCGAAGCTCGGCATCGGGTTGCTTTCAGCCTGCAACTGCAGCGAATCAAGCCGGACCGTGCCGGGGTAGATCTGAATTTCGCCCGGCAGCCTGAACTTCCGGGTACGCCGGAACAGGCCGGCCGGATCACCGCCGGAGACTTTCACCTCCAGCAGCCTGGCGCAGCCGCGCTTCTCCGCGATGCAGGTCCGGTTCAGAAGCAGCGACTCCCCCGGCCCCAGCGGGGGAACGGCGGCATGCAGCACGCCGCCCGGAGCAAATTCGCATTTCTCCGTAATCACCATCGGCTGCCGAAAGAGGAAAGTGCGGTTGGTGACCAGCAGCGGCAGCGCGACTTCGGTTCCGAAAAAGCCGTCGCTGTTCGGCCGCCGTTCAATCCTGATCCGGTACAGCGAAAACTGGGCCAGCAGGAAACTGGCCGCCAGAAGCGAACAGAAAATCGAAGCCGCCAACGCGGTCGCCAGCCCTACGTTGACCAGCGCCACCCCGACAGTTCCGACCGTCATCAGAATCAGCAGAAAGCCGCGGGCGGTCGGAAACGCCATCATATCGCGGGTTCCTCATTGACCATCGGAATCCCCTCCATGATGGAATCGAGCACATTGTCCACCTTGTGCCATTCCCCCTGGAAGCGCAGCCGCAGCCGCATCCTGTGCGCCAGCACCACCTTGACCATCGCGCGCACATCCTGCGGCGTCACATAATTCCGGCCGCTGTAGGCGGCGAGACTCTGGCTGCACCGCATCAGCGCCAGCGTGGCGCGGGGGCTGCAGCCGTTGGCGAGCGCCGGATGCTGCCGGGTCGCATCGGTGACTTTGATGATGTATTCCTTGATCTTCTGATCCACCGACACATTGCGCACCAGCGCATGGCAGTGCACGATATCCGATCCCTTGATCACATAGGAGATGCGCGAGAGCGGATGGCTTCCCTGCTGCGAGCTCAGAATTTCCAGCTCCGCTTCAGGCGACGGATATCCGATCGAAAGGCGCATCATGAAGCGGTCGAGCTGCGGTTCCGGCAGCGGATAGGTGCCGTGGTAATCCTCCGGATTCTGGGTTGCGACCACGAAAAACGGCTTCGGCAGCACATGCGCCTTGCCGTCGACGGTAACTACCGATTCGGCCATGCACTCCAGCAGGCTCGACTGGGTGCGCGGCGTGGTGCGGTTGATCTCATCGGCCAGAATCACATTGCCGAAAATCGGGCCGGGAATAAACCGGAACTGTTTGAGCTTCTCATCGTAAATATTCGTACCGGTGATATCGCACGGCAGCATATCCGGCGTGAACTGGATGCGGCGGTAATTCGCCTGAATGGATTTCGCCAGCGCCTGCGCGAGAATGCTCTTCCCGACGCCGGGAGCGTCCTCCAGCAGCAGATGGCCGTCGGCCATCAGGCAGACGATCATGTTGCGCACCACCTCCGGCTTGCCCTTGAACACCACCTCGATGTTCTGCTCCAACTGCCGGATCACCTTGCGCATGGATTCAAACGTGAATTCGCTGTCGGGAGTATCCGCCCGTTTCTCTCCGGACCGGGCGATTCCCGGGTTATTCGGATCGTTGAAAACCAGCATGGAACTGCCGATCTGGATCGTATCCAGATGCTTGATCTGCACCTGCACGATCGGCGCGGAATTCACGAACGTGCCGTTCGCACTGCCGAGATCCTCAATGAAAACCCCTTCCGCCGTAGAGCTGATCACCGCATGATGCCGGGAAACATTGGGTTCCGCAATCACGATATCGCTGTCGTTCTCACGCCCGATAATCAGAGATTTCCGGTTGATCGGAATCTCCCGGGTATTGCCGTACCCCTCCTGAAGCGTGATGGTCGGAAACTCGCGTTGCGCCGATGATATATCTTTTTGTGCCATATCTGATGTGATCTACTCTCTTTGACTTATCGTTCCGGAAGGAAAATGAAAATTACGGAATTCTTTACTTTCATCCTTTCCTTTTTATATAAGATACCCGACTCAAAGGGATTTTCAAACGCCGCCGATACTTTTTTCGTCAATGACGCTCAAAAAAATGAAACTTTTTTGTTTCGTTCCTTCAAAGCGGTCCGCACCGCCTGCGGCAGGTCATTTTTTCATAGCGGCAGTGCGGCGGTTAAAGGCCTCGACTCCGTCGGCGACGGCGGCGGCGACTTTCCGCTGACGCGCCGGGTCGGCAATCGCCAGCTCCTCCTTCGGGGTGGTGATGAAGCCGGCTTCGACCAACACGGCCGGACAGTGCGCCTTGACCAGAACCCGGAAACGGGCGAATTTCACCCCCCGATCCGGCCCGCCGGTGGCTTTGACCAGGCGGGATTGAATCTCCTGCGCGAGATTCAGGTTGGCGCCGTCATACCGGTTCGACAGCGTCGCCTGCTTCGGGACGGCTCCGCCGCCGGTGCTGCGGCAGCCGTCCGGCGTCATCGCGAAGGTTTCGACGCCGGTGCCGGTCCGGTTGGCAGCGGCGTTGTGATGCACGGAAATGAACAGATCGGCTTTCAACGTTCCGGAGAGGTTGCCGCGCGCATCCAGCGAAACATCCTTATCCGTATCGCGGGTCATTTTCACTGTGAAGCCGCGTTTGACCAGTTCATCCCGGATTTTCTGCGCAAGGGCGAAATTCAGCGTTTTCTCCTGATGCTTCGCACCGGTCGCGCCGGTTTCGCTGCCGCCGTGGCCCGGATCGATCAAAATCATTTTCACCGGTTTCGCAGGGGCGACCTCCCGGTTCAACAGCGGGGCGACCACCTTTTTCAGATTGGCCTCCGACAGCGAATAGACGCCGGATTTTCCTTCCGTCCGCTGCGCCGGTTCCACCAGATGCACCCAGCCGCCGTTGAAGTTGGCGCGCAGGCTGCCGGGATAGATCGTAATGAAGTTGCCGTTCTTGCGCAGCGTACAGCTCCGTTCGGAGGCTTCGCTCTGAACGCCGAGCGCGCGGATTTCGCGCGAGACCGGCGAGTGGCAACCGGCGAACGTCAGGCCGACGGCCGCCGCTGCGCCGCACAACAGGATGGTTTGCTTCACAATGATTTTCCTTCGCCGATGCCGGTGCTGCCGAAGCCGCCCGCGCCGCGCTGCGTTTCGGAGAGCTCCTCCGCCGGAACCAGTTCCACGGCGGCCAGTTCCGCGATCACCATCTGGGCGATCCGGTCGCCACGCCGCACCTGAAACACCGCCGGGCCGGGATTGAACATGATCACTCCGACCTCCCCGCGGTATCCGGCGTCGATGGTGCCGGGAGAGTTGGTCAGCGAGAGATTGTGCTTCAACGCCAGTCCGCTGCGGGGGCGCACCTGCGCCTCAAATCCGACCGGAAGCTCCAGAAACAATCCGGTCGGCACCAGCGTGCTCTTCCCGACGGCCAGTTCGACGTCGGTGCGGGCCTTAAGGTCGTAGGCGGCATCGTCGGGATGCGCTTTGGCGGGAGCCAGGTCGGAACAGCCGGAGGCCATCTTGAATTTTATCATATTTTTGAGCATAAATCTCACTTTCCGATTTGTTTTGCATCGAGACCGGTATTAAAGTATCATTGCTCAGAATCGATGTCAAGAGAGCGTCCAGAAGAAAGAGGCGCATTACTGTTTATCTGATCCCGGGAAAGGAAATTTCATGAATCTGATCGACCTGCTTCAATATGCGATGGATTCCGGCGGTTCGGACCTGTTCATCACCACCGGCAAAATCCCGTCCATGCGGCGCAGCGGCACCATCTACCAGATCGGCGAAGAGGTCATTCAGGCGGAAACCGTCGACGAATTCCGCCGGACCGTGCTCGACCAGGAGCGCGAGGCGGAATACCGGCAGCGCGGCACCGCCGACGCGGGCTTCAACATCGACCTCGCCCACCGCTTCCGCATCAACTTCATGAGTACGCTGAACGGCCCCGGCTTCGTCGCCCGCCCGATCCACTCCGGGCGCGACCTGGATATGGTCAAACTGCATATTCCGGTCCAGATCCAGAAGATGTGCGAGGCTCCCGCCGGAATCATCCTGGTGGTCGGCGCCACCGGCAGCGGCAAGTCCACCACGCTCGCGGCCATGGTCAACTATATCAACGCCAACCTCAACAAACATATCATCACGCTGGAAGACCCGATCGAATACATCCATGAGGACCAGCGGAGCATCATCACCCAGCGTGAACTCAACTCCGACGCGGTCAGCTTCGCGGACGCGCTGCGCAGCGCGCTGCGCGAAGCGCCCAATGTGATCGTAATCGGCGAAATGCGCGATACCGACACGGTCAGCACCGCGGTGGCGGCGGCGATGAGCGGCCACCTTGTGCTGTCCACGCTGCACACTTCCGACGCAATCCAGTCGGTGGAACGGGTGATCGACCTGTTTCCGGAGGACCAGAGAATGCAGGTGGCGACCGATCTCGGCAACGCGCTGGTCGGCGTAATCGCGCAGCGGCTGATTCCGACGCCGACGCACGACGGCATGATCCCCGCATTTGAAATCCTGATCGGCACGCCGCCGGTGCGCAAGCTGGTCGGCGAACGCGATTACAGCGGCCTTGAGGACGCGCTCCGGCGCGGCGGCGAAAGCGGCATGCAGACTTTCAACCGCACCATCTACCGCATGACCAAGGAGCACCTGATCGCGGAAGAGGACGCGCTCAAGGCGGTCACCAATCCCGATGAATTCCGGCTGCTTTTAAAAGGAATGGAGTCCGGCGTGGATTCGCTGCGCAGCCTGTACGGCACCGCCGAGGACTCCGAGGACGGCAAGTTCATCGACATGCGCCGGCTGCTGCGCAGCGCGGTCAAGATCGGCGCGTCGGACCTGCACCTCTCCTGCGGCGCGCCGCCGACGCTCCGGCTCAACGGCGAACTGCGCGCGCTGGAGCTGCCGCCGCTGACCCCTTCCGACACCCAGCGGCTGCTCTTCAGCGTGCTGACGCCGCGCCAGCGGGTCGAATTCGAGGAGAAGCGGGAGATCGACCTCGCGCTGTCGGTCACGATGAACATCGGCAGCAACAACCCGAACGACACGATCCGTTTCCGCATCAACGGCTACTTCCAGCGCGGCTGCGTCGGCGTGGCCGCCCGCGTGATCGCGGTGCATATCCCGACGCCCGAGGCGCTGGGCCTGCCGCAGAGCCTGCTCGACATCAGCAAGAAGAAACAGGGACTGATCCTGATCACCGGCCCGACCGGCAGCGGCAAGTCCACCACGCTCGCCAGCGTGATCGACCAGATCAACCGCACCAAGGCCGACCACATCATCACAGTCGAGGACCCGATCGAATTCGTGCACAAAAACAAGATGGCATTGATCGAGCAGCGCGAGGTGCACGCCGACACGCTGAGCTTCTTCAACGCGCTCAAGTACGCGCTGCGCGAAGACCCCGATGTGATCATGGTCGGCGAGATGCGCGACACCGAAACCATCGCCGCCGCGCTGACCGCCGCCGAAACCGGCCATCTGGTGTTCGGAACTTTGCACACCAACAACGCGCCGCAGACGGTGGACCGCATCATCGACTCCTTCCCTGCCCACCAGCAGAACCAGATCCGCCAGCAGCTCGCCAGCGTGATCCTCGGCGTGGTCGCGCAACGGCTGCTGCCGAATCTCGACGGCCGGGGGCGGAGCGCCGCGTTTGAGATCATGATCGGCACGCCGCCGGTCCAGGCGCTGATCCGCGAAAACAAGACCGGCCAGCTCCAGTCGATTCTGGAAACCAACTTCAAGGACGGCATGATCACCATGCGCCGCTCGCTCGAAGAACTGGTCGCCGCCGGCAAGATTTCGCAGGAGCAGGCCAACGCGCTGTCGATGGACGCCAAGCAGGTAGAGGCTTTCTAGTCCGCCGGCGGGCAAGCCGCGAAGAGCGCAGCCGTTTTAAAAGAGCGACGGTTGCGCGTTTTCGGCGTCGAGTGCTTCGACAAAGGGCCTGAACGCGGTCGGCAGCGAAATTTCCCGCTCCAACTCGTCGCGGGTCACCCAATGGAAGCCGCCGTTTTCCGCCTTGCAATCGGCGAGAAAGCCGGACATGTGCCATTCCAGATGGGTGAAGACATGCTTTGCGCCGCCGGTCGCAATGATCCGTTCCGCGAAGATTCCCTGCCCGGCCATCCATTCGGCAGCTTCGGCGACAGTCAGGCTTCCGGCGGTATTCGGGAACTCCCAGAGCCCGGCCAGCAGGCCGCTGCCGGGACGGCGAAGCAGCGCGATCCGGTCGCCGCAGCGGAGCAGGAACACCGTCCGCGGCTCGATCCGGCGCGGCTTCCTGCCGGGCTTTACCGGCAGCCCGGCGGCAATCCCCTCGCGCCGTCCGGCACAAAGCTCCGCCAGCGGACACTCCGCGCACCTCGGCGCGCCGTTCGGCAGGCAGACCGTCGCGCCCAGCTCCATCAAACTCTGCGTGAAATCACCGCAGCGCCCGGCGGGATAAACCTGCCGCAACGCATCGGAAATCGCCCCCTTGACCTTGGGGCTGGAGATATCCTCCCGGCTCGCGGCAAGCCGCGAAACCACCCGCAGCACATTTCCGTCCACCGCCGGCTCCGGCCGGTTGAAGGAGATCGACGCGATCGCCCCGGCGGTATACTCCCCGATGCCGGGCAAAGAGCGCAGCGTTTCCACATCGCGCGGGAACTCGCCGCCGTACTCGCTGACGATTACCCGTGCCGCCTTCTGCAGGTTGCGCACCCGGTTGTAGTAGCCCAACCCCTCCCACAGCTTCAGCAGCTGCGGTTCGGGAGCCTCCGCGAGTGCGTGCAGATCGGGCAGCTCCTTCAGGAACCGGTCGTAATACGGCTTCACCGCCTCAACGCGGGTCTGCTGCAGCATGATCTCCGAAATCCATACCCGGTAAGGTTCGGGGCTTTCGCGCCACGGCAGAATCCGGGCGTGCCTGTCATACCACTCCAGCAGCGGAGCGACGATTGCCTGCAATGATTCCGAATCCATGTCCGTCCCCTTTATTTGAAAATGGAAAATATAGACCGCTCCCACCCGGAAAGCAAACCGAACTTTATGACTTTTCAATATCTTTCATTTGAGAAAACGCCTACCGGCAGTATATTATTCAGAAAAATTGATCATTATGAGGTACTTCATGGAATTTTTACCCGGTGTTTTCCGGTTCCGATTCGGGCAGCCCGAAAACGGCACGCCCTCGCAGCAGATGTATGTGAAGCCGCCCCGGCGCGAAGCGATGGCTGAACTGCCGCACGCGGAGCCGCCGTTCGACGCTTCGCAGATCAAATTCACCGTCAGCCGCCGCGGCTGCCGCCTCGAACTGCCGCTCACTTCCGGCGAGGATATCTACGGGCTCGGCCTCAACCTCAAAAGCCTGCGCCACACCGGCAAAAAACGGACGCTCCGGGTCAACAGCGATCCGGCCACCGACACCGGCGACAGCCACGCGCCCGCCCCGCTCTATTTCACGACCGCCGGTTACGGCGTGCTGGTCGATACCGCCCGCTATGCGTCCTTCTACTGCGGCGGCAACGCCCATCTGAACTCCGCTGAAGAGAAGAAAATGCCGGAACAAGGCGGCGTAAAACTTTCCGAAGCGGAACTATACGCGCTGGACAGTTCCGCCTCCGCCCCGATGGTGATCGACATTCCCGCTGCCCCCGGCGTGGACCTCTACTTGTTCACCGGCCCGGCGTTGCTCGACGCAGTGCGGCGCTACGTGCTGTTCACCGGCGGCGGCGCCCTGCCCCCCGAATGGGGCCTCGGCTGCTGGTACCGCACCTGCGGCGCGAGTGATGCCGCGCAGGTGCTGGCGATGGCGAAGGAGCTGCGCGACAAGTCGATTCCGTGCGACGTGCTCGGCCTCGAACCGGGCTGGCAGTCGAAAGCCTATTCGTGCAGCTTCAGCTGGAGCCCGGAACGCTTTCCGCAGCCGGACCGGACCGTCGCCGCCCTGAACAATATGGGCTATCACGTGAATCTGTGGGAACACCTTTTCATCCATCCGACCTCCCCGATCTACCGTGACCTGGTCCCCTATTCCGGCGACTTCAAGGTCTGGAACGGGGCGGTGCCGGACCTGACGCTGGCCCCGGCCAGTGAATGTTTCGCCTCCTACCACGCCCGCACCTTCACCTCGCGCGGAATCAGCTCGTTCAAGCTCGACGAGTGCGACAATTCGGACTTCATTTCGAGTCCGTGGTCGTTCCCGGAATGTTCGCAGTTTCCCTCCGGGCAGGACGGCGAAACCATGCACTCGATGCTCGGCATGCTCTATATGGACACCATCGGCCGCGCCTGCCGCAAAAGCAATATCCGCACCTACGGCAGCGTCCGCAACGCCCACGCCTTCGCGCCGCCGCAGCCGTTCGTGCTGTACAGCGACCTCTACGACCACGCAGAGTTTATCCGGGGCGTGACCACCTGCGGTTTTTCCGGGATGCTCTGGACCCCGGAGCTGCGCCACGCGGTGTCGCCGGAGGACTATCTGCGCCGCCTGCAGGCGATGGTGCTGTCGCCGCAGATGCTGCTGAACATCTGGTCGATGCCGCACCCGCCGTGGCGGCAGCTCCGGCGCGAACTCAACAGCGCCGGAGAATTTTACCCTGAGGAGGAACAGCTCCGGCTGGAAAAGGCGACCCGCGACATCCTCGAACTGCGGATGCGCTTCCTGCCCTATCTGTACGCCGCTTTCGCGGAATACAGCTTCCACGGCACGCCACCTTTCCGGGCGCTGACGATGGATGCCCCGGACGATCCCCGGCTGCGCGACGTCGACTACGCCTGGATGGCGGGCGACCGGCTGCTGGCGGTTCCCTTCCGCGCCGGAATGACCGAGCTGACCGTGCCGCTGCCGGAAGGCGACTGGTACGACTTCCATACCGGCGAAAAATACACTGGGGAAGTCACTCTGCGCCCTGCGCCGGAAGAGCTGCCGATCCTGGTCAAAGGTTCGGCGGTGGTTCCGCTCGCGGAACCGGTCACGCATATCACCGACGGCATGAAATTCAAACTGCGCCTCAAATGCTTCGGGGACGCCCCGCGCCCGGCCCGGCTCTTTGCCGACGACGGCTTCAGCTTCGCCTATGAAAACGAAGCTCCCCGCTGGGGCGAAGTCCGCGCGGACGGCACTCTCTCGCCGGAACTGGCCGCCCGCTATGAAGTGCTCCCCTGACGTGGGAACTGCCTCCGGCGGGTCAGGGGCAAACGCCTTGCCCGTTGAAGACGGCATGGCTTTCCCCGCGACCGGTCTTTTTATCTTTCCCTGATGCGGACTGGCAAATTCCGCAAATGATGATACATTATAACGCGTAACGAAATGTTCAACCCGGAGGAGCCCGGCAAACGGGTTCCTTCTCATCTGTAAGGAATGGATGTCATGGCCGAAGAAGAGGTAAAAGATCTGGAGCTGATGGACAAGATCGTCAGTTTATGCAAACGTCGCGGATTCATATTCCCGAGTTCCGAAATCTACGGCGGGATCAACGGCTTCTGGGATTACGGCCCCTACGGCGCGCGCATGAAACGCGCCATCGAAAACCTCTGGTGGCATGAAATGGTCGAAACCCGCGACAACGTCGAAGGACTTGATTCGACCATCATCTGCCATCCCCGCGTCTGGAAGGCTTCCGGCCACCTCGACCAGTTCAGCGACCTGATGACCGACTGCAAGAAGTGCAAATCCCGCTACCGCGTCGACCAGATGGCCGACCCGACCACCTGTCCGAACTGCGGTTCCAAGGACCTGACCGAGCCGCGCGAATTCAACCTGATGATGAAAACCTTCGTCGGCCCGGTCTTCGACGAGGAGCACACCGCGTGGCTCCGCGCCGAAACCTGCCAGCCGATTTTCGTGGATTTCCACAGCGTCCGCGTCGCGACCCGCCAGAAGCTGCCTTTCGGCATCGCGCAGATCGGCAAGGCGTTCCGCAATGAGATCAACCCGCGCAACTTCACCTTCCGCAGCCGCGAATTCACCCAGATGGAGATGGAATTCTTCTGCGACGGCGAGGAGGGCATGGAGTGGTTCGAGTACTGGAAGCAGCAGCGGATCAACTACTATAAGAACAAACTGAAGTTCTCCGACGACTTCTTCCGCATCTACGTCCACGAGAAGCTCGCCCACTACGCGAAGGCGGCGATCGATATCGAAGTGAAGTTCCCGTTCGGCTGGGGCGAGCTTGAGGGCGTCCACCACCGCGGCACCTGGGACCTCACCCGCCACAGCGAATTTTCGGGAGAAGACCTGCAGTACATGGACCATGACAACAGCCGCAAGCTGATGCCGACCGTGATCGAAACCTCCGTCGGACTCGACCGCACCATGCTGGCGCTGCTCTGCCGCGCCTACGACGAGGAGAAGGCCGCCACCGCCAAGGAGGGCATGGACGAGGATACCCGCGTCGTGCTGCACCTGCCGCCGCTGGTCGCGCCGATTCAGGTCGCGGTGCTGCCGCTCTCCAAGAAGCTGAAGGAACCGGCCTATGCGCTGTACAAGGAGATCGACCGCCACTTCCGCTGCGAATACGACGAGACCGGCAGCGTCGGCAAGCGTTACCGCCGCCAGGACGAAATCGGCACGCCGTTCAGCGTGACGTTCGACTTCGATTCGGCGAACGACAACGCGGTCACCGTCCGCAACCGCGACACGATGGAGCAGGAACGCGTCAACGTGACCCAGCTGCGCGACTATCTCGAAAAGCAGATCGAAGCGTAATTGTCGCCACTCAAGGCCGGACAGCCCGTGTCCGGCCTTTTTATTTCAGAAAAGGAGTTGACCATGGACAGGCAGGAACTGGAAAAACTGATTCAAAATCTTTACGTTCAGACCGGAGCCGGGGAGTTCTTTGAACCGCCGACCATTCACGTCGCCTCCGCTTCCGATCCTTTCTTCGCCCGCTACAAAACGGTGATCGGCCCCCACCACTGGACGCCGCAGGAGGCGCTGGGCCGCAAGTTCCCGGAAGCGACCGCCCGTTCGGTCGTGGTCTGGGTGCTTCCGGTCAGCCGCAAGGCGCGCGAAACCAACCGGCGCGAAACCGAGCGCCCCTCGGTCGAATGGGCCGCGGTGCGCAGTTTCGGCGAGATCATGAATGAGGAGATCCGCAGTCAGACCGCCGGACTGCTGACCGCCGCCGGTTTTCCCGCCGTCGCCCCCCATCTCGAACAGCGCGAAATCTACCCCGCTCCCGGCTGGGATGTGAAGAATTTCACCTCAAGCTGGTCAGAACGGCATGTCGCTTTCGTCGCCGGGGCCGGCACTTTCGGACTCTCCGCAGGACTGATCACCGCCCACGGCGTCGCAATGCGGCTCGGCTCCGTGGTCACGGCGCTCGAATTGGCCCCGGACGCCCGCCCCTACGGCGACGATCCGTTCGCGTGGTGCACCCGGTGCGGAGCCTGCATCCGCCGCTGTCCCGGCCATGCGATCGGCAGGGAATTCACCGACCGCGACAAGCCCGGCTGCGCCAACTACTGCGTAACCCATGTGAATCCGGGCCGCGAGGAGCATTACGGCTGGCTGAACCGCGCCCTCGGCTGCGCCCTCTGCCAGACTGCGGTGCCCTGTGAATTTCAGCGTCCCGGCGTCCGGGACCTTCAACCGTCACCGGCGCAGTAATCACGTTTTCCGGAACGGGTGCGGGCGAATCTGCCCGCATTTTTTGCAAAATTGCCGGAATGCAATATTACGGCAATATTCCCGCGATGTTGATCTGTTATACTATAAAGTAAACAGATCATTTCAAACGTCGAGGGAATATATCATGAAAACCACACTGTTTCTCTTTCTGCTGGCCGCGATTCCGATGCTGACCACCATAACCTGCTTCGCGGAGGACGTTCCGGTCCCCGTTGACGACAAGGATTATGTTCCGCCGCAGGCCGCGATTTCCCGTGACGGCATCTACCTGCCGGAAGCGCTGCTGGCCGATACCCGCGCCACGACTCCGAGTGAGGATGCGCCGGCAACGGAGACAAACCGCGAGGAGGACTCCCTGACGGATTCCTCCGCGCAATTCTGATCACAGCGACGCTTTCAACAGCCTGAACCTGCGACGGCGCCCCCAGGTCTCCAGCAGATAGATCAGGCAATAACAACCGGGCATTACCAGAAACGCCACCGCCAGCGGTAACGCCAGCATCAGCAGCGACGCATAGATGGATTCAAAGTTCCCCAGCCACAGGTTACCTGCGGCCAGCGTAATCCAGCCGACTGCCACCGGCAGCAGCCGTTTGCTCCAGTGCATCGGGCGGCAGAAACAGGTCAGCAGCAACGCCATACCGACCGCAGTCAGCGCCGGGATCGTCAGAATTACCGCGCCAAGCAGCGAATGAGTCAATCCGTAAGGCTCGGCCGCCGGCAGTGAAAATGCGGCCGCGAAGTTGATGATCCGGGACAATGTATTCTTTTTCATGGTTTTCCCCTCCGCCGCTTCATTATTTATGATCCGCAGTACAGATTCTGAATCCGGCGGCAACCGCCGCCGCCATCACCAGCACGGCCAGAATCAGAAACGGCGCCAGCGTATTGAATTCCGGGATTCCCAGCAGTTTCCCGACAGTGTACGGTTCCGTCGCCATCGCCTGACCGCCGCTCCACATCGCCATCGCCGCCATCCAGTATTTGCCGAGTTTATTCATGATCGATTTTCCTTCTATGTTAGGTTTTGTCAAGTTGTTTTTGTAACTTCTCTCGTTTTTTCTTTGAAACTTCTCACTTTCAAAGCAAATATTCCCTTACCCATGTATCCATAGGTCATTCATTGGTATATCTGCTTTTCTAATTTGACTGATAGTAATTGTGTTTGCTTAAGAAACTCTTTTGCACTTCACACCGGCAGCGGGTAAACAATCGTTCCCAACCTTCTATCGACCGCGGACGTACCAGACATCCGTCGATAATATGCCACATGCGAAAAACGTGTGAATTCGAGGTCTCTGTCTTTAGGTGTCGGATGCTATCCGCAACCAGGAAATTTGTCGAGTCGCCTCTATGTTCAAAAGTCCCTTTTCTCAATCTCCTTCAAAATGGCGGTGAATTTCTCAACCTTTCTGTCGGCATTATTCAATGCTCAGGAAAACCACGAGTCGATTCACCATGTATTTATGCTTCAATGGGTTTGTTTATAATCGCTCCCTCAATTGTTTCGCCTTTTACGACGTATCTCCAAAGCGCAACCATCAACTGCCGCGCAAGAGCGACAATGGCCGTCCTTCGAATGCGCCCCTTTTGTTCCAGGCGATCCTCCCATTTTTTCACCAGGTGACTGTTCTTCTGCCAGCGATACCATAACCAGGCGCATTCAACCGCCATCTTTCGCAGACTCTTTCGACCGGCTTTGCTGATTCCCTGATCACGTCTCATTGTTCCGCTGGAATACGGACATGGCGTTAAGCCGAAGAAAGCCGCAAATTGTTTACCTGAAGCAAATCGGCGAAAGTCTCCGATCTCCCAAGGCAGGTGGCGGGACAAACGGTCGCCGACTCCTTTGAACTGTTGCAGTTTCCTGACTGTTGCAGAGGTAGAATCCTCATTGTCAGTTGTTTGGGCTGCTTCTTCATCACGTTCCAGGAAATTCTGAATGATCTGTTTCCAATCGGTCAGTTCCTTCTCGAACAATTCCAGCTCGGCAATCAGATTGGGAAGGCGAAGCAGCAACAGTTCGGGGCATTCCTTCCATTCCGGCAGCTTGGACCATCTTGAAATCGCTTTCCGCCATTCGATCGAAGTCTGATGAGATTCAAAACCCGGTAACGCTGTTCGCTCAATCAAAGCGATCATTTGAGAGTTTACACGCCCGATTGACGTTTTGATACGATCCCATTCACGCTCCGCATCCCGGCGGCCTTCTTCCTTCAACGTCGGAATATAAACAGTCGGTATATGATCGGACGGATGCAGACCTCCGAGAAATTTGGCATCAAGCTTATCGGTCTTTATCGTCTTGCCGCTCATTACCACCTTCAGTTTGTTGATCGGAAGGATATGAACATTGGCACCAAGGGCAATCAGCTTACGGGCCGGCCAGTAACCATAGCGGCCCGCCTCGTAGAAAACATCTACACGCTTACCGCTCTGAAGCAAATCAGAGACCAGCTCAAACGCACGAACTTCTTTACTCTGATTATCCTGGTTTTTCAGCCCGTAATAGCTCATTTTTCCTGTTTCCCAGTCCTGAACTGCTGTTGCCCAAAGACTGCCTCCCATATCAATCCCGACACTTATTTGGTCCTTGACTTGACTTTCTCTACGAATGCCATTACCTTTTCTCTGCATTTTGAACTCCTTTTTTTGAGGCTTTGTGAATCTCTACTCAAAGTTACTCGACAAAGGAGTTCTTTACTATTTACTCCGGCAATCGTTTGTCACCTATACATGGTATCTTTCTGTTTCGGGATGATTCCCGCCGCAATAAAAGCAAATGCCGTGCCAAGCCGTCATCTGATCGCATAATCAATTGGAATTCAAAGCATTATACCACAAACAAGGCAAACTCATTCTTTTTCAATCATCAACAAAAAATGCACATACGATTGACACACAATGTACACCATGCTATATTAACGCCATTCCAAGGAAAGGGTAGGCGACATGGCGATGTTCACGGCACAGGAAGGGGCGCGTCTGGAAGCGCTGGGCAGGCTTAATTTCATCAATCCGTTCGCGCCGGAGCGGATCAAACTGGAGGAGACGATCCTCGGTTCCTCCCGGCCGGCTTCCGATGATGTCTGGAACATGCACTCCGGTTCCAACGGAACCCGCGCAGCGGTGCGGGCGATCGGCGAACTGGCCACCCACTGGGCGAAAGAACTGCGAAAACGCACCGGACGCACCGGTTTCTCCGCCACTCCGGCCGAAGACAAGCTGTACGACGCGGTGGTGATCTATCATCTATTTGAAAAATACCGTCAACCGATGACGGAGCGGATGGTTCAGTTTCCGGATGAAACGGAATATCCGGTCTACCGTGACTTCGCCCGGGATTTTCTCGAACTTGCCGCTTATCCCGGACGCAAAACCTCCTTCCGCTACGAACCGGAGCGCAGCTTCGCGATTTTCTTTCAGATTCACCGCGCCTTTCACCATATTTTCAGCTTCATCGTCGGCGGAACGCTGGCGGCGGGCGGCCTGCGCGCCGCGATCTGGCAATCGATTTTCAGCCACGACATCGACCGTTATTTCCGTGTGCTCTACGACAAGATGAACGGCATCACCACGCTGATCACCGGCGAATCCGGGACCGGAAAGGAACTGGTGGCCCGGGCGATCGCGCTGTCGCAATATATACCGTTCGACGCGAAAACCTGCCGCTTCGCCTATCCTTATACCGCGTGCTTCCTGCCGGTGCAGCTTTCGGCCATGCCCCAGACCATGATCGAATCCGAGCTGTTCGGCCACCGCAAGGGAGCTTTCACCGGCGCGACCGGCGACCGAATCGGCTACTTTGAAGGCTGCGTGGAGTCCGGCAGCGTCTTTCTCGATGAGATCGGTGAAATTCCGCCGGAAACCCAGGTGAAACTGCTGCGGGTGCTGCAAAGCCGCAAATTCCAGCGGCTCGGCGACAACCGGCTGCTGGAATTCCGGGGGAAAATCATCGCCGCGACCAATCGCGACCTCGGCGAAGCATGCCGCACAAAAACTTTCCGCAACGATCTTTATTACCGGCTCTGCGCCGATACGGTCAGCACGGTTCCGCTGCGCGAACTGGTTTCCGGCGACGACCGGGAGCTTGAACACTTCGTGGCAATCCTGTCGGAACGGATTCTGGGGCATCAGGAGGCCGCCCGTTTCACTCCGGAGGCGGTCAGGTGGATTCGGCGGCACCTCGGCGCCTCTTATCCGTGGCCGGGCAACGTGCGCGAGCTTGAGCAGTGTGTGCGCAATCTGGTGATCCGGGGAGAATACACTCCGGCGGCCACGCAGGAAACCGGGGAACTCGAAACCGCACTGGACCGGACCGATCTTACCTGGGAAGAGCTGCTGCGCCTCTATCTCAGGCGCGGCTACAACCGCCTCGGCAGTTGCCAGGCGGTCGCTGAATTCGCGGGGCTGGATCGGCGCACTGTCAAAAAATATCTGTCATGACGGAAGCCAAGCGCCGTACTGCCTTGAAAAATAACGCCGTATGTAAATTTCTTGAACCGGGATTTCGCCTTCGGCGACCAAGGCGCTTCGCCCTTGGAACCC
>ERZ1034917.204-NODE-204-length-57331-cov-336.458813_pt1 | contig 57331 bp, 95 predicted proteins | sample MGYA00520605_ERZ1034917 | MGnify/ENA primary metagenome ERZ1034917 (study PRJEB33766, sample SAMN09781784) | gut metagenome | biome: gut microbiome | host: Homo sapiens | place: Madagascar | study: EMG produced TPA metagenomics assembly of the PRJNA485056 data... | reverse complement strand
TCAGTCAGCCGCACCCATATTGTTATGATTACAGTACCTTTTTCAGCTATCCCTTCGGGATAGCTGCTTTTTTATCACCTTTCTATTTTCGCAACTATCCCTGTAAGGGATAGTTGAATCCCCTGGTAGCCGGGCAGGGCGGCAGGCCCGGCAGGCCCGGCAGGCCCGGCAGGACGGCAGGCCCGGCAGGCCCGGCAGGCCCGGCAGGGCGGCAGGCCCGGCAGGGCGGCAGGCCCGGCAGGCCCGGCAGGGCTGCAGGCCCGGCAGGGCGGCAGGCCCGGCAGGGCGGCAGGCCCGGCAGGGCGGCAGGGCGGCAGGCCCGGCAGGGCGGCTGAATTGCCCAACTGATTATATACGCGCGCGCGGCGCGCATGCGCTGGGTACTTTTTGTGCATGTTGTACAATCAATTTTGTGATATATTACCTCTTGCAACCACGTGCCCGTGGTGCTATACTATGACCGTCGACAGGGCAAGGGCCCACGGCAAGAGAGGAGGACAAGCAAGAGAGCGCAAGCGTCACGCGGTCACGGCGGATGTGGCACTAGCGCCCCGGGTCACGGGGGCGGCTAGCCCGGGCGGCGGGCGGCTGCAAGTGAGAGCCTTGCAGGGCGGCGACCTTATAGCCTACCCCTGGGCCCGGTGCGCAAAAAGCGTGTGAGCGTGTAGGTGTGTGGCGGGAGGCAGGTAAACATCTGAATAGGCATAGGATCATACCCGGCTGCCAAACGTCCATCGGCTCACTGCGTGTGTGCAGGCATGATTATAGTAGTCGCACCTTTGTGGTAAGGCAAGTACTACTATGCCCCTATATACCTGTGCAATGCGACCGCAAACCCGGATAGTATCGGCCTAGGTATCCCTGTGTCGGGCCTGGCAAGCCCACCTGTCCACCCGGTACAAGTCCGGGCGCTGATGAGGCATGAGCCGAAACAGGATCGCCATGCAAAAATTGAAAGGGGAATACTACCATGAAGAGCAACACCAACAAGTCCACCGCTATCCAGTCCGCCGCCGAATTCCGCCGCCAGTCTTACGACGCCTACCTGGCCTATGTCCGCCTGATCGAGGGCAAGTCCACCGTCGCCGAAACTGTAACGGCGCTGGCGCCTTTGGCCGCGCTGTACGGCCTCACCCTCACCGCCGAAAACCTTGTGAACACCCTCACCGTTAAAATGACCTCCTTCGGCAAGGACAAGGGGGAAACCGCCCGCAAGATCAAGTCGATCGCCACGTTCCGCGCCTATGTCAAGGGTGGCTGGCGCGACGTCGCCGCCGCACCGGTTCACGCAAACGCCGGAAAGGATCCCTCCACTGCCAAGTCCTCGACCAAGAAGCCCACCAAGGCCGACCTGGAAGCCGAAATTGCCGCGCTCAAGGCCCAGCTCGCCGCCAAGTAACGCCCTCCCACCATTCCGCCTGATGATGCCCGGGGCGGCTCCCCGGGCGAAACGCTCACGCGTCGCGGATAGCCATAACGCCCCGCACACATTTCGCAACGCCCGCCCAGCGGGCAGAAAGGACACTACCATGACTGATCTCAAGAGCATCCTCGACCGCGTCTACGTCTCCACCTATCGCTACGGCGACAGCCCCGATGTCAACGTCCTGCTGCATGACCGCGATACCGACCTCGTTTGCCTCGGTACCAACGGCGACCCGGTATTTTACGATTGCTACGCCGCATTTGAGGCCGATAACGCCGCCTGCATGGGCGACTATCATTTCGTCGTCGAGTACTACAGCGTCACTGAATACCTACTCGACCACAACTTGGACGTTTACCTTTGCGACGACGACGATCTGGTCGATGCAGTACGTAGTAGCTTCGGCATTGGCGAAGCCGACTGGTTGCTCGGTCTCGCTGCCAACGCCTAACGCCCTCCCACCGTTTCACCTGGCAGGCCGCGCCTATGACGGCCTGCCATTTCCGCCCGGCGATGGTCTGAGCGGCTCCCCGGGCGAAACGCAGACGCGTCGCGGATGGCCATAACGCCCCGCAGCTATTTCAACGTCCGTAACAAGCATGGTATAACTCTCGTATTGATCGGCAGATAAAAGAAAGGAATGTAAAAAGAAATGAAATTTAGGACTACACGCAAGGCGATTGTAAACGGTTCTGCTCGTATTGTTTATTCTGGATATTGTGAGTTGTCTAACCTGTTGCGCAATCATTCACCCATTGCATACACTTGCGGCGTTTATGGCTGGAATTACGACGTTTACGTAATTAACGGATTGACAGTTTGTACTGGATATCGTGGCATGCCTGGCCGGTACGCTAACAATATCATTGAATATGAAGCTAAAGCGCGTTTAATCATGGATGAATACAGTAAACCCTATGAAGAGAGAGCCGCAGCCGTTGAAAAGCTCTTGCATGAATGGATTGCACAAGCCTAAAGAAAGAAAGGAAGGTTAGAACAATGTTTAGAGAAAACTATAACAATGGCGGTATTATTCGGGAATATAAGAACGGGAACATTACAATTAAATACTATAAAGAAGGAATAGAAGAAAGTAAAAAAGACAATATTCTATTATTGTCATGCCTATTAAAAATGATTGATTGTTATTTTATTGAGAAAACATACCGTTTATCGAATCATGAAACAGTACACACAATTTATAACGTCTATTCCGACTTAGTGTATATATTCGCATGGAATTACATTGACAAGTTAGAGCATGGAAAAACAATTAGACTATACGCAATAAAACCGGACGAAACAGACAAGGAAATTTTAGATAAAGAAGGCTACTAAAAGGCCGAAACGCCTCCGCCGTGGTTCCGCCGCGTGCGGAGGCTCCCCACCATAACGCCTCCCCACCATTTGCAACGCCTGTCCATCAGGCAGAAAGGATACCGCCATGTTTGATATTTACGCAGAAGTCACCTCCCGCATCGTCGCCCAACTCGATCAGGGCGTCATTCCCTGGAAAAAGCCCTGGACAGGCACGCCGGACGGCGCAGTCTCCCACGCAAAGCTCCGTCCCTATTCTCTCATCAATCAGATGCTCCTGGGCGCGCCGGGCGAATACCTGACCCTCAAGCAGTGCAATGCCGAGGGCGGGCGCGTCAAAAAGGGCGCAAAATCGCATTTTGTCGTCTTCTGGAAGGCATATAGCCGCCAGCAACGCGCCGAGGACGGTTCACCCATCACCGACGACGACGGCAACGCCCTCATGCGCACCGTGCCCGTCCTCCGCTACTATCGCGTCTTCAACATCGCCGACTGCGAAGGCGTCGCGCCCCGTCTCAAGTCGCCGGACGATCTGCCTACGATCTCCCCCGTACAACGCGCCGAGGACGTTTTCGCGGGCTATAGGGCGCGCTCAGGCGTCAAATTCGAGCTGCTCAGGCAGGACAAGGCGTTTTACTCCCCGGCGTATGACAAGATCGTCCTCCCGCTGCTCAACCAGTTCTCCGCCGCCGAAGAGTACTATTCCACCCTCTTTCACGAGTCCGTGCACTCCACCGGCCACGTAACGCGCCTCAACCGTTTCGAGGGCGAAGGCTCCGCGCCGTTTGGCTCCGAAACCTACTCCCGCGAAGAGCTGGTCGCCGAAATCGGCGCTGCCGCCATCCTGCACGAGCTGGGCATGGAAACGCCCGAAACGTTCCGTAACTCGACTGCTTACATGCAGGGATGGTCGGAAAAGCTCCGCGCCGATCCCCGCCTGTTCATCTCTGCCACCGCCCGCGCCGAAAAGGCCGTCCGCATGATCCTCTGGCCCTCCGCCGATGCCGCCGAGGCATTTGATGCGGATGACGCCCAGTAAGGAGGCGATACCATGCAGCGCAATTTCCGCGCTCCGCTCTGGCGGCAAATCCTTCCCGACGTCAAGGAGTTTCTTCTCAGTCTTCTCCTCTTCGCCGCCGTGTTTATCGTCCTGCCCGTTCTCTTCGGCTAACGCGCCGTCACCATTTCAATTCACTCATCCGCCCCGCCCGGAGGCATTATATCCAGGCAGAAAGGATACAAGCAATGACTACTCAGCAGATTCTCTCCGCCGCTTACGCCAAGGCATTTGACATTGATGTCTCCGAATCCGGATGCTATTACGATCAGCAGCTCAACGACGCGAAAACGGGCGCTGAAATCATGATCGACTACGCGCATTTTGATTTCCATTCCTGCCCCTTCGACTTCGACAACGATGATTTCATCGCGCACACTTCCAGCGGCAACGAAGGTTGCTTCATCGATGTTGTTCTCGTCCATTTCAATAAAGACAAGGTGCAATACGAGAAGTCGCACTGCGGCACCATCAAAACGCTCTCCGCAGGTCTTCCCGCCTGGCGCGCCATGGGCGCACTCGCCGGTGAGCTTTCCTACCTCTCCCGCAGCGTTTCCTGGGACTTGTACAGGGCTGATCGTCAGGCACATAAGTAACGCGCCGCCACCATTTCATTCAGTAACATCCGCCACATTACAAGGAGGTTTTCACCATGACGTTTTACGGTTACACCGATTCTCTTTCTTCCATGCAGAAGGCGCTTGTCGAGAAGCGCCTCACGACGCATGGCAGGTATACGGGCGTCTCGTATCAAGGCAAAAAGTACTCTTATCCCGAGTACATCCGCCTTCTTGTCAAGCAGGGCGGCGATTTCATCGCCAGGAAGCAATCAAACGGCAAGACCGAATACGGCCTGTACGTCGACGGAAAAGCGCCTTGCGCAGGCGGGGAGGTTCGTCCTTTCACTGCCAAAGACCGCTACGCCTATCAGGTTCTGACCAAAACGCAGTACGATTTCGCCGTCTATCTGCGCGAGAACCATTTTGATGACGACGCAGTGGCTCAGGCGTTTGAGGCCGATGAAAAGGAACGAATCGCCAGAGAGGCGGCCGCACGAACCGAACAGGAAGAGGCTGAAAGGCGTGCGGCGGACGCGGAATACGCCCGCCGCGAGGATTTCGAACGCCTGCTCATCGAGAAAACGCAGGAGATTTTTGACGCGCATCCTGAGGTTTACGTCGCGGTTCACGATCTCTTTATGAATAAGATCGGAGGCTATCGTTCCAATAACGGTAAGGTCGTCGGCGCCATCTCGCTCATGCCCGATCCCCTGGCCAAAGAGTTTTTGCAGGAGATATTGCGTCCGCTCAATAAGGGCTCTCGCGCCTGCTTCGAGCTGCTGACTGGGCTTACGCTTCCCGAGGGAGCGCGCGACACGACGCAGTTTGTCGAATCTCTCGACACGGCGCTCCCCATCCATTATCCTGATCCGTCCACCGTTCGTTCGCTTGAACCGTCTGGTGAAAAATATTACATCTGCACCACCCATGGCTTCGACGAGGTGAGGGGCATCCGCGTCAGGAACAAATGGGACTTCGACCTGTTCGCCCATAAGGAAGGTTCTGTCTGGCGTGTCACTGAAGGCCGCTCCGGCCTGTACTTCGCCTCCGCGAAGCGCAAGGATGTCCTGACCTGCACTGTTGAAGAGGTTATTGAGCAGGTGGGCCTAGAGAAATTCCGTTCGCTCGTCGAGGACGCCGTAAAGCGGCGCGGCCTGTCTCCCCTGTATACCACTCCCGACAACGCGCCTCAGGCATTTGCGCCAGTCGTCCCCGCCCCCGCCCCTATTCTGCTGCTCCCTGCGCCGCCCGTCGCCGCCCTGCTTCCCGCCCCGGTCGAGCAAGCCCCTAAGGCCGTCCACCAGGTCGAAAATCCCTCTCCCAAGGACGCGCACGGCCCTGTCCCCGAGAAGACTTTTATCGACACGACCATCCAGGGCGCAGGCTGGCGCATCCACTTCGACCCTGCCACCCAGCGCACCCGCGTCTTCGTCGACAGCAACGCCTCCTCAGCGTTCCGCAAGGCAATCGAGCAGGCCGGTTTCTGCTGGTCTTCGTCGATGCAGTCCTTCAACAAAAAGCTGACCTTCCGCGCCTTCCGCGCCGCTCAGGCCCTCGCGCAGTCCCTCCGCCGCCTCTCCGCCTGACGAGTTCCCGGCTGGTCACCGGGCGAAACGCCTTCGGGCGTCGCGGAAAACCAATGCCTCCGCACCATTTCAAAAACCGAAAGGAGAATCCCCATGAAGCTCATCAAAGAAGGCACCATGCCCAACGGAACGAGACTCTACCTCGAAGACTGGCACGATGACTATCCGTCCATATACCCCGCGAACGATTGCGTCGCCGCCTATCCCATCGCCAAAGAGAGCCGCCTTCGCTGCGACTCGTATTGTTATCCGCATATTGGACAGCCCTTCCGCCTGCACTTCCATTTTGACAGTGCTTCCGCTGCAGAGCAGGCGTTTCAGGCGCTTCAGTCCGGCGAAAAGTCCTTCAAGGACTTCGCCGAGTTCGCCTGGGACATGTCGCTTCTCCGGTTTGCCTAACGCCTCCGCACCATTTCAAAATCGAAAGGAGAAGCCCCATGTACTACACCATTTTCCACGCCACCAATCCCACTGATTCCACCTTCTGCGCCGATCTGGTCGCAAACGGCAACCGCTTCGACGTGATCTTCTTCAACCACCAGATGCACCGCATCGTTTCTCGACAGCATTTCGATGAGTACGAGCAGGCCGATCGCATCTTCAAGCGTTTCTGTGATATGCATGGTTTCTCGGATGTCGTGGACGTGCAAAACTCGGATACGCCCCTCTACTACTAACGCCTCCCCTCCATTTGGCTTTGCTACCGGCCATACGGGCAGAAAGGGTTTTACCATGTCTGATTCCATCATTTGCAGCGGCTCCTTCATCGATCGCGTCAGCGAATCATCGATTTATCAGATCGATACCTTCACCGTCCGCCTCGCCCCTGACACGTATGACCTGTATTTGTCTGGCAAGTCAACTAATTGCCGCGATTGCTACCCCGACGGCGAGGCGGGCGACCGCGAGTACGAGGCGTTCTGCAAGCGCCGCGAAGGATATATGGCCTCCTTCAAGGCGCGTTTGCTCGATGTTATCGGCATCGCCCCTGAAAACGCCGAGAAAGTTCGTTTTGCGCAGGCTCTTTCCGAAATCTTCACCGTCGTCAACATCACCCGGCTTCAGTAACGCCTCCCCACCGTTTCAATTTACCTTGACACCCCCTTGACGTGTGTATTATAATAATCACGTCAAGGCTCCTCACCGTTTCAACTCACTCACCCGCCCCGCTCGGAGGCGTCGTTTCCGGGCAGAAAGGACACCACCATGTTTAAGGACAACTGCTACTACTACGATCACGGCGACCAGGATTTCCTTTGCAATTTTCCTACGCTTGAAGAGCTTGAGGAATCCGTCAAGCGTTTTATCGATGATTTTCACGCCGTAGGAGAAGATACCTACTACAGTCTCTCCGATCTTGATTTCCGCATCAGCCTCGATGCCCGCAATAAGCCCTTCCCCGAAATCGTATGCTGGCCTGTACGCGGTTCTGAGTACGGTTATTTTTGCCGCGCCCACTCCTTTGACCCCGAAGACTGCAAGTTGTGGGTAGATGTCTCTGATATCATGCAGTTTTCTAATCTCGACGATGCGCACGCTCTTGCCGTCGAGCTGCATGAGTTCCTGCGCCAAAAGATTGAGGACGAAATCGAGGGCGCCGCTCAGATTTACGAAATGGTCGAAGCAGATATCGCCAAGGACGAAGCCGAGGCGCAAATGCCTGATGAAGCCATCTACACAAACATCGTCATCGAGTTCACCCGCGATATGCGCAGCGAACGTTCCGACATTATCCTATTCTGCCATTATATCGCAGAATATGGCGGCTTCCGCAAGGACGCGGAAGTAAATGACCCGAACGTTGGGTTCCTGCGCGGTCGTCCTCTTTCCGGCGGTAGCCGCCACCACTGGTACGTCGAGGTCCCTGCGGGCTGCGTCGTCGAGCTGGCTTACATTCGCCGCGACTTTCTGGCGCGTGCGCTTCCGACCGTTCAGGCCAAGTATCCCGATCTGCGCATCACCGTCAAGGATAAGCCGGAGCGCCTCGACCCCGTCGTGCTCAAGCGCGCCGCCCTTGAAAGTCAAAAGTCCTCCCTGCTCGCCCAAGTCGCAAAGATCGACGCAGAGCTTTCCACTCTCACCACCTAACGCCCCGCCAGCATTTCAGCTGACAGAAAGGAAAACCATGAAGCACAAAAAGCGCCGGTACTTTTATCCTCCCAATCGCAAGGCGCTCACCGAGAAAGAGCATGCTTTGGACGGCGCGCACACGATGCGCCACGCGTTCGAGCTGCCCCGTAAGGCCAAGGCATGGCGCTACATCAATGAGGATCGCGCAATCCGTGCGCTCATCCGCTGGGAGGACGTTACCCCCATCAACCTCTACAGCTCTTACGCAGTCGCCACCTACCGCGAGCACATGGCCCCCTACATTCGCTCCATGCGCCCCTATTATAGTCAACTTTATCCGGGTCAGCACGTCGCGTACCCATTTCGTACCGGCAAGTCTATCATCGTCGGCATGGATGGCGCCCATACCGTCCGCGCGGAAAAGCTCCCGGTCTCCCGCCGCTTATCCATAAAAGGATGTCAATAACCATGTCGAAGATCATTGCCGAATGTAAATGCCGCAAATGCGGCGTGACATTTGAGCGCGTCAAGTACATCTGCAACGACGCGGAGGCCGAGCGCTGGAAGACCTGGACGGAGACCAACTGCGATCTGTGCTCCGACTGCTGGCGTCAAGAGCGGAAGGAGAATGGCAAGACCCTCGCCGAGAAGTATCATCTGCCCAAGATTACAGGGGCCTCCGAAAAGCAGATTATCTACGCTGAAAACCTGCGTGCAAAATACCTGGCAGACAATGAGAGCAAACTCAAGGACGTTATCAAGATGCTCAGTGAGCTGCACACCGTCTACGTTGAGCAGTTCACTGAGGCTGTTACCAAGTCCGGCAAGTCCGAAGCCGACTATCTGCGCGATTCATTTTCGCGTCTCGCATACAATGGCGCTTACACTATCCTCACCACCGGCGACGCCCGTCAGATCATTGACGCGCTGACCAAGTAACCACCAGCCTTCCCGTCCGGGCAAAAGGTCGGGAGAAAGGATTCCCACATGAGTAACAATCCAGCCGTCAAAAATAATACTGCTAAGCACGCTTGGGATAAAAAAGCCTATGATATTATGCGTTTTCGTGTTTCCAAATCTTCTCGCGATCTTATCGTCTCCGCCGCCGCTTCTTCCGGTGAGACAGTGAATGCTTTTATTTCTAATGCTGTTATGTCACGCCTCGGCCTTACAGAATGGCCAAATTCTCATCCATCAGTTCACAGATCTGATCCCACTCCCGCCTCCGCCTGCGTAGTCTGCGGCAACCCGCTTCCCGAAGGCAAGGCGCGTTACTGCTCCGAGGAATGCAAGAAGAAAGCCCGCGCTGCCCAGGCCCGCGAAGCCCGCCGCAAGCGCCTCTCTCAATCCCACTCCCCCGAGGACTAACGCCCTCACACCATTTCATTTTGTTCGCCCGTCTATCGGGCAGAAAGGAAAGCATTATGGCAACTCTGCATGAACTCACCTCTCAGGAATCCGGCATCATTATTTTTGATGACAACAGTGTCATGGTCTGCAACTGGTCGTCCTGCGGCGATGGCCAGCGCCCCATCCTCTTTGCCAGCGGCCTTCTCTCGTGGGACTGCCCCGAACTTCTGGGCAAGGCTGACGAGCTGCGCCAGTCCATCCCGCACGAACACGTCAACGACATTCGCGACGTGCTTCCCGGCACCTATTATGACGACGACGAAACCGAGGAACTGCTTACCGACATGGACGTCATTTTCGATCAAAACTATGACCTGCCCGCTTTGTTCGGCTTCCAGACTGCCGAAGACGGCTGCGCCGAGGTCAATCTCGACAGCCATGGCAACATCATTCCCACCTCCGGCACAGTCTACACCATCGGCGACCTTCGTGTCATTGCCCCTGATGGCTGGAACTGATTGACGATCCCACTGCGGATAACGCATTGATGTAACGCCCTCCCACCGTTTCAACTCGAAAGGAGTTCCCCCTTCCGCTTCCCTTTCGCAGGACGCGCCGTCCTCTGGGAAATAATTCATTTTCCCTCTTGACAGTTCATCCCGCGTGTATTATAATAATCCATGTGAGAAGTCTCGCTGCACAAGAATGGCTACTTCTTGCGTTCGATACACGCGTCCGTGTTATGGGCAGCGACTTCCGGGCGCGTAGTTCGAAACTAACCGCAGTATTTCCGGTGCAGCAAAAAGCAGGGTTCGTCCCTGCTTTTTGTTTTATTTCCCCCTTGACAGCCCCGCCCGCGTGTATTATAATAATCTGCGTAAGAAGTCTCGCTGCATAAGAATCGCTACTTCTTGCGTTCGATACACGCGTCCGTGTTATGGGCAGCGACTTCCGGGCGCGTAGTTCGAAACTAACCGCAGTATTTCCGGTGCAGCAAAAAGCAGGGTTCGTCCCTGCTTTTTGTTTTATTTCCCCCTTGACAGCCCGCCCCATGTGTATTATAATAATCCTGTGAGAAGGGCGTTATGGCATTTGTGCTTCTCACAGTCGCCTCTGTGATATATGGTGGTATCCAAGGCGGGAGTTGAAACGGCTAGTGTCCTTTCTAGCAAAACAAAGAGCAGGGTTCGTCCCTGCTCTTTGTTTTTTATTTTCTCTTCGTCATGATCGAGCGAATCGCCACCACGTCCACCGGGTGCAGCGTGCCGATTCTGTGCGCCATGGCCGTTTCAGGCAGTTTCAGGCGCTTACTGATTCGCACGGTCGATTGCCTTTGCAGTCCCGCCGCCTGCCATTCGATCAACTGATACTCTCCCCACATGTCGCGCGGCTCATGGCTCGTCACCTTCAGCGCCAGTATGAATGATTCTCCCGTTTCCGTGATGACGACCGGCCTTAGCTTTGTCTCAGGGCTGTCCTCGAATTGCACGTTTGCAAGCCATACGTCCCACGCCCTGATTTTAGTTGTACTCATCCCACTCGTCCCCGTCGTCAAGCTCCGCAGGCAGTATCGCCGCGCCGTTTTCTGCCGTTTTTGCTTCCACGACCGGCGTTTTCTGTGCAATAAGCTCCGCATATTTCGGAAGCTCAGGCAGCGTTTCAAAGTACCTTTTTATTTCGTCCGTGCCTATGACCTCGCTCCGTTTCTTGCCGTTCCACGGGCCTTCCTGCGCGTGCGACAGGCTCACAAGGCCGGACGTCGAGTACTCCGCATACCTCTGCGCCACGTCCAGCAGCAGCGCGTATTCCTCGTCCGTGAACCGGTCTCTGCTCACCTCGTTGCGCTCGCTCAGTCCTTGAGACCCCGCACAGGCATACTCATGATATACCTCCGGCACGACCGGGCCGTATGGCCACGCCTCAATTTCCTCCTCAAACAGCGGCTTTCCGTTTCGCGCAAGGCTCCATCCCTGCGCAAAATACAGCATTTTTTGAAGCCTCAGGTTCGTCATCCGGTCGTCCAGTTGATGCTCCGCCCGCTTCTGCGCCAGGTCGATGAAAAACCTCGCCACATCTCGCGCCTTCGCCATATCGCCGCCTCCTTTCGCTTTCCTCGATGTTATTATACAGCATCACGCGCCCGTTGTAAAGGCAAAGTTTCAGGCGGACAGGTTTTCGCCCGCCCGCCTTCGCGTCATTTCCCAAACCCCGCGACCATCGCCTGAATCTGCGCGGTTTCCTTTGCCCACTGCGCGCGCCGGAACCTGTGCATGGCCATCACGCCCGGGCCTTCCTGCGCGTGCTCCTGCGCGTACTCCGCCGCCATCCGGTCAACCAGCGTCAATCCCGCGTTGTTGAATTCGAGATGCCGCCGCGCCATTTCAATGTACCAGTCGGCTTCCTGCCGCTGTTCATCCTTCGCCGCGTGCGCCATGGCCGCGTAGCGTTTCGCCTCGTCCAGGTTGCCCGCAACGATCTCCGCGTTTTTTTCCAGTCTGTCAAGCGTCATACGGCTCACCGCCCTTTCAGGCCAGTTTGACCACGCTCGCGCACACGTGATTGATCACGCCCGCCACGCCCGAAATGCGCGCCGAAATGACCGGCGTAATGGCGCAGCAGGTCGCAAGGTTCACCACCGTCTCCACGTGCTGCGTGATGATCCCGTTCGCCGCCACCGTGTCCGTCGCAATGGCGCACGGCAAGGCAGTCGAGCCGTTGTAAAGCTGGAGTATCTGCGCGCCCGCCGCGCCCGGCGTGCTCGTCACGTCGTAGCTCACCCGGAACAAACCGCCCGACACGATCTGAAACCCGCCGGTCTGCGTCTTGACGCTCACGCCGCTGTCGGTCGCCAGCGTGCCCAGCACGTTCACCTGCGTACCCGCCGCCACATACGCCTGCTCCGCGTCGTTGTAGGCGGTCTGCGCGCTCTTCTGCCAGCACTTGTTTTCGCATGCCATCTTCTTATTCCTCCTTCTTTCATTCTGTCGTGCAGCAGCATGTTCCAATTCCTTGCGGCTGCATTCTCAGATAGGCGAGCACTCTTTCATTGTTTTCGATCTGCCAGGCCAGCGCCAGCAGATTTCGCATTTCCTCGATGCTCATCTTCTCCACGTCCATCTTGCCAATGACTTCCTTTACTTTTTCCGCATACTCCTGATACATATCTTCTTCCTCCTTCATATAATGCAGCCCCCAGCGCTCGCCGGGGGCCGTTGCGCTGTCAAAGCGTATGATCAGGTCAGTTTACCTGCAGCAGCCGCCGCAGGCATTGCCCGTACACGGGTTGTAGGCCGACTGATACGGGCTGCTGGTGATGTAGGCGGGGTAAGGCACCTTGTCGATCGCCGCCAGCAGGGTCTGCGTCTGGCTCAGGTTGCCCAGCTGGAGCTGCGCCGCCTGCAGGTTGTCGCGAAGCTCCTGCATGGTGTTGGCGTTGATCAGTGCGCGGGTCGCCTCGCCCTCGGCGTGAATCGCCGTCTTCAGGTCTGAGCAGCAGGCGTCCTGCCGGGCCTGCATGTTGTTGAAGCCCAGCAGCGTGTTGTAGCGGTTGTCGAGAATCTCCCGCTGCGTGTTCGCCTGCCCCAGCGCGTTGTCATAGCGATTCTGCAGGATGTTCTGCTGCGTGGTGCAGCAGCACTGCTGCTGCGCGAATCGGTTCTCCATGATCTCGCGCTGCATGCCGAACTGGTCGCGCATCAGGTCGTTCTGGTTGCGCTCGAGCGTCGCGGTGTTGAAGCCGTCGGCCAGCTCCGCGCGGGTCAGCGCGCCCTGCGCCGCATTGCTTCCAAGGCCACCAAACGAACCGCCGCCGAACATCGCGAAGATGAAGAACAGCACGATGATGCCCCAGAAGCCGTCTCCGCTGAAGAAGCTGCCGCCCTCGTTCATTTCAGACATTTTTTTCACCTCGTTTTTTATATTCGCTCATCGGGCGCGCTGCGCATCACGCCCGGGAACGTCACTTGAACATGCCGCCCATCTGGCGCGCCATCTGCTCCGCCTGTGCAAGCTGCTCCGCGTTGATCTGCCCGCTTTGCATCATTTCGTTGATCTTCGCCTGCGCGGTTTCAGGCGTCCACTGCTTTTTAAACTCCATAAACTTCTGGATCATCTGCCCCATCGGCAGGTTATTTGCCGCCTGCCTGCCCGCAATCTGCGCCAACGGGTTCATGCTTCTTTACACCTCCCAGTTCGTTCATCAGCCCGCCAAAGGCCGTCTCAAGGCGCGAAATCCTTTCATTCATCGTGCTCAGGTCGTTTGCGCTGGCGTATTGGCCGCTCTCAGGCGCGTTTGCCCGCTCAGTTATTTCATCCAGCCGAAACGCCCTCAGCTTCGCGCTGCCCATCGTGTCCACGCTCTTGACAAAGATCACCGGTTCGTTGTTGTCCATCATCCAGGCGGTCTGACCGGGCTGAACGATCTGCTCCCGCGCGCCCGCCATGCCGTTTACGTAAATCCACGTCACGTTGCTGCCCGGCGTGCTCTGCGCCTGCGCGTTTTGCGTCGGCGCGGGCGGGTTCATGTTCATCTGCGGCGCGGGCGGCATGTAGTTCGTGTTGAAGTAGTTCGGCATGCCTCCCGGCTGATACGGATACCCATAGGCCATTTCGTTTCGCCTCCTTTTTCTTTATTATCGCGCTTCGGGCGTTTTGCCGGGGGCAAATCTGTACACGGCCTGTGCATTTTCTGTACCAATCCTGTGCATGCAGGCATAAAAAAATAAGACCCGGCGTTTTGCCGGGTCTTATCTCGTTTTTCTTTTTCAGTCTTCCCCGCCCGTAATGAATTCCTTCGCAAAGGGCAGCGTCTCGATCCACTCGCAGAACACGCGCCACTCGGGCAGTCTGTGCGTCCTGCGCTGCCTGTAAATCGTCTTGAGCTGCCTGTAATTCGTCGTCATGCGCGCGGTCAGGCGGAATCCCGCCGGGTTGGAGTACAGTATCTTCAGGTAGTTTTCGGGCGTAGGCTCCGCGTTATAGTCCGCGACCTTTTCCTTCATGATCTCGATCATGCGCGGGTCGGTATAAGGCATGTACTGCCTGTCCAGGTCAAACTTCGCAATCCGGTGCATCGTGCTCTGGCTCGATACAAAGTCCAGAAAGTGATACCTCTGTGCCTCCGTCCACGCCTTCAGGGAGAACGTCAGGTCGAACTGCACGATCACCCCCGTCAAAAACTGGTCGTGTCCGGTTCCCGGCGCCGCCGACGCAAGCGTCTTCACGTTTGCCGTAATGACGTTCGTGCACGCCCCCGTGTCAACCGCCATCGGGTATTTCGACGCGGCGACTGATTCCCGCAGTCCATATACCTCAACCCCGCTTACGATCTCGTTGATCTCCATCTTTATCCCTCCCTCTCGCATGATTCAAAAAAGCCCGGGCGCTTCAAACCCGGGCTTCGGTGCGTGTCCGTCGCATCACACACCAGCAACACCATATCTATTATACCGCGCGCAATCGCGCCCGTCAAGTCTGATTTTCCAAAACAGCTTCCTCCTTGCGCCGTTTTCTGTATGCTCTGTCTCGCCGCCTTACCCATTCGCGCCTGCACTCTTCCGAGCATAGCTTCGCTCCGTTTCTTACGTCAAACTGCTTTCCGCAGATCGGGCAGGTATCAGTCCTTGCTTCTGTTGCGTATCTCCTTTTCCGTTCGCGTCTGCACTCTTCCGAGCATAGCTTCGCTCCGTTTTTTGACCAAAACTCTTTTCCGCACACAAGGCAGGTTTCTGTCTTTTCCCTCGATTTGTATCGCCTGTTCTGCTCGCGCCTGCACTCGTCCGAACAATATTTTTCCCCGTTTTTTGCTTCAAACTGTTTCCCGCAGATCGGGCATACTTCTGTCAGCGGTCTTTTTATTCTGCTCGCCTCAAGTTTCTCCTGTCTGCGTTCCGAATTGGCATAATACTCTTTGTTGCTTTTTCTCGTAATTGCCTGTTTATTTTCTTTGAAGGCGATTTGCGCGCAGGCTTTGCAGTACCGCTGTAGTCCACCCTCTACGACATATGGTTTTCCGCATCGCGCGCAAAGATCGGTGCTTCCGATTTTTCGTTGTGCACCAACCTTTGCTCTTTCTCGATATTCTGCGTTGTGTCTTTGATTCGCTTTCTCCTGACATGCCGGGCAGCGTTTTGTTTTAATCGTACCGTCATAGGCGCGTCCGCAGTCCATGCAGATCAGGCCCTCGCGGAATACGCCCGCCGCCCCACGAATCTGCACGTAGTTTTCCTTGGCACGCGCTTTCTCTGCTTTTGCCCTGCACCGCTCAGAGCAATACTTTCTCCTGCCCTTCGGCAGTTCCGCGCCGCAAACCGCGCATACTCTTTTCTCCATACAAGCCGCCTCCGTCGCGTTTTTCTTTTCTAAAGTATCTCACATCCGGCATATTAAGTCAATACAAAAAAGGCGGGTTTCCCCGCCCTTTTCACTTTCTGATCATCAGCGCCTCGATGATCCCCGGCAAATGCCGCTTTACGGTTCTTCTGTCGCATCCCGCCGCCACGCCCGCCTCCACGTCGGACGCGCAGCACTCCACAAAGCACGCGCTTGCAATCCGCCTGTCCAGGTCAGAAAGCATTGCGTCGTCAATCCGCGCGCGCATTTGCGCCCTCGTCGCCCCCCGGAACGGATGCTCCCTCATCTCACTCACCGCCCTGCGTGGGGTCGGTCTCGTCGTAAGTGCCCGCGTCAGGCAGGTATTCGGTCGTCTTGCTGCCCTCCACGCCTGCCGCGTCGGTCATGCCTTCGGCGATCAGGTAGGCAATCACCGTCGCGCCCGCCATAATCAGGCTGGTCACCTGCGCGCTTTGCTCTTCGCTCAGGCCGAACGCGATCAGCAGCGGGCCGATGAATCCGATCACCGCCATCCAGAACTTCCTGCTCGTCAGCTTCCTCTTCCAATCAATCTTGTCCATGTGTCTCTCCTCCTTTATTTTCTCATGCCCTCCGTCAGAAGGCGAAAGGTCTCTCTTCCCTTGGGCGTGAACATGGTCTGAGTGCCCGCCCATTCGGTCTTCTCGTTCAGGCATTCCTTCAGCTCGAAAAGCCCATTGTTCTTCTCCGCGCACGGCATCAGCTTGCCCTTCTTGTCGCGGTACAGGTACTTCTTTGCGATCATAAACGCGACAAACTCTTTTTCCTTCACGCCAAGCTGTTTTGCCGTCTCGCGAATGCCGGTCAGCAGATTGCGATCCACCAGGTCGTCAAAGTAATCCGCCTTCGGCTGCATGATCTGCTTTTCGACCGTCAACCGGCTGTTGTCCTGTTCCAGTCGGTCAATGCGCGCCTCCCTTTCGTGCAGCTTGTTCTGCATGACCTTCAGCGCCATGGCCAGCAGCTCTTCGTCGGTCATGTCCGCCTCGCCCGCGATATAGCCGCCGGTCTTCCGAATCGCAGGTAGCACGTCGTGCGTCACCCAGCGCTTAAACCGTTTCGCGTCGGGCATTTTGCTCCCCAGCACCAGTGAGTAGAAGCCGGATTCGTTTATCATGGTCGGCATCTGTTCGCGTCCCATGGAGTCACGAATCGTTACCCCATCTCTCTTGTCCTCGTCATCCACATGGTCGCCGATTGCCTTGCGAGTGTTGCTGTACCCCAGCCGCTCGGCCACGTCCTTGCCCACCAGCCAGCTTTCGCCGTCGATTTCAACGCCTCGCACCGTTCCAAATTCCTCGTTTTCAAATACCTTGATCTCGTTCATTCAGTCCTCCTTTCAGTTGTCCAAGTTTTTTTGACAGCTATCCCTTGATAAAATACCCCGCCGCCACGCCGATAGCCGCCAGCACCAGGTACTTGACGATCTCAAACGTGATCTTCTTCCACTTTTCGCCCGGCTCGTGCTCGATGTTCTCCAGGCGCGCGTCAAGCCGCTGCACCGTGCCCTTGACCTGCTCAAGTACCTTCGTGTTGTTCACGTTCGCATCTGTCAGGTGGCCAATGGCTACCGTCAGGTCGTTGAGCTGGCCGAGCTTCTGGTCATGCTCCTTCAGGCGGCGGTTAAACGCCTCGTGCTCCTTGTTGTTCGCTGCCATTTCCTCGCGCAGCGCGATCACCTGCTCCTCGTTCATTTGTCCACAACTCCCTTCGCGCTGATGTAGCCCTGCGTGCCGCAGTACAGTATGCACACCCAGTCCTCCGTGCTCGCTTCCTCGTCCTTCTCGTACACCTCGCCCTCACGCGCCACGCCGATAATGCCGTACTGCGTGCCCGGGCCTTTTCGCACGTTCCAGGTCGAGGGCGCAATCTCCACCGCCTCAATCGCGTTCTCTGCGTCCTCATGGTCTCCGTACACGTCCATGACCTCCGCGTTCAGGCCGAGTGTGCGCGCCTTTTCAGCGGCTTCCTGCGCCTTCTCCCTGCTCGTGTATGCGCCCAGGGTCACCAGGTACAGCACCGCCTTTTCCTCGTCCTCAGCGGGCTTTTCAGGCTCTTCCTGCGCGCCCGTAAAGTATTCAAGCGGCTTCGTGCCGGTCAGCATGTTCAGGTCAACTCGTCCCTCCACGCCCGCGAGCGCCCCGTAGCTGGTGTACTGCCAGATGTCGTGCGGGTACTGCGGCTTCGCCGAATCGCCCGGCACGTTTCCGTCGTTTGGGCCCCAGTGCGGTATCCACATGATGTCGCACTCGTTGATCGTCTCCTGCCTCAGGTACGGATACCTCGTGTTGATGTACAGGCCGATCTTCTTGCACCCCTGCCTCCTCAGCTCGTCAAGGAAGGCCGCGCACACCGCGTCGGTCGTTTTTTTGTCCTGCGTTTTGTACTCGATGTCCGCAATCCAAAAGGCCGGTTCCTTCGCCTCGGCCCGCGCGGTTTTCACAAACGACCGCGCCTCCTGCCTCGCCTTCAGCGCGTTGCCCGCGTACACGTAGTGGTATGCGCCGAAGGGCACGCCGTATTTCAGGCATCCCTCCACGTTCTCGTGATACCGCTCGTCCACGCTCTGCACGCCGTAGGACGCGCGCAGTATCGCCAGATCAAGCTCCGTCGCCGCCTGCTCCCAGTCCACTCTGCCCTGGTGCTTGCTGATGTCCGCAATCTTGCCCATGTTTCAACCCTCCCCATATATTTCACGCCGTTTTCAGGCCGTGATTACGTTTCCGTCTGTGCCTTCTCGATCAGGCTTTTTGCAATTTCCAGCGCCTCCTCCGCCTTGAGTATGGCCTTTTCCAGGCGCAAAAGCGTGTCCTCGGTCGCGTCGTCCGGCTCGTCTCCCAGCAGGCCGCTCGCCACGCCGCCGGAATACACCGTGCTCCTGCGCACGTCCTCGCCGTCCAGCGCGCTCAGCTCGATCTTCAGCACGCCGCTCCTGGCCATCTCTACGCTGCGCAGTAGCAGTATCCGGTTCGTGCCCTCAGCCGTCAGTTCCGCTGCATACGCGCTCTCTTCCCCCGGCCTTTTTACCGCACACACGATCACCGCCGCCGGGTATTCGGTCAGTATTTCCGAGCAGTCGAACTCGATCTGCCGCGTGCCGTTCTCGCCCACGCGCCCCAGCAGTCCCAATGTCGTGTCCCTGTCCGTAAAGGCCGCTTTGATCGTAATCATATCAGCTCTCCTTTTTTGTCCACCCGTACACACCCGGCTCCCAGACGTTGCCGTCAACATCAGAAGTCCATTCAAATCCGTTGTGGCTCACCTCAGCGCCCTTCTTGTACGCGTCATGCGCCCCCTCGGGCTGCTTCCACGGCGGCGCAGTCGTCCCTCCGCCGCTCTCGCCGCCTCCGCCGCCGCCCGTTTCGCCGCCCGTTTCGCCGCCGCTCTGATCCTCCCATGCCTGCGGATAGTCCGTCGGGCTATAGGCCGTGTCCATCTTGGCCTTCTTGATCCTGCCGTCCGTCCAGATCATGTACTCACCGGCCTTGTACATGTCGTGCGCGCCGGTCGGCGCAATCCACGGCCTGGCGCTCTCGGGCGTGGTGCCGTGATACTGCATCCACAGCGCGGGCGTTGCTTCAGGTGTCCAGCCGGGATTGGCCGTGCTGTCGTGCGCCTGCACGCACTTGTAGGGCGCGCCCAAGCGCTGTCGCACGTCGCCCACCGCAAACGCGCCCGGCTGCCATTCCCGCACAGCCGCCTGGTATTCGTTCACCTCTGCGGGCGTCTCCACGATCTTGCCCACCAGCCCGTCCAGCGCCGCGCGCATGGCCAGCAGCTCTGCCCTCTGCTTCTCGCTGATCATTCGCTTTCACCGCCTTTCAGTATTGCAAGCGCTTCTGCCACGGCGGGGTCGTCCGGTTCTGTCGGCTCTACGTAATTCGGGTTCTCGGCAAACTCGCCGTTCGCGTAGCACCATTTTTCAGGTTCCACGCCCTCCGGTACGCTCTCCACCTCGGCCATGTCGGCCAGGATGGGCGGTACGGCCAGCTCCCCGCCATAGATCAGATAGTTGCCGTTGCTCTGATACCCCAGATCGTCGCTGATGTGCATGATCCTGTGGTCATCCTTTGCCGTCAGTATGTACTTCATTGCCTACCTCCTTATGGTACATATATTTTGATCGTTGCGCCGCTCGATCCATTCTGCTTTGCGATGCCGACCACCATCGCGTCCGCCGATGTCGCCGGGTATACGCTCGTCCCATCCGTCGCTACGAATTGTCCGGCTTTTACAGTTCTTCCGCTCGCCACCGTGTAGCTCGCCAGCGTGCCGTTTATTTTCGCCCCGCCTGCGCCGCTCTGCACAAGGAACGCCTCTCCCACGCCCATCACCTCCTATGCCGGATGGTATACCTGTATCGTGTCGTTCGCCGTTCCGTCCTCCGCTGCAAGCCCGCCCACGTATTCACCTGTCGAGCATTTTGCGATGCCGTTGCTGCCCCCTAGTATTTGAATGACTCTTGTACTGCCCGCGCTGTAAAACATCGCCACGCTGTTTCCCACCCCGACGACTGACCCGCGCCTGAAAGATAAGTCTGTTGCGTCCGGGCCTGAGATTTGCACTGAATCTGTGAGCGTCGTAACTGTGTCACCCAAAACCTCGATGATCAGGTAGTTCGCTTTATAAGCTCCCGTCGTATCGTAGTCGCGTACCAGTATGACGCGTCCCCCCGGCAAATTCGCCATATGTATCTGTACCGCTCGCTGGCCACTGTTCATTGCCGTTGTTGTTATTTGCGTAACAGTTCCCATTGTAATGGCATTGCTTGTGACGGTGATTAGCCTGACACCGAGATATATATTTACACCTGATACCTGTGCGCTACATGGTAGCAGATATTTTCCGTTTGGCAGCTTCAACACGCCAAGCCCGGCCCCTCCACTGCTCGATACTGAAGTTGGTGTATCCAACGTTACGGTTGTCCCAGTGTCGGTGAAGTATGTTAAAAACATTTTATTACTCGTCTTTTCGGATGTGATGCAGGCGTATTTCTCGCCCGCTATCGGAGTAAATCCATTGGCTATTGCGTCCTCTGTCATGCCATAGTATGCATAATATTTGCTCCCCTTTCTTGCTGTGATTTTGTTGTTTTCCCACTCAAGCACCGATATATTCAAATAGCTGCTGGCGTAGTATATCCCTCCAAACTTGTTCCCATCAATCCTCCATATGTGTTTTATTCTGCTATCTATTTCACTTTGTAATGCCATCTGATTATTTACGGTAATCGTGTAACCGTTATCGACTGTGAGTTTCCCGGCATACCATTTCGAAGAACTATCTTTTAGAGAAAATACTAAGAACTGATTATCTCCAATTGAGTAGACGCAAACATTTGTTCCGCCGTCTGTATCTGTGCCCGTAGGGCCAATTTGTGTGGCCGTGCCTGCGGCCGCGCCGCTCTCAGTAAAAGCAACAATGCACGCAGTCGGGTAAACGTCCGGCGTGTACGATTGGTACACAATAATAGCATGAGAATCGTCAACTTCTGCAGCGGAGATCTGCGAAAACTTATTTGTATTCGTGACCTTGCCGGTTGCTCCCAGCGATTTTATCTCAAACACCCACTTCACAAAATCGCCCGCGCTCACGCTCCCCGAGGACACGACGTATTCGTCCAGCAGGCCGTCGATCTTCAGCCCCCCGCCCCCGCGCCGGGTAATCATTGCCTCGCCCATTATCTCACCACCTTTAGCTGAATCGGTATCGATGCGCTGGGCGTCTCGGACGCGTACACCGTGATGCTGTTCGCCGCCGTGGTGATCCGCGTGATCTTCGCCCAGTTCTCTCGCATCGTCTCGTCCGTGCTGCTCGTGCCCGTCTGCACGATGTCCACAATCGGCGTATCAGTGGCCTTAATGCCGCTGACCGCAACCGTCACCGTGTTGCTCGTACCCCAGCCGCTCGCCGGGATCGTCGCCGTGTACCGCGCCGTCGTGGCCGTACCATTGATCACATTAATCAGCCCCGTCACGTCGCCCATATTATGGGTATGCGTTGCCGCCGCCGCACCGATGTTCTCCGGCGTAATGTCCAGGTTGGTTCTGGCCTGTTCCGCCGTGCTCGCGCCCGTGCCGCCGTTGGCCACCGGCAGCGCGCCGGTACCGTCGCCCAGACCCATTTCCTGCCGCAGGGCGCTGACCGTTCCCGCCGTGATCGCGCCGCCCGTTCCGGTGCGCAAGACCTGTCCGCTCGCCGAGCCGACCTTGCCGTCCGGCGTCAGGTTGCCGTGATAGTGCTGCTCCGCCGCCGCGCCCGTCTGCGCGTAGGTCACCTCATGCGGGTTCTGCTTGTTCGCGATGTGCTCGTTCAGCGCAGAAATGTCCACGTTGGCCAGCGCCTCGGCCACATACGCCTCCATATCGCTCCGGCTCACAAGCGCGCTCGTGTCCATGTTGACGGTCAGGCTGCCCGTGTTCGCCATCTGCACCGTCGCGCTGAAGGAAAACACGAAGTCGGACACGTCCGCGCTCGACGGAATGGTCAGGCCGGTCTCGTCCTCGAAAATCGCAATCAGCGTTTCCGCGCCCGCATCCAGCTTGGCGAAAATGCCGATCTGCCGGAGCGTGTACTCCACCGTGTGCGCCAGTATCTGCACCCTGTAGGTCACGCCCGTATCGCCCGTCTGATAGCCCGTAATCGTCAGCGCCTGCACCGGGTTGGTCAGCGCCGCCTGCGCCGCAAGCTGGCTCGTATTCACGAATCCCGAACCGCTCTGCGCCTTCGTGATGGTCAGTGTGCCGCCGGTCGCCCACTTCTTCAGTAGCGCAACGCCCACATTCGTTACCGCACCGCTCCACATGTTTTATCCCTCCCTGTTGTAGGCCGTCGCCTTCATGCTGATTTCTGCGCCCAGGTATTTTGCCATCGCGTAGCCGTTCGCCTTGCCCTCCACGCCCTCGTACACGATGTTGTCCAAAACGCTCCGGACGTTTTTTACCTCTTCAAGTATCTTCAAAAACTTTTTTCTGTTCTCCAGCAGCGCACCCGTGTTCGAGGTGTACACGCTGAAGTGATACGGCTGCGCCCCGCTGTCGAACCATTCCTCGACCCGGCCTTCGCCCCATACGTCCGCAATCGCGCGCTCGACGGCATAGGGCGTGCCCAGTCGGTCGAAGTAGTCCCGCGCGCCGCGTATCTGGTCGCGCTTGCTCTCCACGTCCGCCGTGTAGTCGTACCATTCCAGGTTCATTTCCCACGCTCTCTCGTCCAGCCGCCATTCAGGCATTTTTTCCACGTCATAGAGCGCCTCCATTGCCGCGTCGATCTTGCCCGTCATGTAGTCATCCGCCGCCGCAATCGCCCGTATAAGGGCGTATCCGTTTCTGTCGGCCAGCAGATATTTGGGAGCCAGTCTCATTGCGTCCGACATGGTTTAATCCCCCTCTGCCTGGATGAGCTGTATCGTGCCCTTGCTGCGCGTATCCCTGTCCACCGCCGTATACTGCACCGTCCCTCCGTTGTAGACGCTGCCCGCCGCAAAGGAAATCCGCGCGGCGCCCGCCTGATACAGCAGCGCCACCAGATAGTCCGGGTCAAAGGCGCGCCCCAGCGTGAAGTCCTGCCACTGCGTGTACGCCGCCACCGCCGCCAGCACCCGCCCGGATACGTCGCCCGTCGCGGTCTGGCTGATCGAGTAGCTGACCTTCAGCGTGTAGTCGTTTTCTTTCGCCGCTGCCACCGTTACAAGGTCGGTCAGCGGCCTCTCCGTCCGGTCGGACAGCGCCGTCTTCACTGCCTCGATCAGCGCCGCCGCGTCCGCGCCGTCCTCCATCAGCAGGTATACGCCCACCTGCCCGTCCGCGATCTTCAGCGCGCTCACGTCGATAATCTCCGCCGATACCGCCTTCGCCGCCGCCTCATAGCGCTCTGCCGGGCCGGTCGTGACGTTGGCCATGCCGTACAGGCGAATGCGCTCCCGGTAGGTCTCGTCGTCCTCCTGATCGTTGCCGCCCGCCGTCGCCGTGTAGATTTCCACGCTCTGCACCGCCGCGAAGCTGTCCGCAAACTGCATCATCGTCCCCGCCGTCAGGTTGTTTCCCGCCTCGCCCGCCGTCTCGCAGGTGATGCCCACAATGGCCGTCTGCGCAAATCCGCTCGCCGTTACCGCTTCGTCCGTCACAAAGTACATCAGGCCGTCCGCAGTCATCCTCGACCCGGCGGGAATCACCTCGCTCTGCCCGGTCGCGCTCATCGTGATCTTCACCCTGCCCGTCGCCTTCGCCGCCTGAATCCGCTCGCAGTGCGCGTTCTCGCCCACCACGTCCAGATAGCCGCCCTCGGCGTAGCGCAGCGTCGTCATCTTAATGGCCGATTCGGTTTTCGCCGCCTCGTTGAGCAGCATGCTTTGCAGCACGCGCAGCACCATTTCCTTTTCGTCGCCCGGGTATAGTATGTCGCCGCCCGCCTCCATGTAGGCCGTCATGATCTGCTCCCACATTTCGTCTGCGTCCACGCTCATGTAGTCCGGCATGCCTTATCCCTCCTCCACCTCAACGATGACCCGTATCACCGTCTCCATCCTGTCGTTCAGCCAAAACTCCGCGTCCACCGCCTCAGCTCTCGGCTCCCACAATAGCACCCTGTCCACCTCGGGCAGCAGGCGCGTCCTAAATTCCTCGGCAGGCAGGTCGAACAGCGCCCAGTTAAATCCCCGCAGCCGGTCGAATGGCACCTCGCCCAGGCGCGTCATCAGCAGGTTTTTGCAGTTCTGCACGATGCGCTTCACTTCGCCCAGCCCTTCAAATTCAATGGGCTTCTGCTCGTTTGTGATCTCATATCTCGCCATGCATAGCCCCTCCTTAAACGTCCGAGTAAGCCTTCGTCGATAGCAACGTTCGTCCGGCGCTGAGCGTTGTTTTTGCGGTTCCGCTCAAGCGCCATGCCTTTTTTTTGAGCTCCTCCACGCTTTTGAGTTTCCCCTTCATGAACTCTTTCGCGTTCTCTTTTTGCTCTGCCTTTGTGCTCGTATTGCCGGTTCCCTTTTTGTTTCCCTTGCCCTGCGTAGCGCTTCCGCTGCCCTTCGCGTCGCCTTTGTCGGACTGCTGCATGGTGAGCTGCACCTGCGCGTGCACCATTTCTCCCGTGGGCGATAGCTCCACCTCGCTCACCTGCGCCTCGGTCAGCATCAGCGTTTCGGGCAGCAGCTTCTTTCCCGCAATGTAAAAGTACCCTTCTTCGCAGTTGCGCGCGTCCTCGACAAAGGACATCGCCTCCGCCCGCACGTCGCACCCCATGTACGCGTTCAGTATCACCGTCACCGTCAGCTCATGCGCGTTTCCGGCCTTGCGCCGCACGTATTTCTGGTTGTTTGAGGTCTTCTCATCCACCTCCGCGCCCCCGCGTATGGTCAGGCCGGTAAAACTGCGTATCAGCACCGGGTTGACCTCAAACGTGTGGTTGCCCCAGCTCCCGATCTGCATGTCCTCAGCCCTCCTTCCACGGCGCGGTCTCGCTGTAATAGGCGGTGTTCTCCTGCGCGCGGTCGATTTCCGGCACCTTCAGCACTTCTCCGCCCCGGAATATCGCCGTCCCGCAGTATGGCAGGTTCGCCATCATCAATTCGCGCGCGTATTTTTCATCGCCCAGTATTACCCGCGCCACCATGTCAAAGGTGTCCCCGGCGATGCATGTATAAAATCCCTGTATCGTCATCCGAACGCCTCCGCTTCCGCGCGCGCCGCGCGCTCGTTCCACCATTTTTCGAGCCGCTTTTTGTCTTCCTTCAGCGCCCCGTCCACGCCCCGCGCGTCCTGCGCGTTGATGACCGGCGAGTAAACGATCGTCGCCGGGCCGGAGGACGAGCCGCCCGCCGTCAGGCCCATGCTGCCAAAGCCGCTGGCCTTCGCCGCCGCCTCAAGCAGGCTGGCCGTCCGCGCCGTGTGTTTCTCGGGAATCGCCCATTCAGGCCCCGCCTCGCCGAAGATCGAGGCCGTGTCCGCGCGCCCGCCGTCCGCATAAAAAAGGTTGCTGAACAGTTTGCTGACTGCGTTTTTGACAGTTCCCGATTGCGAGCCTGAGCCGGAACCCCTGTAACTGTAGCCGTCGTAGTTTATGCTGTAGCTCTTTCCCGGCACCATATTTACATGGAGTTTGACCGGATTCTTGTCCAGCTCCGCCTGCGCCTGGCTCACATACGTCTGCGCGTCGTTCGTTGCCTGCTTCTGAAGCTCCTCGTCGTCCGCAATGTCCGGCGTCGTCTGTGTCTGCAGTTCCTCGCTTCCAAATCGTGCATTGATCCACGTGCGCATGTTTTCTGCCAGGTTGGGTGCAAAATTCCTCAATTCCTTTTCAATTTGCATCCCTTTGAGCGTTCCCGCGTATTCGTCGAGCGTTTTCATGATCTGGTCTAGGTTTTTGTCGCCCAAACTTTCTAGCATTTCTGATAGCGCTCCATCTTTCGCGACATTCGCTTTGTTAAGTTCAGTTAGCAGTTCCTCGCCCTGGTTTAACTGCATCCCGTTGAGTGCCTTTTCCCAATCGGTTTTTGCCATCCCAACGTAGTCTCCGTTAAGGCCCCCCTGTTCCAGTGCCACTCCCTGCTCATTAATGCGTTTTACAAGTTCCCACGCATCGCCCAGTCCCGCTTTCTCAAATGCCGAATCAACCGCTGTCATGTTGGCTCCGGCACGTACTTCATGAATTCTCGCTGTTTCCTCTTCTTCTTTTTTGCTGTATCCGGCTTCGATGTCCTTTTTTTGCTGAAGCAGTCTCTGCCTTTCGGCTTCCGTGTCGGCATCTTCCAGCAGCGCGTTGATCGCGGCTGCGTCCGCGCCGTACTGCGATGCGATGTTTTCCTTCATCGCCGCAATCTGTTCTTCCTCAGCCGTCTTGTTTTCTGTCAAAAACTGGCCGAGTGAATCCATGTCTACCCTGCCCGCTTTGTACAGGGCCGCTTCCGCGTCCGCATCCGCAACCATCCGCGCGACCTCGGCCTCGTATTCGATCATTTTCTTCGCGACTTCTTCCGCGCCGGAAAAATCTCCGGTTTCGATGCCTTTTTTGATTTGGTCGAACAGGTCTGTGCCCAGCTGCTCGTACTCGCTCTTCAGGCTGTCGTAATATTGCGAGGACGTGAGTACGCTCGCTGAAAACGCCTTTCTGTACGTCGGGTCGTCGGTATCGTTTCCGAACAGCGCGTCCAGCATGTTCAGGTGATACAGTTCGCCCTGCTCAATGCCCTCTTTTACCTTGTCGCTCAGGTTTTGTCCCAGCGCGATCAGACCGTCCTGCTGCTCCTTTGTCAGCTCTTGCCCGGTGATCGTGTACTGCGTCAGCTTGCCGGTCAGTTGCTCATACAGCGCCGCGACTTCTGTCAGATTCGTCTGCACGTCACCCTTGAGCGCGTCCAGCGCCTCGCTCTGTGCGGTTATCGCGCCGGTGCTCTTGTCCATTTCCTTCCGCATCTCGGCCACGTCCAGCGTCGCCGAGCCGAACAGGTTTTCAAAGTTTTTCTTACGGCGCTCCTCTACATGCTGGTCAAACAGCGTCAGCAGGGATATAATCATCGTCACCGTTCCGGCAATCGCGCCGGTCGGCGTGAGCAGCATGCTCGCCAGCTTGAGCGTCGTGCCCACCCCAATGAGCACCGGCCCCGCCTTGACGATCGTCGCAAAGATATTGCCGATAAAGTCCCACGTGCCCTCCGGCATGTCGCTGATGTTGCGAATCAGCTCCGTCAGCGCGTCGGTAACCTTGATGATCTGCGGGTTCATCGCTTCGCCGACCGTCAGCTTCAGCTCTTCAAACGCGCTCCTCAGGTTCCTGATCGAGCCGCCGATGCCGCCCTCCTGCAGCGCGGCGATTTCGCTCGCATAGCCGCCGCTCGACCGGATTCTGTTCTGTATCGAGGCGTACTCCTCGTCGCTCGTGCGCAGCAAGTCCATAATGCCGCGCAGCGTTCGTGTGGGGAAGATGGCCGCGAGCATCGGGTACATCTCTTCCTCGGTCATGCCCGAGGTGGCGCGCCGCAGCTCGGAGATCACCTGAATCATGCTCTTGAGGTTGCCCTCCGCGTCGAACACGCTCAGGCCGAGCGCGTCCATGGCTTCACTGGCCGCGCCCAGGTTCATTTCGCCCAGCTCCGCCAGCTCTTCTTCGCTCGCATCCAGCATGTCGAGCGTCTCTGCCGCCTTCGCGGTCGGCGCAATCAGGCGCAGCATGACGTTTCGCAGCAGCGTGCCCGCTTCCGCGCCCTTCGTGCCGTACTCGGCCATCACCGACAGTAGCGTCAGCACCTCGTCGCTCGATTCGGTGAACGTCATCAGGCTGCCCAGGCGCTGCATCGCCTCGCCCATGTCCTGCACCGAGGCGCGGGAGCGGTTGGACGCCATGACCCACTGGTCAACCAGCGTCGTGCTCTCCGACATGTCCATGTTCAGGCCCGCCAGCGCACTGTTCAGGTACTCGGTCGCGTCGGTCAAATTCATGCCCGCCGTCGCCGCCAGCGTCATCACGGTCGGTATGCCCTCGTAGATTTCGGTCAGCTCCCAGCCGGAGGACGCTGCCTCCTTCACGGCGTTCGCGGTTTCCACCGCGCCAAAGCGCGTCGTCTCTGCCCACGAGCGCACCTGCTTTTCCAGCTTCTCCATGTCCTGCGCCGTCGCAGTCACCAGCTTGCCCTGCGTCGCGCGCATCGCGTCGTCGAAGTCCGCGTACAGCTTCGTGGTTTCCAGCAGCTTTTCGCCGAGCTTCATGTACTGCCCGCCCAGGCTGATTGCCTTGTTACCCACGGTATCCAGCCAGGCCGAGAGTTTCTTGGCCGAGTTTTCAATTTTGCCGGTCAGTACGATCTCCGTCTGTAGCTGCTGCCTCTTGCCGTTACCCGCCATCCGTCCTCACCTCCCTCAGCGCTCGTCTATTTTGCACAGCACAACGCCTGTGCCGTCGCCCGCCATCGCGTAAAACACCTTGTCTCCCGCCTGATACGCGTCCGTGATCGCCGTTTCAAGGGGCAGCACGGTCAGCGGCGGCGTGATAATCCCCTTGCGCGAGTACGATTCCACGCGCCATTTCTTGCCTTTTTTCTCCTTGAGCTTGCCCAGCTCGACCTTCGCGCCGTAGTCCTCCATGCCCATCACCCCACGCTTCCCGGCACGCGCACCATCTCTACGCGCGTCGTCTTGCGGATAAACTCATGCTCCGCCGTCTTGATTACCCAGTCTCCGGCCATCCTGCCGTCCGCGTTGACCGTCACGCGGCTCATGGCCGTCATGCCTGGGTGAAACTCCATCTCGATTGCGAGCGTCTCGCACAGGGCGTTTTTGCAAATCAATAGGCCCTTCGCCCAGCGCTTTGCTTCGTCGTTTTCCCGCGCCGGAAGGGAGCAGAGCAGGATGCGCCCGCCCTTACCCTCGGCGTCCGTCGCGCTGCCGCTGGCGTATATGGTCGCCACGTCGATTCCGCTCAGGCGCTTCTCGTCCCGCCGCTGATAATCCACGCCCTGCGCGTCCTGCTCGATCGTGATCTCGCAGACCGGCTTCAGGCTGCTGCAGTACTGCAGCGTAATGCCCACCACCGCGCCGTCCAGCGCCTTGAGGTAAGCGCCCTCGCGTTCCAAAATTCTTGAGATAAACGCGGGCGCGGTCTCGTTTTCGCGGATCAGGTACTCGTATTTCGCTGCGCCCGACAGGCCGTACAGCTTCCCTTTCATGCCGCAGCCCGCCGCGCAGGCGTTCATGATCTGTGAAAGCGTCTTTTTCTCAAAACTCTCGTATTTTCTCGCCCTCGCCGCCAACGGCATGCTCGCCGCCCACAGCCGGTATCGCCCCTCTTCAGGCAGCACGCCCGCAAGGTAGAGCTTCCCGGTCGAGTATCCGTCCTTCTCGATGCGGATTTCGTCGTCCGCCTGGGGGTTCCATTTGTCCCAAATGGGCGCGTGCTCCATCTCCATCTCCAGAAAGTCGCACTGCCCGACCGTGTCCGTGTGCCTGCATGCAACCACGTCGCAGTCGTCGGTGATGTCCGTCCCCTGATAGTAGATGTTCACACGCGCCCACCCCTTATTGATTTTTGTTCTTCGAGACGACCGTAATCGCCGCCTCAAGCAGCCGGTCGAACCGGCCGATCGGCAAATTGAGCAGTTCCACGGCCGACGTATGCGCCACCATGGCGATCTCAAGCGCCTGCTCTAGTGTTCGGCCCGCTGGGCGCTGACGAAAAAAACCGTCGCAAGGTTCACCGCCTGCACGCCGTCCTTAATGCCCAGCCTCTCCTTCACGTCGCGCGCGTCCAGCTCGGGCATTTCCTTCGCCACCGCCGCCGCGAACAGCGCGATACCCTGCTTCTTGGTCATCTTGAAGGCGTCCTTCGCCGCCGCGTCGCTGTCCAGCGCCTCCGCGTACTCCCACGCGGTCAGCTTGGTGAAGTCATACTTCAGCGCGTCAATGTCCTTGCCGCCCCCGCGAATCGGGGCCAGCAGCTTCATTTCGCCCTTTTCCAGCTTTGCGGCCAGCTCGTCCGCCGTCTTCTTGATCTCCCTGATGTCGTTCTTCTCGCTCATTTTTCTTTCCTCGCTTTCTTTTTTGCCCTATATGGGGCCTTCAGGTTGTCAGTTCAGCAGGCTTTGCACAGGGCTTGCGTAGTCTACGCCGTTGGAGCGATTGTCGCCGGTACGCGCGTCGATCAGGGTCACGACCTCGCCGCCAACCTCTTTTTCAAAGCGTAGCACGCTGTAGTTCTCGGTGCTGCCCAGCGGATTGCCGCGCTCGACGCTGCCCTGGTCGGTGGACTTGTGCACGCCCACCACGCGGTACTTGACGCTCTCGTACTCGAAATCGCCCACAATCACGTTGTAGCGCTGTCTCGCGATGCGAAACTCCATCGTGTGCTGGCCGGGCGCGGAGAGCTGCTGGCAGTTCACGCCGTTGTTGTGGGCGACGGAGAAGTCCATCGCGTCCACGTGATAGCTGCTGGGCACGTCCACCGCCGCGACCATGCCCGCCGCGTCAATCGAGGTCGAGGTGCGCGTGATCGTGGGCAGGCTCACGTTCTGCACGTCCTCCACCGCTCGCCCGTTGTCAATCAGGCGATAATCCTCTACGTTGTTGTATACCTTGCTCGGCATGTGATGTGCCCTCCTTACAGGTCAAAGTAGGTCGCGTAGCCTTCGTTCGTCCAAACCACATCGGCGGTCAGGCTCTTGGCAAGCGGCGTGGTGCTGATGCGGAAGGTCAGCACGTAGTCTCCGGTGAACACGTCGCTCTTCGGGATCTTCTCGGCGTTGATGAACACCTCTCCCTTGACCAGCGCGCCGATCTTCACCAGCGCGTCCAGGCGCGCCTGCTCCTCGGAGACCATGCTCTTGAGGTCGTTCGCGGTCAGCGGCTTGTCCACGTCGCGCGCGCGGCGGTGCTGGAAGTCATTGGACAGGTAGAACATCATCATCCGGTTGGTGTCGGCCACGTTGACCTCTCCCGCGTTACCGGCCTCGTAGTCGGCGCAGTGCGCGCCCCACAGCGCGAACCTGCCGCCCACGTATGCCGCCGAGGCAATGCCGTTCTTGTTCAGGTTCTCGTTGATCATCTGGTCGTCGTAGAGCTTGCCGGTATTGCTCGCGCCCATCCAGATATTGCCGATCAGCGGGCACTCGGTGTTCGAGTCGGTCATGTAGGGCACGCCGTCGTTCTGCAGCAGCAGCTTGTTCAGGCTGCCCGCCGCCAGCACGGACAGGTGATACTTCTTGCCGTCCACGCCGTCGCCCATCGGGAAGTAGACCTTCTCGTTGTCCTTGTTGTAGCCCTGCGCCGTCTTGTAGGTGGCCGCGCCCGACAGGGTAATGGCCTGGCTCTCGCCGTTGACCAGCGGCAGGTCGGACAGCACCCACGCGTCCCAGTGGCCGTTGATCTTCTTCGCCACGTCGCACATGGCGGTATTGACGGTGGTCGTGCCGCTGAAGCCGGGCGCCAGCAGGAAGCTGGGAATGTAGCCGGTGAGCTGATACACGTTCTTGATCGCGTACAGGCCGGTGTTCGTGCCCTCGCCGTCGCTCGCTCCGATCACGTCGTCCGCATCCACCGCCGAGGCGTCCACGCTGTTGTACTTGATCGCCAGCGCCGAGGTGCCCAGGCTGCCGCTGCTGGTCTCGATCAGGGTCAGGGTCTTCTTGTTGCGGTCATAGCTCACGGTGTAATCGGTGCCCTTGGTCTTGCCGGTCACTTCAAGCGTGTCGATGATGATGTCCTGCGCGTCCGTGATGACCACGCGGCCCTTGCTGGGTGTCAGGGACTTGGTGCCCTGTTCCGCCACCTTGTGCACCGACGGGTCGAGTACGTTAATCAGCACCAGCGGCCCCACGCCGTACTCCTCCATGTGCACGTGCATGGCCTCGCACAGGGTGTACTTGTCCCAGTCGTCCGAGTAGCCGAACTTGGCCATCGCCTCGCCGATGCCGCTCACCAGCACCGGCACGTTCACGTTCTTGCTCCCGCCCTCCACGTTGTGCACGGGCGCAGTGCCCACGTACACAAACGCGCTCTTGCTCTTGCTGGATACCTTGCTGCCCGATTCGGTGATCTGGCCATAGGCTCCGTGCAGATAATCGCTCATTCGCTTTCCCTCCATACGTCATAGTTGAGTGGTATTGTTCCCTCAGTTGAGCATGCCGTCGATTGTGCCGTTCACGCCGTTGCTCTCCGCGTAGCCGTAGAACTGCGCAGTCAGGTAGCCGTAATAGATCGGACGCTTGTCCACCACGCCGTCCGAGTTGTTGTACAGGCTGTATGTCATTGTCGTGCGGTCGAGAAACAGGTCTGTGCCCGGTATGTGTCTCTCGCGCAAAAACGCCTCCATCAGTTCGTCCATCCAGTCGGTCAGGGTGAACAGGCCCTCCTGCGTGCCGTCCAGTATCCTTTCCGGCTCCACGCGTCCCTCTTCGCCCTCGTCCATCACGCCCGGCAGGCGGATGCCCGGCTCATATACCGAAAACAGGATTTGCACGCCCAGCGTTTGTCCCATTTCCTGCCCGCGGTGGATCGAGTTGTACCGGTCAAATCGCTTTTCTTCCACGAGCTGGGCGTTGCTCTGCATCGGCATCACGATAATGCCCGGGCACACGTTGAGCTGGTCTTCCGTCCACGCGGCGTGCTCCTCGCGCAGCGGCGCCCAGGCCAGAAAGCACCTCGGCTCCTGCATCACGACCTTCGTCACGTCGTAGTTGTCGGCGGGCGCTTTCATCTCGCGGCCTTTGCAGATTTGCTGCTCAATGAATGCCTTCAGCCCCAAAAGGCGCTGTCTGGTTCTCATCCCTCCGCCTCCCTCGCTACATCGTGCGCGCCTCGTTCGTCGCCAGCAGGATTGTGTACATGCCCATGTCCTCGTTGACCTGAAGAATGCGCATCTGCCGCTTGTCGAAGATCACCTGAAGGTTCGGCATCGGTATCCTGTCCGGGAAGGTATCAACCGGCGTGTAGATCAGTATCTCGCGGCTGTTGTTGTCCCAGGATATATCCACCACGTTGTTGTTCTTGCGCTTGACCGCTTCCTCTTCATCCACCACGCACTGGATTTTTTTTCCGTTGTACAGGTGCTCGCTCATAAAGTGGTCGGCATTCATGAACACCCGGTGTACGTCCTTCAGGATTTCGTCTTTAAGCGCCATGCGGGCGCTCCTTCGGCCTGTTCTCCCCGCTCAGGCGCACCGCCACCGCCTTGCCCTGCTCGATCAGGCGCATGGCGTAGCTGTCGTTTTCCTCGCGGGTCTGGCCGGTCGCAAGCATCTTGATCCTCATCTGCGCTTCCTCCTCTCCGTCTTCTTCACCAGATCGCCCATCAGGAGGCTCTGTGCCTCGTCGTCGTCCTCCGCCTGATACTCAGTCGCCTCAGGCTCTTCAGGCGCTCCTGCGTCCTCCTGCGGCGGCTCAGGCACATTTCCGAGCAGCGCTTCCACGCCGCCCCAGATCGCGCCCTTGCGCACCAGCCTTTCCGCCGTCTCTCTGGTCATCTCGTCCGTGATGATTTCGCCGGGCGTGTAGAGCCTCTTGCCCACGCGCACGTAGTGGATTGCCGTATACATGGTTTCCTCCTTCCCGCCGTCCGGGGCGGCGCGATGCCGCCCCATTGGCAGGTGTTATCAGGTCACGTCGGCCACAACCCACGCGTCCACGTTGAACGGGATGATGGTGGGGCAGCTCTTGATGCGGTTTTTGATCGCGTCGCCCTCTTCCGAGGCAATGCGCTTCGGCACTTCCTTTTTAACGTAGGTCACGTGACGGGCGCTGTTGCCGCTGCCCTCAAGCTGAGTGACCGGGCCGTGCAGCGCCTTGAGCACGCCGCGTCCGCCCGCAATGAGCGTACCGGCGGGCAGGAAAGGCTTGACCTGGCCGTCGTCGTCCACAAACTTGCCCGCGAAGGAGTACATCTCCACGCCGTCCGAGTTGCGTCCGATGAAGCGCACGCCCTGTCCGCGATACTTGGTGCGGATTTCGCCCATGTCGGCGTTCAGGGTGTCCATGGTCTTCATGAACGTGCTGTTGGCCAGCAGGGTGTTGGCCACGTCGGGCGCCATGACGATCAGCTCCATGTTGCCCAGGCCCTCGTACACCATGTCGTAGATGGCGCGCATGTCGTCGTCGATCTTCGCGCCGGTCTGATCCCAGTTGGTATCGGGCGTGAACTTGTTGGTAAAGCCGTAGTCGGCATACAGGCTCGCCTTCTTTTCGCGGCCTTCGTTAACGTACTGGAATACCTCCAGCTTGCCGGTCAGAAGTACCTGCCGCGCCATCCACTCGCGGCGGCGCTGAATGGCCGCGCGCATCTCGGTCAAGTCTTTGGCCAGAATCTTCTTGCTGCGCTGCTCGGGGGTCAGCGCGCCCATGATCTTCTCGCCGAACATGCGCTTGTCCAGGTCGGCCAGGTCAACCAGGCGCTCCGGCGCGATGGTGCAGAAGCCGATCTCGCGGGTTTCGTAGCCGGTGCGCTCCATCAGCACGCCGCCGGTGTTCTTGTGTACCACGGGAGCCATCTGACGCGTGCCCTTGCGGAAGTCGTAGATCGCCTTGTCGTCCTCGACGACGCCCTGATCCTGGCAGAAGGTGTCGTACAGGAAGCTGTACTCGCGCGGCATCAGTTCAATCGCCTGAAGCATCGCCGCAGTAGAATAAATATCAAGTGCCATATTCCTTCACTCCTTTTTTCTCAGTCTCGCGTTCGTCAGGTTCCGCCGCCCGCATCCTGGGTCGGCGTAACCTCGTTGTTCAGCTCGGGTGCGGTCGCATCCATCTGGGACAGCATGATGCCCTGTCCGCGCAGGATGACCTCCTGAGCCGCCGTCACCGCCGTTCCCGCGGAGGTCAGCACCTTGCCCGCGATGAGCCTGCCGGTTCTGTAGGCCGCCGCCACGGGGGCGATGGTCTCGCCGGTCGCGCTGGTCACTTCCTCGTCCAGCACCGCAAGGTAATTGGTCGCGATGATGTTCGCCGCCGCCGCCGCCTCGTACAGGTTGCTGGCGTTGCGGTAGATCACCGTGCCCCTCTTGATCGTGCCCACGCCGGGCTTCAGGCTCACGCCGATTTTCTCCGCGCCGGTCGGGTCGGCCAGCAGGTAGGCAGGGTCATTCTGACCGATCTTGCCGTAAAGAGTTGCCATTGTTTTTTCCTCCCCTCTTAGTACATGCCGTTGTTCGGGCCCGCGTTCATGGCCAGTTCAGCCATTTCCTTGGCGTATGCCTTCATCGCAGCCTCTTCAGTTTCCACCTCGTCGCTCGCGCTGCCGGGCACCTTCATGGCCGGTTCGGTTTCCTTCGCGCGCGCCTTCAGGTACTCCGCCGCCTTTTCCTTCTGCGCCTTGATCACGCGCTTGTGGTAGGCATAGGCGCTCTCGCCGCTCTCCTTCGCCTGCGCCGCCAGCTCCTCATAGCCGGGCGGGGTCAGCTCGTCAATCTCGCTCAGGCGCTCGCGTTCCATCTGCGCTCCCTTGGCGCAAATGCTCGCGTACAGCTCCGGCGCGCCGGTCTCAAGCTGCTCCATCGTCAGTTCCTTCATGTCCATTTTCTCTTCCTCCCTCTCCGTCTTGTCGATAATATTTTCAGCCGGGTCTTCCCCGTTGCTGACCTTTTCAGTGCGCGCCATCTCGGGCATGTGGCGATACATCATGCGCGCGCACGACATAAGCGCCTCCGGTTCGTTCTGCCTGGGTGCGGCGCGGATTACCTCGTCCGCAAAGCCGTACTTAACCGCGTCCTCCGCCTTAAACCAGGTCTCCTCGTCCATCCACTGCCGGATCATTTCCTCCGCCTGTCCGCTTTTCTCGGCGTAGAACCCCACCATGTCGTCCTCGATCTGGTGCAGATCCTTCGCGTCGTGCTCAAGGGCTGATGCATCTCCCCAGGTGATGCACCAGGGATTGTGGATCATGTACCGGCTTCCCTCGGCGATTTCCACCCGCGCGCCGGGCAGCGTGGCCGGTATGGTCGCCGCGCTCGCGCACATGCCCTCAATGCGGATGGTGATCTCGTCGAATCCCGCCGTCGCCAGCGCGCTTCGCATGGCCACAGCTTCTTTCACGATGCCGCCCGGGCTGTTGATGCGCAGCAGCAGCTTCTTCGCGCCGCCCGATCTCGCCTTTTTGATCGCTTTGTCAAAGTCCGCAGCGCTCTGGTCTTCCTGCGCGAACTTAAAGCCCTCCCGCGTGTTCTCGATGATCTCGCCGTAGAGCATCGCCTCGGCCTGTTCCTCGCCCGCCTGCGCACGGATTTCATACTTCAGCGCGATTACGTTATTTTTCATTGTCCATTCCTCCGTTTCCGCCCGCCTGCCCATTTTCAGGTACGTTTTCACGCGTAAGCTCCGCGTTCTCCCGCCTGCGCTGCCTCACGATGGCGCTCCAGTCGCCGCCGTCGTAGGCGCTGGCCTCCTGCTCCTGCGTCGAGATGTTGTTGTTGATGCGCTCTGCCGCCGCCTTGACCTCCTTGAGCGGGTCAACGTGGCCCATGCTGACGCCCGTCCACATGCAGCCGCTCCACGCCTGCCGGATCGCCGGGTCATCGAAGAACCCCGGCGCTTCCACGCGTCCCTGCGCTACCGCCTCGGCCAGCCACATCTCATAGATCGGCTGGTTAAACTGCGCGTTAAACCGCGTGCGGTAAACCCGCACCGTGCGCCAGAAGTCGAGCAGCGCGCTCCGCGCCGCCGTGTAGTTGCTGTCATACTTTTTGATCAGCACTTCCTTGGGGATTTCCAGGCCCGCGCCCACCAGAATTTCCATCGTCGTGACGAAGCTGTCCAGCCCGCTTGTCGCGCGGATGGGGTTGACCTCCGTCACCTTCTTGCCCGGCGGCAGCGCGTATACCGCGCCCGGCGCAAGCTCCAGCTTCATGTCGTCGTCGGTGACCTTCTCGTCCTCGTTTACCGCGTCCTGTATGCCCAGATTGCCGTCGTCCTCGTCGCAGGTGATAAACACCGCAAGCATGCTCGATACCACGCTCGCCGCCAGCTCACTCTTGACGTATCGGTCAAGCTGCTTCAGCAGTTCAATTTGCGCCGCCACAAACGGCACTCCGCGCCGCTGCTCAGGCCGCTCCTGCGTCATGATGTGAAGGATATTCGGCTCTCCGGTGTCCTTTCCGATGGCGTCAATGGCCTGCCAGGTCACGTCTGCCGTCGCGTTTTCCAGCAGCGGATGGCGCGACGCGATGTGATACCGCACCACAACGCCCTCCGCGTCCATCTCCACGCCGTCCACAATGCGCCCGCCGCCGTCCAGCTCCTTGCTCTCGCTCTCGCCCAGCTCGCCGTCCGGGGTGGACACCCTGTCCGCCTCGATCAGGCGCAGCGTGGTCTGATAGGGCGTCCGGCTGTTTTCCTTCATGCCAAACAGCACGAACACGTCCCCGCTGATGAGCATCGACAAAAACGCAAGCTGCTGCATCTCGTAAAAGGTCTGCTGCCTCTGCGCGTCGCACATCCGGCTCTCAGCCCAGAGTTTAAACTCCTTCAGCGCCGTGCGCTCCCACTCGTCGCACGCCTCGTCGCTCATCTGCAGCGCCTCTCCGTCGATCTTGGGCTTGGGCTGTATGCCCCAGCCTACAACGCTCGTCGAGAGCGTCGCCGGGCCGCTTCTCCCCAGACCGCCGCCTGCGTACAGGTCTCGCGCCCGCTTCCGCAGTAATGCGCCGTGCAGGTCAATGTCGTCCTCCGCGCTGCCGCCGTTCACAATCCAGCCGATCAGGCTGTTGAGCGTCGTGCTCGCGCCCGAGTTGCCGTAGCCGGTCGCCGCCATCCTCGCGCCGCCCGCGCCGTCCTTCTTGCCTCCGCCGCCCGTCTGCCGCTTCAGGCGCTTCTCAAACGCCTCCTGCGCGCGCCTGGGCGACACGACGTTTACTGTCCGCTCCCACAGGTTCGGCTTTTCAGGCTTCTTATGCTCCGCCATCCGGTCTCACTCCCTTACAGGTCTCTGGGCACAATGCGCACAACCCTGCTCGTGCGCGCGCTGCCCGTCAGCCCGTCGATAATCGCGCTCATCCGCTCAATCGCCTTGCGCACCTCCGCAAGGTCGAGCGCCGTGTACTCCCGCGAGCCGACCCTGTACGCCTTGGCCGTGCCGCTCGCCAGCGCCCTTTCACAGTCCTTCCACAGGCGCAGCATCTCCCGCGCCTCGGTCAGCGTGTAGCTGGTGCTCACCGACATTCTATTATCCCTCCCGCGTTCAGCTGCTTGCTCATCCACCACTCCAGGAAGCGTTTCCTCGTTTCAAAATCCGGCGTGGATACCAGCAGGCCAAGGTCAATCGTCTGAAGTCTGTCCAGCAGGTCAAGCTGCTCCTTCGTCAGATAGGGCCTGATGCTTTCGCCCTTGTTCAGGCCGCGCGCCTCGCGAAACTGCTTTGCCGTCTGCCCCAGCGCGAGCCGGTTCAGCATGTCGGCCTCGTTCGAGAAGTGATACGGTTTCGGCGAATCATGCAGCAGTCTGATTTGCTCCGTCAGCATCGGGAACTGCTCCCGCGCCGATACAAGCGTCTTGATCGTCTGCTCCATCTCATTGAAGCGCTTGATGTACATCTCTTTGAACTGCGCCGCCTTTTTTCCGGTGAAGCCCATGACCAGCATCGTAAATCCGTCGCGCGTCATCGCGTAGCAGCGCTGCTTTCTGCCGCGTATATCGGTGTATTTAATCGGCTGAAAATTCAGCCGATTAAATTCCCGGCTAAAACCTGAATCCGGCGCTAGGATTGCATCGATACTCTGGAGCACGTTCTTATGTTCCTTTTCAAACATCTGCGCCACCAGGCGGCTGTCCACCCTCGCGGTATCCTTCATGTCGGCAAACATGCCGTATTCATCCATTGGAATGAGTTCCTTCATCGCGTATCCCTCCTAAACCTTAATCCCCTGACTGACCATGTACCGGCTCTTCTTTTTTTGCCCCTTCACCTGCTCGCGCTGCACGACGATCTTCTCGCCCGGCGCGTCTTTTAAATCCCTTTCCAGCTTGTCAAAGTCCCAGTGAAAGAACCTGTACGCGGCCAGCGCGTAGTTCCGGCAGTCCAGCGGCTCGTTGCGCTCGTGGATTTTCTCCCACACCACGTATCCGCGCCCCGCCTTGGTGTGCACCACCATTCGCTCAGAAATCAGCCCGTAGAAGTAGTCCATCGTGTACCCTGCGCGCGGCTCCATCGGGAAGTGCATGTACCTCGCGCCCACCTGCTCAATGCCGGTCTCGTAGAGTATCGCTTCCTTGCCCGCGTCCACGGCGATCAGGAAGCGTATCGCCTCCTTGCCGCCCTTCGCGCTTTGCTTCATCAGGCGCACAAATTGCTTGTTTTCGCCCGCCTCGCCCTTGATCGCCCATACCCTGCGCTTGGCTCTCGCCGCGCACTCGTCGTATACCTGGCTGGTATAGTGTCCGCCAGAATCGACGAAGGTTGCAAGGATTCGCATCCCCCGCCCGTCCGGCCTCTTCCACTCTCGCTCAAGCAGTCCGTCCAGCTCTTGCCACACTTGCTCCTCGTCCGGCCTGCCCGGGATCATGCCCCGCGATATGCCCCAGCTCTCTTCCTCGGCGCTCCATCCGACCACCTCGTACTCAAGGCGGTTGTCCTGCGTGTCAACGCCCATCGTCAGCAGTATCGCGCCCTCCGGCACGTCCGCGTCATAGTACTCCCGCCGCGCAAACAGCCTTTCAGGCACTCCGCTTCGGTCGCGCACCTCCCAGCTCTCGCCCAGCATGGTGTTGTAAAACACCTTCAGCAGCTCCGGGTCGTCCTTCGCGTCCAGGAAGTTTTTTGCGATGTCCTTCCAGTCGCTCCACGGCGACATGAAGGCGCTCAGGCGAAACGAGCGGATTCCCTCCGCCTCCGCGTCCGGGTTGCGCTTGATCCACTTGCCCGGCTGACGCTTGGTCTGGTGCTCCCGGCTTTCGTTCCGGCACTTCGGACACAGCCAGCGGATGTTCTGCGCCTGCTTCTCCTTTTCGCCGCCCGCCTCGGTTTCTACGATGTCGAACTTGATGTCCTCAAAGCGGATAAAGCTGTACTCTCCGCAGTGCGGACACTGCACGTGCCACTCCTCCTGCGTGCCCTTTTTGTAGTGGCTCTCAATCGGGCCGTTCTTGATCGTCGGCGTGCTCGTCACCACTACCTTGCGGTTGTACCTGAACGTCTCCGTTCTGCGCTCCGCAAGTTTGATCGGGTCGCCTTCTGTGCCCGCGCTCTTGGGGAAGCCGTCAATCTCGTCCATAAACAGATACCTGATCGGCCGTCCGGCCAGTTCGCGCGGACTGTTCGCGCCCGCAAAGGTCACGCTGCCGCCGGGAAATTGCTTCATGAAGATCGTGTTGTTCGCGTCTCGCGTCTTGGCCTCGTATACCTTGCTCGCCAGCGACGGGCAGGCCGAAATCATGCTTGACACGCGGCGCTTGGAAAAGTCCTCCGCCAGCGAAAGCGTCGGCTGCACAAACAGCACGCTTCCCGGGTCTTCGTCGATCAGCCGTCCCAGCATGTTCAGCTCCATCTCGGTTTTTCCCACCTGGCTGCTCGCCATGATGGCGATCTGCCAGATACCCGGCTGTGTAAACGCGTCCATGATCTCGCGCTGGAAGGGTGCCCGGCTCGTGTTCCATTTTCCTACCTCGCTGCTGGTCTCGCTGGTCAGCACGCGTTTTTCGTCCGCCCACTCGCTCACCGTACGCTTGCTCGGTGGCCTGAACATGCGGTAGGTATCCCTTACCGCCTCGGCAATCATGTTCACTCGTCCTCACCCTCGCTTTCGGGCGCGTCCTCTTCCTCCGCCTGCGCGGCGATTGCCTCGCCCGCCTCTGACAGCGCCACCAGCGCGGCGCGCACCTCCTGCTCGATGATGCCGCCGATGGCCTCGGCATTCTCCATCTCGATCAGGCGCGGAGCCAGCTTGCCCGGCAGTACCATCATGGCCTGCATCGCCGTGTGCGCGATCTTTGCCCATTCGGCCCGCACCTGGTCGATCGGTACCACCGTGCCCTCCATCTTGGCCACCTCAAGCTCGGTCTTGCGCGTCTTGATGCGCTCGTGCTCCGCGCGCACCCTGTCCAGGTCTTTGTCCGTGCCGCCGTCCTCGCTCACTCTGTAGTCCACCCACCGCTGCACAAACACCGCCGCGTCGCATTTCCCGCCTGTGCCCGCCGGAACGAACAGCTTTTTGTCCTCCGGCAGCGTCTTGTCGATGTCGTACAGCCGCCTGTAGGTGTAGCCTGCCAGCGCCGCAAGCTCCTTCTTTGTCATCGCACTGGCCATATCACTTTACGTACTTCTTCAGTACGGCCTCGTAGTTATGCACAAGGCGCTTCATCGCGTATTCCGCGATGTCGTCCTTCACTTCTTCGCGCGACCGGTTGAGCGGCATCTGCGGCACGCCGATGCCCACCACCCGGATGATCGGCAGTTTTTCTTTGCCCTTGCGCGTCATGACGATGTATTTCCCGGTTGCGCCCGCCTTGCTTTTAACCGGCATCAGGAAGGGCGGCTGGTCGCCGTAGCTGCTTCTGCCCGCGCCCGGCATGATGTGCGGCAGCGTGCTGACGCCCTTTTTCAGTATCTTCACGTTGATCTGCTTGAGCAGCTTGCTCGGCCTGGGCTTTTTGCCCGCCGCAAGCGCCTTCTTGCGCCGCGTGCGGTTGTTGTTTACTATGCGCGTCGTCGATCCGTCCAGCGGAAAGTCCTTGCCGCCGATGATGTTGCGCGCGTTTTCTACTGGTATGACGCAGCTCATCGCGCCGTTCATTTCGGGCTGTCCGATGCTGCCCCGGATGGTCATCGCCCTGGACTGATACTCCTTTCGCAGGATCGGAGAGAGCGTCTTTCGGATATGTCCCGCCGTGTCCTTGACCGTCCAGTACAGGATTTTCTCCGCGTTCTTCTCGCCAACGACCTGCCTGATCTCTCTGAGCTTTTCGTACACGTCTCTCATGTCGATGCTCAGGTACGGCCTCGCCGCCATCCGGCTCCCTCCTTTCCTCAATCGGCGCGTCCCCTCCGCCGCGCCGCATCCCGCCCGCGCGATCTCATTTTTTTGCCGCTACGGACGCTTCCACCGTGTCTTATTTCTTATTTTGCCGTCCAAAATGTGTTGTGGTGTGCTGTCTTTTCCGTTTTGTGTTAAGATTTAGCGCATGCAGGCGGTTTCTTCCGTCTGCATGCGCCTCGTGCTGTTCAGTTTTCGGTCAGTTTCTTCGCCGTCTCGCCTCGCGGAATTGTATCTTCGTCAGCGCCTCCCCGTGCAGGTGGCGCAGCCAGTCGTAGCTGATGTACATCCTGTGGCTGATCTTCTTCAGGCTCCAGCCGTTGATATACTTGTATTCCAGCAGCTTTCGGAGCGTCTCGTCGTCCATCCGCTCGATGGCCTCCCGTATCGCGCGCTGTTCGGCGAACAGGCGGTCGAGCTGCCTGCAAAGGCTCTCGTCCGCCGCGTCATATTGCCTGCGTATTTCCTCGCGGTCGCCTGCCTGCCGGAGAATCTGCTTCAGGTGCGCCCGCTGCTCGATCTTGGCCTCTATGTCCACCTCAAGCCGCCCGTACTCCCGCAGCCGCTCCTTGTTTGTCATTGGAAGTCCTCCCAGCTCGTGAGGTACTGCTCGATCACCCGCGCCGCCTGCTCCCAGCCGTTGCACCGCATCACCAGATTGCCGCACCGGCGCAGGCCGTCCGCCCATTCCTTCTGCTCGGCGGTCAGCCTGCCCCCGCGTATGCGCTTCATCTCGATGTACAGCGCGCTGTAGTTTCCCCTGGCCACCGGCAGGCAGACGTCCGGCACGCCGGGCTTCAGCCCTTCTCGGCGCATCTGCGCCCCGCGCTGAAAGCTCCGCTTGCCCTCGTTGGGTATGTGGTACATCCACCGCAGTTCAGGGTACTTCGCCCGGTTGTATTCTGCCCACGTAAATAGCGTCTGCTGCTCCGCGCTCTCAGTCGGCACCGGCGGCTCCATGATCGGCCTGTCCTGCTCGCTCTTTTTTCCGCTCATTCTTTTCTCCTTCCTTGCGTATCATCTTCGCGTAGATGTACGCGCCCTCTACATAGTCGCTCGTGCGCACAGTCGGCTCCTCACACAGTCGATAGCCCGGATACAGGCTCTCAAAGATGTCCTTCGCGTTCGCGCGCACGTCGGTTGCAAGGCGCTGCACGCGCCTCTTTGAAATCTTGTGGTCTGCCACAGTCGGTTCGGGCTTCTTCAGGTTTTTGCTTCCTGCGTATCGGTGCTGGCTCTTGCGCGCGCCCTTCTCGGTGATCAGTGTCTCGCCCTTCTCCTGCTTGACGAGGTACTGCGCCACGGCGGACAGGCCGCTGTTTTTGTCCGGCTGCAGCCGGTCGCATCTCACGCGCCCGCTGGCAAACGGCATGTCCTGCCAGAGCCGCTCGATCTCGTCCCGCGTCAGGGTGATCTCGTTCCCTGCGCCGTCCTGTCCCACCTCGCGCGTGATCAGCATGTGGTGGTGATACCTTGCCCGGTCATACGCCGGGTCAGGATGCCTGGTATAGGTCTCCTCGGTCACGTACAGGTACTTGAGCTTCTTCACATCCCCGCCCTTGCGCCTGACCAGTGCGCGCAGCGCGCGGATGAACTTGCGAACGTTGCTCTGCGCCTCGATCTCGTCCTTCGGCTCGTCCCTGTAGTAGTCCTCGTCCAGTCTCCGGTTCCCCTTCGGGCTCTCCGTGTACGTCGCGGTAAAGTAATAGTCGTCGCGGCCGAAGTTGGCGTGCACGATCTGCTCAAAACGCATCCTGCGGTTGCGCACGTTCACCCGGCGCACGGCCTCCGCGTTCCTGGGCGCGTTCTTCGCCTGCTCCGCCTGCGCGCGGGTGTTCCAGACCGGGAAGCTCGCAATGTACAGCAGCTCTCCCGCCTTTACCGTCTTCACTCTCTGGTTGCCCACTCCCTTCATCAGCAGCTCTTCGCGATTTTCCTTGTCGTACAGAAATGCATACTTCTCCGCGCTGCAGGTAAACATATCGGCTGTGCTCCCCCTGTCCGTCTTTTAATACCCCATACGAGGACGGCAGGCAGGCCGCGCCTGCCGTTCTCGCTCTGTCTTTTCGTTATCCGTTCAGCACTTTTTGCCGCCGTGCTTGTACGGCCTGTCATGGTTGTACTCGTGCTTGCGCAGCAGGATGCTCTCGATGTCGATTCCCTCGTGCGCGCAGTAGTCAAGGATTCGGATGATCGCGTCCGCCAGCTCAACCGGGATGCCCTCCGGCTTCCCGCCTTCGCCGAAATACACCTCGTCCGGCCTGTGCCCGTTCCGGTATTCTTCCAGCGCCTCGGACACCTCCGAGTGAATCAGCGCCACGATCTCGGGAAACTTCCTGTCCTCGTCCCACCAGCCGTGCTCAACCGCGTTCTTATTGATGCTCTTCGCCAGATCATTCAGCTTCATTTCCGTTTTCCTCCTTCTGTCTTGCCTGTTCAATCGCTTCGACTGCTCGCCTTACGGCTTTCTCCGCGCGCCTGTGCTCCGCTTCCGCTCTCGCCTCTGCCGCCTCCGCGCGCCTGCGCAGCTCTTCGTCGGTCTCGATGTCGCCCAGCGCCCAGCGCATGTTATCCTCAATGATGCTCTGCACCCCGTCGTTCTCCGGTGTGACGACCGCGCAGCAGAACATGTCCTCGTACAGCGCCACCAGCGGCCCGCGCCGGGCGAAGCCCAGCCCTTCCTTGCCGTCCGCCGGGTGGATGCAGCTCTGCCGCGCCCAGACGACCTCGCCCGTTTCCTCGTCCTTGAGGCTGGTCACCGTGTCCTGCGCGTAGCACACGCTCACGCCCGGCCTCATGTCGCGCTCCTCCATTCGCCTGTCCATCCCGATAAACGGCGCGAGCGTCTGCATGCAGTAGGCAATGGTCTCGTCCTTGCCCTCGTTTCCCACGCGGATTTTCTCGCGCTTGTCCTTCTGAACGTCCAGCGCGGCCAGCAGGTTCTCGTCGTTCAGCTGCAGGCTCTCGTCTGCCAGATAGGCGTTTTGTCCGTCCGTAATCCACTGCCGGTCGCTCGCGTCCTGCAGGATACCCGCGTACCCGGTCTTGAGCACGCGCTTTGCAATCTCCTTTGCCTTCATGTCTTTCCCTCCTGTTTGTGCAGTTGTTCTTGCAGCTCGCGGATGATTCGCTGTGCCTCTCGGTTCAGGCGTCTGGCACAGCCAAACCCGAACCCGATTGCGCAGTCCCTGCATTGCTTGTCCTCGCATGCCCGCAGGCTCTCCACGACCCCCCGCGCGTCAAGCGCCCTGTGCTCGCTCATTTCAGGTGTACCTGGATGCATCCTGCACACGGCGCGTCAATGTGGCTGATCTCCCGTGCAAGGATATACTGCTTGATCACTCTGTTCATTTTACCGGCACACATTGCATACTCGCAGTTCTCTTCCACTATGACCTTCACCTTATAGTCATCCCACATGACTTGCAGCAGCTCATTCAGCGTCATTTTTCTTTTCCTCCTTTATTGCATCCCGCAGCTTCTCAACGTCCTCCACGTCCACGGCCAGCCTTCCGTCTTCATTTAGCCGGAGCAGATTTTTATTCGCGAGCATCTGCACCGTCCTGAGCACCTCCGCGCGCTCCCTGCTTTCCTCGCGCCCCGCGCAGTGTCCGAGGATATACGCGACAAAGCCCATTATCAGCAGCACTGCCAGAAACCACCACAGGTTGATCTGTATCATCATACGTCATTCTCTCCCATTCCCCTAAAATGTTGGCCGAAATTCCCCGCCTTCAGGGTTCGGCGGTATCGGCATCCAGTACTTCAGATGTTTTTTATTGATATTCACATAGCAGTAAAACCCAAATGTATCATCCTTATTTCTGGTTGCTATGTCTACGATCCAGTCATCACCCGCAAAGTTCATGAGTGCGAGTACCGGTTGCCCGATTCCCGGCAATCTGTCCGAGAACTTGATCCATTCTACTTCCATCGTTCTCTCACCTCCCCGTCCATCCTCGCGCCGCACTCGCGGCAGTACTTATCACTTGGCCGCTCCCAACTACCCTCCGTGTGGATCACCTCGCCGCACATGGTGCAGCACCACTCGTCTCCGCCCAGGTGTCTCCACTTCCCATGCCTCACCGGCTCCGCATTTACCAACGGCGCTTTCAAGATGTCTTCCACGCTTACCGCTTTTTTCGTCTTTCCCAGTTCGTCCAGTTCCAGTTGTGTTTTGCCCACATCCGTTCCCAGTTTGTTGTGGTATATTTCCTCGAAAAAATGTGCGTCCTTTGCCTTCTCAAGCAGCGCCTTCCTGCTGATCAGATCGCCCATTTCCATGCTTCATCGCTCCTTTCAGAGCCTTCCGGCGTTTTTATCCCTATGACCTGGCTGATCCAGTTTCCTTCCTGTATGTCTACGAGCACGGTATCCGCGCGCCACACGCTCCACCACGCCCTCTTCAGCTGCTTCACGCGCTTTTTGCCGCGCCCCTGCACCTTTGGCTTTCTCAGCCACTCGCGCCCGCGCAGAAATCCCGGCTCAGCCATTCTCTTTCCTCCATATCTAATACGCAATCTTTGATGTGATAAGCGCTACAAGCACACTAATCAGCACGTTTTCCATGTTTCGCATACCGTTTCCTTTCCCTTATCCACCTCGTCCATGTCGCGCGCAATCGCTGCTTACGCCTGCACTTGCGCTTGTTCACCAGCCAGCCGTCCCAGCGCCGCATCCAGGCTTTCTCAGCCATCGTCCTTCGTCTCCCCATCCATCCTCGCCCCGCACCCCGGGCACCTCGGCGCTGGCTTAGTACTCATGATAATTCTTCTCTCTGAGGTCGATTGGCACCTCAATCTTGATAAACGGCACCTTCTGCAGCGTCTCCGCGACTTCGTTCATTACTTCAACAAAATCTTCACGCTTCACACCCTCCGGGCAATCGACGTTGCCGATCACATGCGTCAGCGTTACCTCATCGATCACCCGATTGCAACGCAATCGCTTGTAGCGCTCCGGATACTCCGCCAGCTCCCACTCGATGTAGCTCATCTGTCAGCCCTCCTGCGTTTTTATTGCTGCAATATAAGCGCGATTTCTTAGTATATTGAGCATCTCGTCGCTTGTTATCGTCGCCTTTGGCGCACTTGCCTGGCAATTGTTGCAACGATAACGTCCGCTTACTCCGCAGTCTTCATTTATCTTTTCCGTTTCGATGACTTCAAAAATCATCGGTTGGCCACACCAGATGCATGGTATATTTTGCCAGCAATCAGTCTTCATTATAAGCCCTCCTTCCACGGCAACTCCTGTCGGAAGTCGTCGCCCATCAAGCTACGCAAGCTGTCCTTCATGAAGAATTTTGTGTACCCAAACTTGCTGTAATAATCAACCAGTTCCGTTATCCATTCTTTTTTAGGGACAATCTTGTTTTTACGGTTTCCGGTCTCAGCGCCGAGAATCACCCACGGCTGAACCATCTGCCGATATGCAGCATATTTTTCATCTGAAAAAGATTCCAGTATCGGCTCGATGCTGACAAACGTATTGTAACCGGGCGCGAAAAAATCTCTGTCATCCTTGCGCGTTACGGATGTGCCGTACCAGTGCTGCTTTGGCAACTTTCCATTGAGTTTAAGCTCCATGTATCTTTTCGGATTCTTGGTGAGGAACAAATACCGATGCTGGGGTGCCGCCTCGCATGCCTTGAACACCTCCGCAATCCACTCGTCCGGCACCCAGTCACCGAACAGGTCTGCCATACTGCACACGAAGATGTTGCGCGGCTGCTTCCAGTGTTGCGGCTCGTCCAGCTTGTAGCGGTGGAAGGTTGGCAGGAAATCGAACGGATAAGGCTGAATCTTTCCGGTGCTGATTCCCGTATCTCGCATATATGCGTATGTATCAGTGCAACGCACAGGCTCATGCAGCACTGGGTAATCGGTGAGTATTGGCATCTGTTTTAACCCAAACCGCTCCGCAATCCTCCGCGCATAGCAGTATTCGCACCCGTGCAGACAGCCGGTCACGGGGTTCCAGGTCGCGTCCGCCCAGTCGATTTTCGTCTCTCTTCCCATATTCAGCCCTCCTCAATCGGCCTAATCCCCAGTTTCTCTGCTATGTCGGCAGGGATGGGGCGTCCGCGACATTCATCGCATGACGATTCCTTGCATTTACATTCTGTATAACTTAAAAAGTTGCACGGATACATGTCATCGCCCGCGCCCGGGAACATGCTATGCTGCCACTCGCTCCACGTCGGATACCTGGGTGCCGGGTGCTCCGCCGCCCAGGCTTTCAGCCCCTCGATCTGCTCCTCGCAGTTGTCCACCTTCGCAATTCTGCGCACCAGACACACGCCGTTCGCGCTTCGCAGCTTGCCCGCCGGGCACTTGTTGCAACCCTTGCCGCACTGCGGCTGGCAGTCCTCGCCCTTTACCATCCTCACGGCCATCTCATGCAATGTCTCAGCCATTGCTATTTCCTCCTCTTTTTTTCGTATTTCCTCGCTTGCTTTCTGCACTTTTCGCACGTGGCGTATTCTCGAAAGCCTTCTTTTGCCTTGTACATTGGTATCTTTCCTTCTGCGTCCCGCATCGGACTGCCGCACTGCTTGCACAGATGCAGCGCCTCCCACGTCTTCCGCACGTTTTTTACGTTTTCTCGCTGTCTCTGCGCGCACTGCTCGCACATTTGCCTGTTCTCCCGCGCGGGCGCTTTGCCGCACCAGATGCATATCCCCTCGGCGAGCCGTTTTTCTTTTGTCGTCATTCGTTCTGCGCCTCCTCCCACAGATCAGACATTTCAGTCCATCTCGCGCTGCCCTCTGGCTGCATGTGTCTGCACCACACGCAAGGTTCTTCGCCCTCGGCCTTATCCGTGTATTTGCAGTTCTCGCAGCCTTCGTTGATTGGCCTGATTCCCAGCTTTGCGGCGATGTCGGCGGGAATGGGGCGTTCGCGACATTCATTGCATGACGATCTCTTGCATTCACATTCTGTGTAGCTCAAAAAACTGCACGGATACATGTCAGCGCCTGCGTCCGGGAATACTTTTTTTTGCCACTCCCGCCACGTCGGATACCTGGGTGCCGGGTGCTCCGCTGCCCAGGCCATTATGATGCGCTCCACTTCGTTGTAATCAACGTCCTCTTTATCTTCGGCGAATCGGCAAGTTTCTCCATCGACCATCGGGCAATTGCGGATTTTGCACATGCCGCCGTGCGCCGCGCACATCCTTTTCGCCTGCCGCATAACTTCAGTAAATTCAGCCATCGTCCATTTCCTCCTCCCAATTCTCGCCCTCGCACACCAGGCATAGACACTCCTGCTCGCATTCTCCGCAGCTTTCCGCCTCGACGTTGGTACACTTATGTGCGCATATCTCGCACATCTCCCTGCACTTGTACCACAGGTGCAGGATGTCGTGCTTCTCGCGCTCGAGTTGTTCAATCCGATCAGCCGCGGCTCTCAGCGTCTCGCCAGCGTTGTATCCATAGCTTCCGGACATACCCGCCCGCCTGCGAAGGGCTTCTGCCAATTCTGCGTTCGTCATTTTCTCCATGCCGTCTCCTCCTTCTGCCGCTCGTACCATCTCCTGCAGTTCTGCTTGTTGCGCTCTCGGCATTCCGCGCATGTCTTTACTCCTGCTTCCGGCGGTCTTTTTCCGCATTTCGTGCACAGGCCATCGGCCTTTCTTTGGGCTATCCGCAGGGCGCTCCGTTTGGCTTCGTAGATCGCGCATGCCTTGCACAGTGTCCTTCCCGGCTGCGCCGGTCTGCCGCAATAGGCGCACAGCCCCGCCTCCTTGAATTGTTTTCGCCGCCCGCGCATGTACTCTGTCGGTGTCATGCCTTTGTACATTGTGCCGCCTCTTTCCGCTTCTCCGCCTGGATCAGCATATCTGCCGCCCGCCGAAGCTGGCCTACCGTCACCTCGCGCTCATACGGTAGCTTCCGATACTCTTCAATCGCCTTCGCCAGGCCGATGAGCGCCACGGCCATATCCCGTGCTTCGCTCTCTGGCATCCCCGCAATGCGCGCTTCCTTCTGCCGTATCCGCTTCTTTTTGCTGCGTGCGTTCTCTTTTTCCGCGCAGACAGCGCATCTCGTGCGCCCCGGCTCGACCGGTCGCCCCTTGCAGTGCGGGCACATACCCAGACCGTAAATCATCTGATCGCGCTTGATCGCCCTCTCAATCCGCTTGATGTTCCGGTTGTACTCCTGCTCGGTCACGCGCTCGCCTCCTTGCTCTGCTCTTCCGGTTTGCTTCTCTGTGCCTTTGCGCGCACTCTGCGCACATGGACTTCCCGTTTTCTGCCGGCTTCCCGCACTGGCCGCACAGGCCCTTTTCCCGCCTGCTCCTGTATCGTTGCTTGTTATGCTCGTATACCTGCTCGGTATGCTCTCTGATGTACTGCACCTGATACGCGTTGCATGCGTCACAGCATGCGCGCCCGTCTCTTGTCGGTGCCTTGCATTTCACGCACAGCCCCAGCTCTTTGAGCCGCTTGTATCGCGCCTTCATCTTTTCTTTATTGCTCTGCATCCTTCTGCCCTCACACGTAGTATTTGCAGGCCACGCCCGCCTTCTCCCGCCGCTTCCGCATCCGCGCCACCCGGTCGCTGTCCGGCGTCTCGATGTACTCACATATGCTGCGCACGTCCACTCTTTTTCCGCCGCACGCGCGCCTGAGCCTGCCGTCCTCCAGCATGGCGATTATGGTATTCGAGTGCCTGCCCAGGATATGCGCCGCCTGCGCCTGCGTGCAGACCTCGCCGTAACGCCTCAGCATGTCGTCCAGTCTGCTTTCTTCTTCCTGCTTGACAATCGCTTCCATGTGTGGTATCCTCCTTATGTGGTATATAACTCTGTCGTGGGTGCTCCCGTCTGTTGCAGCAGGCGGGAGCGTTCTCTATCTCAGCAGTGCCGCCACGGTCAGCAGCATAGCCGCCATTGCGCCCGCCGCGAACAGCGTCACAGTGATGGTGACGTGCCAGTCGCGCCGCGCCTGTGCGCCCTCCTGCGCGTCCACCGCCGTCTGAATCGTGTGCATCTCCATCTCGCGATACTTCCGGTTGAGCACCTTCAGGTCGCGGTTCTCGGCCTCTGCCTCCCGCAGCCGCCGCTTGAGAATCTCGTTTTCCCTGAGCACGCGCTCGGCCATTCGCCGCGCCTCGACGCTCATCACGCCGCTCTCGATGGCGGTTCGCAGTGCGTCCGCGCCGCCGCCCACCAGTTTAATCACCCTTGCCGCTTCCATTCCCTTTCTCCTCCCGTGCTCGCCCAGTACAGCTCCATGATCAGCCTGCTGTCGCAGTTTTGTCGGCTCTCGTGTTTGCACGTCTTTTGATCGTGTACCAGCCGGTACATGCGCATCGTGCTGATCATCTGCTTTTTCGTGATCGACTTGTCCGGGAACATCCCCGCCAGCTCTTCGTCGGTTTTGCCCTCGTCGATGGCCTGCATGATCCTGTCATATCTGCGCATCGTGCTCAAACATCTCCCCGCTCAATGCGTGAATCATGGTCATCTTGGATTCCAGGCGCTCCGCCTTCTCGATTGACCGCGCGGCAATGCTCTGCTGGATGTCCCTCGGCGTCATCTCGCTCTCCACCCAGCCCACCTGCGTCCATCCGCTGTTGAGCAGCCGCCTGTATTTCGTGTCCTCTTCCGGCAGGCGCATGGGAATCAGTTTGATTTCATACCTTTTGCCGATTTTCTCCGGGTTTACCAGCATGGCGTACTTATTCATCGCTTTCCTTCCTCCGTTCCAGCTCTTCTCGATACCTTGCGATCTGCTCGCTGCACACCTTCCTGTGCCGCTCGTCCGTGCTCAGGGCCATTTCTTCTGCCCATTCCTTGATTCTCTCCTGGAGCTGCTCCTTCGTCATCATCTTCGCGAAAATTCCCATGCTTTAAGTCCCTCCATCTAATTTCTCTATAGTTGAAACGTGCCCTCACTCAGCTCTCCGTCGTGCGCTTTGCGGTAGCACCGCATGCACCCGAGCGCCGCAGCCTGCCGGTTCTCGCCCGGCATGCCGCCCCTCTCCGGGTATCTGCGCGCAAGCTGCTCGTCCGTCAGTCCGCGCTCAATATCCCTCATAATCCGCTCGAACCTTCTCATATTCTGTCCCATCCTTTCCTTTCAGGATTGCGTTAATGCCAATGATTCTGAGCAGGCCGCGCCTTGCGCCGTCCGCATCTCCGGCCATGATCTGCCCGCGCAGCGTCTTGTACTCCTGCCGCGTCAGTAGCTTCTCATACTTCTGCAGTTCACGGATCCGCGCCCTTTTCTCGTTCATTTCCTCCGCCTCCCTTCCCAAACTTCCTTGTCTTTGCATCTGTTGTGTGATACAATCACCTCGAAAGGTGGTGTCCGCATGATCGTCCTAAAGGTTCTCGGCGTGCTCGTCCTCGTCGTCCTCGGCTTCATCGTCCGGGAGCACTTCTATCGCAACCGACCCTAATCCGGCCTCTCTCAGCGCATTGATGAATCTTTCGTATACCTTCCCCCGTGCTTCGACCAGTGCCCTGATGTCGTCCAGTGTCATTGGGGCTTTGTTCATCCGTTCTTCAACCTCGTCAGATTCTCTGCACATTTCCTCAAACAGTTTCCGTGCTTCCGCTTCCCGCACGAGGTCATCCAGCATCTTGTCGTCCATTGTGTGGCTCCTTTCTATTCGGTTCTGAGTTACTCTCCCAGAAACACATCGGGGTTTATCTTCATTGCCTTGCAAAATGCGATCAGTTCATCACACTTAAACTGTCGCTGTCCTTTAGTGACCGCGCTGAGCTTTTGCGAATTCATGTTAATATCAGGAATTACATTGTTCATCTGCTCAACAACCCACTTTTGCTTTACGCCTCGTTCCTCAATGGTCTTTTTTACCACTTCACCCACGTTCATTTTACCGCCCTCCATTCCAGTAATTCTTGAACGATCTAATCATACTACTGAATTTCTCGAATGTCAAGAACAAATTTCAGATTTCCTTGATTTTCTTGTTGACAATCTTGTTCCTTGGTGTATAATATAGCTGAGGTGGTTCGATGCAAACATTAGGAAGCCGAATAAGAGAAGCAAGAGAGCGAAAAGGGTTGTTACAATCTGAGTTGGCAACGCTTGTGGGTGTTAAATCATCTGGTATTATAAGTAACTGGGAGAAGGACGTTAATAAGCCGGATTCCGATAAGTTGGTACGCTTATGTAAAGCACTCGATGTCTCCGCTTCCTATATTCTTGACTATTCCGGTTCGGATTTCGTCGTAACCACTTCCGAGCAAGAGATTATCGAAAAGTACCGTACCCTCGACGACCACGGCAAGCGTGTTGTGGATTTCCTCTTAAATGAGGAAGCCGCCAGGGTGGCGGCTTTGATGGAGCATGGGCGCAAGCGCCTGACCGACGAAGAAGCAATCGCCCTCGCTAGTCAGCGGTACGGTTCGATTCGCCGCACTACAGTCGATCAGGATCAGGAAGAATCAGGATGATGATGAAAGTGTTTGGAGATCGTCTAAAAGAAGCTCGTTTGTCTTGCGGTTTTACACAGGATGAATTGGCAAAACGTACCGGTACTGTAAAGGCTACTATTTCAAGCTATGAACTCGGAAAGACCGAGCCAGATATGTATCGTATTTCGCAATTCATATCTGTACTCGGTGTCGATGCAAACTTTCTCTTTAGAGATGAAATGGCTGCTGTTTCCCAAATACCTGTCACTTCGGATGAACAAGAGCTTCTCGAAAAGTACCGCACCCTTGACGACCACGGCAAGCGTGTTGTGGATTTCCTCTTAAATGAGGAAGCCGCCAGAGTGGCGGCTTCGAAGGAGCAGGGACACAAGCACCTGACCGACGAAGAAGCAATCGCCCTTGCCAGTCAGCGGTACGCTTCGATTCGCCGTCTCAGCAGCGATCAGGATCAGGAAGAATCAGGATGAGTGTGTTGTTCTTCGCGGCGTGGTTTTCAAAAATGATTTTTTCTCCTGGCCGCACGATACGGTAGTAAGCGGAAAGCTCATCGTCGTAGACGCGTATGCGCTGGGTCTGAGGATACCGGGTGTCGCTCGTCGTTCTCATGGTGTTGCCTCCTTGTTTTTTACTCTGTGGTTACACCATATCAATATGCGGCGATGCGATCAATATGCACAGATTACAATTTCCCGGACGCACATTTTGCGCTGCGCGATTCAGGCCGCATCGTTTTGCGTCCACGTGTATCGAATATGAGAAGGAGGTCTTAAAAATGGAGGAACTCAGGCGGCTAAAGCAGGATTCGGGCATGACCAATCGTCAGATTGCCTCGTCGAGCGGCGTACCCCTTGGCACGGTGAACCGCGTCATGGCCGGACATGCCAAGAACCCCGGCTATGAGACGGTCTCTGCCATGCGCGACGCGATGTCTGCTGACGTGGATTCTGATCCACCGCCTGCCGCGCCCTCCGATGACTGTAATAGCTGTCATACCTGCCCCCGCGACATGCCCACCGGCGCGGATTTTCAGCGCCTCTCTGACAACTTTATGGAGCTTAATTCTCGCGCGGAAGCCTCCTTCGACAAGGAGCGGCTCTCCTTCGAGCGCCAGTTCAGGCGCGCCCACATTCGGCTCATTGCCTTGGAGGTGCTGATTGCCTTCTTCTCCATCGCAATTCTCGCGCTCTATATTTATGACGTGATGAGCCCCAGCCGCGGCTGGTTTGTGCGGCCCACCAGCACGATCTTTGCGCCCACCCCGTCTCCCGACGCATAAAAAAATGCACTCACCCTTTCAGGGGGTGAATGCATTCTTGGCCTTTGCAGTCCGATAGCCGATATATCTTCCTGCATGTCTCTATTATAGCACACTCAAGAACCATTGTCAACTGCATATTTCAACAATAGGAGGTACTTGCCATGTCAGTTTGGAGCTATGACAATCTGCCGAAAACCAGAATCCAAGGTGCAAAGGCTGCTCACATGATCTCGATCGACCGTGACGCGCGCAAGGCTATATTTGTTTCATCCACTTTGCCTAAAGCCTATTATTCCGCTACTCTTGATCGATGTGGTTGCACATACTTTCGCACGAAGGGTGGCCCCTGCAAGCATATGGTTCGACTTGCAATGGAACTTGGTGAAATAACGCCAGATGGCGTCACGTTTGAGCGTCAGGCCGAGAGTGATTTTAAGGACTTGTGTGACGCGCTCGCTCTCGCGTATGGCTATTACCATCTTCTCCATAATCCGATCATGTCTGATTCCGATTACGATATGCTGCGCAAGCAGTATGACGCGCTCACGAAATAAAAAAGTCTCGACGCTCGCACCGTCGAGACCGTGCAACCCCACGCGCATCCCAGCACCCGGGCATTGCTATATCATTTTAGCATGTCCGGCGTGAATTTGCAACCCTGAAAGGAGAATTTTCATGCCGAAAAAGCAGAAGAGCGGCCTGTATCGCTCAAAGGTCACCATCGGAGCCGACTCAAGCGGAAAGCCGGTCTATAAGTACATCTCTGGCCGCACCCGGCGCGAACTTGAGGACGCGCGTCAGGAAGTCATTGCGCGCTATATCACCAAGACCTCCCTTTCGGATGACATGCTCTTCGGCGTGTACTTTGGTAAGTACTTTGACGCGTACCGCCGCCCCTTTCTGCGCAATGCAACGCTTGCAAGCTATCGCCCGATCATCAACAAAAATATCCTCCCCGCATTCGCAGAACGCTGTATGCGCTCCATTACCGCGCTCGACCTCCAGAGCTTCATGAACTCCCTCGCCGGTCGCTCAAAGACCACGCTCACTGTCGCCCTCAGCATGCTCAAGGGAGTGTTCGAGCAGGCGTTTGCAGATCATATCATCTCCAATAACCCGGCGCTGTCTTTGCGCCTCCCGGAGGTCACGCCACCTAAAGAAAAGCGCGCGCTGACCCCTGAAGAACGTGTGCGCGTGCTGTCCGTGATCGAGCGCAACGCGGACGCGCTTCCTCTCGCAATACTTTTCTACACTGGCATGCGCCCCGGCGAAATGCGCGGCCTGCAATGGGGCGACATAGACTTTTCCGCGAATACGATTCATGTTCAGCGCGACGTAGACGATAGCTCGCGTTGTGTGCTGGACGCTCCCAAGACGCGCGCCGCAGATCGCATTGTGCCCATGTGTTCCCCGCTGCGAGAGCTGCTCTTCCCGCTTCGCGGTCTGCCCGGTGTGTTCGTCGTGCAGGGTTCGCGTCCTGGTCGCCCCCTCGGCAGGACGTGTCTTTATACGCTTTGGGCACGTCTCATGCTCGAATGCGGTTTAGCCACGCTATCACCAAATGCGCTTAAACTGCCGGAGAGCGAGCGCGAATCCATGCCCCTGCGTCTCCGCTACCACAGCGACATCACGCCGCACTGCCTGCGCCACAACTTTATCACCATGTGCTGGGAGGCTGGTATGGATACGCTCGTCGTGCAGCGCATCGTCGGCCATGCCAGCTACGGCGTAACTGCCAACGTCTACACCCACATTTCGAGCGCGCACCTTGCCGCCGCTTCTCAAACGCTTGAGCGCGAGTTCTCAAAGGTTTCATTCCTCGCGCCCGCCTCCACCGACACCTGATGTCTTGTCGTCCTCAACAAAACATAGAAGGCCATGTCGGCAGTTTTCCGATATGGCCTTTCGTAAAGGAGCTTCGCCATGACCTCTCACCGCACAGCGTGTATCATCTTGTTGCTCTCAACAAAATGTTCCCGCACCCGTGAATCACTGCGTATTCCCCCCTCGTATGCACGCTTTATGCATACGCCCGGAACCGTCTGCGCACTGTGAAAATCAAAAGTTGCACAAAAGTTGCACAAGCCCTTTTCGTCTCCCTGTTTCCCTCCCCTCTAAACCGCTCAGTTTCCCCTAAATCTCGGGCTTTTCAGCCCCTCTCCCCTCCCACCCTCACGAAAAAGAACACTAGAAGTTGAATCTAGTGTTTCTGTGTCCCATTGTGGTAAATGTGCCGGAATTCCGGGAAACTTATCACTCTGCATCACTCTGCATTTGCGAAATAAAGTTGCACAAAAGTTGCACGAAAGGAGCTGCATAAAAAGTGAATTCCCTCATTTCGAGATTTCTCTTATATTATAGCCTTTCTTTCTTGAGTTTTGATTTTCCCTACATTATATGTTTCGTGTCGATCTTGCTTTTTCGCGTTTTTCAACACGTGAATGAAATCAGTTATTTTGAAATCATATCTAGAAAATAGCCGGACTCTCAGTC
>ERZ1034917.202-NODE-202-length-57769-cov-11.159112_pt1 | contig 57769 bp, 43 predicted proteins | sample MGYA00520605_ERZ1034917 | MGnify/ENA primary metagenome ERZ1034917 (study PRJEB33766, sample SAMN09781784) | gut metagenome | biome: gut microbiome | host: Homo sapiens | place: Madagascar | study: EMG produced TPA metagenomics assembly of the PRJNA485056 data... | reverse complement strand
ATTATAGGTAACATCATAAGAAAAAAATATATATCAAAAACACTGAAATAAAATTTGCGGGCCCCTGGAAAAAGAATATCAGTCATAAAAAATAAATCTTTCACGGCAGATGCCGGTTCCTATGTTTGATTCTTCAAAAGCTCCTCATTTTGAGAATCATACTTTCGACTTGATATCCTCCGTTGCAGCCACGCAAAAGGAATAGTCAGTTTGTTCCTCTCACGGGGAACAGAAGTTTTACGGTATCATTGAGAATCTTAATAAAATATAATTTTTCACCTTGCTACTGGGGTTGGAAACCATAACAGGTAATGAAAGATATGACAGAAAAACATTTTGATAAGGAAATAAATTCTCAGATTCCCGCAAACAGCGGCACGGCGCCGGATAACGATTGGAATGCCGAAACGGCACAGGCTGCAGCACCTGACAGCATAATAGAGGTCACCCGGGTTCTGACCAAACCGGTCTCCCCTTCCCCCCATACAGCGACAAACAACGGCATCATACAAGATGGGGATTTAAATATTGAACCGATTGTCTTTTCCGTTGACAGTTCCCTTAAGTTTCGTCAATCTCTGGAAAAAAGCGGCAAACGCTACCAGATTCAAAAGCTGCTTGCCACAGGCGGATTCGGGCGCATCTTTCTGGCAGAGGACCGGATTCTCGGCAGAAAGGCTGTCGTAAAATCACTGCGCGAGGAGCTGCTGGACAGACCGGATGCCGTGGAAAAATTCATTGCGGAGGCCAAACTCAATGCCCAGTTGGATCATCCGGCGATCGTCCCGCTGTACAGCCTTGACAGTGACAGCAGAAACGGGCTCCATCTTGCAATGCAGCTGGTCAACGGCATCACGCTGAAAGAATACCTGCACCGGAGCCGTGAACGCCAGTCAAAGCTTCACTATGGGCAGCGACGTTATAACCAGCTCCTGAAAGAGCGGCTGGAAATCTTTCTTCATATCTGCGACGCAATAGAATACAGTCACAGCCGCCATATCATTCATTGTGATTTGAAGCCGGACAATATCATGATCGGGCGTTACGGCGAGGTTTATGTCATGGACTGGGGCATAGCCTGCCTGGAAGGCACCTGCCGCAAGGAGCGCGTGGAAGGGACCCCCTCCTATATGGCTCCGGAAAGTCTGTGCGACGGTCAGATGACACAGCGGACAGACATTTTTGCCCTGGGCATGATACTCAATGAAATCGCAACGCTGCGGCGTCCAGTCTTCGGCAACGACTCAAAAGAAATTATCCTGAGAATCTGCAACGGGGAATTCGAACCGTCTACGCCGCTGGACCCCAAAAGGAAAATATCACCGGCATTGCAGGCGATCATTGAAAAAGCCCGGGCTGTCGACCCTGCCCGGCGGTATCAGAGTGTAAAGCTGCTGGCGGCAGATGTCCGTCATCTGCTGTTCAATGAGGAAGTGAAAGCCTGCCCGGATTCCCTGCTGCAGAAATTGGTGCGCCTTATGTACCAGCACCGCCTGGTTACTCTTTTTTCCCTGCTGATCGTCCTGGCGGTTTCCTGTGCAATCGCTGTTTTCGGAATGAAACGTGAAAACCTGGCAATCCAGCAGGGCAACCGGAAAACATTGCGCTATTTGAATCTTCAAACAAAAATTGAAGGTCTGGAAACGCAGATATCGTCTTCCCTGTTTCTGCTTCAAAACCAGTTGAAGACACTCAGCCTGAGTCTGAGTACCGAAACAGTACTGCCGCTTGACACCAATGAAATCCAATTCCATGAAGTATCCAGTTTTGCGCCGGATGCAAAAAATCCCCCGTCCGACCTGATCCCGACGCCTTTTTACAAATATCCGATCACACTGCAACATGCGGCCTATTTCAAATCCTCCGGCGTTTCGCCTGAAACTTTCAAGAAATGGGGAATCAGGCTTCGTTCGCTTCACAGCCAGAGACTGGCTGTTTTCTTCAACAATCTCATCCGGCAGGATAACTACATACATTCGGATATGGAAGATATGAAGCATTTTTTCCGTTATGGCGGAAAACTGAGGAGAATCACTTACGTGCTGAATGACGGCATTGCCCTGCGTTTCCCCGGCATGTATGAAGAAGTTTCTTCGCCGGAGGACTTCCTGTGCGAAGAATACCGGTCACAGCCACAGCCGCACCGCCTTACCTGGACTTCCACTTACCTGGATTCTTCCAATCACCTTGTCGCAGCCTGCTGGCGTCCCGTTCTGGATAAACGCGGCAGGGAAATCGGAGCAATGGGATTTGAAATCTGTTTTCATGAACTGATACGCCCGATTTTCGAACTGATGCGAAAGGGAGATAAACAGACCTATTTTCTGCTGGATTCAAATGACAGGGAAATATTTTCATCGCAACAGAAAAACCCGGAAGAAGAACATAATGAATCTTCACTGTCATCAGTGAAGAAAATAAAATTCCGTTACCCGGAGCTGCTGAAACAAATCAGGCAAAACAAGCAGGTGCAGTTTACCACAGATATTGATGGAAAAGCAACGAGAATATCCTGGAAACGTATCTCTCTGACCAACTGGCTTCTGATTCAGTTGACTCCGCTCGATACACCGGAAACGATTTCGGGCATCCGGTAAAGGTCCGCATTATTTTTCTGTATGCCGACAAAAAAAACGGGTATACCGTCTCCTCTCTCTCAAAAGGCGGCACACCCGTTTCATTGCAATTCAGGAAAGTCAGGCTTTGCAGTGACGCTTGCGGAGTTTCGCAGAAGCGTTTCTGATGCCTTCCACCATCATATTGATGTCATCATCCGTCAGTCTCGGATGCATCGGCAGGTTCGTTTCACGTTTGTAGAAGAACTCGCTGGCAACCGGGCACTGGTTCGGATCGTATCCCATGCGCCGCAGTCCGGTGAAATGGAACGTCGGCTGATAATGAAGGATCGTCTGAATGCCCTCTTCCTCGTAAAGCACACGCATGAACTCGTCTCTGGAACCGCCGAGAACCTTTTCATTCACGCAGACCGTATAAAGATGGAACACATGCTGACAGTCTTCCGGTTCATAAACAGTCTCAATCCCCTCGACGCCCTGAAGCCCGGCTGTGATCTTATGCCCGATCTCACGGCGTTTCGCCGTCAGCATTTCCAGTTTGTCGAGCTGGCAGCAGCCGACCGCCGCCTGAATCTCATTCATGCGGTAGTTGCTTCCCCAATGTCCGTTGTGCGGAATCACGTCGAAGTGAGCCGGCATCCAGTATTCCAGCGGAGAGGTCTTTCTGCAATGGATCTTATCGCCGAAATCCCATTCGCTGCCCTGTTCGCCCCAGGAGTGATTGTTGCTCATGCAGCGCAGGTTCTGAATGCCGTGGCAGTATTCGTCATGATTGGTCGTGATCATGCCGCCTTCCCCGCAGGTGGTGATGTTCTTCAGGGAGTGGAACGAGAACGCGCCGAAGTCACCGATGCTTCCCGCCATGCGTCCCTTGTAAGATGCGCCTGTGGCATGGGCGCAGTCCTCAAGCACCTTGAGCCCATGTTTCCGCGCAATCTCCATAATCGGGTCCATATCCACCATGAGTCCGGCGTAGTGGACTACATAAATAGCCTTGGTTTTATTCGTGATCTTCTTCGCGACTTCCGCAGGGTCGATGTTGAAAGTGCGCGGATCAATATCGGCAAACACCGGGACTCCGCCTTCCTTGAGGATCGCCAGAGAGGTTGCCACGAAAGTATTCGGAGTCACAATGACTTCGTCACCGGGCTTGATGTCGAAAATCTGCGTTCCGACGTGCATCGCGGTGGTGCAGTTGGAACATGCGAATGCGTGTTTGACGCCGTGGATCTTTGCGAATTTATTCTGGAACTCCTGCGTCTTCGGCCCCATTGTGAGCGTATCCTGCCCCATTGCGGCGATCGCGGCATTGCGCTCCGCATCGTCATAGATACTGCCCATGAACGAATAGGCGACTTTCAGCTTGACGCCGTCATCCGTCTCATAAGAACTGGTGATGCCGCCTTCGGTTTTGCCTCCGGTGAAATGTTCCTTGTCTACTGTGTCGATCGGCATGATTCTTCCTCCTTGTTAGAATTCACGTTGATTGAATTTATAGTGACAGATAAAACTTGTTTTCCAACTTTCTGCATTGTGCACAAAAAATTTCCGATACAGACAATAAAACAGAGAAGAAAAAGGCAGGGCGGCTGAATCAGGCGGGAAAAAACAGCCTTGCGACTTCGGCCCCGTCCGCCTCCGTTCTCTTTATTTATTCTCCCAGGCCTTGTTGCCGAGCAGTCCTTCCGCAAAAAAGACCGGCTTGTATCCGAGTTCGCTCACGAGTCTGCAACAGGCTTCGATCCGGTCCAGATGATCCGGAATATAGTTGAAATAGTATTCAAAGGAATACTGTTCATGCGTCGCCATGCCGATCGTCTCGTTGTAATAAGGCGAATTCGCCGCAGCCATGATCTTCTGCGTCAGCACTTCCACAGGATACAGATTCGCGGTTGCGCCGGCACCGGTATTGAGAATCATGCCGGTGAACTTGTCATAGTAATTCTTATACTTTTCGATATAAAGCGCAACGTCCTTTTCATAGAAATAACCGATGTCGCAGACTCTTACCGCGTGGTCCATCTCGCCCACATAGGTTTTGGAGCCGATGAAACTTCCGTTGATCATATTCATGCCGCGCTGTTTCAGCAGGGCAAACACTTCGGGATTCGCCATTGCCCAGTGAATCACCACGGGGGCGATGAAAGTCTCCTCTCCTGCGAAACGGATGATCTCGCGTTTCAGCAGGTCAAAATCTTCCGCCAGCTTTTCCGGCGCGGTCCGCTGGTAGGGACGGTCCGGGAACTCGGAATAGGCGTGGAACGAGAGACGCAGCCAGTCGGAATTCGCGATCCATTCCTGTTTATAGACATCGGGGAAATCCTTCAGCTCAAACGGGAAGTGATCGTTCCGGTAAAAACTGTTCAGCGTAATCTTCGTGCCGTATCTGTCATGAATCTCCTTGAGGCGTTTCAGGAAAAAGTGGTCGAAAAGCGATTTCGGGCGCTGTTTCGCAATATCCATATAGAAGAAACTGCAATCGTCAATATAATAGTTATAACGCTTGAACGATTTCTTGTCCCAGAGAACCGTCAGGCGCAACTGCTGTTCTCCGAAGGAACTGTCCGCAGAAACAACGATCTCATTGATCTTTTGAGTCAGGCGGACCGGTGCCGAGAAAAAGCGGTCCGCACGCTCCACATCCGCGCCGTTGACTTTGACAATCGCCTGCGGATCGGCGATTCCCTCTACCTTGATCTCCAGATAATCGTCCGTTTCCGTCCCTCTGGCATGATTGAGAATCGCACCGTTTCTGATATTCGTCACTTCCAGCATGATACCCGTCCCCTTTCTTAAAGAGAAAGAATTTTCAGTTTTTCATTGTCTTCATGAACGATCCGCGTGCCGTTCTTGCGCGCCTTGTCCGCATCCTTAATCGCCTTTGCAAGCGCTTTGGAGGCGTTCTTCAGGAATTCGGATTCTATTTTCCTTCCAAGTTCCGCGTTTGCTTTCTCAGGATATCCCATTACGCCGATCCTGACATCTTCCCGCTGTGAGGTCTGGACGACCTCCTGTTTCAGATCGGTAAACGACTCACGGTGCTGATAACTGTCCGGGTCGGTCCGCAGACGCTCCGCCACGGCTTTCTTGTCCATGACGATTTTCGGGCGGACCACTTCGGGACACCAGTAGAGGAGCAGAGAGGTTTCCGCCTCCGCCGCATGATAATCCTGATTCCGGAAAAGATCGAGCCATGTCGGGGAGAAATCCCAGATCGGCACCAGCATGATCATGTCATCCTTGAGCGCGGGGTTGAGCCATTTGAGAATCCGGAGCGACTCTTTCAGGTGAAGCATGCTCTCACTTCCGCCGTGACCGGGAATGATGATGAAATTGCGGAATCCCTGAATCGTCAGGGACTCGATGATTTCACCGACAAGGTTTGAAAACGTATTCGGCTTCACATTGATCGTTCCGGGAAGCATTCCGCCGGAGAAAGTATAATTCAGAACCGGCGCGGTGATGCATCCGAGTTTTTCGGCAAGCCGCACGGAGGCGAATTCCGCATTGCGGATATCGACATCCAGCGGCAGATGATAACCATGCTGTTCGCAGAGAGCATAGGGAATGATAATCGTTTTATTGGTTTTGAGGTAATTCTGGACTTCCTCCACTGTCATGTGGCGCATTTCATGAGTCTTCATTTTCGAAAAATCCTCTTAATTTTCTGGATTGTTTTCTCTTTCTGTCTATATTATGGACGATTTCCATTTTATTTCAACACTTTTTCTGTTTTTTTATTGACTTTTTTCCAAATAAATGTATTTTTATAATACGATTACGACTTATAATATCATATCAACGGAGTTTTTATGACTAAAAAATCGGATTTGCGTGCTGAAATCATCGATAAAATGCTCCTTTTCAGTTCCATTACGCGCCCGGAGCTGGTCCGTCTGACCGGCACCCGTGCGGCGACAGTCTTTGAAGTGGTCGATGAACTCAAGAAGGAGGGAATTCTGAACGAACCGGAACGCCACGGCAAGAAAACCGGGCGCAAGGCCCCCGCCCTCACCTTCCATCCGGATTGTTTCTGGTGCGCAGGAATTGATTTTCAAGTCAGAAAAACCATCGGCGCGGTCACGGACATGACAGGAACCGTTCAGGCGACTGCTGAACTCACCGCGCTGGAGCGGAACTCGTTGAACGCCTGCCGGAACGAGATCCGCGAAATCCTCCGCCGCCTGCGGGAACAGCTCGGAGAGAAATGGAGTCTCGTCAAAGGAATCGGTTTTGCCGATCCGGGGCTGGTCGATATTGAAAAAGGGATTTCGATCCGCGCGGTCAACGTCCCCGGCTGGGAAAATGCGCAGACGGGAAAATGGCTGGAAACCGAAAACGGCGTAAAAGCAAGACTCTGGCCAGAATGCATGGTCAAGACCTATATGGAATATCTATCGCGTCTCCGCCGTGAAGAACCGCCCAAAAGTCTTTTTCACATGGGAATGGATGACGGAATCGGAGGCGGTTTCATCAAAGACGGCAGATGTTTCACCGGCGATTCCAATCAGGGAATGGAAATCGGGCATATCATCATCGCGCCGAACGGTCCGCTCTGCCAGTGCGGCAACCGGGGCTGTCTTGAGGCAATTGCCGGGGAAACCGGAATCCGCCGCAAGATTCGCGAAGCCCTCAACAGCGGAGTCGATACGGAACTGAGTCTGGATGAGTTCTCGCTCGCAAAATTCGTTGAATGCGCAAAATATGACAAAGCCGCAAAAATCATCGCCAACGAAGTCTGTGACAGCATCGGAACCGCGCTTGCGGTTGCGGTCGCCCTTCTGAATCCCTCCATGATCGTCCTCAGCGGAGAGCTGACAAAGCTCGGCGGCGTGCTGACCAATGCCGTCAGCCGTTCCCTGTCCATGAACTGCTTCGCAGGCTCGCTCAAAGATTTGAAGATCGAGCTTTCGACGCTTGCTCCTTTCGACACCGCCCGGGGTGCCGCCCTGCTCATGCGCGACACTCTGCTGAAAGAATGATTTTTCGTCATCAGCTCAGGTAAAATTCTGCTTTTGCTGTTTTTACGGATTCGAAAACTTGATTTTACAGAGAAATGTAATATTTTCATGGAAAAGGGAACGGAAAAACAGTAATGAATCGAAGCACCCTAATTTTTTTCAGATATTTATTTTCCGCCGTATCTTTGCCGGCAGGGCTTCTTCTGCTCTGTGCCTGTTTCAGCGATATCGATGAGCTGGCGGAAAAAGCCCGGCAAGGCGATCCGCAGGCACAAAGAGATCTTGCCTATGATTTGTACTGCAAAGGCGAAATGGAGAATGCATTCCTCTGGTACCGGAAAGCCGCGGAAGCAGGAGATGCCAATACAATGTGCAATCTGGGAACGATGTATCTTACCGGTAGAGGAACTTCTGTCAACCAGGAAAATGCGGTAAAATGGCTGAAAAGAGCGGCGGAACAGAATGATGCCAACGCGATGCTGAAGCTTGCAGGACTGTATCAGAATGGTGAAGGAGTTACACAAAATCACAAGGAAGCGCTGAAGTGGATCAGGAAAGCTGTCAGACGGGGCAGCATCCATGCCGTTGCAAGTCTGGGATACTGTTACCAAGAAGGACTCGGCATTGAGAGAAATGAAAAAAAGTATTGGCCTGTTACCGTATCGCGGCGGAAAAGGGAAATGCGGCGGCACAATACAACCTCGGAACTTATTATATGTCAAATGTAAAGCCTCCAGATTATGCAGAGGCGGTAAAATGGTTCAGGCGCGCTCATGAGCAACAGTTTCGGGAAGCCACAGTCATATTGGGCTGGTGTCTCCTGAATGGATACGGAACGGAAAAAAATTTCAATGAGGGAATGTCAATGCTCGCAGAGTCGGAAAAGTCCGGTTCTGCCGATGCCTGCTTTTATCTTGGTGCAGTTTATGCAAAAGGAATTTGCGGCGGTCAGGACTTCGGAAAAGCAATGAAATTTTTCAAAAAAGCGGCGGAACTCGGACATCCGGCGGCACAGAAAATTCTGAACTCTTTCCATCAGGAAAAACATCTGAAAATAGAGATTTCCATATATCGGATAAGTTTTATAAAAAAGACGTATCACTCAATAAGAAATAAGATCATTTCCGCAGTAAAACAACAATCTACCACGGAAGATAAAATTTTTTTTCCCCCCCCATAATTGATCTCTTTAAAAATAGAAAAACCTCTGTCATCATTACGAAGACAGAGGTTGATTTTACCAGAAAAACAATCGTCAGCGTTTCGCAAAGGCGGCTTCCGCCATCTTGAACCACTTTGCCGCTTCCTCCTGATTCCGGGGAACTCCGTCACCGGCGGCATACATCATGGAAAGGTTGTTCATCGCCTCCGGATTGCCTTTGTCGGCGGCACGCTTATACCAAAGCATCGCCTTCGTATAATCCTTTGCGCATCCCTTGCCGCTGCGGTAGAGACTGCCGACCCACACCATCGAAGCAGTTTCACCGCCGCGTGCGGATTTCTTAAAATACTCCAAAGCATCCTTGTAATCACCGTTTTCATAGGCAAGGAAACCAAGCCAGTAAAGCGACTTTTCATCGCCGTTGTCCGCCGCCATCCGGTAATATTTGAATGCAAGCTCATGGTCCTCAGGCAGAGTATTGCCCTTATAATACAGCCATGCGGTCAGAATCATTGCTTCAAGGTTGCCGTTGTCTGCGGCTTTCACAAACAGCTCCGCCGCTTTCTGCTGATCCTTGTCAACGCCTTTGCCGGACCAGTACATCTTGCCGAGGCAGAACATCGCAGATGCATTTCCCTTTGCGGCGGCACGCTCAAAATAAACGGCGGCATCTGCGGCATTGTCTTCACGGTAAAGCTTCAAACCGTCGTCAAAAAGAATTCTTGCAATACGCGCATCTTCCGCGGCGGCCTGCTTTGCCGCATATTCGGCACGTGCCTTTTCAAGTTCCAGCTTCGCGCTCTCACGCGCAGACGCCAGTTCCGCTTTCAGCTCGCTCTGAGTCTTCGCATCAAGATTCTTTACGCCGATCGCATTCAGCAGACGGTAATGCGCGATATAATATGCGCCGAGAGACATCAGGCGTTCAATTTCGGTTTCAGCGGTCCGCAGACGCTGATGGTCAAGATCCAACTGTGAGACAGAACCATCAACACGGCTGGTGGCAAGAGCGGCTTTCAGATATTTACTGTATTCCTCATGCTCCTTGCGGTTAATCTCGAATCTCTCGCGGCTGGATACGATATCCGCCTTTGCGATGCGCACCTGGGACATGACGGCGATCGCCTGCGCAAAACTCCGCATTTCTTCCAGATCGGCCTGCTCGCTGTAAGCCATATAGCGTGAGATGTACTGCGGGGTCTTCAACGCGTTGTAAGCGGCTCTCACGGCAAGCTCCCACCAGCTCTGGTGATAGAGGAAAGAGTTGTTATTGTTTATGAAATCAACATACATTTTCACGTTCGGAAGCATCATCAGCAGAGTCTTGCGGCACTCCAGAATGTTGATATGCTTCTGAATGTCGATCTCATAAAGTTCCGGACGCTTCAGAATCGCCATCTGCTCCAGCAGTTCGATATCCGGGAAATCGAATTCAGGAACAGAGTCCAGCGGACTTTCATCCACTACGATTTTGGAAGAGGGATACACGCCAAGCAGAGCGCGAAGCTCCACACATGCGCTCTCATAGCCGCGCGTATAATTCGTCAGACGCTTTTCCATCGTAAGGAAGCGGGTCGTCTCGTCCGTCGCGCGGAAAGGCGTGATCTTATTCTGTGCTGCAAGCCTCCTGATCAGTTCGTAGCGGCTCTTGCAGTCTTCCAGAAGCTTCGTCGTAACCTTGATCGCACGCTGAGCGGCGGCGACCTTGAAATAGACTCTCACCACTTCCAGAGAAAGATTCTGTGCGGCTCTTTCGATCTGCTTCTCTTTTGCAAGCATGCGGTCATGGTTCTGCTGTGTATTGAAGAAAGCGAGTCCGAAGTCCAGAAGGCTGAATGCGAGATCCACACTCAGATTGTTGATATTCCGGTCCGCACTTGTACTGTAACCGTAAGTATCGCCGTCACTTGCGACCGCCTTGCTGCTCGATCCGGGATCATTGGAACGTCCGGTGAAACTGTTTGAGATCGTCAGATCGGGAAGCATTCCAAGCAGTTCCGCCATCATGATATTCTTGGCGGCATCCTTTTCCAGATTCTGAACCTTCAGTTCAAGATTATGCTTCGCGGCAAGCGCCATGCAATCATGCAGGGTCAATACCTCTTTATCTTTGACAAGTTCCGTCTTCTTTGACTGATTGAACTGCTCCACGGCATTTTTCACCCGCTCCTTGCGGTAATCATCCGCGGTTTTGCACCCTCCGGCAAGAACCAGAACCGCTGCAACTCCAAGCACTATTCCATGCGAGCCGTGCCGCATCTTTTCCTCCTTTGTTCCATATACTTTCATTGGTTATTTTTCCTTTCAGGCATTCACTGCCAGCAACTGGTCCAAAGCCTTGTCGAAATCATTCTTGAAGATTTCCGCACGCCCAAGATAAGATACAAGCTTCTCTTCCAGGCCTTCCGGCAGTTCGAACGAGCCTTCCGTTGCGGGAGCCGTCGTCTCGGAATTCATGGATTCAAGTTCCGCCGGGATCAGCGGCGTGCCGTCCGAAAGATACGGTGTCGTCGTATATCTTGTGAAGTCATCGGAAACATGGCTGTTCACGTTGACCGAGATATAGTTTTCACCGCTCGGCACAAAGCCAAGGTCGAAACGTCCCAGCGTCACGGCGAAACGTCCCACATAGGAACTGTAACGGTCGTCAAACGCATGGGTGAAGTCATAATACCAGCGGCCGCCCACCGGCATTTCATTGCGGAAGTTCAACAGGAATCCCGGATTCATGATCAGGCTGTCCGCGACGACATTGTAAATATCGTTGTTGTTCCAGCCGATGCCGTTGAAAGAGGGATCGATAAATGTATTGTTGACACCGGGGCCGATCCCCAGCGTCGGGACATCCTGCGTGATCCAGTAAGAACCGATACTCGGAAGAGTATTGCCGTTCAAACCTTCTGTGATCTTCACGTTGTCCGGCCTGGCAATGAGCGTATCGCTGCCGAACTTTTTCCAGTCCACTTTATCAATGCCGTAACGCGGATAAAGCTGGTCCGGACGGACCGAATAGTAAAGGTCGCCGTTTTCAGTATTGTATCCGACCCACACACCGGTTTCGGCAATCGAACCGTTCAGGAGGGCTATCGTTCCAGTTGCCCGGTCCACAGTATTGCCGCCGAACAGCGCCCGGTAGTTGATGCCGAATACATTGCTGTCGTCAACTCCGCCATGCACCTGGGTTCCGGTTCCGCTCATGATCGTATATGCAGCTTCCACTTTGCCGCCGTTCAAGGCTGTCTGGGACGCATCCGTTCCGACAATGATATTGTTCACCGAACGGATGGTGCCGGCATCAATCAGAGCATCGCCGCGGTCCGCCATATCGCCCGTAACCGTCGTATTCAAGATGGTGACATCGCCGCCCGTAATCATATGCTTTGTGACATCGCCATTCCCCTCTGCGAATGTGCTGTTGATCACATACAGCGTCGCCCCGGCGGAAAGCAGGATCTCTGCGTTGTTGTTATAAAACGCGGAAAGGTCAATGACAGTCTTGCTTCCCTGCGAATCGAATAAAGCGCCGCCCGCGGTATTGCCCGATACCGTCAGATTCTTCAAGTCGCCGCCGTTGATGGTGACAATGAACTCTGACGCCTGATTGCCGGAGAAAACGACACGGTCCATCGTCGCAGAACCGCCGCTGAAGATTGCCGCCCCCGTAACCGCTTCGTTTCCGGTGAATGTGGAATTCTTCACATTCAGTGTGCCATTTCCGCTGAAGACGGCGCCGCCTTTCCCCCCTGTCGCGGAGTTGTCGATCAGTCTGGTACCATCAATCGTCAGACTGCCTGCGCCGCCGTGATAAATGGCGCCGCCGTTGCCGTTCCTGGCTTTGTTCGCTTCAAAAGAACCGCCGGAAATTGCCAGCGTCCCGTTTTTGTTGTAGATCGCACCGCCGTTCGCGGCATTATTGTCCGTGAAATCAGCGGCGACAGTCATTCCCGCAGCCGATTCATTATAAATCGCACCGCCATCTCCCGTTTCGGCATAATTGCCGATAAACATGCCGCCGATATTCAGTATTCCGGCTGTATTGTAAATCGCACCGCCGTTCGCGGCATGGTTCCCGCCGAATGCGGCAAAAACCGTCATTCCGGCATTCGAAGCATTATAAACGGCGCCGCCATTGCCTCCGGCGTAATTCCCTGTGAAAAATCCGCCTGCGACATTCATTGCACCTGCACCGGACGCATTGTAAACAACGCCGCCGTCGCCGCCGGTATAGTTATCGGAGAACTCGCCGCTCTGAATCGTCAGAGCCCCGGAGCCATTATAGATTACGCCGCCGTCGCCCGCGGCATGGTTGCCGGAGAAGTTGCCGCCCTGAATATCCAAAGCCCCGGAACCGTTGTAAATCACGCCACCGTCGCCGCTATCGGTATAGTTGCCGGAGAACTCGCCGCCCTGAATCGTAAGGCTTCCGTTTCCGTCATTATAAATTGCGCCGCCGTTTTCAGTAGCATGGTTGCCGGTAAAGACGCCGCCGTCGGCAACACTCAAGGAACTGCCGTTATTGTAAATTGCGCCGCCGTTCCCTGTCGCGGAATTGCCGGAGAATGAAGTTCCTCCCATATCAATTGTCCCGCCGACCGTATAAATCGCGCCGCCATTGCCGACTGTCGCGGAGTTGCCGGAGAATGAGACGCCGCCCAGGCTCAAAGTGCCGCGGTTGTTATAAATCGCGCCGCCATTGCCTGCCTGATTATTGCTGAAGGAATTTCCTCCGCCGGAGAACGTGACCTGCCCGCCGTTGTTATAGATCGCACCGCCGGAAGACGCTGTATTATTGCTGAACGTTGTCCCGGAAGCCGTAAGGAACGCACTGCCGGACGCCAAGTAAATCGCACCGCCGAGCGCCGCACTTCCGTCTTTGATATCAACATTCGTAAGATTGACGGTTCCCGCCTCGATATCAATCGCACCGCCGTTACCGGCTGTCGCCGCTCCGGTCAGCGTAAGATTGTTCAGGCTCAAGCTCGTGCCGATCGCGGAACCGTTGACCACAAATGCGGACTCTCCGTTGCCGGAAGCATTGATCGTCAGTGTCACACCGGCACTGCCCGGAACAGTAATGGAAATATTATCCGTAATTCCGATAGAACCGAGATCAACCGTAATGGTGATATCACTACCGCCTCCCATCTGCGTAATCAGAGCGTTCCAGTCGAACTGGACGTCCCCGCTCTCAAGATAACCGTTCTGAATGGCATAAATCACTTCACGCAAAGAATAAATTCCATCTTTTTCCGTAAAATGCGAGGCATCAAAATTGGCACTGTCATAAATGGTGTTGACAATGATCGTTGCAGGCGGCGGAGGCGGAGTGCCGGAAAGCACATACGCACCGATTCTGCCGTCCGAAGCCAACCTCTCATTGCCGACCTGGTCGTAATGAATCGTGTATGCTCCAGATGTTGCACTGCCGATAATAATCTCGCTCATGATCAGATTGCTGTCGCTTGAGCGGTTGTAAGACCATGCCACGGAAATATCCCAGGCGGGACCATTTTCAACCAAAGAATATACATGGTTCGTATCATCCCAGCCGCCGAATGTTTTCCCCTGCAGATCTTTTGTCTCGGAAGCAGTCGTTCCATAAAGATTCCTTGCTGAATTGGAAGCCAAAGTTGCATTGCCACTCAGCACTAAATCAACAGATTTTTCTGATGTGCCATCGGGATTCGTGTTCAGGACGATCGTATTGACCATAAGCAACTTGCCGTTCGTCATCGTAATCCCCCCCTTGCCATTATAGGCAATCGTGGAGTTGCCGACAAAGAAATTCTGCACATTTGAACCACTGGAGGACGGTGGAAGCATTGCGGAAATAATTCCCCAACCGCTGTTATTCGCTATGGTGGTATTCACAATAATGGCAAGAGAAGCCTGATCCGTAATTTCAATGCCATTGTCGCTGTTGATAATCGCGGAATTGAAGATTTCAAGTGCACTGCGGTTCAGAATCGCGGTTCCGTTTGTTGCCTGAACATAAGCATTGCTGCCGCCGATCCACTCATTGGCAGCACTGTCATAATGCCCGTTGTATATTCCCAGGAAACCTTCGTTCTGAATCGCATACGGGGTGTTCTTGCCGGAAACGGAGAAATTCACAAGATTCAGCCTCGTAATATGCGACCCGGAAAGGGAACTTGTCGTCGGTGCGATTACAAGAGCGCCGCCGTCTACATTTACCGTCCCTGTGGTATATTCATATTCATTTTCACCCGTCTGGGTTTCAACGCCGCGAAGCGTCAGAGTACCGAAGTTTCTGTAAATAGAGGAGGCGCTGATCTGGAATCCGATCTCAAGATCGGCAGTCTGCGTATAGTCGCCAATCGACTTGTATCCGGTCATGGCATGATCTGCTTTTGGATGTCCCGGCGGCCTTTCACCGCGCAAGGTGGAATACATCACATTCGACGTCCAGTAGGAAGCCCCGTTGTCAATCAGATAGTCGAAGCCTTTGAACTGGTTGTCTGCATCAATGCCGGTCACAGTCAGATTACCCCAGTTCCTGAATACCAGCTGAGTATCCGGACTGGCTTCGGCATTGAAAGCGATCTTATCCAACTTTGCATCGGCCTCGGCGACAAGAGCGTTTCCATAACCGCGCCAAGTCTTACTGGTATTCGGGATCGTGTAAGTATAATTAAGCGGCAGGTCTACTTTGGTGCGATCCGTCACGGAAGCAGCCGTCATGTGATACAGCGTGACATTCGTTGGAATCAGACCACCGCCTTCGGACGTTAAAGTAAAGTATTTACGCCCTTGAGTAAAAGCGGAATTCCAATAGAAGAAGTGTTTGGTTTTCACCCCCTGCCCGTCATCGTCGTATTCCTGCATGAAGACGGAAACCGAAGAGTTGAAGACCGCCGTATAATCTCCCTGATAGTTACTGCTGAAATCAAGCCTGTTCGTAAACAGCGTTTTGTTTCCGGCATATGGCGGATCGTGATTTTCGATCACGACTCCCTCTCCCAGAACATTCAATTCCCCGACATTGCGGATGGAATATGCTGAACCCGCCACGGACTGCACACCGTAAAGATTCGCAATCGGAGTGATGACATAATACATGAAAATATCAGTGGCTTTATAAAGAACGGACAACACTTCCAAATTGTCCAACGCCGAATAAGTTGCACTCAAAGCGCCGCCGTTAACGGTCAGATTGCCTGCATAGTTCGTAACCGCCGCAGAAGAATTCTGCGTATTGCGGACATGCAGTCCGGTCAACGTCATGCCGTTTGTTACCGGGGAAGCGGGATTATAACCGTTACTGTTGACATTCACAATGCCCCGGTCGGAAATACCGGATGCCGTATCAAAATTCCCAATCCCGACATTCCTTTCAAGCAAAGACTCTGCCTGATCAGCTTCTTTCACATAAAGGCTGTACATTCCATCGACTTTTCCATCAGCATTGGTGGCGTCAATACTGAACACACCCTGATTATAAATCTGAACCGGATTGCTTTCGCTGGACAGATTGGAGAAATTGGCAAATGCCATTTCGCCAGTCAGATTATAAAACGCATAATTGGAAGTGGAGCTGAAATTGACCTTGTTTGCCTGAGGTCCGAAATAAATCGTGCCGCCGGCGTTAGTTCCGATTGCCGGAGTAAAATAATTCCAGACCTCTATGGTCTCCTTGTTTCCGGAAGAACCGTAATAGGCATAATAACGGGTATCTGTCTCTGAACGACGATAGTAGAAATCAGAAGACATGAAGTCGCCGGTCACGAGAACTTTGGAAAGCTGATTGGAGATATTTCCGTTCAAACGGAAATTATTCAGCGAAATTTCCGCGGTTCCGAGATTTGAGACATCCCCCAGAATCGTGATATTATTCAGTTTTGTCGAAGCATTGGCTCCCTGTCCGTTGACCTTGCCCTGTGTATGGATGTTGCCGATCAGGGCATAGAGCGGCGCATCGCGGAAAATGCCGACTACATTTCCGGCGGAATCCTTCACGGTTCCGGTAATCAGCCCGTTCGTAATGGTATAATCTCCCGACGATGCAACGTTATTGACCGTTGTAAAGCTGTTTTCATTATAAACGGAATAGGAGGTTCCTCTGATATGGTAAATCTGGTCGAGATAATAGTAGAGCGCCCTATAACCGTCTGCAGCAGAAACCGGAAACGTAATATAATCCGGAACTTCCGTTACCGTAAACGTCGCCGTCGCATTATTGCTGTTGAAAAGGCCGTAAAATCCACCGCTTCCACCGGCATCAATGAAACTGTTCGTAATATTCGCTACGGAATCGTTATGAATCGCATACGCCTTTGTCGCCGTCGCGCCGCTGATGTTAAGGCGGCTGCCTCCGTCGATCGTCAGTGTACCCCTGTTCCGGATCAATGCGGAGTCTGAAACACCGGAAGAAATCGAGGCATTCAGCCGTGCGCCGTTTGTGACATTGACCGTTCCGCCGTTTTCGTTCAGGATGCCGTTGACAAGCGGAGATTTCGAGGCCCCCGTCGATACCGTCACATTCAGGTTGAATCGACCACCGTCAAAGATCAACTGTCCCTTGTTGACAACGGCATTCACATCCGTCGTCGGTTCCGCATAGGTAAAATTCAGTGTTCCCTGAACGGAAAGAGTCCCTTCATTGGTCAGAGTCACCGAACCGTTCTTCAAACGGGCCGTGACTGTTGCCGTTCCAAGCCCTTCCACGGATTCGATTTCCATGTTGGAACCGGAAAATTTCGCAGTCGTCCCGCTGCTCACAGTAAAAGTCGAACCGGCATTGACCGTAACGGAAATATTACGGAAAGATGTCACACCGCCATCCACCGTTGACGGAGTGGAAAGTGTAATATTCTTGTTCAAAACCATGGTAAGAATAATGTATTCACCATTCACCACAGTATTGGAACTGACGGATGCCAGATTCGTAATTGCGCTGTAGTTACCGTTTACGGTCAGATAAGTGGACCAGTTGCCGTAATCGCTCAAAGTCAGGTTAAAGTTAATGGAAAACACACCGGTGGGATCTGCCTGAAGCGCCGCCAGGGCATCATCAATCGTTCTGACTTCACCGGTAGCGAGAGAACTCCCCCCTTTGTCGCCGACAACTGTAATGGAAAAAAGATAGTTATTCGTATTATTGTTAAAAGTCAAGCCGGCAACAGACTGGCCAAGGAGCACCTCCGCACCATAGGCAAACCCTTCGATGGTGCCGGGTCCATTAATGACAGAGCCGCCCGCGGTATTGCCGATTCCGGTTCCGGACTGGATCCCTGATGCATTCCGCAAGGTGCCCCCGGAGAAATTGACCGTTCCTCCGAGATTCTCTACAGCGACACTTCCAGACGTAGCCGCAATCCGGAGCACGCCGTTTATATTCAAGGTTCCGCGATTCGAAATTGCTCCGGCATCTACGGTATTGGAGAAAGTCAGCGTACCGTTATTGGTAATTCCGGTATCGTTAGTTCCGGCGGAAATACTGCCGCCGGAAACATCAAGAGTCCCGCTGTTGGTGACAGTCCCGACTGTTCCGCCGGATACAGTAAGAGTTCCGCTGTTATTCAGATAACTGACGGCGGCAGTGCCGGAAATTTCATTGGTTCCGGTACTGCTGTTATTCAATGTGACAGTAATCTGCCCTCCCGACATCGCCAAATCACCGCCGGCTCGATTGTTCAACGTCCCAATGGCACCGCCGGAAACAGTCAAATCACTGGTGTTATTCAATGTGGCAACCGTTCCGCCGCTCAGGTCAAATGTTCCGCTGTTATTGTCAACTGTGGTAATCGTCCCGCCGGTCATGGCAGTCGATGCACTGTTAGTCAGCAAGGAAACCGTTCCTCCATCCATATTGAACGTGCCATTATTGCTCAATAATGAAACAGAACCGCTGTTCAAAGTAAAATCTGCATAGTTAGTTACTGTTCCGAACGTTGCTCCCGCTCCGGTAAGAGTGCCACGATTAACGGTTCCAGTTACAGTTCCACTGGAAAGATTAAGAGTTCCTCCAGTATTCAAAGTCAAAGAGGAAATCACTCCACTGGAATCAATGGAAGAAGCACCGGAAACATTCACGGTTGCAGCAGTAATATTGCTGTCAATATTCAAAATACCGCTGTTCAGGTTGATATTTGCCGAAACATTACCCGACACGTTCGAATCAAGGGAATCCAGAGTCAAAGTTCCAGCGACATTAAAATCTCCCTGTCCGTTTACGGTCAGATTTGAAGACTGAATAATAACTTCGGCTCCCGCATTGACAACAACCTTTCCGTTCAAGGTGTAAGTATAATTACTTTGAACATTATTTTCCGTAGCAGAATAAAGCGTCAATGTCCCGCCATTGACGGTAACAGTACCGACTTCGGTAATATTGGAATAAAATTCAATGGTATGATTACCGGAAGTAAAAGTACCGCCATTTATTGCGCTGATAGAAGTGTAATATCCTGTCCCGCCATCGGCTTTCACCTTATACGCCTCCAGATCATGGTTCCAGCCATGAATGGAAATGTTGGCGGTCTCAATGACGCCGACATTGTATTCGAGCGCCCAGTCACCGGAAATACCCGTCGTATTTGTGGAAGCGGCTACATCACAGCCCGTAAAATCCGCGATATCCTGAATCAGGGACTGTCCGTGCTCATTGGAAGCCAGTTCACAGCCGTAGAGCATGAAATCGCCGTTCTCCGCCATATGACCGTTAAAAACAGACATCTGGTCCGCCGTCGTAACTTTTGTGCTGCCGAGATAGAACCCCAGATCATTGCCGTGGGTCATAATGTGAACCGCATCGTATTTCGTATCGGAATGAGCATCAAGGTAATCCTGAATCTGGCTCATGGCATCCTGAGTCGGATCAATCTCAAGGACATCGCGCCCCTCGCCGATCTGGGAAAGAACGGTATCTTTGTCCGCCATGTTGCTGTCGATGATCACAAGCTCGTTTCTGCCGTCTTCAACAGGATTCGCCAGGGCAGGATCAATCTGATCCGCCGGATCGGTGTTCACTGTGATATTTTTGTCGATTTCAGGATGAATCACGGTATCATGAAGATCGCCGTCAGCGCTGTGCTCAAAATCTCCGTCGGGATTCAGGGAATAAGAAGGCGCGGAATCATCCAGAGCCGTATGCACGGAAAGATCGCCGTGTTCCGCCACATGGTCACGGATTGCATTCAAATCTGCGGCGGAAACATCTTCGCCGTTCAATTCAAGATGTTCCTGAGCGGAGTCGGCGCCGAAAAGATCGGCGTCGACGACGAACTTGACGGAATCGAATTTGCCGTCACGGGAATCCAGATACGCATTGATCTGCTCCATGGCGTCACTGTTATGGTCAAGAACAAGCACTTCGGTATTGTCAGGAAGAGAGTTGAGGTCAAGGTCTTTCGCCGCATCGGCGTCGACAATGATCAGATCGTGTCCATCGGCAGAGAGAGAATCGGAGAAGGAAAGTTTGGCGGCGGAGTGGTCGGAGAAGTCAGCATTCAGGAAATCTGAAACATCGGAAGAGTGATGTTCTGTAACGTCAGGCACATTTGAAAAATCGGCGGAACCGTCCACAAGCTTCTGCGCAGGATCCTGATGAGCGGTTCCGGGCTGAGCCAGACCGGCGCCCTGATCCTGTACAGCCGCACCGGGATCCGGAAGCGCCGTACCGGGCCCCACATGTTTCACAGCGGACTGTGCCTCTTTCTCCTGTCGTTCGGATTCCGATATATCATGCTGCTGGTCAGGATTCGGATTGTTCGCATGATCCGCTGCCTCGACCGCTTCCGCGGCTCCGGCGGCTTCAAATAATACGCGGTCCTCAAGTTTGAAGATCTCAATCTTTCTCTGTCTTCTCTGCTTTCTCATGATCCTTCTTCCTTCTCTGACTATATGATTACTAGCTTATTCTTACTTTACCAGCGAGTTTACGGCTTCGGCTTCGATGCGCCTGTCGATCTGCGCATTCACTTTGGCACGTCTCTCCGCAACAGCCTCCGCGGCGGCTTTCGCCTCAAGCTCTTTCTGTTTCTCCAGAGCTTCCTTCATCGCGGCAACTCTCTGTTCGTCAAACACCTTGCGTGCATTTGCAATATCTTCTTTCATCCGGATGTCCGCATCCGTAATCTCCTCCACCATTTCATCCGTCGAACGGGCATCCAGATCGCGCAGTCCCATGACGTTCAAAAGACGGTAATAGGCGACATAATAATCACCGAGCGACATCAGGGACTCGATGCTGGTCTCCGTTGTGACAAGGCGCATATGGTCAAGCTCCAATTGCTGCATGGAGCGTCCGACCGCCTGATTCTTCAATGCCGCCTGAAGATTTTCATCATAAGTGGTATAAACTCTGCGGTCAAGATCATAACGCTCTTTGGCGGACAGCAGGTTTCCATATGCGATTCTGACCTGCGCCATCACAGCCACAGCCTGCGCATAGGAACGCATTTCCTCTGTTTTCACCTGAGTCCAGTATCCCTCAAGACGCTGGATGTTCTGCGGAAGTTTCAGGAGGTTGTATGCGGCGCGGACACCGAGTTCCCACCAGCTCTGATTATAAAGATAGGAATTGTTGCTGTTCGACCAGTCGACAAACAGTTTCACGTTCGGGAACATCAGTGCGATCGTCTTATAGCATTCCACAATGTTGACATGCTTCTGCATATCGACTTCATAGAGTTCCGGACGGCGGATCAGCGCGATCTGCTCCATCGTGGCAATTTCAGGAAGTTTGAAATCGGGCACGCGATCCAGAACGGACTCATCCACGAAAATATTGGAATTCGGATAATAACCGAGCAGCGTCCGCAGTTCCACACAGGAATTTTCATAGCTCCGGACAAACTGCGTCAGTCTCTTTTCCATGTCGATGAAGCGGGTTATCTGCTCATAGGCAAAAGGAACCGTAATCTGTTTTTTCTTCCGCGCCTGTTCGATCAGTTCAAAACGGGAGCGGCACTGCTCCAGCAGCGTCGTAGTCATCTTGATGGCACGCTGGGCGGCGGCAACCTTGAAATAAGCACGGACCACATCAAAAGAAAGATTCTGGACCGCACGCTCCGTTCTCTGCTTCCGGATGTAAACTCTGTCCTGCGCCTGCTGGGTATTGAAATACGCCAGACCGAAATCCAGCATACTGAGGACAAGATCAATATTCAGGTAGTTCACATTGCGGTCTTCCGCAACGCTGGCGCCGTATGTTTCACCGGAGGAAACCAGCTTCTTGCTGCTGGAGGCGGGCGTATTGCTGCGGGCGGTAAAATTGTTGGTGAGGGTAAGATCCGGCAGCATTCCCAGCGCTTCCGCAGTCCGGAATTCTTTCGCAACTTCCTGTTCCAATTCATAAACACGGACATCAAGATTGTTCTGCAACGCGATTTCAATACACTGCGCAAGGGAAAGCGGTTTGCCGTTCTGAATCTCACGGTATTTTGCCATCTGATACTGGGTTACAGCTTTCCGTCCGCGTTCCTCCGCATATTCCTGCGATGACTTGCAGCCATTCACTGCAACCAGAACCATTGTGGCAGAAATCATGATAAGCAACGAATTGATCTTCCGCATTCGAGTCTCCTAAATCTCTAATATACAATATGTTAACACTAATCCATCCATTTTTGAAACGGCATGAAACACACTCAAAAAAATATGTCTGATACACATTTACAGCGCTACTATGTACGCCCTGTATTCCAAATACAAGACAAATACGCAAAAAAAATTATTTTTTTCGCCGTTTTTTCCACTTGACAACCACAAAAAGCGGAAAAATATGAAAAAAATATCTCCGAATCGGAAAAAAACAATAGAGACACAAGGGGCAAGAACCAAAAGAGTGACATTTTTTATGAAAAACAATTTGCAGAAAAAAGAAAAACAGACTATTATTGTTTCAGGAAAAGAATTTCGGAAAAGGAGACTGTCATGAAGAAAATACTGTCGGGAATCGTTTTTGCACTTGTGCTTTTTACAGGAATGGAACTGCAGGCGCAATGGGTGGACAAGGTGACACTGTATGTGCCCAACAGGATTCTGGACCTGCTGGATGTATTCAGCCTTGACATCGGAGGGGGTCCGGCGGCACGCGCCGAACTGCGCCTGACTCATGCGGTACAGGTCGGAGGCGGTTTCGGCTATACGGCAAATCTGGTGAAAGACACCAATCGCCAATACGGTTATGCCATGCAGAACGGCTGGAGCGGTTTTCTGCCCGGAATCGCGGCGGAGGACACGGAACGGCGCCCGACGTCCTCCCTGGTTCAGGAATACTGGATCAACATGGAGGGATTTCCGAATCCGGCGGAGCCGATTTACGACCTTCGGAAAGGCGCACGGGACTACTGGGAAATCGGAGGAACATTGGGACTGGGGCTGATCGAAGCCAGAGTGTCCATTCATCCGGTCGATATTCTGGACGCGGTTCTGGGATTCTTCTTCATTGACATCAAAGGCGATGATCTTACTTTCGAAAATTTCAAATAAGGTTCAGAAGACTCATTTTCTGATGCAGAACCTGTAATAGAATTGCCGGAAATACAGATTCGCAGGCAGGCGTATCCCTTTCCGAGCCAGCAGAATCCAGGGCAAAGCAAGCTGTTTCGCTTTGGACGCATAACGGAAAAGCCGGAAAAGATTTTTCCTGTTTTCAGGATTCCCCAGAAGCAGTTCCAGTTTGGAACGCCAGACCGGAAAAGTAAATTTATCCTCATAAAGCGGGTAGAAAAAATACCAGAAGAAAGCGTTCAGAGCATGAGCCGCCCAGAAGCGCCGGACCGTTTCCGGCATCCGTTCCTGATATGCACAGCCATACGCAGCCAGACTGTTGACGATGCCGGCGATATCCTCAAGCCCGCGATCCGTCAACGCGGTCGTAACAGACCCCGGTCTGCGGATATAATGATAATAAGGATGCTCCACGGCGGCAACCCGGTCCGCGCTCAACAGAACACGCGGCAGCCATTCATGATCCTCAAGGAGACGGATATCCTCGCGCTGAAACAACTGTTTTCCGATCAGGAACTGTCTCCGGTAAATATTTCCGCAACTGTAACACGCCAGAGTCTTATGCTGTAAAAACAACCGCTCCAGCGCCTGAATCCCCGTCCGTACGCCGTCACGGGAGGAAAAATTGAACGTCCGCCCGTTTTCCTGAAATACCCCTTCCGCATTCAGGCTGCCGGAACAAACTCCGGCACCCAGAACATCCGGCGCGCCATAACGTTCCACCGCACTGGAGAAACATTCCAGGGAATCCGCCAGAATCTCATCATCGCCATCCAGAAAAACGATATATTCCTTCGATGCAAGGCGGATGCCGAGATTCCGCAGAGGCGACGCCGTTCCGTGATGCGGATTCTCAATCAGCCGGAAACGGGAATCACGGGCGGCAGTCTCCCGACAGATGCTCACGGTATCATCCGTCGAGCCGTCGTCAAGCAGCAGGACTTCGAACTCCGGATACGTCTGTGTCCGCAGTGAAGACAGGCACCGGTGAATCTCCCGACCGACATTATACATCGGAACAATGATTGTAAACGCTGTTTTCATGAACGGGAATATACCTTATCCCCGCACTGTTTTCAAGCGCTGCTTTCAAAGCCGCGCCATAGTATGCGGCAGACGGAAACTCTCTCGGCAGGCCTCCGGGCAAATGCAAAAAAGGATACATGACCTCTTCGGGAAATCATGCATCCTTTCCTGCTGCAAATATCAGAATCCAAAAAACTCAAGCACCGACCTGAAAAAAGCGTTTAGCTTTTTCCAGAAAGCTTTCCCGCACAGGGTGCGAGCCTCCGTTTCCATTGGATTGAAACGCTTCGGAATAACGTTTCAAGGCACTGCGTTGATCTTCCGAAAGCTTCTTCGGAACCTCGACAAAAACCTTTACATAATGATCGCCGCGGCCTTGTCCGCGCAAAGACGGCATCCCTTTTCCGCGGATCGTAAAGACATCGCCCGTCTGAGTCCCCGCAGGAATCTCCAACGCCGTTTTCCCTGTCACCGTCGGGACATCCACGGTTCCGCCGAGTGCCGCCGTCGGGAAATCGATCGGCACACTGCAATAGACGGAAAGTCCATCGCGCTGAAATATCTCATGCTCGCGCACATGGGTAATCACAAACAGATCGCCGTTGCGCCCCCCGCGCAGTCCGGGTTCCCCCTCCCCTGAGACACGCATCCGGGTGCCGGTATCGACTCCCGGCGGAATATGCACCTGAACGGTGCGCTTCACCTTATGCTGCCCGCTGCCGGAACACTGGCGGCACGGCTTTTCCGCCATGACTCCCGCACCGTGACACTTCGGACACTCGTGCATGACCGTAAAAAAGCCCTGCGACATTGCGATCTGCCCGCTTCCGCCGCAACGTTGACAGCGTTTCTTTACCGTCCCCGGCTCACAGCCGGAACCGTGGCAGGTCTCACAGGCCGCCATGCGCTGAAACTCAATCGTCTTATCCGCACCGAAAACCGCTTCTTCAAAAGTGATTTCAAGATTGTAACGCAGATCCGATCCGTCCAACGGACCGTTCGGGTCCGACCGGCGCGACTGTCCGCCTCCGAAGAAAGAATCAAAAATTCCGCCTCCGCCGCCCATGCCGCCGAATGCCTCACGGAAAAGATCGAACGGATCCATTCCGCCTCCGCCGCCCATGCCGCCATGCGAAAACGCCGCTTCGCCATATTGATCATACATCTGGCGCTTTTCCGGATTTCCAAGAATCTCATAAGCCTGGGAAATCTCCTTGAAATGCTCCTCCGCCTCCTTATTCCCCGGATTCTTGTCCGGGTGATATTTGACGGCGAGGCGCCGGTAAGATTTTTTGATCTCGGTATCGGTCGCCTCGTGCGTGACCTCAAGGATCTCGTAATAATCAGCCATTACTCAGCGCTCGCTTCTTTTTCCATGCCGAGCGTCATCAGCGATGCGGTGCGCCTGGTGAACAGGAGCGGATCCGGAATCGGGCTGCCTTCCGCAAGAAGCGCCTGATCGTAAAGCATTTCCGAAAATTCAGGCAGTTTCGCATTATCGGGAGACTTTTCATAAAGTTTCTTCATCGCCACAACCAGCGGATGCTCCGGATTCAGCTCAAGAATGCGCGCCACATTCGGTGCGTTCTTATCCATCGCCTTCAAAACACGCTGCATGTAAGCGCTGGGGTCATATTCATCACTGACCAGACAGCAGGCGCTTTCGGTCAGGCGCGAAGAAAAGCGGACATCCTTGACTTTCGTGCCGAGAGCTTTCTTGATCAGCTCCACCAGCGGCTTGTTCTCATCCGCCGCCTTTCTGGTCTTTTCCTCCAGCTCTTTCTGAATCGACTCGTCGAACTTGACATCGCCTTTATTGACGGATTTGAGTTTCTTGCCGTCGTAAGTGCCGACTTCGGAGATCACCCATTCGTCGATGGGATCGGTCATGAACAGCACATCATAATTTTCCTTGCGGAGAATCTCAAGATGCGGAGAAGATTCCAGCGTTTCGCGGCTGTCGCCGGTGATATAGTAAATCTCCTGCTGGAGCGCAGGCATCGCGTCGCGGTATTCCTTCAGCGTCACGAGCTTGCCCCTGGGGCCGTTCATAGTTTCGAACAGCAGCAGATTCTGAAGTTTCTCGCGGTTTGCGAAATCCATGTGGACGCCTTCCTTGATGAGGCGGCCGAACTCCTTGTAGAACTGTTCATACCTTTCCCTGTCGTTTTCAAGCATCTTCGTGAGCTCGGAGATGATGCGCTTCGCAAGGTTTTTGCTGATCTTGAGAATCTGCGGATTGTCCTGAAGCATTTCACGGGAGATGTTCAGCGGGAGATCGCTGGAATCAACCACGCCTGAAACGAAGCGCAGGTAATCCGGCAGAAGCCCGGGGCAGTTGTCCGTAATGAACACGCGCCGCACATAAAGATGCAACCCGTTGGTTCTGCGTTCGCCGAACTGGAAATCGAACGGTGCGCGCGCCGGCAGGAAAAGCAGCGCCTTGAATTCGGAGGTTCCCTCCGCGCTGTAGGAAATGCGTTTGAGAGGCTCGCCGACCTGTCCGGAAAGATGGGTGTAGAAACTGTTGAATTCTTCCGCGGTCACTTCGGACTCGGGGCGAAGCCAGATCGCTTTCATCGAGTTCAAAGTCGAATCCTCGACCGTTTCCTTGTCGTCTTTCTTGACCGTATGCTTCATCATAACGGGATATTCGATGAAGTCGGAATACTTCTTGATGATCGAGGAGACTTTCCAGTAATCGAGATAGCTCTTTGCGTCCTCTTTCATGTGCATGACAATCGTAGTGCCCTGCGAATCACGCTGTGCTTCTTCGATGGTATAAGTCTCCTTGCCGTCCGAGGACCACTTCCACGCCTTGTCCGCGCCGGCTTTTTTCGTGATGATGTCCACGCGATCCGCAACCATGAACGAAGAATAGAACCCGACGCCGAACTGACCGATCAGTTCAGGGCCCGCGGGCGTATCCTCGCCGTCCTTTTTTGCATTTTTCATGGCTTCAATGAATGCTTTGGTGCCGGAACGCGCAATCGTGCCGATATCGGAAACAAGCTCGTCATGATCCATGCCGATGCCGTTATCGGAAATGGTGAGCGTATTCGCTTTTTCGTCGGAATCAATCCTGATCTCCCATTTCTGGGCGAATTCAGGCTTGCTGAGTGATTCGAAACGCGCCTTGTCGATCGCGTCCGCAGCGTTGGCGACCAGTTCGCGGATGAAAATGTCTTTATTGGAATAGACGGAATGGATCATGAGCTGTAAAAGCTGCTGGACCTCTGCTTTGAACTGCATGTTGTTTTCCATAAGGGAAGCCTCCTTGTCAAGCTGAAAAATTCAAGTTATTTCGAGGGGGTGGGCGTGGAATTCTTGAAATCGGTGCAGTAAAAGCCTTTGCCATGGAAAATGATTCCGGCACCGCCGCCGATTTTGCGTTTCAGTTTCATAGCCTTGCATTTCGGGCACTGTTTCAGTTTGTCGTCCTTCATGCTCTGAAAGACATCGAAATCATGACCGCACGCCTCACAAACATACTCATACGTAGGCATTTCCAACTCCTTTATCTGATTTATACCATGTCATTTTTTTCATAATCATCATAATATCCGCCGTATTAAGCATTCTTTATGCCAGAAAAACATCATTTTCCATAATTCAAATATAATCAAACAGTTACAAAGAACGAAATACGAATAAAGATATGTATTTCCGTGACATTATGACACAATCCGCACTTTCCCGTGACACACTCAGAAGAACAGCTTGAGCGCCGCAATCGCAGAGAGAAACAGCACGATCTTTTCAAAGAGTCTCTGCGGCAGTTTCTTCAATACCCAGATACCGAGCGCCGCACCGGCGAGAAGCAGCGGAATCATCGCCAGATCCGCGCGGAACGATTCCGGCGTAATGCGCCCCTGAGCATAAAAAATCGGAACTTTGAGCCAGTTCAGCAGGAAGAAATACCATGCGGCGGTTCCCATATATTCCGTTTTTTTGTCGAATCGCATGGCGATCAGGTAAATCGCCATGATCGGCCCCGCCGCATTGGCGACCTGCGTCGTAAATCCGGCAAGGAGACCGAAAAATGCGGCGAAGCTCCAGTGCGTCGGAACTTTCGTCACATCGCGCCAGATGAAATCCTTCAGCATCGTAAAGACGCATAAGCCGAGAACGATCACGCCGATCAGGATGTTCAGATTCACATCTTTGGCAAAATGGAGCACGATCACCCCGATGCCGATCCCTGCCAGAGCCGCCGGAAGCAGCCGCAGAATGATCTTCCAGTTTACGGTTTTACGGTAATAAATGATTGCGGGAATATCCGCCATCGCGATCATCATAAGCTGCAAACCCGTGGAAAGCCCGGGTTCGAACGTATTTGCGAGCATCACCACCGGCAGCAGTCCGAGCCCCGGCATTCCGGTCTTATTGATTCCGATGATCACTGCGGAAATACACAACACGACAATCTGAAGCGTTGAAAATCCCTGAAAGAAAAAGTCCATTTGCACTCCTGTTTTAAAAGATAAAGCGCATAATATACCATAAAATAAAAAATATACTATCCATAAACAAAGAAAATATTCATGAAATCATGCTGGTGGCTGCGCACGGCGAATGTTTCTGTAAAAGAATTTCAGCCGGCTTATCATACCTGCTTCTCACATGGACCCGTTCACTTCTTGTAAAACTCTGTTTTCAAATTATATTAACGGTCTCTTTGCGCTTGTTTCCATCAAAATGCGGACTTGAGAAAACACCGGCGTTCCAGCCATGAACAGAAAGGGAGAACATGAAGCCTGCGATTTCCGTGATCGTGCCATTCTACAACATTGAACAATACGTATCCTACTGCCTGGACTCCATTCTGGCGCAGACATTCCGGGACTTCGAACTGATCTGCATCAACGACGGTTCCAAAGACGGCACGCGGGAACTGCTGGACGCCTATGCGGAAAAGGATTCCAGAGTCAAAGTGATTCATCAGGAAAATCAGGGACTGTCTGCGGCGCGAAACAACGGATTGCAGTTTGCCGCAGGAAAATATATTGCCTTTATCGACGGGGACGACGCAGTTACGCCGGAATATCTTGAGATTCTTTACTCCGAGGCGGCAAAATCAGGGGCAGATTTTGCCTTCTGTGATTATGCAAAAACAGAAGCGGATCAAAGGAGCGTTCCGGAACCATGCAGAGAACATCCGGCAGACATCATACAGGACAGTATCATCCATTCCCAACTGTCGAAAAAGATCAGGCTTCCTGTTTTCGCATGGGCAAAACTTTTCCGCAGAGACTTCCTCGCCGATGCGCCGTTTGTCCCCGGTGTCTATTTTGAAGATTACCTTTTCTTTTACACCAGTCTTTTCCGCCTGAAAAAAGTCTGCCGCATCAAAGCGCTCATGTATCTTTACACGCAAACGCCGAACTCCATCATGCACTCCCCGTTTTCCATAAAAAAGGCAAAATCCTATCTGGTCATTTACGATCAGATGATGAAACTGGAAGACAGGCTCTCATCTCCGGAAGATAAAAAACTTTTTCACCGCAAAGCCGCCGGGCAACTGCGCAGCATACTCAGCGGGCTTTACGATCTGAACAGGGAAGACCTGAAAGAGATACTGCCGCTGATTCAGGATCATTTCTCCCGCTGGCACGCGGACGGGAAACTGCCCCTCCATGATTTCAGGCTCAAATACCGGCTTCTCCTGCTGATGCTGATCAAACGCTGGAACAAGTGCCTGTTTTCCCTGTTTGAACTGGATGTGAAAACCGGCGGTTGGGTGAGGAATTCCATCCGCCGGAAACGCCTCAGAGAACTTCAGCGCTGACGCCGGGGCACCAGTTTTTCAGTTCGTCGGTGTAGTAAAGCCATGCACGCGACGCCGGAGCGGTGTAAGAACCGGGAATCACAGCTTTGAGGCTTACAGGGACGCGAACCGTTTCATCCGCACGCAGAGCGCGCCAGTAAAGAACCAGCCCGCCGTCGAACATCTCCCACGCGGCAATGCGCCTGGCGCTCACAAGTTCTTTGAGTTGATCGTAACGCACCTCGAATCCGGCGGGAATTCCAATCACGGCAAGCGGCATCGAAACATCCTTGCCGCCGTTGCGCACCGTCACATTCAGCTCCGCAATCTCCCCCTCCTTTACCGTTGCGCAGGAGAGCGCAGTTTCCACCTTGACGGCACAATCCGGTGCGGACACGGGAAGCTTCGTATTGCATGAAACTTCAAGCGTAAAGGGCATTTCGGAGCCGTCCTCCATGACAAGTCCGACGGTATGAGTCCCCGGCGTCATTGCAATGGAGAAGTCAGGCAGTTCGATCGTGCCTTTCGATTCTTTCGTAAAAGAAACGGGATTGCCGAAAGGCCTGCCGTCCACGACCAGACGGACACGTCCGGGATTCTTCGGGACGGCGCGCGCCTTGTCATAGGCGTTGATCGCCTTCAAAGCAAGGATCGTGGACTGCGTCGAGCCGAAACGCCCGTTTTTGCACCGTTCGAAAAGCCATTTCATCGCAGACTCCACATTCGGAGCGAACCTGCCGTCGATCCGCAGCCATGCAAGCACGGCAAGCGAAGTCGTTTCAATCTTCAGCGAGTCGCCGCCGGAACACGTGATCGTAGTTTTTCCTCCGCCGACGGCGCCGTTCTTTTCCTGCGAGGCGGCAAGTCCGGAAGCCAGTGAGAGGGCGTTCTTTCCGTCATGCGCAAGAAAAAGAATATTCGCGCCGAGCGCACGGATGTAGCTGTCTTCCGATTGAAGCGAGATTTTCTTCACATGCCCGATTTCACGCGACAACTCCACAGGAGCGGTGCCGGACTCAAGAAGCGTCCAGAGGATATAAGCATTGGTTGTCGGAGCCGGAGCCCGCCCGAAAGAGTCCAGCGCCCGCTCATTGCGGAGAAAGCCGCCATTTCCGTCACGTCTGCTCAACAGCCACTTTTCCGTACGTTCCAGCATACTGCGGTCAACGGGCATGACCTCCTTCATTTCATGGAACTGCATCAGGCCGTAAGCCGTCAGCGCCTCATGCCCGGGGTCTCCGCCGAACCATTCGTATCCATTATTTTCAGACTCGAATCCGGTCAGTTTTTCATACCCCTGCTCCAGAAGTCCGGCTGCCTTGCGGATTTTCTCAGGAGAAACGCCCTGATGGCTCAGGAAATACTGCTGCGCCATCACCAGAGGATAGGTCGTGGAGCTGGTCTGTTCGAAGCATCCGCAGGGCTGGCGGAGCAGAGCGTTGAGCGCCTCCTCCATTCCGGCAAGCGGGCTCGGATAGAGCTTCGCAGATGCTTTCACGGCCCCGGCTTCCACATCCGCCGGGATCGTTATTGTACAATTGTACGGCGTCTTCGAGTTCAGGAGTCCGCCCGCATTGAATGCAACGGGAAAACCGGAAGGCAGGACATTGACCCGCCGCACCACCTTATCCGCATACCCCTCCGCCGCGGCATGGAACGTAAGTTCCAGAACACCGGCTTTCGCGGGAATCACAGTGACGGCAATGCGTCCCCGCTCCCCCGGATTCAGAGTTTCCAGAGTCAATGTTTTCCCGATCGTTTCATGATTCGCCCTGACGGAAAGATTCACGTTCTTCAAAACCCTGTCCATGGAATTCACAAGCGCAACAGGAACCTGAATCCGGTCTCCCGCCGTCGCGAAAACCGGAAGTTTCGGTTCGATGTAGAAAGGCTCCACGGAACGAATCGCGGCAGTCTGCACCCCCAGTGCGCCGTTGTTTCCGATTGCGTCCGCCGTCACACGGAACGTCGTGATGCTGTCCGGCAGGTCAAATTCGACGGACACTTTCCCCGTGCGCGGATTTGTACGGATACCGGCGTTCCAATAAATCGTTTCGGTAAAATCCCTGCGCTCGTTCGGTATGCGGTCCGGGCGCGCCTTATGCGCGTATTCACGCACGCTGACCGGCATCAGCGCTTTTTGCTTTGCGGCGACATCCTGACGGACAATTCTGCGGAATGCGCCTTCCGCCGGGAGCAGGACCTGCGGAACAGCCTGTTCCGCTTTCTCTCCGGCAGGCGCTTTCTCCTCCCGCATGGCAGCAGGCATGACAGCCGCCTCAGCGATCACGGCATCCCCGCGGACTCCGGCAAAATTCGCCTTATATACACGATATCCGCGTAACACAATCTGCCGCATCCATGCAAGAGCGCGTTTCGCCGGATTTTCATACTGTTTCACCAGTTCGTTGAAATCAACCGTGATGAATCTGCGCCATCCCTGCGTGCCGAGAAGCAGATCGACCGCCTCCGATGAATCCGGATTCTTCTCATCGAAATAAATCCGGGCGTCGGCAAGCTCCTTCACATCGTTCTCCAGATAGACCATCACCGGCAGAGACGGCGCCTGTTCCCGGCGTTCCGTCATCTCAATCACGGATTCATCGGTCACATTCAGCCCGATCACGCTCTCCACGGGAGCTCCGTTCCGATCCGTGGCAAGAATGTTGAGTTTGACTTTCCCGCCGGGGACGAATGCCCTGCTCTCCGGAATAATCCGTACATTCGCAACAAACTTCGGCGCACGGAAGACGAGCCGCTCCGCAACGGGTTTGCTCCGGGAATCGTAGACGGTCGCAATCAGAACGCCTTCATGCTCCCCGGCATCCAGGGCAACCTCATTGGCGCCTTTCTTCAGGTCTGCCGAAGCAATGATGCGTTCCCGTCTGGAGAGAACAATCTTCGAGGCATCCGAATTCTCCGGCACCAGAACACGCAGCAATATCTTTTCCTCAAACGGATAAACATTCTTCGTGGAACTCAAAACCGCGCCGGACTCTTTCACCGCCGGAAGCGGATACCGTTTTTCAATTCCCGCAGGCGCATCGATCTTCAGAAAATAAGCGGTGTTTTTCAACGGTGTAAAACGGAATACGCCGCGTCCCTCATGACGGGATACGGCATCTGCAACAGCTCTCCCGTCCGCAGTCACGATTTTTCCCGCCAGATCGGCGGGCTTTCCGTTTTTGAGATTCGCGGAAAAATAAATCCGGTTCGGCAGTCCGGCAACCATATCGCCGCCTTCGGGATAAAATATGATGTCAAGGTCCTTCAGAACCAGCGGCAGACTCTTTGCGGCAGTCTCAAGCACACCGCCGTCGCGAACCTGAAAGGCGACGGTTCCATCCGTCTCCGCAATTTTCCCCGGCAGTTGGAACGATGCGGAAAGATTGCCTTCCCTGTCCGCTTTCAGCCCCGGAATACGTGCAATCTCCCGGTCTCCCAGACGCGCAATCAGAGTCACGTCCGCATTCTCCGGCACTCCGCCCTCGGCGCGTTTGACGTTCAAGGCGACATGAACGGATTCCCCTGCCCCGTAAGCTTTTTTCAGGAATTCGATCTGTGTTTTCAGGCGCGGCGGAGTATAGGCGCGTATCTCAAAGGAACGCTCCGCTTCGGCGGAACCGTTGACGGAACAGAATGCGCGGTAGACACCTCCCCTCAGATCAGCCGGAATCCGGAATGCAATTCCTCCGGTACTGTCCGACACTCTGCCGGAAAGGGTTTTCACCACATCTCCGCGCGGTCCTTTGATTTTGAGTGTCGCCGCATGATTTTCCCGCACGGGGAAATTATGGAAAGCATCCAGCGCCACGATCCGGAAATAGATGGTCTCCCCCGGACGGTAGATCATCTTATCCGTCGAGAGATAGGCGGCGATCCGTTTTTCCCCGCCGAGATTGAGCTTCGGAATTTCAGGCATTGTCAGCGCCAGCCCCAGCAGAGCTCCGGCGGCAACGCCTGCGGACAATATCAGTTTCGTTTTCTTCATTGCCATACCCTTTCATTGGTTGTTTCAAGAGTTATGACGAGGCAAAAACTCATTTATTAGAGCCGGAACCGATTTTTTCCCGTTTCAATTCTTCGATCTGCCTTTTACGCAGATACTGGGCAGTAATGCGGTTGAGCTGGTTTGCGAACTCCTCGCGGTTCTTCGGGGTGAAAGATTTCGGACCGCCCGTCATTTCCCCGGACGCACGCAAATCCTCCAGGATATCACGCATCGCCATGATGTTTTTAATGTTGGCATGAGTGTAAAGCCCCCCGCGCGGATTCAGCGCAACCGCTCCGGCAGTCAGAGAGCGGTCCGCAAGAGGGATATCCGATGTAATCACCAGATCATCCTTTTCAATCCGCTCCACAATCCGGTCGTCGGCGGCATTGAACCCGCCGGATACGACTTCAAGAGAAACATATCCGGACAAAGGAATGCGCTGATGCGAGTTCGCCACCAGCACAACCGGAATGGAAGTGCGCTCCGCGGTCCGGTAGATCAGATCGCGGAGATCATGCGGCAGAGCATCGGCGTCAACCAGAATCTTCATCGGGCATTCCGCTTCCAGACGCCTGTAATTTCGGCAATGAAAACCTGATGCGCCTCTTCGTCCGGCGCATACATGGTGGTTCTGGCTGCCTGATCCAGAATGTTGTCCTTGACAAGCTGTCCGGCATAAAGTTTTTTGCAGGACATCACAAGGGAAGCCTCCGCATAGGCGACCGTCCCGAACGGAGTCTCGACGGGGGTGAAACCGCTCTCGGCAACCTTGTCGCAGTCGCGTCCGGATTTCCTTCCGAAAATCCGGAGCAGCTCATTGCGGTACTGTTCCGGATACGCCGAAAGTGAAAATTCCGGCTGTTTTTCGATGAATTCCAGCGTGTAGCGGGTTCTGCGGATGAAAATAAACGCAACGTTTTTATTCCAGAGCACCCCCATTCCGCCCCAGGAAACAGTCATGGAATTGAATTTTTCGCGGTCCCCGCCGGTCACCAGCAGCCAGTCGCTGCCGATCAGGGAAAAAACATTGCGTTCGATTTCCCCGGCTTTGATTTCATGATACTGAGTTTGAAAAACGGTTTGGTCCAACATGAAAAATACCTCCTGTCTCCAAGCTGCGCAGCGAACGGCGGAAGCCTGAAAAAATTAAGTTTCAGTTTTTATCAAAGGGCAAAATAATGCTTCTGAATTTCCGGGGCGCGGACGGCGATATTCGCGAGATGGTCGCCGATCCGTTCCAGCTCCCAGAGCATTTCAATGAAAATCACACTCGCCTCGACAGCGCATTTGCCGGAATTGCGGCGCTCGATATGGGACTGTTCATACCGCTTCGTCAGCATATTGATCTCCTGCTCATTCTCCATGACGCGGTTGGAAATCTCCTCGTTGACCGCCTCCGCGGGATCCCCGCCGATCATACCGGAATCCGGTTCGATATCTTTGAAAGAATCCTGATTGCGCATGTAATCCTTCTCGTAGCGCTTGGCGAGTTTGTTGATCTTCTTCTCCTCCTTCAGTGCGGAAAGCACGCTCTCCTTGTCCGTTCCGGCAAGCGCGATACGGACATTTTTCGCCTGAGAATCAAGCAGTCCCCAGAGACGGGCGAGATCCGCTTTCGCCACATCGGAAAGCTCCGCATTGGCTTTTGCAAGGCGTTTCGTCAGCTTCATGATGTTTTCCGTATGGTCGGCGATACGCTCCGCGTCATTCGTGCAGTGCATCAGAAGCGGAATCAGATCCGACTGATGCTGCGTCAACGGACGGCGCGTGATCTGCACCAGATAATTCGTGATCGCCGTCTGCATGTCGTCGATCCGCTGCTCCTGTTCGCGGAGTTCCTTGAATGCTTCGGAATCGACGTTCACGGTCAGGAAATGCCGATTGACCACGCAGTCGATCATTTTCCAGGAACCGGACACCATTTTGCGGATTTCGGCAACGGTCTGCTCCAGCGCCACGGACGGAGTTTTCAGAAGCAGGGGCTCCAGCGTATGAGTCTTGAGCGACGCTTCGTCGTGCACCGGAAGAATGAATTCACAGAGCCTCGCAAACCATCCCATGAACGGAAACAGCGCAACCACGGTGACGATATTGAACAGCGTATGCGCCATCGCGATATGACGCTCGATATTCTGCGGAATCGGCGCGAATGCGTTGCCCGGTGTGATCGAGTTGACGAAATAGAGAAAAACCGAAGTGCGCGCGGGTCCGTAAGGGACATAGAAAAGAATCACCATCAGCAGAGCGCCGATCACGTTGAACAGGAAATGCGCCAGAGCGGACTGTTTCGCCACGCGGTTCGCTGCAAGCGAGGCGAGCCATGCGGTGATCGTGGTTCCGATATTGGTTCCGATCAGGAGCGGCACCGCCGTATAGAAATTGACCAGTCCTCCGGCGGAAAGCGCGAGAATGATGCCGACCGCCGCCGCGCTGGACTGAATCAGGAACGTGGCGAGGACGCCGATCCCGATTGCCCCCATGACCGCCCCGATCGGCATGAAGCCGCCGTAACTGTGCGGGGCGCAGTCGAAGAGTTTGAAAAAGTTCACGAAGGAGGGAAACGATCCGAGGGTCCGCAGTTCATTGCTCATCATCGACATGCCGAAGAAAATCAGCCCGAAGCCGAGAATCGCCGATCCCCAGCCTTTCACGACGCGGTTTTTGGAGATCATGACGAGGAAACCAATGGCAACAGCCGGAAGCGCCAGCCCGGAAAGATTGAACGAAATGATCTGCGCCGTCACCGTGGTTCCGATATTCGCACCGAAAATGATTCCGATCGACTGCCGCAGAGTCAGAAGCCCCGCATTGATGAAGCCGATCACCATGACGGTCGTTGCACTCGACGACTGGATCACCGCAGTGACAACGGTTCCGGCGAGAACGGCAACCAGACCGTTGCGCGAAAAATACTGAAGGAACTTCTTCATGTTCTCGCCCGCGATCTGCTGAAGCCCGTCCGCCATCAGCTGCATTCCGAATACGAAGAAAGCCAGTCCTCCGATCACCCCGATGATCACGGTGACAAGGTCGATGCCGAGGACGCGCATCTGCGTCAGACGCATGAAATAGCCGCTTTTCGGGTCCGCCACCTCGACCGCGATCTTATATTCGCCGGTCTTTCCGCCGAGCTGAACATGCGTCTGCGCCACACCGTTGTCATCCGTAACCGCGGAACGGGTCAGGACTTTTGCGGTATTTTTATTTTCCGGACTTGAGATCACGCTGAAGTAAACCGGAATATGAGAAGCCGGTTTGCCGTCGGGTTTGACGAGGCGGATGGAGATCGGATCGTTCAGCAGGGAATTCACCCAGCCTTCCTGTTCTCCGCCGGAGAGCTTTGCGCCGACGCCGACGCGAACCAGCGTGCTGCGGTTTTCATGCCCGACCGGAGTCACACGGATATAATTGTCTCCGACGCTCTTTCCGGCAATGATTCTCGCGCCCGCGGCGCCGGTGATATCGGTTTCCACCTCGGACGGCTCGATTTTCAGGTCGGAACCTTCCACGGGGGTCAGCAGAAGCCTGACTCCGGGGACCCCTTCACTGCGGACTTTGCCGCCGGCGCTGCGCACCTCGGGCCCGCAGGCGATGATCCGCAGTTCTTTCGAGAACGGCTCTCCCGGCAAAGCATACTGGTCCGCCCCCTGCGTGACTTTCAGTTGTTTGATCTCTCTGGGCGCACGTTCGGGGCCGCATGCGGCAAGAAAAAACACCATCATGAGAAACGTCACTGCAACGGACGCGGTTTTCCGGATCATAAAAGACTCCATGCTTGATTCAGAATTGTAAGAAGAAAGTTGAATTTACTATATCACATTTTTGCGAATTAACAATTCCGATACATATTAAATCAAAATTTTTGTGATGCGGTATTGTGTTTTCGGAGAGAGCGTGTACAGTATATAGCTTAAGTTTTTAACAAAAAGGAGTCGATCATGAATCTTGATATGATGCACCCGCGTGACCTCATCACCCTTATTATGAAACGCCTTTACGGCTACGGAATGACCACCACCTCCGGCGGAAATCTCTCCATCCTCGACAACGAGGGCAATATGTGGATCAGCCCCGGCAGTGTGGACAAGGGAACGCTCCGCCCTGAAGACATTGTCTGCGTGAAAGCCGACGGAACTGTAGTCGGAATCCATAAGCCGTCCAGTGAATTCCCTTTCCACCGCCACATCTATAAGCTCCGTCCCGACATCAAGGCGGTTCTCCATGCACACCCCGCGGCGCTTGTCGCGTTCAGCATCACAGGACGCAAACCCAACACATCGCTCCTCACCAAAGCCGCCGAGATCTGCGGCGACATCGGTTTTGCAGGCTATGAAGTCCCCGGAAGCGAAGCACTCGGCAATCTTGTCTCCGCTGAATTTGAAAAAGGGCACAACTGCATCCTGCTCCAGAATCACGGAGTCTGCACCTCCGGCAAGGACCTGCTTGAAGCTTTCGAGCGTTTTGAAACCCTTGATTACCTCGCAAGAATCGAAATCAAGGCGGAGGCTCTCGGCAAAATCAGGCCGCTCGACGCGGAAACACGCGCCCTTTCCCGCACACTGGAAAAGAAGCTCATGCCGGAATTCATCCCTGCGGAACACTCCGTCAGGGAATGCGAGCTCCGTGAAGAGATGGTCAAGCTGATCAACCGTTCCTACAACCGTATGCTCTCCTTCTCCACGGACGGAACGTTTTCCGCACGTGTTTCACAGGATCAGTTCCTTGTGACGCCGAAAGGGCTCGACCGCATGAATCTCCGCAACGACGAGCTGGTGCTGATTCAGGACAACTACCGCGAAATGGGCAAGATCCCGAGCCGCGCGGCAGGATTCTTCAAGGCGATCTACGACACACATCCCTGGGTCAATGCAATCATCGTTTCCAAACCCGTCAACGTGATGGGATATGCGGTCACGGAGGAAAAAATCGACACCAAGACCATTCCGGAAAGCTATATCCTGCTCCGCGACATCGTAGACATTCCCTGCGCGGAACACTACAAAGATCCGATGGCAACCGTCAAAAAGATCGCCCCGAACGCACCGGTCATCATGCTCCGCAACGATTGCCTGCTGACGGTCGGCAGCACCCTGCTTCAGGCATTCGACCGTCTTGAAGTCGCGGAGTTCTGTGCGAACAGCCTTCTCGCCTCCAAGCGTCTCGGCGGCGTCAAACCGATCAATGAAGAGCAGAAGAAAGATCTCATCAAGGCATTCCATCTGCCCGAATAAGATTGTTTCTTCCATTGATTCAAAAGCTCCGGAATCCCTCCGGAGCTTTTTTTGTTTCGCCGGGGACAATAAAACAGAGCTCCCGAAACAAATTCAAATACCGTCAGATTGCTTTCAGGCATCCGGAAAGATGCCTGTTTCAGATGGAGCAGACCCCGCCGGAGATAAAAAATGCGTCCAATGTGTTCATGACATTTTTACGCTGGAGCGTTCAATCAAACGGACAGGAGTAAAACGATTTTCCGGGACGCTGCCCTGCGTCACCCACTGCTGAAGCATGGCGACTGCCTGCTCTCCAAGCTCATGAAGTGGTTCCTCAAAGGTAGTCAATCCGGCGGATGCCGCGTCAGCCCATGTCACGTTGTCAAAAGAAATTACAGACAACTGATCGGGAACAGCAATACCATGCTCCGCAGCCGCCTCGAAAAGAAGACGGGCACGGTAATCGCGAATCGTAAAAACAGCATCGGGGCGCCTGCCTTTGCGGAACAAGGGCGACAGATCACCGGGTTTACCCGGTACAAGCCCGGCAAGAATCCACTCCTCTCTGCCATCCAGGTTCAACTCCCCGCAGACTTTTCTGAACTGATCTATCATTTCCGCATACAGGAAATCATCCGGATTTCCGGCAAGAAGACCGATCCTGCGATGTCCGTGATCCGCCAGATAACGGAGTGCGCGTGTCGTGATATCCCTGAAATCAATACCGCCTTTCACCGCAGGAAAACCGTGCATGTCATGGGCAATAACATAAGGAATCTGCGCTTTTTCCAGGGGAGCGATCAAGCCTTCATAATCGGCGCACTGCAAATAGACTACCCCCTGAATTTCATTCCGGCTGTAAGCAGTGATCAATGCTTCCGTCATGGAACAGGAGTCGGAAAAGGAAATCGTAAACTCTGCATTCCGGTTCTCTGCGCCGACGCAGATTCCGTCAAGCAGATGTGCTGCCACAGGCAGGTATCCGAAGGTTCCGAAGTCCGACGGGCGGACGAAAAAACGTTGAAGCACCGGACATCCGGGATGCTGACTGCAGATCATGGCGCCGCGTCCGGGGATTAAGCGGACCAATCCCTCCTCCTGAAGCATCGTCAGAATATTGTGAACAGAGCTTTTGGAAATATTCAACTGTTCCGCAAGGACCCTGACCGAGGGCATATAAGTTCCGCTCCGGTATTCTCCGCTGAGGATCATATTACGCAACCAAGCACGTGATCCTTCTGTTTTTACCATGAAATCACAGTCTTTCTCCGGCTGTCATATCCCGGATTTCAAGTTTTCCCACCGCTCAGGAAAATCCCGAGGTGGCAGATTCAAAATTCCATGCTCCGCCGGAATGGAACCGTTATCGTCTCCATTTTTTCCGGAGTCGTCTGCCTCCGTGACTTACATCATCTGAAGCCGCACGGGAAAATATTTTTCCATGCCACCCCATCCATTTGCGGCACTCCAGCCGGACGCATCTGAAAAGATAGCACGCATCCACTCTTTTTGCAAGTGACACGCAGACCATTCCTCTGCCGGCAAGGGCAAAAGTTTCACGGGGATACGGGAATCCATATGTTCCGGGAGTCCCTTTTCCGATATGGATTCCCATTGCCGTTCCGCACACTCCAAACCCGATTATCGCCGGTCGGAAAAAAGCAGGGATGGGAGTAAGAGTTCATCACCGCCCCGAACTGCGACTTTTATTCATGTCTGTAAGCCAGTCTTTGCGGATGACTCAACGGACGGCACGCAGAACTCCGCTTGCAAGAAATACGTCTTTGAAACGGAGATTGATGTTGCCCGTGCTGCTTTCAGGCGAGTCGTCATACAGAACCTCGCCGTTTCCGATCTGCTGGGCGGAAAATGGCGCAACATGCCCTGCCACCATCAAAAAGTTCGCGCGGTTGCTGTGCAGAAGATGAGGAACTCCGTAAGTTCCGCTGGTTTCTTTTCTCCAGCGCATCCTGAAAAAGGGAGTCCCTGGAGTATCAGCGTCCTGATAAGAATCCCCGACAAGAAATGTCTTGCCCGGATTTTTGTATAGCCTGAGAGTAACGACATACGGGTGTGGCGGCTGGTATGTGGAGCTCGGGCTCAGACGGTAAATCGCGCCGTAAGTGCGGTAGCGATCATATTTCATCTGCCGGCTTGCGGGACACCAGAATATTTTACCTTCATTGGGAAGATATCCATTCCACCCCAGTATCTGTGACCAGAATCCGATCTTTGCATCATTCGGCGAGCAGAAAACATCGGGATAATCCACGGAATACATATGAATTCCCAGTCCGACCTGCTTCAGATTATTTATACAACTGATCGCCTTTGCCTTCTCTCTCGCTTTATTCAATGCAGGCAGGAGCATTGAGGCTAAAATTGCGATGATCGCAATCACGATGAGGAGCTCTATAAGGGTAAAAACCTGTGATTTTCTATTCATTTTTTCCTCATTTCTTCAATTGGTTGAATATTTTTAAGACGACGACTTCCAAACCTCCGAGTTCCACATCGAAATCTCCTTCCGGCGCAGTGAACTCCTCCGCATGATCCAGCAGGCTTTTCACTGTGACACCGCTGCCGTAAACCAGTCCGGATACAATCACTTTGACCGGCTGCTCCGAAGAATTAACCAGAATGACATACCGCGAACCGTCATAAGAAAGGTTCGCCATGGCAACTGACGGATACGTTTTCTGCAGAGTCCGGTTCTTCAGGACAATCTCTTTCGGTCCTTCCAATACGGTAAGTTCCAGATCGCGGCATGACCTGCCAAACAGAAATACCTGTCCGAGATTCAACGGACCGGTCAATTCCCGGCAGACCTCCAGATAAGCATTCAGATAATCTTCACGTGCAGTAAAATCCGGGCGTTTGCTGGCGGAAAAAACCAGAACCCCTTTTGCTCCCGCCACCAGCATTGCATAAACATCATGGCGCACCCAAAGCGGTATCCGCTTCCTATCCCCCGTTTCAGGCTGCTGGAACATTTCAGGAAGAGCAATCGGGACAATCTGCGGCAATCCGACAAGACGGATCGCCTCCATCTGCTGTTCCATGGAATAACGTGCCCAAACCCTCCGGTTTTTCATGCCGGAGTAGTTCAGGTAACTCCCCTTGATACAGAGATCCTGATACGGCAGAAGTTTTGCAAGCGCCGCAGCATCCCTGTGCCCCGGTTCATACATGAATGCCGGACGTTTCAAGGGGTCATTTTCCTGAATGACTTTTTTCGCCAGTTTCAAATATCGAATCTCCTCCGGCATCCAGTAACGCAGTTCTTCCGGTGTGATATCCCACCACGCGATTTCCTTGCAGGATGCAGCATTGCGGACTTTCTCCGCAATCGCGCGGCTCATCTTGTCTTCGCAGAATGTCTGCCTGTTCTTTACCAGTTCAAGGAAAAATTGACGGTTGACCGCTTTACCGTCAATTTCCGGACAGATTGAATAGATCAGCTTGAAACCATATCTGGACGCTTCTTTCAAAGAGATGTCATTCAACTCATACTGGGGTCCCACAAGAGTCACTCCGCCTTTCAGGATTTTATCCTGATCTGCGAGACGTTCCGCTTCAGGCAGCAGAACACCTCGCCTGGCGACGCTCCCCCCGCCGGTCGAATAAAACGAAAACGGGAAAAGACGTCCCTGCGGATAAACCTGATCCGCAGGAAGCCGGATGTCCCCGGAGCGTGGTCCAGCAAAGAAACGCTCCATATCATTGTCAACCGAGAAAGCATGAAATGCTGTCGCCGTCAAAAGAAAGATTATTGTTTTCAGATGTTTTCTCATTTTCTCTCCTCCCGTTTATTTTCTGACCAGTTTCAGCAATTTTACTTCCAGAGGCTCAAATTTCAGCTCCAAAGCTCCGTTTTCGCAGACGGCAATCTCCCGATTCGTAAGAGCATCCAGTATCCTTGCCGCGGGAAGCTTTTCAAAGCGGAAGACCAGCGGAGTTTCCGCGGAATTGACAGCAAAAAGATAACGCCCGGATTTCGTGAGTTTTTCACAATAGGTCATTGTCGGACATGCAATCCGTTTCTTCGGTCTTCCCGCAAGCGTGATGTTTTGCTCCGACGGACCTGAAACAAAAACTCCTTTCAGGTCTCTGCGATCCAGTCCGAACAGGAACACTTCACCCAGCAGCTTCAGTTCCTTCGCGACTTTTGAATATGCGTTCAAGTATGCCTGATGTACTGCCTTGCTCATGGACGGGCGTTCCGCGATGGAAAATATAACCACACCCTTGCTGCCGCAGATCAGGGAAAGATACACGTCATGCCGCACATATTTTCCGACAAGAGCGACAGGATGCTCCTCGAACATTTCAGGAACGCAAATCGGGACCGCATCCGATTTGCACTCCTGAATCGCGCGAACCTGATTTTCACTTGACCAACGTCCCCAGCTTCTCTGTTCCCTGTTGCCGGAATGGCTGGTGTACATGCCTTTTCCCATGATATCCATGTAAGGGACATATTTCTGAAGTGCGGAAAGGTCGTAGTGGTTCGGATTATACATCCAGACCGGACGTTTCAGAGGGTCAGAATTCCGTATTGTCTCATACACTTCTTTCAGGTAGCGGTATTCATTCGGCCGCCAGAAGCGCAGTTCTTCCGGCTGAAGATACCACCACGCAATATTCGGATAAGAGGCGGCAGCATCCTTCACCTGCCGGGCAACGTCTTTACGGATTTTCTCCCAGTCGATTTTCGCATGGTTTGCCAGATTCTCTTTCGTAATGCCTTCGGCAGCGATGGTATAGACAAACGGGAAATTCAGCTTCTTTGCTTCATTGGACAGGACAATGATATGTTTTCTGCCATAACCTGGACCCGCCATTGTGAATCCGGCATCTTTCAGCATTGCAACGTTTCTCGGCTGAAAACCAGTATACGGGAAGATTCTCCCCTGAGGATAAATCTTATCGGCGGGCAAATCCTTTCCGGGGTCCTCATCTGTCCGGAAAAAATCTGCGGCATTGCCCAAAAGCGCAGCGCCGGTTAACAGCCCGGCAAACAACAGCGTGTTTCCGTTCATCATACCATCTCCTTTTATAAGAATGAAATTACAAATAATTTTGGACAGTGTCCATTTTTAAATTATAATTCTTTTCCTGCATTTGTCAACAGAACAACTTCTTTTTTTTGAAAAATATATGAAATAATATGATGAAACGACAGGAAGCCGCGGCAGAAGAAAATGGAAAGGGCAAATTATTTTGAAGAACGGTTTGCCATTTTGCGGAAAAGATGGTATATTCCCTTACTTTCAGAAACAATCTCAAGGGGGAAGGGATGGTATAATTTATGAAGAAATTAAGATTTCTTGTACTGGGTATGCACTGCGCGTCCTGCGCGGCATCCGTCGAACGGGCCGTCAAAAAAATGGACGGTGTTTCCAATGTTTATGTCAATATTGCAACCAAGACCATGACGCTCAATGCGGATGACAAAGTCACGCCCGCAATGATCTGCGAAACGGTCAAGGACAACGGTTACAACGCACAGCTCATCGAGGATAAGAAGCCGGAACCGGAAGACGATGAAGCGGGCATCCGTTATTTTCTGCGTTTTCTGACGGCGCTCGTGTTCTCCATCCTGCTGTTTTACGCGGCGATGAGCGAAATGATCGGGCTGCCGTATTTCCATATTTCCCCGACGGCAAACGCGTTTGTCCAGATCGCGCTCCTGATTCCGGTCGTGCTGGCGGGATATACCTTTTATCTTTACGGCTTCAAAACACTGGCAAAGCTCTCACCGAATATGGATTCGCTCATCGCGCTCGGAACCAGCGCGGCGATCGTTTACAGTATCTACCTGATGGCGAAAGGCGACTGCGTTCATCTCTATTTCGATACGGCTGGCATGATCATTGCATTGATCATGCTCGGCAAGTTTCTGGAAGCACGTTCCCGCGGCAAGGCGTCGGGAGCCATCCGCGAACTGATGAAGCTCGCACCGGAAACCGCTCACCTGATGGTGGATGACAGAGAGGTCATCATTCCGGTAAACCAGCTCAAACCCAATGACCGTGTCCGCGTCAAACCCGGAGAGCGGGTCCCGGCGGACGGCGTCGTGGAGGAAGGCATCTCGACCATTGACGAATCCATGCTGACCGGCGAAAGCATGCCCGTGGAAAAAGCCTCCGGTTCCAGCGTAACCGGCGGCTCCATGAACAGAAACGGTTCTTTCATCTTCCGCGTAACACATACAGGCGAAGATACGGTCATAGCCAAAATCATCGCCATGGTTCAGAATGCACAGGGGTCCCGTCCGCCGATCGCACGTCTGGCGGACACCATCTCCGGATTCTTCGTCTGGGGCGTCATCCTCATTGCAGCGGCGACATTCTCCATCTGGTTCTTCGGAGTCAGGGAGACATTCGCCCATTCGCTGAGTTTCGCACTTGCAGTGCTGGTAATCGCGTGCCCCTGCGCACTCGGTCTGGCGACTCCCATTGCGCTGATCGTCGGAATCGGGCGCGGCGCAAAGCTCGGCATTCTCATCAAGAGCGGGAAAGCGCTGGAAACCGCCGGCAAGACAACGACCGTGATTCTCGACAAAACCGGAACCATTACGGAAGGGCGTCCCGATCTTTCCGGCATCATCCTCGCCAAAAATACGCCGTTCACGGAAAACCAGCTTCTTGCAATGGCGGCCGCCGCCGAACAGAATTCGGAACATCCACTGGCGGATGCGGTTGTCCGCGCCGCAAAGGAGCGCAACCTGACGCTTTCCGAAGTCGATGATTTCAAAGCGCTGCCCGGACACGGGGTTTTCTGCCGGATTCACGGAAAGGAATTCATCCTCGGCAACATGTCTTTCATGCAGACGCATAAAATCGACATCAGCGCCGTGGACACCTCCGGCAGCGACTCCATGATTCTTGCCGCGTACGACGACAAACTGATCGGAGTGATCCGCATTGCGGACCGCATCAAGCCATCCACGGAAGAAGCGATCGCCGGACTCCATAAACTCGGTGTCAAAGTGGTCATGCTGACCGGCGACCACAAGGCTGTCGCGGCATCCATTGCGCGTTCCCTCAAAATTGATGAATTCTATGCGGAACTCCTGCCTAACGCAAAAGCTGAAGTCATTCAGCGAATTCAACAGAAAGGGGAACGCACGGCAATGGTCGGCGACGGCATCAACGACGCCCCAGCCCTGGCTCAGGCGGATACCGGAATCGCAATCGGCTCCGGCACGGACATCGCCATTGAGTCTGCGGACATTGTCCTGATGCAAAGCGACCTGCGCGAAGTTCCGGCGGCGATTGCGCTGAGCCGCGCCACAATGCGCATCATCAGGGAAAACCTGTTCTGGGCTTTCATCTACAACGTGATCTGCATTCCACTTGCGGCGGGGGCGTTCGTAACACTCCTCGGCTGGAGTCTGAACCCGATTTTCGGAGCTCTCGCCATGGCGTTCAGTTCCGTTTCGGTAGTCCTGAATGCGCTTCGCCTGCGGAAATTCCAGCCGTAAGAAACAGAGAAAAGCTGATAGACGAAATACCGGCGTCATCATTTTGTCTGTCAGCTATTTCCAGGTCAGTCGGCAACTCGGCAGTCAATATGCGCCGCATGAAGTATAAATTTCGCTTTCAGCTTGAATTACGGTAATTTCGTGGTATTTTATTTTATTATGATTTTAACATTAAATTTATAACGGTGTGAGTGCAGCATGATTCCATTTATCGATCTCAAGAAACAGTATTCCCGCATTGAAAAAGATGTCGACCAGGCAATCAAGAAAGTCCTGATGCACGGTCAATATATTCTCGGCCCGGAAGTCGCGGAACTGGAAAAGAAACTCGCGGACTTCGCAGGAACTGAATACTGTCTCGGATGCTCCAGCGGAACCGATGCACTGCTTATGGCGATGATGGCGTTGGATTTCAAAAAGGGAGACGCCGTTTTCACGACTCCGTTCACTTTCTTCGCCACCGTTGAAATGATCGCACTGACCGGCGCAACACCCGTTTTTGCGGACATTGACCCCAAAACCTACAATATCGATCCAGCCAGGCTCCGTGAAGCGATCCTGAAAGTCAGGGAAGAAGGCAAACTCAACCTGAAAGCAATCGTCACGGTCGATATCTTCGGACAGCCCGCCGATTATGATGAAATACAGAAGATCGCCGACGAGTTCGGAATGCCGGTCATCGAAGACGGCGCGCAGGCAATGGGTGCGCTTTACAAAGGGCGCCGCGTCCCCTCCCTCGGCAAGATCGGATGCACCAGCTTCTTCCCCGCAAAACCGCTCGGTTGCTACGGTGACGGCGGCGCGGTATTCACCGACGACAAGGAACTTTACGACAAAATGTTCTCGATTCTTGTCCACGGCAGAGGCGGCGATAAATACGACAACGTCTGCATCGGGCTGAATGCGCGTCTTGATACGATTCAGGCGGCGGTCCTGCTGGAAAAGTTCAAGATTTACGAAGAGGAAATCGAACTGCGCCAGAAAGTCGTGGCAAAATACAGACAGGCGCTGGAGGGACTCCTGACGCTTCCTCATGTGCCGGAAAGCAACCTTTCGGTCTGGGCGCAGTTCTGTGTGCTTTCGCCCGATTATGCTGCGATTCAGGATGCCCTGCGCCAAAACGACATTCCGTCCGCCCGTTACTATCCGATCCCGATGCATCTCCTGAAAGCGATGGAATATCTCGGATACAAAAAAGGCGACATGCCGGAAGCAGAAAAGGTCGCGGGAACTGTTTTCGCCCTCCCGATGCACGCCTATCTTGACGATGCGACAATCGAAAAAATCGGGGACGTCATCCGTTCCGTCGTCAGAAAATAAACCCGAAAACGGGAGTTTTCCATGTTCGGCTTTTACAGAGTTGCAACTTGCTCCCCCGTCGTGAAAGTGGCGGATGCGGAGTTCAATACCGCACGGATTCTCGAACTTGCGGAAAAGGCGGCGGCGCATTCCGCGTCCGTCGTTCTTTTTCCCGAACTCGCCGTCACCGCCTATTCCTGCGGCGATCTGTTCCACAATGAAACTCTGCTGAATGCGGCGGAACATGCGGTTTCGCGGATCGCGGAAAAAAGCGCATCGCTTCCGTCTGTTTTCATCGTCGGCGCTCCTGTCCGGCGGCAGAACCGCCTGTTCAACGCGGCGGTCGTGATCCAGCACGGCAGACTCTGCGGAATCGTCCCGAAGACAAACCTGCCGAACTATCGGGAATTTTATGAAAAACGTTATTTCTCGTCCGGATACGGAATCAGAAACGCAACCGCAGACTTCGCCGGACAGACGGAAATCCCGTTCGGGACGGATCTGATTTTCCGTTCCGGGAGCGAACTTGTATTCGGCATTGAAATCTGCGAGGACATGTGGAGCACGGTTCCGCCGAGCTCCTATCTTGCCCTGAACGGAGCGACCCTGATTCTGAATCCTTCCGCGAGCAATGAACTGGTCGGAAAAGCGGATTACCGGCGCGAACTGGTGCGGGGACAAAGCGCACGCTGTGTCGCCGCTTATGCCTACGTCTCCGCCGGAGTCAGCGAGTCCACGATGGACACGGTCTGCGGCGGGCACAGCATCGCGGCGGAAAACGGAACGGTTCTGCTGGACTCCGAACGTTTTTCAAGAGAGGACGCACTCTATGTTACAGATTTCGATCTTGCCCGGATTCAGGGAGCGCGTCTCTCGGACAGCCCCTTCGCAAACAGCGCGGAGATGAATCCCCATACGGATTACCGGATTCTGAAGCTGGAACCGGCGCCCGTTCCGGAACTCAAAGAAATTGAGCGTAAGGTGCCGCGCCTCCCCTTCGTTCCGTCTTCCGATGCGGCGCGGGACGAACGCTGTCAGGAAATCTTTGCAATTCAGTCGGCGGGACTCGCCAAAAGAATAGAGCATACCCATGCGGAAAAAGCCGTGATCGGCATCTCCGGCGGACTGGATTCCACGCTGGCGCTTCTGGTCTGCGTCAATACGATGAAGCTGATCGGGCGCACCCCGGAAGATGTTCTTGCCATCACCATGCCCGGATTCGGCACGACCGGGCGCACCTACAACAATGCGGTGAATCTCTGCCGCCTTCTCAGCGTCGAACTGCGCGAAATCGGAATCAAAGACGCCTGCATGGAACATTTCCGCTCCATCGGGCACGACCCGGAGGATCACAGCGTGGTCTATGAAAATGCGCAGGCGCGGGAGCGGACGCAGATTCTGATGGATGTGGCGAATCAGGCGGGCGGCTTCGTCGTCGGGACCGGCGACCTCTCCGAAATCGCGATGGGATGGTGCACTTACAACGCCGACCACATGTCAATGTATGCTGTGAACTGTTCCGTTCCGAAGACCCTGATCCGCTATCTGATCGCGTACGTCGGCGACCATTCGGAACAAGCGGTGCGGGACATTCTCCGGGACATCATCGACACGCCCGTCAGCCCGGAGCTCCTGCCCGCCGCGGACGACGGCACGATCCGCCAGAAAACGGAAGACATCATCGGGCCTTATGAGATTCATGATTTCTTCCTGTATCACTTCATGAAGTACGGCGCCTCGCCGGAGAAAATTCTTTTTCTGGCGAAACGGGCATTCGGGAAAGAATATCCGGAAGAAAAACTGAAAACGTTTCTGAAAACCTTTATCCGCCGTTTCTTCTCCCAGCAGTTCAAGCGGAGCTGTTCAACGGACGGTCCGAAGGTCGGCACGATCAGTCTCTCGCCGCGCGGAGACTGGCGGATGCCGTCCGATGCGTCACCGCAGGCATGGAGTTTCTGAACCGCAACATCCAATCATGAGGCACATGATGAAAAAACGTCTGAGGAAAAGGTCCGAACGCGGACAGGCGGTTTCGGAACTGGTCATCTCCCTGATCGGCGTCTCCCTGATTGTCCTCGGCACCATCATGGTATCGGTCATGGGAATCTCAGGAATCAGGAATCTGATTGATACGCGATCCGAGGCGGAACGGAAGATGAACGCCAACGCGTTCGGCGATGTTCAGGCGAATCACATCACGGAATGGGTTAATATCAGGCGGAACGACGGCGCGGGGCTCCAGTTCGCCGATCCCCGGCAGGGCGCAGGCGACGGCATTCAGTTTACGGAAGACGATACGGCTGTCACCTCGCAGGCGGACGGCAGTGTATTCATGGACACGCTGAATGAAACGGAAAACCGTTTCTCCACCTCTTATCTCGCTTCGACAAGCTATGCGCAGGGAGCCTTCGAGCCGAAGCTTGAGCTGTCGAATATTTTTGTCTCGGCGGCAGACCTGACCTCGGCTCGCAAGACAGTTACAGACCTGCTCGGGCAGTATCAGCTTTCCGCCGTTGCACGCGCATTGCAGAAATTCGGGATTCATGCGGAAAGCTTCAAGATCGAAGACACCGTATTCATGCCGCGCACCAGCAGAAACGAGTCGGAATGAACAATCTGAGAAACAGAACATAAGGAAACACCATGTCGCAGATCATCACACCGGAACATAAAATATTCACAGACCTTTCTCAAGCTGCGGAATGGCGTGAAACCCTCCGCAAGACCGGCAGAAAGCTGGCTCTGACCAACGGCTGTTTCGATATTCTCCATCGAGGTCATGCGGAATATCTGCTGGCGGCGAGAAATCTCGGCGACGCCCTCATCGTCCTGCTGAACTCCGATGAATCGGTCCGGAAACTGAAAGGGCCCTCCCGCCCCGTCAACACCGAATATGACCGCGCGTATCTGCTCGCCTCTCTGGAGTTTGTGGACGCAGTCCTGATCTTCAACGACACCAGGTGTTACCGTGAAATAGCCGCTCTCCAGCCGGACTGTTATGCCAAAGGCGGCGATTACACCGTGGATACGCTGGACAGGGACGAGCGGGCGGCATTGCAAAGCGCCGGAACGGAAATCTCCTTCATTCAATTCGTGCCGGGGCTCTCCACCAGCAACACAATCAGGAAAATGAAGCTCGTATAAGAGAGCAGCAGCCTCTCCCGCTCCGCACTTTCGTTTTATGGAAAACTTTCACCGATTTCACTCCGGCGCCCGGATTGTACCATCCATGATATAGAACGTTTCAAATTTCTGTTTTTTTCTTGAAAACTCCTCTTGACAAACCACCGGATTTCGATTATAATTAAGATATAGAACGTTTCAAATCCATTAATGCAGGGTGAAAAATTGCAGAACAGAGTTACAATTCAGGATATTGCAAGGGAAGTCGATATGTCCATTGCAACGGTATCCGCAGTACTGGGCAACAAGTCACACTGCTACGCCTCGGAAAAGACCAAGACAATGATCCGTGAAAAGGCACGGGAGATGGGCTACCGCCCCAATCTGCTGGCACGCAGTCTCAAAAACGGCAGGACACATACCATCGGGCTGGTCAGTTCCGCAATTCAGAATGAAATCAACGCAAACGAAGTCGTCTGCCTGACCAACGGGCTTCTGGCATATGGTTACACAACACAGGTCATCTATGACCGCGGGGAAACCATACTGCGGAAAAAAGCCTGCGAAACCCTGATCGACCACGGGTGCGACGCCATTGTGATCTATGGACATTTATTTGAGGAGGAACTGCCTGTGATCAGGCGTTTTCCTGCACCAGTCTATCACATTGACATGACAGCGGAACACCTGCTTCCCGGACGAACCATATACGTCAATTACAAAACGGGAATCATGGAAGCAATGGAATGCCTGAATGCCCTCGGCCATGAAAGTTTCTATTTCATCGGGGGAAGATGGACCGGCATTCAACAGGACCCGCGTTACCGGCTCTTCTGCAATTACTGCCGCAAAACAGGAGTTTCTGATCCGGAAAACCGGATGCTCCTCACGCGCTCCTTCAAAGAGTTGAATGCAGATCAGATTGAAAATATCATAGAACACCATCCGGATGTCACGGCATTCATTGCCACCAACGACATCTGGGCGCTGAGAGTCATGCAGATACTGCATGAAACAGGCAGAAAAGTCCCGGATGATTTTTCCGTTGTCGGATTCGACAACATCACCGCATCGGAGGTCTGCATTCCAAGCCTGAGTTCCATCCGCCAGCCGGTGAAAGAAGCCGCTGAGGAGGTCATAAAGATGCTCATGAACGAGCTGGAGGGGAAGAATTTTCCAGTTCAGAATGAGGTTCCCTGCCGTCTGGTCAAACGTGACAGCATCGGAAAAGCAAGAACTCATCAACTTAAATTCACAATCAAAGGAAAGAAACAGAAATGATGAAAACGGAAAGAACCAGTTTCACATTAATAGAATTACTGATCGTTATAGCAATCATCAGTATTAGATAAGTCAGTGCTTAACTTTTGTTATATGTTGAATATCATATAGTTGTGATATATAATTCTTCATAAAACTCCAATTTTTCTGCTGTTTTCGTATTTTTCCGGTTTGAGTTGAAAATGTTCATGAGATGTCATAAAATATTGCATCTGAAGCAAGTTTTTGCAAGTTGGAAAATGAGCTTGAAAATGGACTTTTTGGTGTCTGATGCGCGCAGTTTTATACTTGCTTGCATGAAGGGGCTGAGCTGTTCTTGTTCTTTTCCGCCAGTCGGGTTATGGTGACGGAAAAGAACAAGAACAATCATATCAGGAGAACTGGAAAAATGAAGAACAAAAGAAGATCGAAGGGGATGGGGCGCGTCTACAAGGAAAATGGCGTCTTCATGCTTCAATATACCACGCGTGACCACAAGCGCAAGGCGATGGTCCTGAAGGATACGAACGGCAGGAAGATCACGGAGGAACGCAAGGCGGAATCCGCAGCCCGCGACTTTCTGGAACGGGAGCACCGTCTCAAGGAAATCGAGACACGTGAGGAGTATCTGGAAGAAAAGGCGAAACTCAAGAAGCTCAAGGCACGTCTGACGATCACTCTTGATGATGCGTTTGAACTGTCGCTCAGGAAGCCGCATACCCGGAGCGCTTCGCTTCAGGTTTTGAATGTATCGAGACGGTATTGGTTTGACTTTGTGTCGTATCTGAAAGAGAATTATCATCTGAATACGCTGGATGAGGTGGAACGTTCCCATGCGGAAAGCTACATTGCTTACCTCCGCCAGAACGGCCGCTGGAACCGTCTGATCACGTTCCATAAGACACGCTGTCCGAAACGGAAGAAATTCAAGGATTATGAATTCGGAGGCAGTTTAAGTGCAACCACACTGAACCGTTATCAGTCGGTCTGCAAGGCGGTTTTCACGTTCCTTCTGCCTGATCTTGGGTATTCGGTGGAGGAGAATCCGTTCTACTTTATCCGTCCGTTGAAACTTGCTCCTGCGGAACGTGAGATTTTTACAGAAGAAGAATTGCAGTTGATCTTTCAGAATCCACCGCCTTTGATGCGCGGCTTATTTACGATCGGCATCTGCTGCGGCCTGAGACTCGGAGATGTGGCAACGCTCCGCTGGAGTGATATTGAGGGATACACGCCCGATCTAATCAAGTGGGATTTTCATGGTCGGGAGATTATCCGCCTGACACGCAAAACCAAAACCGTGGTTCATATTCCGATCGAGCGGGAGCTGGCAGATTATCTGCACGATCAGTATGAAGTCTCCGGAACAGAGGAGTATATTCTTCCGGAAGCGGCAAAGCTGTATCTGGAGCATCAGAATGTTCTGAACAACCGGATTCTTGGGTATCTGCACTCGCTTGGAATCCAGACCCAGCGGAGCATTCCCGGACGAACCAGAAAACAGAGCGTGAAGGACTTTCATTCGTTACGTCACTGCTTCTGTTATTACGCGGGACTGCGCGGCGTTCCGCTTCCTGTGGTGCAGAGCATCGTGGGACATTTGACTGCAAGCATGACGAAGCATTATCAGAGCCATGCCGACAGGAAAGCCCGTATGCAGGGATTGGCGCTGATGCGTGGTCTGACCGGCGGAAATCGCGCAGGAGGCGGAACACCGGACAGTCTGCTCCGGCAGAATTTGACAGAGTATATTCAGACGGCGTCCAGTATGGAAATCCTGAGGCTGAATGTCCTGATCGCACAGATGAACGACTCGGCAAAACAGCTCAATGCTGAAGTGAAATTACTGACTGGTACATAATTTTTTCATAACTCAGGCTTGATAAAGTCCCTATATGGGACTATATTATAATCAATATGAGGAGCCTCCGGTGGAACTGTTAAAACGAAAACTTTTGATTGACTATCAGCGTCAACATACAGACAGCCGCATCCCATTGACGAACTGGATGAATTTGGTGAAGCTTGCAAGATGGCATACGCCGCAAGATATAAAAAACGCGATTCGAAGTGCAGACTTTTTGTCCGGCAATCGTGTAATTTTCAACATCGGAGGAAACAAACACCGCCTTGTAGTCGTTGTTGTTTATACGGCTGAAACGATTATTGTGAAATGGATCGGAACTCATGCGGAATACAGCAGAAAAGAATTTTGAGGAGATAATCAAGTATGAATATTACAGTGATCAATAACGAACAGGAGTATCAGGCTGCCTGTAAGCGGATGGATGATTTTCTTGAGGCACATGCGGACGAATTGGACCGTCTCCCAGAAAAAGCCGATCGTGAATTTCGTTTGCTGGCTTTGGTTATTGGAGATTATGAGAATAAGCATTATCCGCTCCCGAAAGCGGACCCGATTGAATTCATCAAATTTATGATGGAACAGAAATGCCTGAAAGTCAAAGACATCGCTGATTGTTTCGGATCGACGCACCGTGCTTACGAGGTCTTGAACCGTAAACGCAACCTGACCCTGGCAATGATTCGTAAACTGCGTGTTGCGCTTGGATGTTCGGCAGATGCTTTACTGGAGGCGTGAGCCAGAAAATCTCCTCTGATTTATAATTCATGAGGTCATGATGAAAAAATTTCCCCTGTTCGAGTATTATACGTTCCGTTTCCCGAATAACTCCCCGGATAAACTTTCCGTTTACGTGCTTGGATGGTTTTGTATTGCGCTTTTCGGCTTGTGCATCGCACTTTGGGATGTTCCGGCGGCAATTCTGGTTGTAGTTTTTCTGGGTTTGATCCTGACCGGAGTCATGCTCCGGGTGAATTTCCGGACGTTCCAGTTGAAAAATCCGCGTTCCGTTCCCTTTTTGCTTCTTGGGCACAGTCTGGCGTTCCTTCCGAGCATCGCTTTTGCAGTCCTTTACTGGCAGAGTGCAGATTGGCGCTGTCTTGCTGGTTGCGGCATCAGCGCACTTCTGGTATCCCTGCTGCTTGGATATTGTTACTATCGTTGGCAGAAAAGAGCTCCCATCAGAGATTCTTTGAATCAACTCCATGAAAAAGCCGATCAGTCTTTGCAGAATTCCCAGGTTCTTCTGGAAACGGGGCACGCATTGCAAAGCACGATAAATTCCGGCTTCAAGGGAGTCCATATGTCCTTGGAGCAACAGGCATCGGTGACTGATCTGTCGCTGAAATCCCTGGGCAATCAACTGGCAGATACCGCCGGACAAGTGACCCGTGATTTGAAACAGCATATCCGTCCGGAACATATTTCTCAGGAGCTTGACCACTGGGCGACGGTGCCTGACTGCGTCAATAAAATTCTCGACATGCTGGAAGAAGACGGTTATCTGGGACATAAAGGCCGTGCCGGTTTTCCATTTGATACAGTGCGCATCAACATTCAAAAGCGTCTTAAGGAACGCAACGCGGAAGTGCTGCGCAGTTGTAATGCAAATTTCTATCAGACGATGGACATAGCCAGTGAAGCCGCAAAAGAGACCGGCAAATATACCAGAGCCTCTTTTCTTGCGGAATTCAATCAAATTGCGTCTCCGCGGCATGACCTGAAACGGATGAAAAAACAGGAAAACTGAGGGAATTCAGAGGAGTTCAGAGAAAATCAAAAATATTTCCAATTTTTTTGAACTCAAAAAATCGAAAAAACCTTCCTGAAGTCTCTTTTTTTCAGAGGAGTTCAGAGACCCCCGGTTATCATGGGACATGAACCGCAAAAATGCGGACTCATCAACCATTAACCCAAGGAGTTTCTTATGAAACACGAACTGAACATCCCTGAAGCCGTCGTGCACGCCGCCGCAACCATCCTCCAGCAGTATGTCCCGGAGATCACGCCCAGGTATCTGAAAGCTGCAATCCTGCAATATCATTACACGGGAGACACAGCGGAGACCAAAGCAATCGTCCAAAGGAAACTGACGCGGACGGAATGCTGTCAGCTCCTCGATATTTCGCAGACAACCCTCCATCGCTACATCCATGCCGGTTATCTGAAAACGGTGAAGATCGGTCCGCGCCTGATCCGGATTGATCCGGAGAGCGTGCAGAATCTTCTCGACAACGGCGTTCCCGTTGAAACGGAACAGAATCAGTAATCCGGAGGCTTGATCATGAAAGAAAAGTCCAGACTTACCATCTCCTTTGAAATTCTGAAAAATCCGCATATTGAGCTGCACGACAAAATCGTTTACAGCGTAATCGCCACGCTGATGGTGGATGATCTGCTTGAGATCACCTTTGATGAACTTGCGCTCAAATGCGGATTCAAACGGAGACAGATCATCAAATCCGTCAAATCCCTGATTGCGCTGAAACTGCTCGCAGATCATCCGTCTTTGCGGGATGACTCGGTTTTGCGGAGCTTTCGGAAAGGAGAAGTAAGAGATTTGTCTTCCGTGACAATTCCGGAAGCGGAAAATGAGAAAGAAGCAACGGGAAATGCCGAGGCCGCAGACTCCTCCGGCAGTCAAAAGATTAAAAGTCCGGGCATAGGCAGAAAGACTCGGAAAAAGGGAAGAATTTCTGCACCGGAAGTGTCCAATGTTTCATCCGTGGAACAGGAGATTGCCGTGCTTTCCGGGAAGGAAGAAACACTATTTGACACAAGGAGATTCAATGACAGTTCCAGTGTGTCGGAACCGGATTCTTCCCCTGAGTCTGAAAGCGGAGGCGAATGATGCTTACTTACCTTCAGCTCATCCGGCGTCTGGAGATACCGTTGTCCTTTCGGAGGGAATTGCTGAAACTGCTGTATCTTTCCGTTCCGGAGGCATGCGTTCAACTGCAGGAATATGCCGGCTGTGTTCTCAAGTTCCGGAAACAGCACCACGCGAAATCTGAAAATTACGCAACCCTCAGGATTCTCTGGGGACGGGAATACGACGCTTTTCTGCAAAAACGCCGTGCGGAAGGACTCTGCGACAAAACGGCGAAGACTGCCGCTCACCGGGATTTCAGGAAAGCGCATTCTTACAGCGATTCAGGCGCAAAGAACCTGCCGGGACATTCCGGCTCGTCGATCCGGCGTTATCACAGAGCCTTTTTGAACTGCAAGAAGTCGTGAATGCGGAAAGATACCTTGTCCTTGTACCGCTTTGTCCACCGGTCGGATGACCCGTCCGGTGCGCGGTCCTATGGTGTAAGGACAAGGTTCCCCAAAGAGAAAAAACGAAAGAGGAGTTGGAAAAATGGCTGATTATGCTCGAATTTATGGAATTTCCACATGGAATCACGATCAGATCAAAGGACATGCCGAAGACTATATCAGACTTGGCGGAGACTGTTATATCAGCAAATCCGATTATGAGTTTCTGGAAGAAATTCTGGAAAAGGAGCCAATTTCAAAAGTATTGGCTCTCTCGTGTTAATCACTTGTTTTTTCGTGCG
>ERZ1034917.201-NODE-201-length-57846-cov-589.536070_pt1 | contig 57846 bp, 77 predicted proteins | sample MGYA00520605_ERZ1034917 | MGnify/ENA primary metagenome ERZ1034917 (study PRJEB33766, sample SAMN09781784) | gut metagenome | biome: gut microbiome | host: Homo sapiens | place: Madagascar | study: EMG produced TPA metagenomics assembly of the PRJNA485056 data... | reverse complement strand
CCTGAACCGCCGATAGGACCTGTTAAATCAACGCCGTTTGATGTAGCTGCACTGCCCTTTATAGTCAGACCGTTTTTATCCTTGGTTGCATACTGCATATACCATTTGATATATCCGTCTATTATATCGGAGTAGTCGCCGTTATAATAGTCAAGTGCAGCCTGTCTGACATCATCCCATCCATTAATTCCGTTTGTGCCCCAAAGATTGATTAACTTTCTTACAGTGCCGACAACGCCTTTCTCGCGTTCTTTATCGTCCGCGGCAGAGGTAACAGTGCCATCAACGTTTACGGTATAACCGAGTTTTGCGAGCTGGCTTAATGTTTCGGAGCTTACTTTATCCGCGTCTACTTTGTACTTTGTTCCCTCAAGCGTTCTGTCAGACGCGTACTTGTCGGCTTCTGCCGCTATTCTTGCCGCTTCAAGGTCTGCTGCCGTTGCTTGTCTGCCTGTTGTTGCTTCAAGCTCTGCTATATATTTCTGCAGGTCGGAGTTCATCTGCGCCTGTTTCAGAGTGGTGTTGTTGTTCTCCTTGTTCATAGCGGCTTCAATGTCGGTCACATACTGATTGATTCTGTTCTGCTGTTCCTGCTGTGCGAGGGCTGTTGCGTTATTTACCGCGTTCTGTCTCTCTGCCGAATCCGTTGCGTAGATATTCGCGCCTGTCGCGAGGTTATTTGAATTTATTGTACCCATATTGCCGAGGTGTCCCGTCATGCTATCGTAGAGTGCCTGCCAGTTGCCTTGGTTCTGATTAGCCTGTGCGAGGGCGGCGTTCATTCCGGCGTTAGTGAACGCAAGCTGCTGTCTATTGGCGTTTGCTGCTGCGTACGAATCTATATTACCGCCGTTTGTTGCGCCTGTGTCTGCGTATTCACCCTGCGCGGCGTTATAGCCTTTGAGTTTGTACTCGCTCATAGTCGGCTCGTAATAGCTCTGCTTGGTTACGTCGAATTTGTTGAGATAGTCGAGTTGGTTCTTGCCGGTATTATAGTGGTCTGTGTTAAGTCCGCCGATAACATTTCCGCTGCTGTCGTACTTTATCTCTCCGTTCAGAAGGTTATCGGTATTGGTGAACGAGTTCAGTATTCTGTTCACGGTATCTGAAGACTGCGGATTCTGCGCGTTATTAATCGTTGTTGCGGCGAGGTCGGAATAGAAGTCCTCATAGTCCGGCGTTGGAGAATATCTCTTTAAGATATCTACGGCTTCGTCGTAGTCCACTGCGTGAAGCTCATCCGCTACGCTCCCCATGCCGTTTCTTACAAGGTTATCGTAATACTGCTTTGCCTGTTCGTTATATGAGCGGTAATTCGGGTCGCCTGTCGCTTTGCCTTGGTTGTATCTCGACTTCATGTTGACTACTCCCGCTACATCATCGTAGGGGTTATACTTTTTTTGTTGTGCCATTAAAGACCTCCGTATAAAATTATTAATTTGATGTTGCTTTATTATATCACAAAACTATTAAGCAATTGTTTCTAAAATACTACAAAACACCGCTTAAAAGACGTGAGTTTATGAAATATTTCTAAATTCATTAATATTTTGTATATTGCAATGTATAGAAAAAGAACCGAAACTAATCGGCTCTTCTCTCTCTATTCCTTTTTGCGCAGGTATTGTGCGTTTTTTTGTATTCTGTGCCAGTGTTCCGAAAACCATGCGTCAAACAACGGACACTGCACGGTGCATATACAAGCGTTCGCTTTCTCGCTGTCTCCTTTGAAACGACAGTTTTCTCTTCCACACGGATAATCGGGGAACACGCTCTGCATATGCTCGCACGTTTCTATGCACTCTATCATATGCACCTCGCTTTAAAAAGGCAGTTCATCCGAATCGGGGTTTATGTCCTCGAATACAGGTGTGGTGGCGGCTGTTTTCGGCTGGGTGTATGCGTCGGGAACGTAGCTTGACTGCGGAGCGGCTTGCGGCATTTCCGACTTTGCATCAACAAAATGTGCTTCGTCAGCGACAATGTCTGTAGCAAAACGCTTCTGTCCCTGCTGGTCTGTCCATGTTCTTGTCTGAAGGGTTCCGACTATGCAGATGGAGCTTGCTTTTCTGAAATAGCGCGTGATGAATTCCGCCGTCTGCCGCCATGCGGTTACGCAGAAGAAGTCCGCTTTAGTTTCCTCTCCGTCTTTGCCGGAGTAACGTCTGTTGACCGCAACGGTAAATGATGTTACGGAAATTCCTGACGGCGTGGTTTTCAGTTCGGGGTCTGCCGTCAAACGTCCTCCGAGGATAACGCGGTTAAAGTTAAAGTTAGCGATAAGTCAACACTTCCTTTCAGTTTTTAAGCAGTAATGTAGCGGCTATGATTTCAACCGCTATTTGTCCGTACATCATCGCCTTTATTTTCGGCTTGACAGGTTTTGCGTTCGGTGCTTCATATAGTGCAAACGCTCCGATGAAATAACCGACGGCATACCCATATAGCAGTATTGCGACGATTATTTTAATTATCTGCATTGGTTTTCTCCCAGTTTTGTCGATTTCGGGTATTCGATATCCGTTGCGCACGTCATATAGCCTATCGCGTCTATGTAGCTGTCCCTACTCTCGTGGTATGATGATTCAATCCGCGCCAGTTTGAACAGCACCATCATGATTGCTACATCGTCCGCACCGATTACATTCATATCTCCCACACTGTCAAGCGGCAGGCAGTTGTGTTTGATATACGCGCTCCAGTAGTCGGCGATAAGAGAGAACGTGTCTTCCGGCTCGCCGTACTGCTCGTTGCGGTCGTTGCAGATTATCTTCTTTACTTCGCTAAGGATTGTTTCGCGGTTTTCTTTGCTCATGCGTCTATCTCCTGTATTGTATATACTTATCTTTTTTCAGAAACTTATCGACGGGTTTGTTGAACACTGCATCTAAATCATCCCAATGATTCAGTCGCCAGATTAATACATATAAACTCATACCATATTGTTCCGCCCATTGGCTTGTTGTCTTTGTTTCGCCGTTATAAGTTACTTTTCTGTTGCTCTTTCTGTTGTTTTGCTGTTCTTTCATTGTCACCCATCGGCAATTATCTGGGGAATAATCGCCATTACTGTCAATTCTGTCTATTGTCAAATCTTCTCTGTACCCGTGCGAATACGCCCACTTATAGAATTCATTGAAGCTTTTACTCCATTCATCACACACCTTTACACCTTTCGCGCCATACCATTTCCATGCAATGTCTTTTTTTCTGGAACACCGCGACTTCATTCCGCTCCATATGGTATGAAGTCTTGTTTTGTATAGTTGTTTGCTTCTTGGCGTGTGAATAACTTCGTCGCGCAAGCATCCGCATGAATGTGTATTCCCACTCATCAAGTTTGCACCTCTGACAACAATTTCATTACCGCAGCTGCACTTGCAACGATATTCTGTCGGCTCTCCACCTAGCCTTTCCAAAACCTCCAGCCTATCGAATTTCATGCCGGTTAAATCTTTCCTGCGGAGAAAAGGTCTGTTTTCCTCTCTGTAGCATCCGCAAGAGGTTGTATGTCCTCTTGTAAGATTGTTCGTAAATGCTGTTATTTCTTTGCCGCAATCACAACGGCACAGCCATTTCCCGTTTTCGAGTTTTTTGATTGGCGTAAGTCTGCCAAATTTTTGACCTGTTAAGCCTAGTCGCTTCATTTCATCCTTTCTATTGCAACTAATATGTAGTCCTCATCGTGGCAATTGAGTTCTAACCGTTGCACGTATTTTTTACTATCATCTTCAAAAAATAGTCCTTTGAGCGAATCAATAATGAGTTTTGCGTAAGTTGAATCATTGTCGATGTCCAATCTATCGTTAAACCATAACTTCACTCCAACAGGGACATTGAACTTTGAAATCGGAACATTTTGTTTCAAAAGTTCGCTTCGTACAAGCTTATGCCAATACTCTGCGTCCTTTTTGCGTACCGCCCAATGCTTTCCCGCGTAGTATGCGTTCAGTCCGTAGCGTCTGTTCCATGCGGTCTTTCCGGCTTTGGTCGGCGGGTAGTCGATTTTAAACATTACCGTTTTCGTCGTTATCACCTCTACTCGCACACGTTCTTCACCTCCGCAGAAGTGAAGATAATCGGTATCGTACATTCTCCCGCAGTCAGGGCAATTCACTATCTGCGGCAAGCGTGAGAGAATATACCGCGCATTGTTTATAGCTTCAAGCTCCTCCCACATTTCCTTGTCGGTTTTTCCCTTGCTGAGGAAAAGCTGCTGATTCCGCTCGACATAGCGTTGCATGGCTCTGTCTAAGATTTTTATAATTCCATCCCTTGTCATTATCTCTCCCTCCAGTACGCTTCTATTGATGCTCTAAAGCCGTTGTTCGGCTGCTCTTTGCTGTCGGCGTGATTAAGATTGTCAAGGCATTTTTTATAACACTCTTCACAAATCGTTCTTCCGTCAACAGGCGGTCTTTTCCCACATAGCTTGCACAGTTTTACGCCGTCCATCAGTTCACGCGGAGTAAATCTTTCCGTTTTGCGGCTGTATTCGCGGTTCTTCTTCGTTCGTTCTATCCGACACTCCATGCAGGATTTATAACCTTTGTCCGCGGGCTTCTTTCCGCAGTAGATACACACTCCGTCCTCTCTTCGCCGCGCAAGCATTTTCTTCTTCAGCTCACACTGCCGTTTCTTCTGCTCCGGCGTAAACTCCCTCGGCGAGGTAAAGGTATCGTTGATGCAGTCGGGATAAGGGCAATTAAAGCAGTCGCTTATTTTGCAGTGCATTCGTTTTGTGCTATCCTTTCTTTGCAGTCAATCACCAAAAAGGGAAGTGCTTCGGCGAACACATTCAGTAAGTTGTATTCTTCTTTGCGTACAAGCATCGCGTGGATGTACAAACTCCGTCTTGCAAGTTCGAAAAATCCGCTGAGGTTGCAGTCTTCTCTTGCGCAGTTCAGGCATGGGGATTCTCCCGCAAGTTCTTCCGCTTCTGTCGACGTAATGAACGCTAATCCACACTTTTTAAGAAGCTCATCGGATGTTGTTCTCATTTAATCAACCTCCGCAAGCCAGTATTCACGTTTGCAGAAAACACACATATTAAGAGTGCCAGGTGTCACTTTAGGGCATTTTTGTAATACATCAACCTTGCTCGGGCATATATCAATCGTATTATGACTGAATGGCACATTCGGGAACATCTTCAAAAATTCGCTTTGTCTCGTCTTGACAGGGTGTTCCGCAGCCCATTTCTCCACAGCGGCAACAATTTCTTCGGGATGCGCAACGCATTGTAGCTTGCAATAGTTATACTTTTGATATACAACACCAGAGGTGCAACCGTTTTTGTTGCTGTTGCATATTCGTCTTACTGTTTTCAAAAATTCAACCGCGTCCATGTTGTTCTCCTTTCTCCATCTCCTTTTCTCTTTTGCACAATCCGTAAAGTACGATATACGGCACGGGAATTTCTCTTGTTTTGTCTCCAATGCTTTTAAATGTGGAATTGTTTGTGCTTGCGATTTCATTCCAGAGTTGTACTTTCTCTGCATAATATCTCGCTTCGTTTCGGGAATAGCGTAATTCCCCCATCAAAAGTTTAATGAATCTTTTCTTCGTCATACCGCGGCAGCATCCTCCTTAATTCTTCGATTTTCTTTTTGCCGCCAAGCATTACAATGCAATCATAATGCTCCTTATAGCTTGCTTGCGGTCTGCGGACGGTACCGCCGAAGGACTTGATTTTGTGATTGTTTTTGTCAACAAGAGCTTTGTGTCTCGTCACGGTACGCGCTTCTCGTCTTGCTTCGTTACGGCTATAACCTTGACGCCCCATGAGCAACTTGATATATCTTTTACGTGTCATGCTTTACCTCCTATACTGACAGCCTATCATGTTTGACAGCTCCAGCAGCTCTCGTCTGAGCCGCTTTATGTCGGACTGCAATTGTGTGTGATTAGCCATGCCGTAATATACACTCGGCTTGTCCAGATTGCTTTCGATACCTTTTTGCAGACGTGCGGCAAGTTCTTTCACGAAAATTGCCTGCGCGCTTATTTCTGTTTTGCTTGACATTATTATTCATCCTCGCTTTCGAACATTTTCGCGCCGCAGTTCGGGCAGTATTTATGTCTATCCTCAATCGGATGTCCGTCAATCCATCCGCAGTTACCGCAGAAATACGCATGAGCGTACCCGCCGCGTCCGTTATCAATCCACCGTGCGTGTATTACAGGGGCAACGTCAGCGGGAGATGTTTTTAGCGGACACCATTCGGGCTTATCTTTCGCTTCGACATATCCCTTGTATTTCAGGCAGCATTCGTGTGCTAAATCGTATTCGTCTTCAACGCACAAGGGGCAATCGCCGCAATTCTCAGGCATATCTATTATTAAGATTGCTTTGTTAGTCATGCCCATTGCCTTTTACCTTGATTATGTATACGTTCCCTTTTTGCTCAACTATGGTGTAGTTGTCAGTAAATTCGTTCATACTGACTTCATCTGATATGTTCACAGCGTATTGCTCGGGGTTTAGTTCGTTGGCATTGTGGCTTTTTATAGCGAAGAAGAATAACAATGTAACTATTGCCGCTAACAGTAATGCCGCGACTATATCCTCAAAGCCGCCCCAGAATGAATTAACGAGAAACATGATACCAAATAATGCAAAAGCAATAAAGAAAATCGCAACCAAAATCCAGTAGCTTATAGGTTCTTCTGCCGGAATGGTATATAGATACTCAACTCCGTTTATAAATTCAGTCATTCTTTACCTTTCCGCATTTCTCGCATACATAACCGTATCCGGCTTTGTGTGTCATTTGCTGTCCGCAACAGCGTGTTTTTCTTTTATTTTGTGCCTTGCGTTTCAGTTTTCTTGTGAAGCTCATTCTTCCTCCTTATACACGTACTCGACCGCCGCAAGCAGCTGCTTTACTTCTTCGTAGGATTCGGTGACGGCAACACTAACGTTCTCCGACGAACTTAGGAATACCATAACATCCTTTGTTGATGCTATGCTTCGCACAACTGCTGTTATGTGCCGCGTATTAATCAGTACGGGGTCGCCCTCGTATCTGTGCAATTCGATAAAGTTATTCATTGTTTTTCTTCTTATTGTTAAGCCATTCGCAGCATTTTTCGCAGTCCTCTTTACTCTCAAATACCGTTACACAATAATCACAACTATCTATTTTTTCGGGTTTAAAATCGCTACTGCGCACTACATAACAGCGCACATAATCGCTGTAACTCTTGCCGTCTCCCCATACCTTGTCGTAGAAAAACTGTACTGTTTCAGGCGATTTGCTTGCGTAAATACGCGCAAGTCTTGTCTCGGCAGGGTAATATATCACGTTTTTATGGCGGCATTTGCACTGCTCACGGTATTTCGTGCCTTGCGGAGAGTAAAACGTTATATATCCGTCCTCATCGCACTTGTCGCATTTTTCTTTCGGTTCGTCGTATCGCCATGCCGCTCTCCATCCTACCGCACAGCATTCAGCAAGTATTTCCTGCGCTTTCTTGTTACGGTACTTGCGTTCAATATCCGCTTCGGCTTTTGCCATCTTTGCGATTTCGTCATGGTACTTGCGCTCGATTTCGTTTTTGCGTGCTTTGTAGTCTTTCAGCTCGTCGAGTTCCTTTTGGAGCCTTTCTATAAGTTCATTGACTTCACTCTTGACATCCGCTCTAAGCGCAGTTTTAAATTCCTCTATCTGTTCATCAAATTCGGGCGTATCGTCCCAAAAATCTACAAAATCTCCAAAATGCTCTTCTTCGTAGTTATTCATATTCGTCCTCCTGTAAAATGTAGTCTCCCCACTGCTCCGCCATAGCTTTGGCGATTCCGGGGAATGTTTTGCTTCTTGTTTTTGCTCGGTCTGTGTTTCGCGTTTCTTCCCATGTTCTGTTTTTGCCGTTGCTGTACTTGCCGTATAACTTGCCTAAATCCGGTTCGTCGGTGCATTTCGGCACAAGCAACGGAAGATTAGCTGTCCACAGACAGGTTGTTTTCTTCGTGTAGTTTTCCGTATCGTTTTCACCGCCTGAAAACATATACGGATGTATTATTTGATTCGGCTTGCGGTACGCCGTATTCATAAAGCCTATCGGATTCTCTATTGCTTTATGCGGGATATCGGCAAGAGCAAAACACATAAAGAATATCGCCGCTTTCGCTCTGTCTTCCCATCGCCGCACAACTTTTTCGGGGGGGGGTACATCTGAGCGAAAATGCACGTGTCGCGACATTGCTTAGATATGTACACGGCGGGTGAGCTATAAGCAAAGTCCACTTCGGTATGTGGTGCGTCGTGCCGTCCATTGTGGTTATCTCTCCCGCGTCAAGTGCTTTCACTGCGTCTCCGTGTATGTGATATTCGGGATGCCCGCCGGAACACTCCTGTATATCGCAGGAGAAAGCGTTAAATCCTCTCTCGCGGAACGCCATGCACACGCGCTGTGATTCTTCGCAAGCCACAAGGACGTTTATTTTCGTCGGGTCTTTCATTCGTCCTCCATCATTCCACTATCGGGAGAAAGCAGCCGAGCCGTTTCATTTTTTTCGAGGGTGTATCCGACAACTGTAAATCCTAAATCGTGTTTGAATTTGCCGTCAACAAATTCATATATTTTGCCTTTTGTATAAACGCTCTCGTTGTCGCATATCCACACAGCCTTGCCAGTGTACGGCTTGTTTGCTTCGTTCTTTTTCTCGTCCTCGCCGAAAATCTTCTTCACAACAGCTTCAACGGCGGCTTTCTCGCTGTATTCGTCTTTGCTGTATCTTGTCACGGTTGCTTCTTTTACTACAGTTCTTTCACCGTGTATCAGCTTTGCTGTGGTGGTGTCGCCGGATGATGTGATAATCAACTTAAATTCACGGGTTGGTTTGTCTTTGATTGGTTCTATGAGTTCGATATTTTCCTCCAATGCCCATTGACCGTGGCCGGGCGTTGTTAACCCACGGCAACCATGATAAGAAGGGCGTGGGATGTCAAACTCCACGGCATAACTTGCGCCGCTGTTATATGCCATTATCGTTCCTGTGTCTCCGATTTCGCAATTCAGATAATCATTACGAACTATCTTGACTCTATCCCCAACTTTAAACTTTGCCATATTTCCATCCTTTCTGCCGGATTCCGCCGGCGCGGTATTTTTGCTTTTCCGTTTCGCCGCTTATCAATGCTTCTCTCTTCCGTTGCAAGTCCTCTCATTGCTCTTCGGCTCCGTTTCGGGTCCTGTCGTAGCGATTCGGTGCCATTCCGTTGCCGTTCGCTGCGTCGCTTTTCTTTTCCGTTTCCGCGCTTGTCCGTGCTTCGCTTTTCCGTTGCGGTTATCTTCCTGTGCTGCCGAAGCCGTTTTCTCCGCGCTCTCCGCTTGCTATCTCGTCTGCTATAACTACATCGCTTGTGTCGCAGGCTGTTACCACAAGCTGTGATATCTTGTCTCCGCGATTTACCGTGTAAATCTCGTGAGAGTGGTTGTAGAGCTTTATCTTGATACTGCCGCTGAAGCCGCTGTCCACCATTCCTGTCGAGAGAATGCCGTGGTTTATATTAAGTCCGCTCTTTGACCATATCTGACCACAGAAACCCTCGGGTATCTCCGCGCACACTCCTGTATCTATCGTTGCGCTGTCTCCAGGGTAAATCGTGACCGTGACTGGGGAAAGAAGGTCTACTCCCGCGTCCTGCTTGTGCGCTCTTATCGGCGCGAACGCTCCTGCTTTAAGTTTGTAGTTCATTCTAAAATCCTCCCCATGCTGTCGGAAAGCTTTTTGTACGTATCACCCGCCATCAGCATTGTTACAACATTATCCGACAGTGCTTGTTTCGTTGCGTTATCGAAGGTGTTCTTTATTTTGTAATTCACGTCATCCTTAATATCTCTCGCAAAACGGTCTATCGAGCCCTTGCAATAGTCAATTACCGTTTCAGATATCTTTTTCGCGCTGAGTTGAGATTCAACGACTTTAGCGGTGCATTCGCTGAGATAGTCGTTTCTGCTCATTTTTCGCTCGGGTTCGCTCCATCCTCCGCCTACTGTGATGTCCTTTTGCATATAAGCCTTGATTTCATCGTCAACTACTTTCTTTAGCGATTCTTCGACATACGCTTCTGCCGTGTCTTCGATTTTCTCTTTTACCATCTTCTTGACGCAGTCCTCAATCATGTCACGCACCGCATTGTCTACCGTATTTTTTACGGTGTGCTTGATGTAATCGGTAATGTTCGGTATGTCGAGCGTGATTTTAAATTTATCCTCTTTTATTTCGCCCTCGTCGTTGTACGGGCAGCCGCCCATACCGCCCTCGCATGTGCAATCCGGTGTTCCGTCATCGTAGTCAAAGCCGTCACAATATTTGCAGTTTTCGCAGTCTTTCATGTTTGTTTATCCTCCTTACAGTGCCACTCGGGCAACTTCTTTCATGATTTTTTCGTATTCGCCTATGTCAAGGTTTATCGGCGGGTTCTTTGGTTCTTTCGGCGGTTCTTTTCGGCTTACCGCCACCGCGTCTTCCTTTACAACCTCTTCAAGGTGCAGCCCGCATTTCTCAAGTTTGCCGTGCATCTCGTCCAGTTCCTTGTGCAGCTCTCTGTCGACGCGGCGGTTGCCTATCAAGAAGCGTTCGATATAGGACTTTATCTGAGGGGCTACAAGCGCGTACAGGCGGTTCAATCTCTCCGCACCGTAGTTGTAGGTGTCGTGCATATAAAGCAGAGTATACGCCGCGTAGAGCCTTACAGCGCGTCTTGCGTTTGCTTCATACCATGCCGCTCTCACGTTGTGCGACATGACATCGAGCTGTGTGTGGCGTTCGCTCTCGTCATAGCGGTTCTCTGGCGACAGTGCTTCAAAATCGCAGTCGGAGAAGCCTATGTTTCGGAGTTCGCGCTTTATCATGTACTCCGTCGTGTCTATGCCATCGTCAATGAGGTCTGAACTGTCTCCCTTGCGTCTGCCCTTGCCTTTGTCAACAAACATTGCCGTCGGCATATTGGCGTTAACCATTTCGCAAAGTCCGTTACAGTTGCCGTCGTAAAACCTTTGCAGTCTCTTCTCGCGGAAGCCGCAGCTCTCGGCAAGCGTTACGCCGAAAGCAACGTCAACATATTCGAGAAGCCACATTCCGTATTCGGTGGTAAGTGCGTTTTCCGCCTTTTGGTACTGTATTTTCTTTACCAGGCACTTCATGTTCCCGCGTCCTCCACTATGTTGATTATCGTGTACAGCATATCGCGCCTTTTGCGGAGGTTTGCGCGTTCTTCGTTCGGCGCGTTCCTCTTGTCGGCTGTTCTGAGACTGCTCTCGGTCTTCTTTAGCGTCTTCCAAAGGTATGCCAGCTCTTCCGAGTAGTCGTTGTGGTATTTGGCATAGCATATCGGGCATACCTGTCTCCCTTCGGGTATCACAGCTCCGCACGATACGCATCTTTCTGCGTCAGTCATTGTTTTGCTCCTTTCGTTTTTTATTTTGTGCTGTGCCGCTTCCGTGAGGTGTTCATCTTCTGCACACCTCTCTGATTGTTTCCGCCGATACGTAGCCGAGACGCTGACTGTCGGTGTGCATTCCGCGGCTGTCGTATCTCACGCGGATTCTCCTGCGCTTCTTCGGCAGTGTGCGCTCATACGCTCTGAGAAGCTCTCTGACGGCTGTTATTGCTATGGTGAGCAAACACATTGTCAATGCGCTTACGACGAACACGACGCACGAGGGAACGGTGTAGTACCACATACCGCATGAGGTTATAACTCCGAGCACTGTCACGCCGCTCGATATCAGCGCATTCTGTATCAGCCTTTGTTTCATTGCCTTTGTCCTTTCGTTCAGAAGATTGTCGGGGGAAGAATGCTCATCCAGAACTCAACGTCTTTGATTTCGTAGGTTCTGCCGCCGTCCGGCAGGATTCCCCATCCGTCGTATTTTACGGAGTAATCGGCTACCATCATGCTTCCGTCATTCGTCCAGATAAGGTACTTGCCGGATGCTTTCGGTTTACGGCTTGCGGGATTCCACGGTGCGAAATCTGCGAGTATTGTGTTGTCTGTCATGGTATTGTGTCCTTTCTACGGATTGTTTTGTAATGTGTCGAGCAGTCTGTTTCTGCTCTCGTTAAATTCGTTTTCGGTAAGTCTGTTGTTTGCGGGTATCGGCTTTGTTACTGTGCCGAACAGTGCCTTGATTTCGGGCGGCGTTTCGTTGTCGAATCTCACTCTGTCACGGATGATGCCTATCTGCTTTAGAAACTGCCCGTGAGTGACGGTGTTAAACGTATCGGTGTCAACCTGTGAAAGTTCGCGGAGAGTGTTCGGTGTTCCGAGGTATCTTTGCAGTTCGGGAGGAAGTTTCGCGAATTCCTCTTTTGCTCCGTAGTAGCCGTTCGACACTGCCGCTTTCAGCTGAGACCACAGTTCTTCGTCCGTCTTTTCTCCCGCCGCCGCTCTGCGCATTTCTCGTATCTGCGTCTTGATGTCAGCTATCGTCGGAGGAAAGCCTGTGTGTTCTTCAATGACCTTGTACAGAGCGATTTTGACAACGTTCACGTCCTCTTCGCAAAACATATCGCACCACACAGATACGGTGTCCTCTGCGTCCGTTTTGCTCATCTTCGCGTAAAATCCGGGATATGCGACTTTGAGAATTTTCAGCGTTGCTATTACGTCTGTTCTGTCCATCGGCTTTCTCTTTTCGCTTTTTCTTTTTCAAGTTCCTCATTGAGGTAATTTAGAAATTCATCACCTCCCGATTTTTCGCTGCAAGTTGGTGCGACTGATACGGTGTCGTATATGTCCTGCCATCGCCACTGGTAGAAGTATGTCGAGCCTGCAAGTATGTACTGTTCGCTCGTGCGCTTTACGGCTATGTAGTCCTTGTACCGCTTGATACCGTCGGCTATAGTCTCGTCGGTTACTCCGGCTGCTATAGCTCTCTGATAGCTCTCAAAAGCGTTCTTTTTGCCGTTTTTCTTGGGGTATTCTGCCCATAAAGCTTCAAAACGCTCCGCTATCGTCGGTTTTCTGTGTTTAACCTCGGATTCCGGCGGGTCAAGGGGTTCAAAGCCTTCAAAGGAAATCTGCTCGTCCTCACACGCGCCCGCGCACACGCCCGTTAGTGCTTCTTCTCTTTTCTCTTCAAGAGGGGGATTATAGGGGGAGTTAATAAGGGGGTGTGGGGGAAAAGAAGAGGGGGAACAAGGGGGAGACGCTTCTCTTTTCTCTTCTTTGCTTGACGTCAAATTGACTTCCGTTTGACTTCCGTTTGACGTCAAATTGACGTCAAATTGACTTCCGTTTGACTTCCGTGATTTTCTCTTTGCTATTTTGTTATACTCGGTCTTCTTAAATCCCTCATATATCCTGTCTGCTATGTACTGATTATTCTCGGATATCTGCGGTTCGGGAAGGTCAAACAGAATAGCTTTTGTCAGCGTAATATAGTCCTTTTGGGAGAGTGAGTTGAGTTCGTTTTTCCACTTGTCGGGGATGTTCATTTCTCATCATCCTCTCTCACAAGATAGAGCTTGAAGCCGAGATAGTGTATTATCTGCATTATCTCGTTCAACTTGAAATGCGCTATTCTGCCGTTGTTGGCGGGGTTAATACCGCTGATTTTATAGCTTATTGTTTTCGGTTCTATTTCAAGCAGGTCTGCCATTCCGCCGTCGGTGTAGCCGCGCAATTTCCAGTTGATGTGCAGCTCACTCACAAGTTGTCTCTCGTTTAGTATTTCCGTTGCCTTTTTCATGTGTCCGTGCCTCCTTTCGTCTGCGTGATTGTATGGGATTCTCCTGCGGCGTTGTGAGTGCTTCGTAGAGAGAATAGTTGCCGCGGCTGATTCTTCCCTGCGTCCTCTGTACGGGTACGCCGTAGAGCTTGCACCACTCTGTCAGCGTATGCCGTTCGCCGTTCAGCTCGTACAGTTTTCCGCTTCCGCGCTTAGGCATTAGCTTCGGTTCCTGTGCCCTGTTCTGCCGGAGTTTCGCTTGCGGGTATATCGTCGAGGTCTGCAAAATCAACGTCAAGAGGTTCGTTCTTCGGCTTCTGCGCTTTAGGAGCTTTCTGGACGGGTTCTGCGGGGCTTAAATCGGGCATCTCGTTCTCTATATACATCTGCGAGAACTCCTGCGGAAATGCGGCTCTGAGTGCTCTAACTACCGCCACCTTTTCACACATTGTTGCGGGCTTATCTCTCCAGTTGGAGTTGAGTTCGCCGCTTGACTTGCGCTGTGCCACTTCGGAGAATGCTACCGACATATATTCGGGGTGGCTGCGGGATTTGCGGTAAACCTTGCACCATGCGCCGAGTAAGTCGTCATTGTTTGTGTTGTAGAAACATCCTAAAGTCTCTTTTATCTCGCCGGTTTCCTTATCTTGCAGAATAAGTCCGCTTTCCTTTCCGTCGTAGTCGGGGTGCGCATCCGCTCTCTCAACGTACACGTCCTTTGACACAACGATTGTCGCGGGCTGTGTGCCGTACTTAATGCAGTATGCTTCTTTGAGGAATGGATTCAGCTTTCTTGCGCGGCAGAGTTCTGAGAAGAATTTGAACTCCGCGAGAGTGATATTTGCGTTATTGCCTGTGATGAATTTGGTGACGATTGAGGGGGAGAGCTTAACTGTATCTCCGCGAGAATCCTGAAATTCAACCATTGCTCTTTCATCTAATGTTTTCTTTTCCTGTGTCTGAGGTGCGTCCATGTTCAGTTATCCTTTCTTGCGTTAAACGGTTTATAATCTTCGTACTGTATGCCTTCTTGCTCCATGAAGTTCCTGAGCTTTACGAGCTGTTCCTTAGTGCCTGTGGCAATATAAGTGAGCCTATAAAGCTTAGTGTCCTCTGACGGCGTTGTGGGCGTTTCTGGTGCGTTTTCCTTTAAACTGTCGAGGGCTTCCTTCATGTGCTTGTCGGCGGCTTCAAGGCGTTTTTTGATGTTTTTTGCGTCGTTCTCAAAGTCGATATATCCGGCGAGGACTGCGGTTTTTATTCCGGCTACGTAGTCGCTGAAATTCGCTGTCATTTTGCGGAGCTTCGTTCTTGCCTTGCGGTAGTCCTTTGCGGTATCTTCCGATATCGGCACGTTCTCTACTCTGTCGCAGAACTCGTTTATCGGTGCTATGAGGTCTGCAAGGTGGTTTTCAAGAACAAGCTCGCTCTTTATCTCGACGAGGTTCACGCCTTCGGGAATGATATCCTCGGTGTAGATGTTGGCGAGAGCTGTTATCTCGTTTGTCTCGGTCATTTGGTTGTCTCCTTTTTTCTTCGCTTAAAGCAAGCAGCTGCGCCTGTGCATTTCTTTGCGGTGCAGGTCAGGCAGACGGCTGTATCTGTCGGGTCTATTTTGTTATGTGATGCGACTTTGCGTCCCTTGCGTGGCTTTACTTCCGGCGGCTGGGTGTGCAGATTGGTCACATCATAAAGGTATCTCGGCATTCTTCATCCGCTCCTTTCGGTCTTCTTCGTCCTGCTCGGTGTCTACGGGGTCGCAGTTCAGTGCTTCCAACGTTTTGCCGAGGGAATAGAAGAAGAAGTCTGCTGTGCAGTCGGGGCATATATACTCGACATTGTCACCGTCGTATGTGATGAGGACGGGCTTCTCGATGTGGTCTGATGTGATTTCGCCGTGACAGCGGTTGCATATGTGGTGATTTTCGGCGATTGCCTTGTCAACGTATGTCCACTCGCTGAATTTGTAGGGGGATGTCATTTGATGTATTCCTCCGGCTTCGGCGGTTCTGCGGCTACGAGGGGCATTAACAGGGATGCCGGCGGGATTTTGAAATACTTGCCGAGTTTAATTAAGTCGTCGACTGTGGTGTTCCTTGGGTGTGACCTGCGGTTGACTACGGTCTGCACACTTCTGTTAATGGCACGCGCTATGTCGGTGTCCGTTGCTCCCTTGAGCGATTTTAGATATTCTACGTTCTGCCAGACTATGGCGCACTGCTTTGTTAAGGTAAGCTGGTCGCGGTTCATCGGCTGTCTCCTTTCTTACTGTTTCTGTTCGTTTTCTTTTTCTGTGATGATTTCTTCCACCCAGTCGCAGATTTTTTCCTGGCGCGGGGTTTTGTGGGAAGCTGTGAGGGCGGCTGAAAATGTGGGCGGGATTAAGTGTTCGTTATATCGCTGATTGATGATTCTGATTATGTCTACGTTTTTCAGCCCGATAGCAGCCATTCTTGATTTGATTATGTTATACAAGGGTGTTCCTCCTTTCTTCTCTGCAATTTGTTGGAGTTTTGGGTAAATTCGTATTGACAGCCGAGAGAAAACTTGATATAATGACTTTGGTTAGAGTTTTATATATGTTTTCGTTCGGTTGTCACACCGGGCGATTTCGCTTTGCTCCGATTAGCAAACATCTTATTACTGTGCTGTCGGAAAAAATTCAGCGAAGTCGTTACGGTGGCTTTGCTGTAATTATTATACGTCAAAATTTTAACGGTTTCAATAGGTTTCGTCAAAATTTTTACACTTTGTTTGACTGCACAAAAGAGGGAGCTGTTTTTTATGCACACTGCCGAAGAACTAAATAGCTGTATTAAGAGCGTTTGCAAACAGCGCAAGGTCAGTATTGGGACGATGCTTTCAGAATGCGGACTTAGCGAAGCTATCTTGCGACAGAAGAGTGATAAAAAAGGAATCTCTTGTTTCAGTCTCGCGAGAATTGCCGATTATCTCGACGTGTCCGTTGACTATCTTCTCGGGAGAACGGACAAGCCGGAGGTTAATCGGTGAAATGGGAAAGCAGGAGTTGAACCTGCGATGAGGGAGTCAAAGTCCCTTGCCTTACCGTTTGGCGATTCCCCAGTACGAGAGACAGGGAATGTCCGAGACCTATCTCTCGTCGAAAGGAGTAAAATCAATGAGAAAACAACTCAATGACAAGACGCGCCTTGCGGAGTCGAACCGTCGTTGTGTCACTGTGACACTGTCTACCGTTGAACATATGACGCGTTGTCCGTGCAGTTCGGCGTGTGCCCTATCCGCCGCTTACACGGTATAATCAAAAATGGAGGACAGACTGCAACCGAAGCTCTCCTGTGTTCCGGTTACGTGTATATTATACTCCAACAAACGTTGGGAAGTCAAGAGATTTCCAACAAAAATTGGGATTCTATGTTTTTGACAAGAAGAGGTATTTCTTTGTGTACAACATCAACAAAATCAACGCTCTAATTAAATTAAAAGGCGTTAAGAAGAGCTTTATTTGCGAACAATTAGGCTTAAACAGGACATACCTTGCGGATGTTGAACGTGGCAAGAACAAGCTGACCGATGAACGTTTGGCGAAAATCGCGAAAATACTCGGAACGACGGTGGAGTATTTGTGTGACGAAGAAGAAGCGGAAGCAAAAGAAAAAACTCCCGAAGAGGAAGCGGAGGATATTGATATGGAGTTATACAAACGGATTGAAGCCTTGCCGGAGAATATGCGCGGATGGCTGATGGATACGCTTGACAGATTGGAGGGGAAGAAGTGAGTACGCTTTATCAAAAAAAGTTGGAGAAGAAGATTGAAAAGTGGAAACGGAAAGGTCGACTGTAATGCGGACAAAAGAATGCAAAAGAACAGCTGTTATTGCGATATTGCTGGCTCTTGTACTCGCGTCGCCATGTGTAGCACACAGCGGGCGAACAGATTCTGACGGCGGACATTATGACCACAGCACAGGTGATTATCACTACCATCACGGCAAACCTGCGCATTACCACTATGCCGACGGAAGCTGTCCATATGTTATAAAGGCTCAAGAAGAAGCTAAGAGACGTGAAGAAGAACGGCTAAAGCGCGAAGAGGAAGAGAGAAAGCGGAAGGAAATCACTAAAAACGTCACTGTGTGCGGTGTTGGCGCGGCTGCTGCGGGAGGAACAATAGGAATTGCCGTAAAAGCGGCGAAAAAGCGTAAAAAGTAAAAAGCGTCTCATTTCGAGACGTTTTTTCTTTGATTAAGCAGGTCGAGTAGCTTTTTCTTCTGCTCCGGCGTGAGCTTCCTTAGTCGTTCCTTTATGTAGTCGTTTACTATCATATTCCCCTCCGGCGGTTTGTTGGTTTTATTATGCCACACGAACGTGTGTTTGTAAATACCGTAATCGCGGAAAATGTGTTTATTTGCGGTATTTTCTTTTACTGTACAAGAACTTCGCGAAACGCCAGAGAAGGACGATTCCTTTATCATTGAGCCGGTTTATGATGTCGAACAAGTCAAACTTACAATTATCCATTTATTTTCCTCTTTTCTCTTGTATGTTTTGGTAATCTATGGTATAATTAGTGTAGCACATGGAGGTGGGAAAAGCAACAGTCACATATGGGAAACGATGGGAAATACACATCACATATGGGAAAAAGCAAAAAAACGACAGAAAACGCGACAATTGAAGTTGAACAACGTTGATTAAACACACTTGAAAAGGAGTAAAAATCGAATGGAAAGGAACGAAATTGAGGAAGCTCGACGGAAACAAGGAATGACTTATCAGGAATTGGCGGACAAAACGGGTATATCTGTCTCGACGGTGCAGAGGTACTGCCGAAACGAGGTGAAATCTCCGAGCGTGGACGTTATGAATGCGCTCCATGGTGCTTTTGAGACTGACGTGGAAGAAACGAATGTTTGTGAAAAGCCTGCGGAAGGAGACTACAGGAGGGAAGTTGTCGATTTGCTGGAAAAGCGGCACGAGCAGGAAATTGAACGGATTATAGCGGACAAAGACAGACAGATACTGCGTATACGGGTCGAAAAATACATTTGCGCGGCAATTGCGGTGATAATGGCGGCTATTTTCGTCGGAATGACGATATACGACAACACGCACCTTGACCGAGGATGGATACGGCACGAAAACACGGAATACATTACGGACACAAAATAAAATAGTGGGAAAGAAAAGGGGAGAATGAGATGAACAAGAGGCTTTTAAGCTGGTGGATTCTCCGGCACGTCTACAAGTTGCCGGATGACCGTGAAACGGGTTTGTGGACGGCGGTTTTGCGGATACTGCCGGACGGAATGGAATGGGAAGATATTAAATCTACCGATTTTGGCGAAATACTTCGCTTGAAGTATGAAGACGCAAAAGCAAAAAACACTTATGTCAACCATAAGATGGCACAGTATTGTGTTATGCTTGTAGCTGTAATAGGGGTACTTGAGTACAGAGCGGCGCGTGGAGATATAGACGCTTATCCAGAAAACCGCACATTATTTGACTACGCAGATGAGATACTCAAGAAGATGTACGGCAAAGGGCGTATAAACAAAGCGGACTATGAGACGCTTTACGACGATGTAAAGCAACTGCGGAAAGACTTACTGCGAGAATAAAAATAGAGCGGTAAGTCCGCTCTATTTCTGTATAAAAAAGAGCCTTTCGGCTCTCTTTTTTTGCTTTTATTTGATTTCTTCCCAGGTGAATCTGCCTTTACGGGTTTTGCCGCCTGTATGGTTAATGCAATGCAGTGCATTTCCTTTTCGTTTCTGGTCCACGCTAAGCTCTTCGTCGCAATGCCTTTGCATCTCTCGGCACTCTGAGCGAATCAGCACCTTGCTTATCCTTTGCTTTTCCATCTGTTGATTGCAGTGCTATTCCACTGCTTCTCTAATCCTTGCCAACTGTGCGATGCCGTTTCTTCGCTTTTCACAGCATTTCCAACTATACAGTGCGATTCAATTCCGCCGCCTCGCCAATCGATTCTTTGCCTCGCCTTGCTCTTCCTTCGCTGTGCGTCGTGATGCATACGCTGCTTTTCCGTTTCTGCGATTTTTTCAGTTTTCTTCCATCACCTCCTTAATTTTCGCCGACACAACATCCGCCGCCAGCAGCTCGAGGACGTAGGATGGCGGAGTTCTTTCGTCCACATCCCAATGCTCGATGGTTCTTCTCGGGATGCGGTACTCGCGGACAAATTCCGCTTGCGTCATGCCGCTAACGGCGCGGAGCTTTTTAAAATTAAAATCGTGCGCCAGCTCCCAGATTGTTGTTAGGATTTTGATGGGCGCGTCTCCGCTTCCGTCGGCGGGATAGCATTCCTCCGGCAGGCTGCCGCCTACCTCGGCGATAAACTCATCAAGTGATGAGCAGTCCTCCGCGTCGATGCGGAGTCTGTGGAAATCCGATAATAACATAATTGATACCTCGCTTTACTCGATAATTTTGTATATTTCGACTGTGTGCTCAAATTCCGGCAGTGTTTCGTTATCCTCTCCGAGTGCTGTGAGAATTTTAGATGCCGCGCGGAGGAAATTCTGGCGGTCGCAGAACATATAGTAGCCGCCGGTGAGGTCGTAAATCTCGCACTCATCGGGCGAGAGATAATAATCATTTGGTTTGTTCATAATTTCGCCGAGGTTGTAAACCTCAGCATCGTCATAGTCGAGGATTTCAGGGGAATCTCCGAGGATTCCGACGAGGTTTTCAAAGACCTCCTTTGCCTTCTTGCCGCGCAGAGCTTCGACCTCTGCGGATGTTGTAAGCTTTTTCATGATGGGTAACTCCTTATTTATGTTTATTTAATTTCCGTTATTCGCTCGTTTTGCGTGTTGTCAAAGTCGAGTGTTGCGGGGTTTTTAAAGCCATCACACTCGACTTTCCCACGTTTGATGTCTTTCAAAAGCTGGTCGAGCTGATTCCCCGTGATGATGTATTCGCGTGTTCCTCGACAAGATGATACGTCGTCGAGGTTTGCTCCGCTCCGTCTTTGGCTATTGCGGTTCTCGTGACCGCGTATATCACAAGTTGTTTCTTTTCCATGGATGTTCCATTCCTTTCAGATTTCAACGCCGAGAATTTCTGCGGCGTTGCGGTAAACCGCTTCGTAGTCTTCCATCACTGCGCGCTTTACCAGCTCGTCAGCGAGAACATCGTCCCACTCGCCACTGTCAAACTCGCCCTGACAGCGAATCATGAACGCGAGTTCTTCGTCTGTAAAGTAACTCGCGGCGTAATTGCTGTCGGTTTCGATGAGATAAGACTTGCCGTCAAGGGTGACACTTGCGGTGTCGGCGGTGATTCCCATTCCCTCGAACGCCGGGGAGACGTGGAAATCTCCGTGGTGTCCGAAAGCTACGAGGGTGCATCCCCACCATGCACCATTGGTATTTGTGTTGATGTAATAAATCATTTGTTATTCTCCTTTGCTGCTTTGCTGCAAAATTTTATAGCTTCCTCGCGTTCCCATGCCCGCGCGAGGATAAACTCAACCGGCTGGCAGTCGGCGTCTAAAATCATTCGACCGTCGTCGCCGAGAACAGTCGCGATAAGACGGTATAAAGTTTTAACGTCGCCTTTGCCTCCGGCAGCTACCTTGTGAGCGTATTCGTGGTCGGCGTCAAAGCCCATGATTTCCGACCAGTCGAAATTTTCAAAACGCTCCCACATTTCGGCGGAGGAGCTGAATTCTTCTTCCCAGTCCTCGAGCTCGTCTTCGTCAGCACCCCACCACGTGTAGGTCCACTTGCCGTTTTCCTTTTTGAGTTCATTAAATCTCATAGCGCGACCCTCGAGGACGCTGTCTCTTATGACGGTAATACGTATTTTCATTTTTGTTCTCCTTTAATTTGTGATACCTCCCTCCGTGGTGGAGGGAACGCACCAAGCCTAAATCCTGTTTATAGTCGCTCGGTCGACTTGATTAAAGGACCGCCCCCTCCGGGAAACAGTCGCGCTTTGCCAGCTTTTCGATGAGCTCTACTTGTGTCATGTGGTAGCCGGGTTCGGCAAGTCTCTTAATCGTGTGAGCGTAGCTGTGCTCGTCGTCGTAGTAGTCGTTTTTCTCGTCGTCGTCATATTTCTCGTGATATTCACCAATGATGTCGAGCGCGTAATCCTTATATACGTAGCACTTTTGTGCGAAAATGTCGTCGATGAGGCGGAGAAAACCGTATCTTTTAATAGCTTCCTCGGCGGTGATTCGCTTGCCCTGGTCGATGATGACCTCCTTGGCAAGCTCGGCGAAGGAGTAGGAGAAGCGGAGCTCAACCGCACTGCTGTGCTTGGTTTCGAGGAGCTCTCGGAGTTCGATTCCCCCCTCCGTGTCCTCGTCGGCTACCTTGAGAAGATTTCCGTCGTCGATGACGTAAGAAAAAAGGAGGTTTTCGGCGGGCTGCGTGTTGAGAATGATGTGGAGCTCGGGAGATGACTCAAAAGCTATCTCGTAGCCGTCGACACCTCCGTCAGTCGGGAGGTCGTCGGGGCGGCGTGAGCGGCGAGAATGGGAATCTTCCCATTTGTCGATTCTCGCAGCTATGAAGCGAGCATCTTCTTCTGCTTCGTCGAATCCGTAGTAAGCTTTGGTCTCACCGTCGTAGGGGTAGTCTTCGTGGAGGAGAGCGATTCTCACCGCCCAGCTTTTGGGTTCTTCCGGCTCGTCGTCGGGCTGGTAGCTGTTAGCCACCCAGTCGAGGTCTTCGTATGAGTATTCCTCGCCGTCGATGATGTAGGTCTGGTCTTCGGTGGCTTCCGCTCCTGCCCACTCGATAGCTTCGTCGAGGGTGAGGTTTTCTCCGCCGAGAACTGAATAGAGGGTTTTTCCTGTGTTTTTGTCGATAAGCTTCATGATTTTTCTCCTTTGATTTTGTCTTTCTTTTCTTTACGCCTATATTATACCACCCATTGGCGCATTTGTCAATAGGTTTGGGGAAATTTTTTTATTTTTTTTGATTTATTTTTCGACGACGTTTGTGATTACGTCGTCCTCGACTTTCTCCGTTCCCTCGTCGGATATGGTGACGAGGACGGAAGAGCCGGACGGGATTGTCCGGTCGAAATACCCCCATACGTTGCCGTCGTCGGTGATGATGTAGCCGCAGCCGCTGTTGACGGTAACGTATGTGCCGTCCTGGTAACGATTTTGCTTGACGGGGGAGCAGGCGACAATGCCCAATGCGATGATGAGGGCGAGTGATGTAAGTTTCTTCATAGTTTTTTCCTTTCTTTCGGCTGTCGGGGTTTGTGACCGTCTGCCGGACCGCATTAACGGGATTACTCCCGCCACTCTGCGTTAGCAAAATACTTTTTTAATTTCGTCCAATGTCTTTTTCTCTTCGGCGATGTATCTGTTCATTGCAACACGAACTATGGTGTTCGGATTGTCCGTAAGGCTTTTCACCGCATCGCAGAGCTGATGATAGATATTTATGTATACCCTCCTATCGTCGCTTACTGGTGGATATAGATTGTTCCATTCGTCTGCTTTCTTGCCGTATTCCATTTCGAGTACCGCTATTTTCAGGCTTTTCCAATCGTCTCTCATTTTCGTTCTCCATTCAATTCTTTTTATTTTTGGCTTTCCGCGACCCCTTGCGGGGTTTCGGCTGGGTGCCGCCCAGCCATCGTCAGGCGGAGGGGTTAGTCTGCGATGTAGTCAAGGTCGTCATACCACCATCTCTTGCCATCGGGGGTGATGATGTTGTCACCGTCGTTGCTGTAGAGGTCGTTGTCCATGTCGTCTACGTTTACCGCGCCGATGAGGTCGAGCGCCTCGTCAAGTGTGAGGTTTTCTCCGCCGAGTACTGTGTAGAGGGTCTTGTTTGTTACTTTGTTAATAAGTTTCATTTTCTGTTCTCCATTCATTTTTTTTGATTTATTTCGGTTGAGGTTTTGTTCCCCTTGCTGTGTCTATATTGTAGCATACTAATAGCAGTATGTCAATAGGGAATGTTGCACAAAGATATGAGAGGGAATTTGTTGATTTTGCATACTGACAGCAGTATGGTATATGTGATATAATAAGGAGAGAAAGAGGGGAGGTGAGAGACGTGGGAAAAACCTCGAGCGAGGTGAAAGACCGCTACAACAAAAAAGCTTACGACACTATCATGTTGCGCGTGTACAAGGGGCGCAAGGACATTATCCAGGCGGCGGCTGAGAGGACCGGACTATCGCTCAACGCCTACATCGTCAAGGCTATAGAGCGGCAGATGGACAACGACGGCTTTTCAAAGGGAGGGGAGTGACCCCTCTTTTTTATTGCTCAAAAAAAGAAAAAAGTCGATTTTTGCGTATATTATAAAACTATAGATTAATATATAATATAGTATCTATATTTATAGTATTACTATAGTACTATAGATATACTATATTTATAGTATCTTATAATATAGTTATTCCTATAGTTCTTTTTATATATACTCTCTCTTATACTATATTATTAAGACCACTATTAAGTCTATAGATATACTATATTACATATATTCTTTCTTTTGGTTCTTTTCTTTCTTAAAAAAATTGAAAAAATTACCAAAAAAAGAAATGTGATGATATTCCTTTTTTTTATTTCGCCAAAATACAAAATTTTAGTACAGCTGTTCGTAAAAATACAAAATTTTGATGGACGGATGTTTGACAAATCGGATAAAATGTGCTATAAGTGAGCTATAAAGTAATATTCGGCTTTTGTCTACTTTATTTTAGACATTTGCCTAACTCCTACAATATGAGTGGGAATTTAACAAAGGGTGGCAGAAATTGGGTCAAAAATTGTTTATAGCACAAGATGTGGGGCGTCCTAAAAAATTTACGCCGGACGAAATCGCAGAGAAGTGGGAGAAGTACAAGGCGAAATGCGACAACAACGTGAAAAGACGGCAGGTCACAACCACTACTATTGGCGCCGACGGAAACAAGGTCAAAGAAACAACTGTTTCCGACGTGCTTGCCCCTCTCACCTATACGCAAGAGGGATTTTGTCTGTATCTCCCTCTCGTATACTCCAGTTGGGTACAATACAAGGACGATGAGGATTATGAGGACGTAATAGCTCAGATTGAGATTGACTGTAAAAACAACGTAAGAGGGCGTTTTGAGGACGGTACTCTCAACACGAGACTTGCCGGCATCTGGCTCGGTCGTTATCCGGAGTACAGGACGCAGCAGGAGACTAAGATATCGGGTGGTGTTCCCGTCGTGATATCGGGAGAGGGCGATCTAAGTGACTGATGCGGCGGACAAGCTCTCTCGGGTGTATCTGCCGGACATTGTAGGGAGCGGATACGGTACGATGTGGCGTTCAAAATGCCGCTATGTCGCGATTAAGGGTTCCCGCCGCTCCAAAAAGTCGACAACGCAGGCTCTCAAGCTCATTTATCAGCTGATTAAGTATCCGTTATCCAACGCTCTGGTAGTGAGACGGTACGCCAACACGCTCAAGGACAGCTGTTATACTCAGCTTAAGTGGGCTATTCACCGCTTCGGAGTGGATGAGTTCTTCAAATGTAAAGAAAGTCCGTTTGAGATTACATATATTCCCACCGGGCAAAAGATATATTTCCGTGGTCTGGATGATTCGCTTAAAATTACATCAATCACATGCGAGATTGGTACTATATGCTGGCTGTGGTGTGAGGAGTGCTACGAGATAGAGGACGAGGACGAGTTCGATAAACTGTGTGATTCTCTCATGGGTGACCTTCCCGACGGATATTTCCGTCAGATTTCGCTCACTTTTAACCCATGGAGCGAGAGCACATGGATTAAGCCGAGATTTTTCGATAATCCGTCCCCTGATGTGCTGGCGATTACGACCAACTACATGTGTAATGAGTGGCTGTCGGACGATGACAAGGCGGAGTTTGAGCGGATGCGGCTTACTCAACCGGCGCGGTACAGGGTAGCTGGGCTTGGCGAGTGGGGCGTGGATGGAGCGGTGTATTTTGAGGAGTTTGATCCTGATGTACACGTTATTCAGCCATTCTCAATCCCCGATTACTGGCGTATTGAGAGGGCAATTGACTACGGTCTTGACGCTCTTGCTTGCCTGTATGTGGCGATTGACACCGAGGGCAACGCTTATGTTATATCAGAGGTGTACAAGCACGGGCTGATTGTTTCAGACGCCGCCGCCGCTATTCAAAACGGCGAGCCGAGGTCACAGACGAGGTGGGTAACATACGCTCCGCCCGACTTATGGAGCAGGACAAAAGACACGGGGCGCACAATTGATGAGATATACAGAGACTGCGGCGTACCGCTCACAAAGAGCAACAACAACCGCATATCCGGCTGGATGCAGATACACGAGCGGCTTAAGGTAGTCGATGATGTAGACGGCAAGACGGCTCGGATTAAGATATTCTCAAGCTGCAAAAACCTTATCAGGTGCATATCCACCATTAAGGCGGACGAGGACAACATCAACGACTGTGCTACAGAGCCGCACGAGCTAACTCATTTGCCGGATGCTCTACGCTATTGGTGCATTACTCATGCCCGCATTCCCGCCGAACCCGACCAGAGAACGGAAGAGCAGAAGATGATAGACAGATACAAGGCTGAGGTCTTTGGGAAAAAGAAGAAAAGGAGAAGATAAGCAGTATGGCTGTAACGAAGAGCAAGATAAATCACGCGCGGCTGTGTATGATGGGCGGATGCCGCAACAAAAACACCGACCTCTACTCTAAGAGGACTGATGTGTTTAACGGTGGTCTGTACCTTTGCCCCGATTGTGCTAAGTCGATAGGGCTGTTAAGCGGTCTTACAGAGCCGGCGGAAAAGACTGCCGAACAGAATGATAATGAAAACGAAGCTCCCGCAGTGCAGACTGTGCGCAAGACAAGGAGCAAGGCATGATATACGGACTGATATGCGCTGTGGTGGTGCTGTCAGTCTCGCTTGCGGCTGTGATGTACGACAATCTCCGCAAGGATAAGATGATTGAGCGGCTTATCTCCGACAAGTGCGGACTTCCGCCGGAGAGACGCGGGAAGACGGGAGTTATATCTCCCTACCGCAAAAAGCCGAGAGACGGAGGTGGTAGTACATGAGTTTGCTTGATTTATTCCGCGGCAAGCCGAAAAACAAGCCCGACCCGCCGAACATACCCGTAGACCTCGACGAGAAAGGCGAACGGATATACTATGAAGACGTAGTGGACGGGATAAAGCAGGAGCTTGAGAGGCGGCGAGACGAAAGAGCGCGGTATGAGTTGCAATGGACGCTGAACGCCAACTTTATGGCGGGACACCAGAACTGTGACATTGACATATACAAAAACGTCATTAAGGACACGGAGAGGGAAACCAAAGCCGACAAGGAGAGACGAGTTTACAACCGCATTGCTCCGCTGATGGAGACGCGTCACGCCAATCTCGGCACGGTCAAGTATCAGATGATTGTCAATCCGCGCTCACCTGAAGCCGACGACGTGGAGAAAGCGAAGACCTCAACGAAGCTGCTTGAATACTGCCAGTCGGTGACAGACTTTAAAAACAAAATCGACAAGCTGATATCGTGGTGCGAGTTATGCGGCACTGCATTTACCTTGTCTTGGTGGGACGCGGAAATCGGTGAGATTGTCGGAAACGGCACTGTGACGCGAATGAACGCGGACGGCGACGCTGTCGCAGAGGAAAAGCCTGTCATGTCGGGCGACATTGCTTTCGGCTTGATATCGCCGTATGAGGTGTTTCCGTTTTCGCTCACTGTAGAGGAAATCGAAGACCAGCACGATGTTATCATAGAGCGCGTGCTTGATGTCGGCGAGATATACGACCTATACGGCAAAAAGTTTGACGGGGAAGAGATTGAGAGCTATATTCTCACGCCGCTCCCTAACGGCACGACAGGTCACGGCAGCTCTTACACCTCTTACGGCATGACGAAAACGACGCGCGAAAACTGTGAGAGAGTGATAATGTACCTTGAGAATCCGTCTAAAAGCTATCCGATGGGACGGCTTATCACGGTAATCAAGGATGAGATTGTATACTACGGTTCACTTCCGGCAGGTGTATTTCCGCTTGTTGCGATTAAGTCAAAGCCTGTATCGGGACAGTTCTTTGGCAAGTCCGTTATACAAGACTTGATACCTCTACAAAGGTCGTACAACGAGAACTACAACAAGATACAGGACTTTATTGACACAGTGGCGAATAATCCGTGGCTTGTGCCGTCCGGTTCTCTCATAGACCCCGACACGGACGAGGACGCGGACGAAATCACAATGGAAGCGGGTTCCGTGCTTGTGTATGACCCGTCGTTCGGCAAGCCGGAGATAGTAGACTATCCCGAACCGCCGTCAATCGTGTACTCGATGCTTGACAGGCTTTCATCTGATATGGAGTACACGGCTGGCGTATCTCAGCTTATGGTAGTCGGTGCGGCTCCGTCTGGTGTAACTTCCGGCACTGCGATTGACAACCTGCGGCAGATAGATTCAACTCGTATGTCGCTTACGGCTGACAGCATACGCGGCGGTGTGCTTTCGATGGCTCGTGTCTGGCTCATGCTCAACAAGGAGTTCTCAAGCGGTTATCGCGTACTGATGATAGCCGGACAGGACGAGATAGGCGGAGTTTACACATGGTGTTCGGAGGATATCAACTCGTATGATGTGGATTTTGCCGCCGAAAACGAGCTAAGGCACTCCAAAGACCAAAAGAGACAGGATTTTATAGCGGCTCTTAATGCGGGACTTCTTACGGGAGACGATGGACGTATTGACAAGCGTTTTATTGAGCAGGGACTTGATTTATTTGACTTACGAGACGCGCCGTCCTCATACTCCGAAGTGGATTTACAGCGGAAGAACGCTAACCGCGAGAACGCATACCTCGAAAGCGGCGTAATACCCGAGAGATTTATTTACGACGATGATGCAATCCATATCGAAGAACACGTTAAATATGCTCTCGGCTCGGATTACAGACAGCTTATGAAGCGCGCGCCGGAATACTGCAAGATGTTTGACGCGCACATACAAGACCACAAACAGAATCTTGCAAGACAGCAGCAGGCGGCAGAACAAGAAGCAATGCAAAAGGCTATGGCTGCTCAGACACTACAACAGAAAGGTGAATTAAAATGAACGAACGCGACGAAGACGAATATCAGTCACTTAATGATGTACTTGACGCCGGATTTGCCCGTGTAGCTGCGGAAGAAGCGGCTGCCGATGATGCACAAGCTCAGGCAGATGCAGACGCACAGGTTATGGCTGACGAAGCCGCGGCTGTCGAAAACGCACAGTCTACAGATACCGCCGACGCTGCGCAGGTGCAGGAAACAATACCGGCTGCAACGGAACAGACACAGATTCCGACACAAGACCCACAGACCGCCATGATAAACGAACTAAGAGCGCAGAATCAGCAGCTCTCAGAGCAGATATCACAGCTTGTGCAGTCTCTCGGACAGTCACGGCAGGCGGTGCAGGAGCAATCGCAAATTGCAGAAGAAGCTGCCAATCAGGCGGCAACAATCACGCTCCCTCAGCTCAACATTAACGAGCTTCAGTATATGTCCCCCGACGAACAGGCGCAGGCGCAGAACCAATATCAAGCCGACATGGCGAACGCTCTCCGTGAGATGATTCGCCAAGAGATGATGACGGAAATGCAGCCCGTGCGCGACGACTACGAAGCTAGAACGCGTGAAGCTGCTGTATCGGCGGCGAAAGACCAGATATACAACGACCCGAGATTCCCCGATTTCCGCGAACATGATGCGGAGATTGACAGCTTTATAGGCTCTATGCCGGAGTTTAGCTCGATGGAACCAGGAAGAGCGAGACTTCTCGGCGGTCTTATCAATCGCGGGCTGAGGTCAGACCCTAACAAGACTATGACGACAGATGAACTTGTATCGGCGGTAATGGCGAACCCTGACGCTCAAAAGGCACTCGAAATCAGGCGTGCGCAGAACATACAAAAGCAAAATGAAAACCTGCCTAAAATGACTGCTTCTCAGGGCATGACCAACGCCGCGGCAGTTCCGGAACACAGACCCCAGACAAAGGAAGAACTCTTCTCTAACGTCGACAAATACTGGGGCAGATAAAATCATTCAAGAAAAGGAGATTTATTAAATGGCTAATCCCAGAACACAGGACCTCAACAATATTCAGAACATACTCCTTAACGAGTATCTTCCGTTTCTGAACAACGCGCTGAATGTTGACCCGTCAATCTTCATGCAGAAGATTAAGAAAGGCACTCTTGATGCTTCTATGGGTCAATTTGGTGCGAGAATCGGTATCGGCGGCGGCTTTGGTATGAGCGGCGAAGGACAGGACACTCCCGACGCACACGCTCCGCTTTACTCTAAGCTCAATTACACCACAAAGGACGCGTACAACGAGCTTCGTATTTCCAACAAGGCTATTCAGCTCGGCAGAAGCGCAAAGTCGGCTATGATTGACGCGGTAAAGGACGAGATGGACGCGGCATATGAAGCGTGTGCATGGAACGTCGGCAGAATGCTTTTCGGCAACGGTTCAGGCAAGCTTGCGACCATTTCCGCAGCAGCTACTTCCGCAAAGGCTTCTCATGTTGTAAACGACACCTCTTATCTCATGGAAGGTCTTACTTGCGACATTTACGAGAGCGGCGGCACTGTCGCTAAAGCAGGAGTACAGATTAAGGCTATCGACCACTCCACAAAGACAGTTACCTTCGACACCACATTCACTTGCGGTGCAAATGCGGTTATCTACACGCAGAATTCCAAGGATAGAGAGATTACCGGTCTCGGTACTATTTACGATTCCGCTATCACTTCAATCTACGGTCTGACAAAGGCTGATAATCCGTGGCTTAAGCCTCTCACTTACTCTTACACAGTAACTGCTGCGAAGACAGAAGAACCTGACGATGTTCTCATCAACAAGGCTATTCAGGATTCCGAGAGAATGAGACGCGGCAAGATTGACCTTATCATGATGGGCGACACCCTCTATTCCGACTTCCTCAACTACCTTAAGTCCTCAAATACTCAATATGTAACCAACAACAACTACCGCAACGGTTTCGCTTCAATCAAGATTGTTTACGGCAACAGAGAGGTTGATGTTTACAACGAGAGATTTGTTCCGGCTTCTAAGGCGTGGGGTGTTGACACATCCCAGTTCGAACTCAGACAGACCGGATGGGACTTCATGGATTATCAGGGCGGCGGCATTTTCAATCTCATGGAAAGCAAGTCTGTATACCGTGCTTGCCTTGCAAATTACCTTGAACTCATTTGCAAGAACCCAGGTACTTGCATTGAAATCGAAAGAAAGACCGAATAATCTAACCCATGCATAAAGCAGAAGGGGGCAGGGACAGTCCCTACTCCCTTTTCTGTTTGCGTATAATTCTACAAAGGAGGAACGATTTGAACGTAAAGGATTTATATGATACAGTCACTCTTACTTCTGATTGTTCTCATAATACTTTCCTCACTCATCTCGACACGACTATAAACTACCTTGTCGGGAAATACGGTGTATCGAAAGTGATACAAGGTGGCGCGGGATATCAGCGACCGAGAACAGTCGACACGGATATACCGATATACGACGAATACAGAGCCGCCATTTGCGACAACCTGTTATATCTTATCACGGGAGACAGCGACAGAAAGACCGATTTTGTGAACGAAGCGGACTTTGCTTACAAGGCTGTGTATGCACGAAGAATGAGCAGAAAACGACTGCTTGACGGAGGTTATTTCCATGTATGACAGCGGAGTAAAGTGTTCCGATTTCATTAATTCGATAATCGGAGAAGCGGATATTTCGATAGAGATTCAGTCTGATTCGTGGTACAGATGGCTTAATACTGTCGAGCAGTTCATCTACACCGAAATACTTGACGAATATGCTTCCGCAGAGATTGACTATGCTTCCGATTCGGTGATGTTATCGACGCTTGCCGTTCCTTCCGTCTGTGCTTCCGTTACCTATGACGATGTTATAGCGGTTTATGCCGACGGTGTGCAGGTTGAGAAAAGCGGTATAAAGGGCGTGATGAACTTCTCCGACAAGAATCTGTACTACACAGACTACAACGGGAATCTTGTGCTAAGTCTCACGGAAGTGCCGTATAAAATTACGGTTATATACCGTCTCCGACCAATAATGAAGACGGAAACAGGCAATCAAAACGTTGCAGTTCCGACGGAATTTCTCGACATGGTATCGGCGAGACTGCGCGGAGAAGCGTACAAAATCGCGAACGAGGACGGACTTGCCGGAAAGTGGCTTGCAGACTACAACACACAGCTTGAGAGCTTCAAGGTTTGGGCGGAAAAGCGAAACAAGAGATACGGAGGTTAACGCATGGCAAAAGACAACAACGAATTTGTCTATGGTGCGCAGTACATACCGTCCGGCGAAAGCAAGTCACGCGTTATCCGTTGGAATTTCAGTGGGTTAAACCTAACAAACGATATTGATACGGGACAGCTCACGGGGGCGAGCGGAGTTATTGTAGACCCGCCGGAGATTAAAGCGGCTTTAAAACAAAAGGAGTACAAGACGTATTCGGAACCTATATCAATTCACGGATTCGGCGACGTGCTTCTTGTGATATACCGCTCCGGCGGAAAGATAAAGGCTGACTACATTAAACCAGGCAATATTAAATACACCGGAGAGATAGGCACGGCGAAAGGAACAGGCGAGGATTTCACTGAAAGATACGCAGTTCAGTTCAATGTCGCATCGAATACCGAAAACATAGCGGCGGCAACGTATGTGAGGAAGATTCTTATATATCCCGACCGTGTTTCGATGGATTTCAACATAACGTCCAACTTTCAGACTGCATCTCTCGGAGAGACATATCCGCCGATAAAATATGCTTCCGTATACTGTTCAAGGCTGTTCGGTGTGAATGATGACCTCGTATACGCTTCTTCATTCAACAATTATGCCGATTTCGACCTTGACACAGCTGATGAAAGCAGTTCCGCCAATGCGTGGGTGTCAATGTCGCAGTCCAATGTAAAAGCTGACGGCAAGTTTACAGCTATAGCGACATACGCAAATCACGTTGTGCTGTTCAAAAAGGACTTCATGCAGCTTGTTTACAACAACAAGAATCCGTTCCGCATAGTTGACGTAGGCTCTTACGGCTGTGATAATCCGTATGCGCTGACCGAATGCGGCGGAGTGCTGTATTTCGCGTCCGGTGAATCGGTGTATTCATTCACGGGCGGTACTCCGAAGAAGATAAACGGAGAACTCGGACGGCTGAATCTTGACGGAGCTGTGTTCGGCTCATACAAAGACCGTGTGTATATGCAGATTTCAGACGGACTTTATACCTACAAGAGCGGCGTTTGGTCTAAACTCAACTCAGACAACAATATAAAGCAGTTCGCAACCACATCATGGGGAATTGTCGCGCTTTGCAGGGACGGCAAGATTAGAATAATCGACTATGACGAGGACGCTTTCAACAACGCCGGAGGAAACGCGGAGAATGAACTCGGCGGAAAAGAGTATGAAAGCGACTGGTGGTTTGAAACCGATTTCTTTGCTGCCGGAAGAATTGACGTTCGCAGAATCAAGAAAGTATCCGTTCTGTGTGATATCGCAAGTGGAGCAAGCGTGAGAGCGTATTTAATGCGTCCAGAGGATAAATACACCACCACAACAAAAGCCGCCTTAGAATCGTCTGTGGGCGGTCGTAGGCTTATGCGGCGCATGATAAGAATGACTTCCTGCTATATGCATAAGATGAGAATAGCGGGAAGCGGAGACGTAAAGATACTTGCTATAGAGCTGCTTCTGTCATGGGGAGGGGATGTTTTCAAAAATGAGTAATTATCTTGGAGCGAATGTTCCCGAAAAAGAGAAACAGGCACAGAAACAAACAAGCGGCAGAGAGAATGACCGTTTCAAACAGCTTGAAAATGAACTTGCGGCGATAAAGGAACAGCTCGCAATACAGAACAGAGACAACCTTGACGCTATGTACAACATAGGTATGGACAATCTCGATGACAATATGAAGCGGCTCATATCAGAAACAGGCAATTCCATAGCTTCTATCATAGTCAAGACTAATGAAAACTCGGCTTCAATCAAGGCTTTTGCCGAATGGAAAGACGGAACGGGAACGGATTCACTCGCCGGATTTGTGGCGAACGCAACTAAGGATTTCGCTACAATATCAATGCTTGCCCAATACACCACAACAGACGATGTGAACGGGCTTATCTCGAACGCAAAGGCAGGTATTATTTCGGAAGCACGTCAAGGGATGGCTACTATATCAATGCTTGCAAGCTATACTACGACAACGGATGTAAAAAACCTCATAAGTTCGGCAACTGCGGGCATTATCGCGGAAGCACAAGAAGGCATGGCTACCGCTTCGATGATAGCGAATGTCACCGACGCGACGACTGGCAAAGTCACGGCGGCATCTATTGTCACTGCGGTGAACAATAGCGAAAGCTCTGTAGTAATAAAAGCTGACAAAATCAATCTCGATGGTTATGTCAAATTCTATTCCAAGGATTCAGCAGGCAACACAACCATCCGTGGAAGCACAATTACTTTAACTGCCGATAAATACGGTAATTCTGAATCTGAAATAGAATTCATGAATTATAGCTCGTATTATGATGAAGATTTTGTAATGGCAAGAATCTTAACTCGTGACAACGGCGCTTCTTCCCCAGATGAAGAGCGTCGGGCTTTGGTTATAAAAACAAACAATCCGCATTTTGAGACAAACTCAAGAGAGAATGTGGCGTTCAAAGTCGAAGCGAAAGGTTCGATTTCGCTCGAAAGCGCGAATGGTATGATATTTGCAAAAAGCCTTAGCGATATACTAATGATGGCATCAAATGGCATTATAAGACTTTCTCCGGCTTATTATAGTGGCGATGTATCACTGAACAGCGGAGAGTACTCCTTCTGCGCAGATGGCATTTATTACGGCTCAATAAAAATAGTAGATAACACAAAAGCGGTGTGATAAAAGGAGAACGAAATGGACACAAAAGAAAAGATTAGCGAATGCAAGACGATGATAGACGCGGCGTTTCAAGGGATTAACAAAATGACAGTCACAGGCGTTACCGGCTGTACGACTGTTTCTGCGATTGCGGACTGTCTTGTAAAGGCGTACAAACTGGCAGAGGAAATCGAAACGGAGGTAGACGATGCCGGAAATAAAGACGATAAGGGCGAATGAGTACGCTCTTGAACCCGAAGAGATAGACGGCGGCACAAGCGGTTCTTTCGGCGATATCAAGCTGTCGTTCGAGTTCTCCGATGGGTGGAAAGACCTGTCGAAAAAGGTTGTATTTCATCCCGTGCGCGGTGCTCCTGTCGAGGTTCTTTTGCTTGATTCGACAAGCGAAATAGACGTTCCTCCTGAAGCTACGGCTGTATCGGGAGTTGCGCATTTCGTTTTGTGCGGATATGTCACCGACAGCGACAATGTAACGCGAAACATTATATCACTGCCAGGCAAAATCAATGTCAAGCCCACATACAAGGCTAAGGGCGGCAATACGAAGAAAGTCACGAAAGACAACTTCTCTCAGCTTCTCGACGCGGTGAAGGGCGAGATAAACAACGCCATTGAGGACGCTGTAGCAAGCGGTGAGTTCAAGGGCGACGACGGTGTTACACCTCACATAGGTTCAAACGGAAACTGGTATATAGGCGACACCGATACGGGAATATCAGCGAAAGGAACAAAAGGAGACAACGGTATAACTCCGCACATAGGTGATAACGGAAACTGGTATATAGGAACGACGGATACAGGAATATCGGCAAAGGGCGCAAAAGGAGACCCGGGAGAAAACGGCAAAGACGGAGACAGCGGCGTATTCGTGAGCGAAACGGAAAGCGCGACACCTCCCGAAAGTGCTAATGTATGGGTGGTTATTGCTCCGACAGGCGAGCAGACTTACATACTTGTTCCCGACAAACTGAGGTACGTAAACGGCAGAATGCAGCTTATGTGTGGGGACGAGGCTGTTGGAGACCCTGTTATAATAGGTTCGGGAAGCGGTGGAACAGGAGCGGATGGTGTTACATTCACTCCTTCGGTAAGCGCAGACGGTGTTATCTCATGGACGAATGACGGCGGCAAGGACAATCCCGCTCCCGTGAATATCAAAGGCAATTCCGGCACTGACGGTGTGGGTGTTCAATCTGTTGTGCAGACAACAACGTCTACGGCTGACGGTGGCGACAACATAATCACTGTTACGCTGACAAACGGCAATACTGCTACATTCACAGTCAAGAACGGTTCTAAAGGCTCTGACGGCTCGTCTGCTACGGTTACGGTTGATTCCGCTCTTTCCGATACTTCGACTAATCCTGTCCAGAACAAAGTCATAAAAGCGGAGCTTGACAAGAAGATTGAGACTGTACCGAGTGCGGGTGCTGATGTTGTCGGAGGTATTAAGGCGGATGATGCTGTCGCTACTGATACTCAACCCGTCAGAAAAGGCACGGACGGAAAACTATATACTGCTCCTACGTCAGGCGGCACGACTATTACGGTTGACAGCGAGATGAGCGACACGTCAACAAATCCTGTTCAGAACAAAGTTGCAAAGGCTTATATGGACAAGTTTAAAGCGACGGTAAGAACAGCTAATATAGGCACAACATGGACTGGTAGTGAAGCTCCGTACACGCAGACACTCAGTGTTCTCGGAGTTACAGCGGACAGCGTAGTTGACATTTTCCTTTCATCCGACGCTACTGCTTCTCAGGTCGCGGAGTATGGAAAGTTGAATTTACAGGATGGCGGTCAGAGCGCGAAGAGTATAACGCTTAAGGCTTTCGGGACGAAAAACACAGCTACAATTCCGATAAAGATAATTATACGAGGTGAACCATAATGCCGATTTTGATTCACGGAAATTCCAAAGTACCGGAACTTCAACAGAAAAATGTCAAATCCACAACAGTTCAACAAGAGATAACGCCGAGCGAGGGATACGACGGATTTAACAAAATCATAGTAAGCCCGATAAAACTACAAGAGAAGACAGCTACGCCGGGTACAAGCGAACAGGTAATTACTCCCGATTCGACTTACGACGGACTTAGCAAGGTTACTGTCGAAGCTGTCAAGTCGGTAGTTCAAGCAACTCCGGCTATAACAGTTGCAACGAATGGGCTTATTACTGCATTGGCAACTCAAAGCGCAGGGTATGTTTCTGCCGGAACGAAAAGCACAACAAAGCAAATGACAACGCAAGCCGGAACAACCATTAACCCGGGCACCAGCAGGAAGTTAGCTGTTTCATCAAGCAGATACACCACCGGAGATATATTTGTCGCAGGGGATTCAAATTTAGTCGCAGATAACATAAAAAAAGGCGTTTCGATTTTTGGGGTTAGTGGAAGTTATGAAGGAGCATCCAGTGGCAGCAACGACAAAGTGAAGGTGTTTTCTGGAACTGCAAGCCCATATTCAAAGAGTACATTGGGCATTAGTTTAAATGAAAATGTTTCCGGATACTCTCTTAAGATGGTCGCAGTTGCAATGACTAAATCCGATGCTAATGCTTCATTAAATGGAGTAATCAGCTATAGCAGATTTCCGGAAAGTGCTCAGTCAATAGCCGTTTGCGGGGTGTATGGCAATAGTTATGATGAGTTTTTGGTTTATGGAGATGCCTCTTTTGAAGAATCAGTTACAAATACGACATTTGTGTTGTCGATATCGTCAACAAATAGCTATCGCATGTTCAATACTGGCGCACAATATAATTACCTGCTTGTCTATAAGTCGAATGAAATAGAAATTGGCTGACAAGATGAGATATTCTATAACTAAAGGAGTGATTTTAGACAAATGCCGAAAATAGAAAAAGACCTGCTCAAAGTGAAGGGTTCGGATGGGCAGTGGCATTATATCCCTGCTGTAGGTGGCGGTGACACTCCCACATGGGACAGCGTACAGAACAAGCCGTTTTCCACGCTCGGCGGCGGGCTGTCGGTGGACGAGAACGGCGTGCTGTCCTCAGAGGGGGGCGGCTCGCCTGAAGACATACAGGACGCGGTAAACAAATACCTCACCGAAAATCCGATTAGTGTAGACATCGCGACGACGGAAAAAGCGGGCATTGTCACTGTCGGAAAAAACTTATCAATCACGAAAGACGGCGTATTGTCAGTAGATACTACAGACGACGTCACACAGGACAACACCAAACCTATCACATCGGCGGGGGTTAATCTCGTCGTGGGAAACATTAACGCATTACTTGCGATTATTTAACGGAGGATTTTGAAAAATGGCAGCAACAACATCAGAACTTTTGACGGCACTCACCAACGCGCGAAACACTATACGCACAAAGCTCGTCGCACTCGGGCTTGTGGCGGCTACGGCAAAACTCGCGGACTGTGCTACGGCAATCGACGGTATAGACAATAACGGTGCTGTGTCAGCGCAGGTTAAGGAAGGCGAGAGCTACACCATCCCGAAAGGTTATCACAACGGCAGCGGCACTGTGCAAGGTGTCTCGGGCGGCGGCAACTACAACACGCAGGCTAAGACTGTAACGCCGACCAAAAAGCAGCAGCAGGTCACACCGGATGCGGGATATTATGCGCTATCCGGAGTGACGGTTAATGCGATACCGGACAATTTTAACGACACGTCAGCCGTCACGGCAACGGAAGGTGATGTGCTTGCTACAAAGACCATAGTCGGAGCGGATGGCACTACTATTGCGGGTACAATGCCCAACAACGGAGCTGTTGAAAAGTCGCTCAGCGTGACAGACACGTCCTATACCGTCCCGAAAGGCTATCACAGCGGCACAGGCAAGGTATCAATCACAATCGAGACAAAGACTGCTACTCCGGCAGAAAAGGCGCAGGATATTACGCCGACTGCGGGAAAAGTGCTGTCTAAGGTTACAGTAGCCGCCATTCCTGCGAAGTACAAGGACGTGTCCGGCGTAACGGCAACCGCGGACAAGGTGCTTGACGGAGCTGTTTTTGTCGACAGCACAGGCGCGGCTGTTGAAGGTACTATGGTTAATCAAGGCGCGAAGAAGATCACCATCGACGGACTTACTACTTTGAGCGCAATTATCCCCGCAGGCTATCACGACGGTACGGGTACTGTGTCTCTCACCGACGACATCCGCGCGGCTCTGGCGGCTATATGAGGTGAGCTATGAGCGTACAAACGGAAATAACGCGCATTAATAAAGCTAAAACCGATATTATCTCCGCCATAACCGCAAAAGGCGGCACGGTCGCCAGCGGAGCGAAAATCGAGGACTTGCCTGCTTGCATTCGTGCGATTCCCACGGGTGGGGGCGGAGAAACAGCGTCGTTAAAAATCGGCGGCTCGCCTGAATTCGGCAAGATAATAATATATCCCGGCGGCACCCAAACCATGAAAGAAGGCATGGAGAACATCGACTGCAAAGTCGGTGATTTAATAGGGGTAATATCGCAAGCTTCCGTCACTATCGAAATGGGCTGCGTGTTAACGTATCAGCCACGACTATTTGAGGAGACTTCAACGGGAGCTATGCAGGGAATCGGAGTATATTATTTCACGATTACGGCTTCGGACGCGGCAATAAATGTATCAAATCCGCTTGGATAAGGAGAATGAAAAATGATAATAGAGACAATCATCAAGTGGGCGGTGCCGTTTGTCTGCGGCGGTGCGGTAACATGGGCTGTTACATATATCAAATTGCGAAAAAAGCGAGAAAGTGCGCTCGAGGAAGGTTTAAAGTGCCTTCTCCGTGCAGAGATAATCCGCAATCATGACAAGTATCTCGACAGGGGATATTGCCCGATATACGCAAAAGAAGCACTCAAACGCGCCTATGCGGCTTATCACGCGCTCCGCGGCAACGATGTAGCGACACAGCTTTACAATGAGGTCATGGCACTGCCGACGGAGCCGCCGCACAACGGAGGTGACACGGAATGAAAATGAATCTGCCTTACAAGAGCGGCAAAGTCACGCTCACATCACACTTTGGCTGGCGTACGCTTAACGGACAGCGCGACTATCACAAAGGCGTAGACCTCAGCGGCACGGACAAAACGCTCGTCGCGCCTTGTGACGGAGTTATCGGCTCGTCGACAATCATCACGGACAAGTCTAATCTCACATGGCAGTGGGGCAACTACATTCGCATTGACACGGCGGACGGACTTAAGATTTTTATGTGCCACATGGCGCAGAGAAAAGTCAAAGTCGGGCAAAAGGTCAAGGCGGGGGACGTGGTCGGAATCGAGGGCAACACCGGCTACTCCTTCGGCTCGCATTGTCACTTTGAGGTCCGCAAAAGCGGTGAATCCGTAGACCCTACTCCCTATCTCGGCATCCCCAATGAGTGGGGACAGTATGATATAAAATCCACATCAAAAGGAGAAAAAAGCGTGAACACAAACATCAGTCTCGATGTGTCCGGCAAAAAGGGCAATACCAACGTCAAGGACAGCTACGACAAGGACGGCATCACGTACACCCGCGCGAAGAATTTTGCAATCCTCTATCACGACGCGGACAAGCGCAAGGGCGGAGTGAAGAGATACATCAACGGCGGCTTCTTCGCAAATTACCGCTCGGAGGACGGCGAGGTGTACACGCTCCCTGTCGCTAACCTTGCCTGCGACATCAAGGACATTCCGGCGGCGGCAAAAGGAAATCTGCATGAACACGTCTACGGCAATCATCTTGTATACGGCACTGCCGACAACGCGACAAAGCAGTTTGCGGGCAAAAAGGTGTCAACTCTGCTCGTGCCGTACTCCGGCAAGCCGACAATCGAGCGCGTTGACAAAATCCCGTCGGGAATCAAGTACGCCGTCAGCGGAGTGCCTGTTGTGGTCGACAAAAAGCCTGTCGATATGAGCTACGTGGGCGCGGAGGGCTGGGACGGCTCAACCACCTACGGCACGTCGCGAAATATGCTCGGAATCCGAAACGGCGAGATATGGGTGCTTACGCTCAAGACCACCTCGGCAAACTACATCAAGTCCGGCGAGGTATGGAAGAAGATACAAGGCGAAGGCTTTGAGGACGTTATCGCTCTTGACGGCGGCGGCTCGTACATCCGTGTCGAGGGAATCAAGAGACGGTCAACGGGCGGCAGTCGTGCGGTTAACAACATTATCGCGTTTTAACGCAGTTTTAACGCAGTTTTAACGCAAATGTGAATTATTAACGCAATCATGAAAAAGAAAGACGTTGAATACTCAAAACGTCAGCTCTCGGCAATTGTGAAGCTGTGGTTTGCGGGTGCGATTTTCGGTATGTGCTATCTTGTGGTCCAGCTGATAATCGCTCCCGACATGGCGTCTCTTGACGGACTGTTGACATACATAGGCGCACCAATGAGCTGCGGCGTGGTGGGATATCTCATCAAGTCGGCGATGGAAAACCGCGAAAAAATCAAGCAGGAATATCACTCCGACTACGGAGAGGAAGAAATAACTTATGAAGATGAAAAAGGAGAATAGCATGAACAACAAAATCAACTGGAAGCAGAAACTGACCTCAAGAAAGCTGTGGGTGACTATCATCGGTATCATCATCGGTGTGGCAATGTCGTTTGGCGTGGGTGAGAGCGACTACGGCGAGATTGCGGGTAAGGTTGCGGGTGCGATTACGGCGATATCCTCAATCATCGGCTACATCTACGGCGAGAGCAAAGTTGACGCGGCGCGAATTGACGCGGAGGGAATCAAAGGCATTATCGACACCGCCGAAAAGGAGGACAGCAAGGAGGGATAAAATTGACCGACCATGCGAAGCGCAGACAAGCGGTGCATAGTGTCGGCGATACTCAGGACATAGCGGACGCTATTGACCGATGCAATCTCAAGCCGGAGTACAAGCGGTTGCTTAAGATACTGTACGTTGACAACGGCTGTCTGGAGGACGTTTGTGAAGCGGTAGGGCGTGAGTACACCACCGTCTCAAAGTGGCACAAGGCGGCTCTTGCGAAGCTCGTATACATCTTACATAAGTCCGGCAAGTTATAGGCAAGTTAAAATCCTGCCGAAAACACGTTATATTGCGGCTGTTTGAATTTGCAATGTGCGAAATCAAGTTACCGGCAAGTTAAATGCAAAAACAGTGCAAATAATCTGAAAATCTCTTGAAAGAATAAATCTCTCTGTAATGGTACAATAGTGTCAGATACAGAGAGATTTTTTGTATGTCTTCGAGCGGTGCGCAACGTTCGGTGATAAATATATTTTCGGAGGTATTTGAAAATGGCTGAATGGGTAGCCGGAAAAGGCACTACTGCACTTGGCATAATCGGAACAACTCTCGGCGGACTTGCCGTTGCTAACGGCGGCGCAGGAAACATTCTCGGCGGTATTCTCGGGGGCAACAGACAACCGTCTGACACTGCCACAATCGCCGCTATGGCTGCTATTCCCGCGCTTGTAAATTCTGCTTCCAACGGCGGACAGCTTGAAGCGGATAGGAAAGTCACATCCTGCGAGATAAACCTCATCCGTGAGAATTACTCAAAGGATATGGAGATAGCTCAGCTCAAAGCAGAACAGTCTACGGACGCGAAGATTCTCGACCTTTACAAGTGGACTGACGGACAGATTAAAGACCTTAGAGAAACACAGAATGCAAAGTGGACTGAACAGGCTGTTATCAATGCAACTACCACCACCGGCATTACTACTCTTAAAGGACAGGTTGATTCCGTAACCGCTGCTGTGAATGCAATAACTCAGACGGTAGTACCGCAGAGAGTTATCTGCAACACAGGCTGTGGAACTTGCAGCGGCAATATGTAAGTAATGGATTAAACAATCCGCTCAATACAGATTCAGGGAGGGCGGCAGCTCTCCCAATTTTTTATAACAAGGAGATATAAATATGAATTACAGAATGATTCAGCTCACAAACAAAAATATTCAGGCGGTTGCCGCCAATGCTCTCATGCCGCTCGGCAGCATCACAAGGCGCGTATGTCCTCGTACAAACTGCTGTCAGACATTTGAAGTGACAACTTCCGGCGCGGACACAGTGAATATCACCGAACAGGGATATTACAGAGTTACATATAATGTATCTGCCATTTCTGCCGCTGCCGGACTTGTTTCATTCTCGCTCAACGTCGGCGGCACATCGGTGTACATAGGCAGTGCGACGGCTGCTGCTGTGGGTGATACAGTCAATGTGACAATACCGTTTATGGTTCGTGCGTTCGGCAACTGCGCTTCTCTTCCCGTTAATCTTCCTCTTGCAATTCAGGTTGAGAACACCGGTGCAGCTCTTACATCAGCAGTATCCAACATTATGATTGAGAGAGCTTATTGCTAAGGGGTGTGCGCTATGATAGTTAATGTACAGCAGATTCAACGCGGACTGGCAAACTATATCGATACCGAGATTGCTCAAAAGGCTGTCGGTGTAAAGAAATTCGCGGTGTACTTTCTGATTCCTCAAATAAATCAAAAGGTAACGGACACAATAACTTCACTGACAAAAGATGATATGTTTGCAACGCTTTTTGATGAAAACGGCAACATCGACCTTGACAAGGTTTACAATCAGGCGAAAGACGCGATTCACAAGACGGGGCAGATAGAACTTGCGGGTATCGTCTTCACGGAGAACGACATTGATTCGCTATACAGATACATCAGCGCGGGAGGACAATAAGATGACAATGAACATAAACGAATACAAGGAAAAACTACGCAAACGTCTTGACGAATACATGGACATGCCTGTTAACGCTCACAACATAGAGATTATATCGGACACTGTATCTTGTCTTGACTGTCTCGAAGACTACGAACGCGAGATGAAAGAGTACGGCAATGGCGAGCGTATAGGACGGCTCACAATAGAAGATGCCGAAGAATGGACACACAGCATGAGAAATTCCGACGGCTCACGCGGGGAACACTGGAATTACGACCAGACCGAACATGTACGCAAACAGCACGGCTATGACTGTAATCCTACGGCGTTCTATGCGGCTATGAACATGGCATACTCGGACTACTACAACACAGCGCAGGAATTCGGGCTTAACAATCCTGACTTCTACGCAAAAATAGCGCATGACTTTCTTGATGATGAAGACGCGGTTTCAAACAAGATTGCAGTTTATAGAAAGTATATCGCAAAATAAAAAAACGGGAGCTGTAAAAAGCTCCTGTTTTTGACTGCATGGTAATTATTGTTAGCGGTTTGTTGTCTAACTTGTTGTCTTTTTGTTGTCTCGGGGTATTTGTAGAGAATAAAAATATTGTATTTCACGGAAATGCAAATACAAAATTTTGTAGTATTTCGGTGGCTATTACACGAACATTCGATGTGTAATAGCAATTTTACTATAAATAAGCAACAAAAAACTCTCGATATAGCGAATATACCGAGAGTTTTGTCATCGGAGTGACTGGATTCGAACCAGCAAAAAATGTATTGACAACTCTCCTTTCCTCGTTATAGCTCACTTTTTCTATTGTTTTTCTTCGTTCACAATTTATTTTGTTGTCTTTTTTGTTGTCTCATCTAATCGAGAGAAGTAGTCATTCATTGCGTTATTGATTTCAATATCTTTTTCTTTTACCGATTCTTGGTAGTGTTTGAGCATTGAATTTGTGCTGTGTCCCATTCTTTCCATTGCGTACTTATCGGGTACTCCGAGGGCAAGCATGATTGACGCGTAGTAATGTCTCAAACCGTGGAAGGTACAGGTGAGGTTATACTTTTTTCTGACGTGCGCGTACATTTGTGTTATCTGATTGGGGTTGTACATTTTGAAATTATGTTTGTTTGAGTAAACATAAAGTCTTTCTGCCGCCCACTGTGGAATTGATATAACTCTTTTTCCCGCTTCGGTTTTCGGTTCTTTGAGTTCAAATATGTTGTTCTCGTTTCTTGTATATGCCTTGTTTACATACACAAGTCCTTTTTGATAGTCGATATCATTTTTTAAATCCAGTGCGGATATTTCCCCTCTTCTCATACCGCACACGGAAGCGAGTATAATCGGGACTTCGCGCGGGTCTCCTTTCAGCTCCGCGAACATTTTCTTTATTGTCGTTTCGTCCGGCACTTCTACGGGCTTTCGCTTCACGCTTGGCAACAGCACAGACGGAGCATATCCTTTTCTGTACTGGCGTATTGCCGCTCCGAACAGTCCCCACCACAAAGAGACAGACTTCGGCGAGTGACCGACAGCGGCTTTGTTTATCTCCTTTTGAATCATCTCGTCTGTCACGGAGTAAAGCTTAATGTCAACCAATCCTTGAAGTGCTGTGCGCCTGTATGCCTTGTATTCGCGTATTGTCTTGGGTGAATATCCAGCTGTCTCTCTTGCGGCTATATACGCGTCTACAGCGTCTCCTACGGTCATTGTGATGCTCGACGCGCTGTGTCCGTCCATTTCTTTTCCGAACTCCGACGCAAGCTTTTCCACTTCTTTTCTTGTCGGTGCGCTTAGTCTTTGATACCTCTTCTTTCCGTTCTCGTCTATCCCGGCATAAACGAGAACCGTCCATCCGTTTTTTGTTTTCTTGGGTGTTGCCATGATTTTATTCCTTTCGATTTTTGTTTCACCCATACAGTCAAAGTTATTATATCACCGGCAACTGGAAAATACAACAGCTTCGTGCTGAAAACAATAAAAATATTAGAAAAGGCAATCGAGTATTTCATCGACTGCCTTTTTCTGTTTGGAGGTGTTATTGCTGTAAAATTGCTAAATAACGCTCGTCCATTGCCTGTTTGATTTCTTTTTTCAGCTCTTCGAGTGCTCCGGCTACCGATTTATCATCATATCCCGACGAAAGAGCTTCCTTGTACCAATATTCAAGTAGAATCTGCGATTCGGTATAATAATTCATCATATCGTTAGCGTCGAGAGCATAAACATTTTTTGCTGAATCTTTCAGGGATTCTGGAACCACAATGTACGGTGCTATCTCTTGCAAAGAGTATCCGGTTTCCTCTGCAAGTGCCGCAACATCCTTGTCGAGCTGAGTAGCTTCTGTTTCGTTGACAGACTTGATTAATGTGTTCAAAAGCCAGCGAGTTTGTCTGCTTGAATCAGAGTTTGTATCTGCTTTAATAATGTTTAGCACTGAATTGCAAAGACTTGTGATTTTATCGTACTTATACTTTCCATATGTATCATAGAAAGTATACTTTGAATTTTCTTTCAATCCTCCTGTTTTCAACAATGCTTTGTAAGAAGATGCGTTTTGGCTATACTTTGTGCTTGTGTCATAGAACTTGTTAAGTATGTCGTTTGAGTAAACGCTATCGCGCATCATAACGCTCGGAACTGGTAAACCTTTCAGGAAAGACTTTTTGCTTGTGTCGGTAAGGTCTGCGACTTCTTTCAGCGATGTTCCTTCCGACTTTGTGAGGTTAATGACGAAGTCTCCCACCCATCCTGTGTTGTCATCAATTAAATAGTCTATCTGCTTCGGAGATAGCGGTAATACTTGCGCTGCCTTTATTGCAAATTTTGAAGTCTTTCCGTCGTATCTTGTTTCTCTCGACTTGTATCTGTCAGCTTTAGATTCAATCGGAGCGCCTGTGAAAGTTTCATTTTTGGCAATGTCCAACCATGAACCGAAGATAGTCATGTCGCGAGGTCCGGGCGGAAGGATGGATTCGATTATATACTCGCCGTATTTATAGAACGCGTCTGGATTTTCCTGTACATATTTTTCGTATATAGCCATAATCAAGGTTGACGGAAGCATAAGTGCGCGGTCTTTAGGGATTCTAAAGAACTGACCGTCACCTATATAGAAATTCCAGTTCGCGAATTTGTTATACGCCGAAAGTCTTGAGTATGCTTCATCTGGGTCGTCATCGTCGGAAAGTATGTGCTTACTGAACTCATTGTACGCTATGTTTATAATCGCCATTCCAACGTTCACTGCCAGCCATTTAATCAAGAGACGTTTTACTCCGTTTGTGAGACGGTCTACGTTTTGATACAATGACGTCATACTTGCATTGAAAAACGGGATGAACTTGTTGATGGTTTTGGAATATTTACCGCCTTGTTGGAAGTTCACTGTGATGTTCTGTGAAGCTCTGAGAGCATCGAGAGCATTCGCGCCTTCTTTCAAAGTACGTTTATATTCGGCATATCTCGAAGCTGATTCTACTGAATCAATAACGTGCGGGACAAAACCGAGAGCTGATTGAAGAGCACGTTTCAGTTGGTTGCTTGATTTGACAACATTTCTGTATTCGTGTTTCAAATTGCTCATGTTCATTGTGAACGCGCCAGTGTAACCGCCGCCATTTGCGAGATAGGATTTGTAATCCGGAGATTCCATGACCGCTTCACCGAAAGCCTTAAACAAATCAAGAGTATAAGCAAACGGATTGTTCCTTGTCTCGGAGTAGATATAGCCTGTCTTTTCGTCTCGCAGCAAGTTGGTATATCCAAACCTCGGATTCGTTCCTGTTGTGAGAGAAGTAAACAGATTCGTAGCGGCTGAGAATATACGCATTACAATTCCCATTTGTTTCGGAGTGAGCGATGTGAGTGCATCCATCAGACCGTCGTCGTGAATCTCGTAGTATTCAGGCTGACCGTTGCGCATTACGCTGACAACGTTCTTGCCTTGATACTGGCTTTTTTTCCACATTCCCGTTGAACTTCCGATTGTCTTCATGATATCCTCGATAAGTTCAGCTCTGTCGTCGGCACTTAAATTCTTTATCTTATCGGAATCAAACTGTGCAATCTTCTTTGCGATTTCATCCGTGTTTACTGTGTCGCGGAATTTTGAAGCAGGAACTTTTTCAGCCCAAATACCCATATCCTCATTGCTGTCAATGTAGTCAAACACTTCTTTTCTGGTTTCGTTTTGAAGAATAGCTTTCGTCCATCCCGCAGTTTGATACATGATGTTTTCAATCGGAGAGTTCACGTCTCGTCCAGAACCTTTGAATCTCTTCACTACGGAATTCGGCGTTTTGTCACCTCTGCCGGATGAAGCACCGGATGAATCACGCATAGACCTATACAACGGAACATAATGCGGGTACAATTCTCTCAACGTTTCTGACAAGTCGCTTGATATCAAGCCTGAATCTACTGCAACGTCAAGAAGGTGGTTCTCGTATTCATACACGCCTTTTGCTGTATCCGCGAATGTCGGATTCTTCAATTCATAGGTTTGTATGTCGCTAATGAGATTATCTTTGTTTTGGAGTTCGGTATCAGCATAAACTTTTGAACCGATACTGTTGTTCTTCTCCGCCGCTTCAATCCTGTCGAGCGCTATTCTTGCGGTGAGATAAGCATCAAATGATTTTGCGTTTAAGTCGTTAATTCCACCCTCTTCAAGAACATTCGCAAGGCTTTTGCCTATTACAGCACCGTTATTGTCGGTGAATGCTATATTAAGTCTGCCGCTTATAATGCTGTTCGCAGCACGTTCTTTAAAAGCGAGGTCGTGAGCTCTGCCGAAATTCTTTAAATCAATAACATCATCAAACCAATCTCGGATAAACTTTCTTGAAAGCCGTCCTGTATATGCCGCTGGATTTCTTCTGAATGTATCAACTTGGAACTGAGCGTTGCCGAGGAAAGAGTTGTCCTTGTGTCTATAGTGTATCTGGGCTTCTCTTCGTCTGATTCTGTCAGCCGCAAAATATTCATTAGTCATATTGATATACTCGGGAAGGTGTTTTGCGTCAGAGCCTTTAAGCGCAGCTCCGAGTTCGCTTGTGAATGTCTTGAACCTTTCTGCGGTTTCCTTTTGATTTCTCATAAGGTCGGCGAAATAGTACGCAACGGCTTCATAAGGAAACAGTGATTCGTTATAATCGGCTTCTTCAAGCTCGTCACGAAAATAGTCAACAAGTTCTTCCACTCCGTCCATGCTGACAAGATTATACTTTTTGTCAAAGTGGTGTCCGAGTTCGTGCGCTATTGTCGGCAGGTCTCCGTGAACTCTTGTCCTTATAGTTCCGGCGTGAGTATTATAGATACCTTCCGCACCTCTTCCGCCTATCTTGCCGGTATTAATTTCTACGCCGAACATTCTATGTGCTTCTTCTTTGAGGTCGTTCAGGGATTTAAGCTTGTTGCCATCTTTATCGCCTTTGCCCCATTTGCCTTTTGTTTTTGACTGTAGTATCTGGGATTCTGCACTATCTTTGCTTTTTTTGCTTCCCGTTTCGCCCACATCGTCAAAATCATCGCCCATTCCTTCATCGTCGATAATTTCACCTCCGGCTATAACTCCGGCGGCTTCGTTCATCAGTGCGTTTACTTCATTCAATCTCGCAAGAGTAGCATCATATTCTTCCTGTTGGGGGAATTTGCTTTTCACAAGGTCTTTTGCGTCTGACAATGTTTTTTCAAGTTGTTCGACGTGACTTTGCATTGATGAAATCTGCGTTTCAGGATTGCTTGCTTTGTCAATGGCGTTAACAATTCTTGCAATGTTGTTTGAACCGGCTTCTATTTGCGTTCTGTCAGCGCCGTCAAGATACAGTCGGATGGTTTGCCCTTCCTGCATGAACGACAACTTTAAACCACGAATAGTGCCGATTTCATAAGTCTTGTTCATGCCGTATCTGCCGTCTGCAAGTATTTTGGCGAGAGCTTCGTTAGCCGCTTTTCGCTCGGTGTATTTCTTGCCTTTTAGTTCAATTTCAAAATCGCCTTTGAACGGGTTTGAATTTATGATTCTGGCAGTTTCTTGTACATTGTCAATGTTGCGCTTTGTGTTTTGTATGTGTGCCGGATAAGACGCAATAACATCCTGAGCATTATAGACAGAGCGTAGGTATACGCTTCGTGCGGTCGACAGCTTAGAGAACTTGTCGTCGAGTTCTGATTTTTCAAGGAGAAGAGGATTTCCGGATGCAAGAGCTTTGGCTTCTGCCGCAGAGAGAACAAATTCGTCGACGTCGTCAAGTTCGTTTATATCCCCTCCGCTCATAGCTTGGTTAATCATAACCTGCTTTCTTTCAAGCATTTGCCACATATAGCTGTCAAAGGATCTCTTTTGAACGTAGCGGTATATTCTAACGTCTTTGTTTTCGTTGCCGAAACGTATTATTCTTCCTTCGCGCTGTTCAATGTCCGACGGTCTATATGGAGGATTCAAATGATGAAGCGCAACGAGACGTTTCTGTACGTTCAGACCTTCGCCCATGCGTGCAGTTGAACCTATAAGCACTCTCACATCTCCGTTGTTGACTTTTTTGTAAAGTTCTTCCAGGTTTTTGTTGTCAACTTTATCGAGACGAACGATTTCGTTTGACGGTATTCCTTTCGCTGTCAGTTTTTTTATAAGGTCGGAGTAAAGGTCAACGCCGTAACGTTTCTCTTGGTCGTCGCTCATTCCGTAGTCAAGGAAAACAAGCTGTGTTCCCTTTTGTTTTGCGCTGTTTTTGTATTCTTCAACAACATTCTCAACGGTTTTGTTAATTTTGCTTCCATCCAAATCCAACTCGGACGGTGAAACACCAATCTGTTTTGCGATTAATCGAAGGTCAATAGCTGCCGCTCTTCCGTCGTTGGTAACGAGAAGCATATTGTCTTTCTTCGTTGCTGAGCCTTTAAGTGCGTCAACACGGCTTTGAATTTCACCGAGATATTTCTCAAGGTAATCATTCGATTCGCATTCTACCGTTACGCGTTTTGCTTTCGGCAGGTCTTTCAACACTTCATCAGACCTAAGAACATCGGCAAAACGTCTGAACATACCTATCATCGCGTTTACATTAGAGAATTTGGAATAACGTTCTTTTGCGCGGAAGCTGATTCCGTCCGGCGAGATTTCAACCTTGGATTCAATATTGCCGAAGTTTGCAGACCAAGCGTCAAAAGATTCAATTCCTGCCTCCTTCAGAATTTCAGGATTCACAAACCGCGTCATATTGTAAATTTCCGCGACTGAATTGGTGATAGGTGTTGCGGTGCCAAACACAACACGTCCATGGATATCGTGCAGATACTGAGTTTTTTCGAACATATCTTGAGCGCGCTGAGAAGCACCGCCCGCATTAGCACCTGCAACATTCAACTTGGTATAGTATGTCAGAGACTTAAAGTTGTGCGCTTCATCAACAAACAAGCCGTCGACACCGAGAGATTCAAAGTTGATTGTATCGTCTTTGCGTGTTGAAAGCTCTTTGAGTTTGTTTTCAAGGGATTCTTTTGCCTTTTCGAGTTGTTTTACTGTTCTTCTGTCTTGGTATGAGTTCATTCCGGAAACAGTATTTTCTATTTCCGCAATTTGAGCTCTGAGCGCATTTTGCTTTGTTTCATTTGAAACCGGAATGAATCCGAATTGAGAGTGACCTATAACTGCAATATCATAGTCGTTCGTCGCCAATGCTGAAATCATTGCGGCACGACGGTCTTTAGTAAAGTCTGCTTCGCCCACAGCCATAACTTTTGCACTCGGATAAAGTTTATGAATATCGCTCTGGAAATCAGAAACTTTATTGTTCGGAACTACAAAAAGGTTTTTATGAGTAATTCCGAGACGCTTGCTTTCCATTGCAGAAGCAATCATCTCAAAAGTCTTGCCGGTTCCAACTCCGTGAGCGAGAAGTGTGTCTCCGCCGAATACAACTCGTGCAACTGCGCCTTTTTGATATTCACGCAACTTAATTTCAGGATTTACACCTTCAAGAGACAAATACTCTCCAACTTTATTGAAGTCAGCACCTCTCCAGCTTGCGAACAAGGTGTTGAATTTATCTTCAAGAGCTTTGCGGCGTTCAGGTGTAGCGAAAATCCATCCGTTGAACTCTTCTCTCAACATTGCTTGGCGCTGTCTCTGTTGCTCTGTAGCCTGGAGGTCTACTTTTCCGTCAACTCTGACAGTAAGCTGCTTTTGGTTCATTGTGGGTACAAGCAGCTTCATCGCTTCTGCGCCATACTTGGGAGAGTATGCATAAGGGATAATCTCGCCTACCCATGTACCTGTTGTCGTGTCGTAACTTAACTTAGGCTTTCTTCCAAAGACCGAATACGCAAAATCTTCATAATAAGACGGTTCAATCCATGCCGCGCCGAGCTTGGGAGTTATTTCATCAGCGGTCAGCTGGCGCGGAAGAGTTGCTTTTAGCATTTCAACATTGCGCGTGAATTTGGAATCGCTCTTTGCGGCTTTTTCGGCGGTGGCTATCTTGTCTCTTATGTTGCCTGAAAGATACAATGCTGTAAGCTGCCAACCTTCATCGGGTGTTTCGATAATGGCATCTGAAAGCTCTGATGTTACGACCTCCCTTGACTGTCCTGTGAGCTTTGACATATAATCAAGGTCAACTGTGCCATGGGTTGATATTGAAACAGCAAGTGCATCATGGGCACTGTCTACGTGTTCCGGAACTTGCTTTTTATATAGGTCTTTTGTGAAAATGTCGCTTTTTTCAAACTCTCCCAGCGATTTTCCTTTTTTCTCAAGCCCTGATACCATCCAATACTCCGCGTCGCCGCGAAGGTCTGACTTTGCGCCTCTGCTGTTGAGACTGCCGTATTTTTCGGTAAATGCGTTGTATGTTTCTTCGAGGTTTTGCCTTGCTGCTTGACGCTCTTCTTGTGTTGAGTTAGGGTTATTAGATATATTGATAACTCCGTTATACGCATCCTTGACACGCATAAACTGCTTTGCTTTATCTGCTTTTTTGCCTGACAGTTCAGTGACTTCTCCTGTTGACGAGTTATAAAACACCACACCCTTATCCGAATCTATAAACCGTGATTTTTGAGTATCATTTTCGATTTTAACTTCGGATTTAGTCATGTCCGTTTTGATTATATCAGCCGGCAGACTATTCATTGCTTCCGTCAGAGCTTTGCTGTAATCGCGGTCATCAGCTCTTACTTGAGTTCTCTCACTGGCATACATTCCTTTTTCGGAAACAAGCTTGCCGAGAATGTTTTCGGGGTGTCTGACGAAGTATTCGTTAATCGGTATTCCGTCAATTTCACCCAGAGAGAAGAAAGTTTCATCCGATTGAGAAACGCCCTTCGGACGCTTGCGAAGAACAACAATGTCAGTAGTTACTTCTGTTCCGGCATTTGTTTTGAATGCATTGTTCGGAAGTCTGAATGCAGCTACAAGGTCGGCTTGCTTTGCAATAGCATCTCTTGTTTTGGGGTTTGCTTTGTCAAGCGTTCCTGTGGAAGTGATAAACATTACGATTCCGCCGTCTTTTACCTTGTCAAGCGTCTTTATAAAGAAGTAATCGTGCAGCATATGTTTCTCGCCCTTGTATGGATATGTTGTTGACGAGAACGGCACATTGCCGACAGCAACGTCGAATGAACCATCGTTGTATCTAACATCTTGATAAGGTGCTATTTTGATATCTGCATCCGAGTAAAGGACTTGAGCGATTCTTCCAGTGATGCTATCCATCTCAACTCCATAGAGCTTCGTTTTCTTGGCAATATCTTTCGGAAGCATACCGAAAAAGTTACCTGTGCCCATGGAAGGTTCAAGCAGATTTCCGCCGGTAAATCCCATGTGCTCAAGTCCTTTATACATTGCTTCTATTACATCAAGGGAAGTGTAATGTGCGTTCTGCGTAGAGCGTTTGGCGGCGTTATATTCTTCTTCGCTCAACATCTCCTTGAGTTCTCTGTTTATTGAGTAGTTTGTAAATGCGTCAGCCAAACCACCCCAACCTTTGTATTTTGCGAGTACGTTCTTTTCAGCAGCTGTCGCAGGTCTGTTCTCTTTTTCGATTTGGAAAAGAGTTTTTATCGCTTCGATGTTGTCTGCTGTCTTTGGACGTGTCGTATTGATATACTTGCGTGTTTCTGTGTCAAATGAGAAGTTAACGGGTTTCTTCGCCGACTGTTTTTCGCTTACAGGCTTTCTTCCACTTGCGTCAACATCTGTGATATCCCCTCCGCCGTCATGTCCCTCGCTGTCGTTTCGTTCATCAATTCCTGTGTCGCTCTTTGCTGAAATGTCGGGTTCTCCGTTTCGTACACTTTTTCCGGCGTTTGTGTCTCCGTCAGCCACTCGAGGTAATCGAGTTCCGTCTCCTCCGCTCTTTCCGCCATTTCGTCCAGAAGTTTCTCGTACTCCTTCTCCTTGCGGAGCTGTTTCCTCCACTTTGGGGCGTAATCCTTGAACATCAGGTCTATTCTCTTTCTCCAAGTTGATACCATTGTTTTTTATCTCCTTTTCTGTTGTTTGTTTTGTTGTTGTTTCGCTCTGTAGTTTGCTTTTGCCTTGGTAAACCATAGGCTTTGTTTTATCCAATGTGTTTCCTCTGACCGGCATGATGATTCCGTTCAGGTTGCCGTCGTCATCCGTTGCCGCGAGTGCATAATAATTCGGTGAATCAGAAGATTTGAAACGAGCGAATCCCCATATGTTGCCTTTTTTATCGAAATACTTAAGGTATTTATTGTCAATATATGTTGGCTCACCTTGTGGGTTCTCGAACTCGACCAGCGTCAAGCCGCCCGGCTGTGTATAAGTTGTCTCTGGCAGCTTTTTTGCGGGTGTGATATGCTCTAAGTCCAATATCGTAGGTGCATCGACATTCTCAAATGCTTTCGATTGTTTTTTGAGATCCGCCTTTATCTCGGACAACTGCTCTTTCGACACACGTATTATTGCGGCGCCGTCGGAGACAAAACTGCCGCCGTTAATTTCAACTCCAAAAGCAGTCGGAGCGTTCTTGAGCATATCGAGTGCCTGTTTTGTGCTTGCGGCAGTAACAGTTGACGCGTCTGTTTCCGTGTTAGGGACAGTGGGAGGTGTTTCCGGCTCGTCTGTTTTTGTCTCGGAATCCGCTATATCTCTTTCGATTACGGCGCGAGACAGCTCTTCGGTAGTGCGTGATGTCCCGTCTTTACCGAAGCCGCCTATATCAACAAGGAATTTACCGTTCTCCATGTAGTCAAGCACCTTATAGGTAAGTCCGCTGCTTGTGTATTCAACGCCGATTAAGTCCGCTCCCTCGGATTTGTCGTGAACTACAGGCTCGGTGACGTTCGCAAATTCCGAGACTGACGTAGCTTTGTCGAAAGGAACGAGGAATCCGCCTGCAAACTTGCTGTATTTGCCGCCGACAGCTTCCATTCGCTTCTTCAGTTCTGCATATTGGTCTTTGCCGATATACTTGTCAATTGTATAGAGGTTGGACTTCTCGCCGGTTTTGGTATGTGTATATTCCTTACGCGTGAGGTCAAAATCTTTGGGAACTTGCTGTTCTGCGGTTGCTTCGGGTGCGATTTCTTTAGCAATTTCGGTGGGAGGTTCTGCGGCAGTAGTTGACGTTTCGGCAGTCTCAACGGGTGCAGACGGAGTTGCATTCGGTTCTGGTTCTTTTGCAATGTTCTGCTCTGCAGCGGTGGCTGTCTGAGCCGGCGTTGTTTCGGGAACTTCGTTGTTGGCTGCGGGCACAGTAGCTGCGCTTTCCGCGTTGCTATTATTTGCGTCAGGCGATGATTCGCGTATCTTGTTTCCGAGTATATCAAGATAGTTATAAACATTGTCCGGCACTTTGAGTGTTCTGCCGTTTGCGCCCTTGAGGTCTGCTCGTACTACACTTGCACCGTTTTCGTACCTGAAAGATATCAAGCGTTTATTGAACCAGCCTTGCGTTGCAAGAGAAACTTCAATGCCGAAATCTTTCATGAGTTGATTGACTATGTGAGTTTCTCTCTTGTTGCCGTTTTCGTCATAGAACGCTAATGCATCATTTACGATTCCTTTATTGTCGAATTTTCCGTCCTTTATGTTTCGCACTGCGTTATCGACCAGTGTGCGCGATTCCGCGTTTTGGGCTTCGTATTCTTTTCTGTTGAACTCTATTTGTTTCTCGTCGGAGATTTTGTAAATTTCGTCGCGGTCAGCGTCTGTGAGGTCGGAATAATGAATGTCGGAATCCGGATTGCCGAGAATTTCCTCAACACTTCTAAATTCATCTCTCGTCTGTGCGTCTCTAAGCTTTTGCTTGTATGCTTCAACCTTTGATGTAGTCTGAGTTTCCGGCTGTGTTTGCTCGTTTTCAATTATATCATTGCTGTCGGAGGAAGTCAATTGCCGATTGTCATGTTCTGCTGTCTTTTGAAGATGTGTCGACTGATTATTCGAGACGTCGGTTGCAGGCTTTTCATTGTTGACTTCTTTCGAAGCGGCTGTGTCAGACTTCGCGGGTTCAATGTCCGTTTCGCTCTTTGCGGTTGTATTAGCATTATTAGCATCGGCGTTCTTTTTCGATTCCTCTGCTTTCGCTTCGATTTCATCTCTGTTGGAACGAACAACAACGTCGGCTTCTTTCAACTTCTCTATCTGCTTTTGCAGTTCGGCTTTCTCGTCGGGGTTTGTTGTTAATTCTTGCTCATGTTTTATGTCTTGAATTTTGTCCCTGATGGTGTCTACTGTTTTGTTTACAATATTCTCATCCGGCTCTGCGTATTTAGCTACCACATTTGCAAGAACTTGTACGTCCGTCTTTACAGTGTCCGAATTGTCATTATCCATTATAATGGTAAACACGCCATCTTTGTCTTGGTTTTCTATTATTATTCTGTCCTTATAGTTGTCGACAATATCTTTAATGTCGGCGGCAGCCTCTTTCATGTGGTTGACGCTCGCTTTATAATCGCGCGGGTAATTGGGGTCGTCCATTATTACATCTGCGCGCTCTATAACGGTATCTGCGATTCTTTTAAGTACTTCGGCTTGCTGTTCGTTTTCTATCCTTGCGGCGGCTTTCGAGAGGTTATTTACAAAATTATAGTCAGACTTGTAAAGTTGAACTTTGCCGGGATATGAAGCGAGACCGAAAACAAGAGAGGTTGCACCGCCGAGAACTCCTTGATATCCGAGTTCTTTCGGGTCCACTTTAGCATTTTCGTCTCCTACCCAACTGCGTGTTGCTATGTCTGCAAGGTAGTCTAACGCTTGTTCTCCGGCTTCTCCTGCAGCAGTTATACCAACATCAGCGGCGGCTCTTGCATAAGGATTGGCAATCTTAGAAAGCGGTTTTGCTATCGCCTTGTCGGCTATGCCTTTGCCGAACTGACCGAGTATAAGTTCTTCGCCGCCTCTTCTGAGGGCTGTATGGGCTGCGTATTCCAATGCTTGGCTGTCTGAATATCCGAGTTCATTTATAGCCCTTGCGTAGCTTTCGGAGAACTCCTGCATATTCATCAGAACTGCCGCCGCCGCTGGACTTGCTATACGAGCTACATTTGATAATGCTCCATATCCCGCGCCATATGCCATTTTCCCAAGAAACTGAGCAACCTCACCTATCTCTTTGTCGGAATATCTGTTTTGAATTTCAGCAATCTTTACTTGGGAAGAATTGTTCCGAGCGTAGTTCTGTAGTCGCGCAAGTCCTGCTTTTTCAGCTTCTGATTTTGCTTTGTCGATTGTGGGGGCGTAGGTTACTGTACCATTTTTTATTGCATCATCAAACGATGTGAGAGGTGAGTATTTTGAACCTAATGCTCTGCCTTTAAGGGCTGACTCCGCAAACCGATACTTATTATATTCGTCTCCTTTTTTCATGCCGAGCAAAGTTGACACAAAAGACATAGTTTTGTCATATCCTGCACCTATCGCTGATTTGATGCTTTCAAGAGATGTGTCAAGTCCTGCCGAAGCCATAGAAGCTAAATATTCTCCTCTTGAGAGGACAGGGTCGTTTACTACTCCTGTTGTCATTGCCGATTCGTTTGCTGCTTTTTGACGTGCGGCTTTGGCGGCAGGTGAGTTGGGAAGAAAATCGTTGTGAGCGTAAGTAGGAAGTTCGATTTGCGGATTCCTTTTGCCAAACGGTGAATTTTCCAGAGGTATGTTCTTGCTTGCGCTCAGTGTGCTTTTTTTCGCTTCCTGCTCTTCAAGCATACGCATAAGGCGAAGTGTATTATCGGCAGTTTGGGGATAAGCAGACGGAGCGATTTGATTTGTTTTTATGCTTGATGTTTCTTCTTCTTTTTCACTGTCGATTGCACGCAGCGCGTCAGCATAATCAGATTTGCTGTAATCCTTTTCTTTAGGCTGCTGTTCGCGCTTCTTTTTAAGCTCGTCGTTTTCTTTTTTTACAACGTCAATTGCACTTTGATACTTTGATTTCTTTTTTGAAGGGTCAATAAGTAAACTTGCCATATTACCTCCTGATTATTTACCTGAACCGCCGATAGGACCTGTTAAATCAACGCCGTTTGATGTAGCTGCACTGC
>ERZ1034917.196-NODE-196-length-58708-cov-7.427531_pt1 | contig 58708 bp, 45 predicted proteins | sample MGYA00520605_ERZ1034917 | MGnify/ENA primary metagenome ERZ1034917 (study PRJEB33766, sample SAMN09781784) | gut metagenome | biome: gut microbiome | host: Homo sapiens | place: Madagascar | study: EMG produced TPA metagenomics assembly of the PRJNA485056 data set... | reverse complement strand
AATTTATTATCGGCCTGGTCATCCTGATAGGCGGCGCTGCACTGTACGGACGCTTCTGCGAAAAGGTGTTCGGTCCTGATGATCGCAAGACCCCCGCCTATACCAAAGAAGACGGCGTGGACTATGTTCCCATGCGCGGCTGGAAAAACAGTCTGATCAACCTCCTGAACATTGCCGGCACCGGCCCCATCATCGGGCCGATCCAGGGCATTCTGTTCGGGCCCATCGCTTTTCTGACCATTCCCATCGGCAACATCATCGGCGGCGCCATGCACGACTACTTCTCCGGCATGATCTGCCTGCGTGACGGCGGCACTCAGATGCCGGAAATGATCCGCCGCTACTCCACCAAGGGCATTTACAAGTTCTACAACATATTCGTTTGCATCATGCTGCTGCTGGTGGGTGCCGTGTTTATCTACACCCCCGGCGACATTGCTGCCACCCAACTCTTCGGCTTCACCGGCAAGCCCGACGACATTTCCACATGGATCATCTACGGCGCGATCTTCCTGTATTACCTCATCGCGACCGTGTTCCCCATTGATGCCATCATCGGCAAGGTTTACCCCATCTTCGGCGGTATCCTGCTGTTCTCCGCCATCGGCGTGTTCATCGGCATCTTTGTCAAGGGCTTCCCCCTGCTGAACATCTGGGATGACTGGTCTTCCCCCGTTCTGGCTTTGGGCGACAAGACCTTCACCTATGGAAACTACTTCCAGACCGGCCACTTCCTGCCTATCTTCTTTGTGACGGTGGCCTGCGGCATCCTCTCCGGCTTCCACTCCACCCAGACGGCCATCATCTCCCGCACCATGAAGAGCGAGCGGCAGGGCCGCAACACCTTCTATAACATGATGGTGCTGGAAGGCTTCATCGCCATGGTTTGGGCTGCCGGCGCTATGGGCGTTTACAACCTGGCTCTGCAGGAGCCGAATGCCTCCCTGGCTACCGGCACTGTGGGCGTGGTGTGCAAGTACCTGCTGGGTCATGTGGGCGGCATCATCGCTCTGCTGGGCGTCATCGTCCTGCCCATTACCTCCGGCGATACGGCTCTGCGCGCCCTGCGTCTGAGCCTGTCCGAAACGCTGCACATTGACCAGTCCACCAACGGCAAGCGCATCAAGCTGGCTTTGCCTATCTTCGCGCTGGTCATTGCCATTCTGGTGTTCGCCAAGATCAATAGCAACGGCTTCATGATCCTGTGGCGCTACTTCGCCTGGGCTAACCAGACCCTGTCACTGTTCGCCTTCCTGTGTATCGCGGCCTGGATGTTTGAAAACGGCAAGGGTAAATGGGCCTGGATGCCCATGATCCCCGGCGGCTTCTACACCTTTATCTGCGTCACCTATATTGCCAACGCCTCCATCGGCTTCAATATCCCCTGGACCATCGCCTACATCATCGGCGTGACGTGCGCTGTGGCGTATGTTGTTGCCTGCTGCGTGTACGGCAAGAAGCGTGCGGCTAAGAAGCTGTCGCTGAACAACTGATCGTTTTCTCTCCTCAAATATTTCCTAACGGGAGCAAGCCCTCCGGCCATCGTCGGAGGGCTTACCCTGTGTATAAAAGCAGACCCCCTGCAGCTTGGCAGAGGGTCTGCTTTTTTCATATCTGACGGAGCTGGCGGCAGAGGAGGCGGCTCACGGCGTCGACAAACCAGCCCACCGACGGGATGCGCTCCATGGCCTGGCCGTATATTTTTCGGGCGGCGGGCAGCTCGTCGTCGCTGCCGGTGAAAATGCACACGGGGCATATTCCCTGACGGCGCAGCTGCCCCGCCTCGGCGGCGGTGTCGTCCACGCCGCGCTTGCCGCTGTAGCTGTACCCGCCCAAGGGCAGAGCACCGATGGGGATGCGCTGGTCATCGTTGGGGCTGGCGTCGGACAGGATCAGCAGCAGGCGGTTTTGGCTCTGCGCCCGACGCATGAGCCACGCCGCTGCCCGCAGCGCCAAGCCGTCGCGGTTCCAGCCGGCGGACACATAATCAAAGACCCGCTCGTTTTCCTCCGGTTTGTCGTACTCCCGCAGCACACGCAGCACGGTGCAGCCGCTGACGGAGCAGAAGGCCATGACCCGCACGGGGATGGCGCAGCGGGTGAGGCTCTCCACGAGGATGTAGGCTTGGGTGGCCAGCTTCTCCTGCTGGCGGTTTTGGGACGCGGAGCCGTCTAAGAGAATGTCCACGGACAGATCCCCCAACCGGCTGTCGCTGCGGCGGGTGAAGATCCGCTCCTCCCCCAGCGCCGCCGCACGCCACGCCGCTTCACCGCGCAGCCTGCCCGTCCGGCCGGAAAGCTCCTCCTCGTCCTGCTGCAGCAGGAGGGTATTTTGCAGCTTTTGGGTGAGCTGGGCAATGGTCAGGCGGTTGCGGGTGAGATTCGCCTGATAGTATGCCCGATTCTTCTCCCGCTGGCGGCGAAAATTCTCCGCGTCCCACGCGGCGTCCCCGCTTATGGGGCGCTTGGGCGGATCGCCGCGGGTGAAGTGCAGGCGGCAATTGCGATGCACGCCTGTGCACAGAGCGCGCTCCGCCTCCGCAAGCTGAGCGGGGGTGAGCATGGAGGCGCCGAAGCAGTCCTCCACATAGCGGCGCAGGATGGGCTCCGGCGTCTTACCCTGCAAAAAGCCCAGCAGGCGCAGGGTCTTTCCCCCTCCGCCGCCGCCTTCGGCCGAGCCGCTGCGCCCCAGCGCCCGCAGGGCATTGGGACGGAGAAGGCGGACACCGCCGCCCTTTCCCACGATGCTGCGTCCGGCAAAGGCCGCCCACTGGCGGTCGGTGACGCTGCGGCGGGCGCGGCGAAAGAAGCGAAACAGCAGCTCCTCCGTGCGTTTGACGATCTCCTGCTCCGTCCACGCCGGCGAAAACGCCAGTGCCGCAAGCAGCTCCCGCAGCTGGGGGTCCTCCGGCGTCTGCCCCAGTATGTTCTCCGCCCAGACGGCGCGCAGAGCTGCCCCGCCCTTTCGGGGATCGCCGCCGCAGGGCTGCGCGGCCACGCCCCGGAGATACGCCAGACGCAGCGGCTCCAGCGCCGGACGCTGCTCTGCGCTGCGGGCAAACACGGCATGCTCCAGACCCAGCCAGAAAATATCCGTATACAGCGCCCCCTCGGGCTGCTGCTCAAACCGGTGGAGCATGGGCTGAAAATGCGAAAAGTCATAGCAGCCATAGGCCAGCCCCATGACCGTGTTCCAATACAGCTCGGCCTCGCCCTCCCCGTCAAAGACTGCCTGACGGGGCTGGAGATCATAGCGTCCGGCGCCGTTCCAGATCTGGTTATAGGCACGGCGCTCCTGCAATTCCTCCCGATCCATGGTTACTCTCCGAAGAGCTGGGAGCGGTCGGCGCTCTCCGGTATCCGCGCCCAGACCGTGTCCGCCGCCAGCTGCTGCTCAAACGGCTCGAAGGCCTTGTTGATGACGCCCAGACGCAGCGCCTGACCGGCGCAGATGCCCTTTTCCATCAGGTGCAGCGCCGCAAGCAGGCCGCGCAGATCCAGCGCCTTGGTGGAAATTTCGCCGCTGTCGCATTTTTGCCGCAGGTCACGGAACAGGGCGGCAAACTGCTCCGCCCACTGCTCTTTCAGCGCGGGGAAGCTGCGGCGCAGGAGCTTTTTCAGATTTTCATCGGAGATAATGGGCATGTCCACCACCACGAAGCGGGACACCAGCGCCTCGTTCAGCTCACGGGTGCCGGCGTAGCCGTAGTTCATGGTGCCGATGAAGCGGGTGGCCTCGTCCAACCGGATGCGGTCATAGCCCGACACCTCGATGACGCGGCGGTGATCCAGCGTAGCATGGAGCACGGCCAGCGCCTCGTTTTTGGCCATGTTCACCTCGTCCAGCACGCCGAAGCCGCCCAGACGGGCGCAGCGGCTCACGGGTCCTTCCCGAAACTCCACCTGTCCGCCCTTCAGCGTGTCGGCGCCGATGAGCGCCGTCGCATCCACGTTCACATACATGGACACGTCCCACACCGGACGGCCGAACACCGCCGCCAGATTCTCCGCCAGCACGTTTTTGCCGGTAGCCTTGGGACCGGCCAGGAGCAGATGCTCCCCGCACAGCAGCGCAGCCGCCGCGCTCTCCCAGATCTCCCGACCGTAATACAGGTAGCGGGGCTGGGGGACGCGCTCCGCCGCCTCCTGCGGCGCCGGATGCGCCTGACGGAACCGCCGGATCTCCTCCAGCAGTGCCGCATCCACGCCTTCCGCCTGCAACTCCTTAAAAATGTCCATATCTGCGCCTCCCCGCTCTTTGATGATGCCGTATTATACACCCGATGGGCGTAAAGATTTCGTCAAAAAATCTCAAATTTTGTGGGGGATGCCGCAGGGTCTTCCTCCCTTTCCGTTCCGCATAAAAACACTCCGGTGCAGGGTGGTGCACCGGAGTGTTTTCTGCAAAAATTCAATTTTTGTTGGGTTTATATTACCACATTTCGGGCAAAAAATCAAGTCTTGTTCTTTCGGCGCGGCGGGTGTAAGAAGTATGCACGACTACAAAAGGAGGACATGATATGGAAAACATCACAGCCATGGTGAGCTGCTTTGCCCGCGCCTACCACACCGGCGCCAACGCCTGCCCCGTCTTCAGCGACTCCGCCGCCCGCGCGCTGCTGGGGAGCGACTATGAGGCCATCGCCCAAAACATGCTGGAGGGCATGGACTTCTTCCTGCCCGACTTTCGGGGGACGCCGGAGGAGGGGCTGCGGCGGATCGTGGACGGCCAGCTGGCTCCCTCGGTATTGGCGCGCAGCGCCTACTGCGAAGCGGCGCTGGCGGAGGAAACGAAGCGGGGCTGCGGGCAGTATGTGCTTTTTGCCGCGGGATATGACAGCTATGCTCTCCGCCGCGAAGGCGCGTCCCCCGCCGTGTTTGAGCTGGATCTGCCGGAGGTGCTGCGGGACAAGCGCCGGCGCATGGAAGCGGCGGGTCTGCGGTCGTCCGCCGTGGACGTTCCCTGCGATCTGGCCGACCCCGCCTGGCCGGAGGCGCTCTTGGCCGCCGGCTACCGGCCGGAGGAAAAGGCATTTGGGAGCCTCCTGGGCATAAGCTACTACCTGCGCAAGGCCGACTTTGCAGCCCTGCTCCGCGCCGCCGGCGCGCTCATGGCGGCAGGCTCCGTCCTGTGTCTGGACTATCCCGCCGCCGGAGAAGGCTCCGCCGCCCGCACCCATCAGGCGCTGGCGCAGGAGGCCGGCGAGCAGATGCAGGCGCGGTATACGCCGGAGGAGATGGCGGCGCTGCTGCCGGAATGCGGGTTTGCGGTGCGGGAGCAGCTCTCGGCGGAGGACATGAACCGCCGGTTCTTTGCCGCCCACAACCGCCTGACCCCGCAGCAGCCCCTGTACGCGCCGGAGGGCGTGGGGTATCTTCTGGCCGCGCGGCGGTGAGGGCATTTGCCGGACAGTAAAGAGAGGGCGCTTCGTGCGCCCTCTCTTTATTATATACTATAATATTATGCCTGCCCGACTTCCTCCGCCGTGTTCAGATAGTAAAAGAGATTCAGGCAGCGGCAGCCTTGCTCGTCCCTGCTCTCGCAGACGGAAAGGGAGATGCGCACATAGCTCCCATCGCCCCGAAGCAGGCGATAGCGGACATGCTTTCCCGTGAAGCCGCCGGACTCTATGCACCTGTGGATATTCTCTATGGCCGCCTGCCGGTCATCGGGATGGATGCACCGGAGCGTGTCCTCGCCGTAGAGAGCGCGGAGCGTTTCCGCGTCGGAGCGCAGGAAGCGGCACATGCTTTCATTGATAAACTCCAGCACATACTTCCCGTCCGCGCCGACCTTGAGCCGGACGAAGCCGTCCTCTATATCGTCCATCAGCGTGCAGAGCATCCTCTGCTCGCTGGCCAGTCCGGTGCTCAGATTGCGGCGCACCAGCAGCACGGTGATGTAGTCGCCCAAAGCGGACAGGTGCCTGCGGTGATCCAGGGACTGCTTGGGATTGTCCACGCCGGTGTAGCCGATGAGCCGCCCCTCCCGCAGCAGGGGCGTGATGAGGATGCTGTGGATGTCCTGCGCCAGCAGCAGCTCCCGAAGCTCCTTCTGGCCGTCGTCCAGCGCTTCCACGGAGCCGATGACCACCTGCTCGTTTTCCCGCAGCGTTTCAAACCACGACGGAGACAGGCTGACGGGCACGTTCTGGAGCATATCCATCTCGCTTTTCACGCCCTGGGCGCAGACCTCATAGGTGTTGTTCACCACCTGCCGGTCATGGTCGATCTCCACCACATAGGCGCGGTCGCTGCGGAAATACGCCATGAACCGCAGCAGCGTCTGCCGGATGGCCTGCTCGCTGTCCGGCCAGGCCAGAAGCTCGTGGGCCGTTTCGTTCAGGAAGCGAAGCTGCTCGTGGACAACCGCCTGCCGCTGCTGCGCCAGATGCTCCTCGGTGACGTCGGTCTCGATGCCCAGCAGCACCTTGTCCCCCACGCCCTCCAGGGAAACGACGGAGTTGGTCATGCGTATCCAGATCACGCTGCCGTCCCGCTTATAGGCGCGGTATTCATAGGTGTTGGTCTTGCCGGTGCGCACCACTTCGGCCACGGCCTGCCCCACCCAATCTCTATCCTCGGCGTAGAGCAGGTCGTTGATGAAGCCCACCTCCGCCTCATACTGCGCGCGGGTGTAGCCGTGGAGCTTATAAAAGCCGTCGTTGGTGAAGATGACGTCGATGTCCGTGGGGCTGCGGAACACCGTGGCCAGAACGCCGCCCTTGACGCTGTTCATAATGGAGCGCAGCTGGCGGGAGGCATTGCGCTCCTTCCGCTCCGCCTCGCGCTGCTCCGTCACGTTCATCACAAGGCTGTAGCCCAAGGCGCGATCCTCCGTGCGGGCGATGATGCGCACGGAGATGCGGAGATACTCCGTGTATATATCCCGCGATACCCGCACCTCGCAGGAGGTCTCCTCGCCGCTGTCCATGGCCGCGCGGATGGCGGCCAGGAGCCTTTGCTGATTTGCCTCGTCCATATACTGCATGATGTGGAGCCTTTTTGCGTCGCCATGCTGTTCCATGACGCGGCCGAACACCTGCACATACCGGTCGTTGATGCGCAGCAGCTCCGTCTGTCCGTCGTGGTACTCGAAAATACAGGCGCCGCCCACATAGCTGTTGAAGATCAGCGTTTCCATGGAGTCGGGATCCCAGAAGCTGCTGTTCTCCAGCTCGGCCACCCGCTTGAGCCGCCGCAGCTCCGGCTCCCTGTCGCACCGATCCAGCAGCGCCTCATACTCGCTCAGGGGCATGGGGTGGGCGTAGTAATAGCCCTGAATATAGTTGCAGCCCAGTGATTTCAGGAAATCGGCCTGCTCCCGCTTTTCCACGCCCTCGGCGATGATGTTCATACCCAGCCACTTGGCCATGCGGACCACGGACTCCACGATGATCCCCGCGCGATCCGAGTTTCCGGTGTTCTCGAAAAAACGCATATCCAGCTTGAGGATGGCGGCGGGCACGTCCTTGAGGGAGTTGAGGGTGGAGTAGCCGCTGCCGAAGTCGTCGATCTCCACCACATAGCCCATGCCGATCAGCTCATTGACCTTCTGCACCAGCTGGTTGGCGGAGTCCACCAGAGCGGACTCGGTGATCTCCAGCCAGAAAAGGGACTGGGGGATGCGGTATTTCTCCACGATGCCCGTCAGTACCGGAATGAAATCGTCATGCATCACGTCACGGCGGGAGATATTCACGGACACGGGCAGGGGTTTGCGGCCTTCGTCCAGCCAGCGGCGCAGCTGCCGGCAGACCTTCTCCCAGATCTGCTGATCCAGCTGGTAGATCAGCCCTCTCTGCTCCAGCACCGGCACGAACTGCGCCGGCAGAATGTACTCGCCGCCGCGTTTCCACCGCGCCAGCGCCTCCGCGCCGATGACAGCGCCGGTGGCGTGGTTATACTGCGGCTGGAACCACGGCTCAAACTCGCCGCCGTGCAGCGCATCCAGTATCTCGTCCAGCAGGTGCTGCCGCTTCATCAGCTCGCTGCGGGCAGCGGCGCTGTAGATGGGGCTTGCGTAGCCGCTCTGAATGGAATTCTCCGCGATCCGCGCCCTGTCGTACATCACGCTCACGGGATGCTCCGTCCGCTCGACGAGATACCGCCCCACCCGCAGGCGGATGCGCTGGGGGATGCACTTCGGCCCCGTGGCCAGCGCGTAGGCCGCCCGTATCTCCTCCGAATCCAGGCAGGAGGCCGGCAGCAGCATGGCAAACTCATCCTGCGAAAAGCAGGTGCACAGGCCGTCCACCATGTCGCAGAACCGCTCCAGCGAATCGCCGGTGTGCTGGGTCACCTCGGCGCCGCTCTCCGCTCCGTATTGCTCGCAGATGTCCTGAAAGCCATGGATATTGACGCTGGAGATCAGGTAATAGCCCGCCTCGTGGGCGTCGATCATTTTTCTTGCGGCTTCAAAAAAGGTGCCGCGGTTATAGAGCCAAGTGACCTCGTTGTCCCTTTCCTCCGTCCTCTGACTCCACGCCAGAGAAACGTTCTCCGTCCATATATCCGCATCCGGCACATCCTCGTCGGAGGGGTCGTATATCTTCACGCAGTCCCGCCTTGTCTTGGCGCGGTACATGGCCAGATCCGCCCTGCGGAGCATCTGGGACATTTTCCCGCTGCCGCAGGCGCCGCCGATGCTGGCGCTGATGCGCAAGTCCGGATACTCGGGGATGCGGATGCTCTCCAGCTTGCTGCGGATGGTCAGCAGCTTTTCCTCCAGCTTGTCAAAGGGCAGGTCGTGAAAGACCAGAAAGAACTCGTCGCCGCCGTAGCGCACCAGCTCGTCCTCGGGGAGTATCTCCGCCTTGATGGTCTGGGCGGCGTGGTACAGCGCCGCGTCGCCGGCCTGATGGCCGAAGCAGTCGTTGACGCTCTTGAAATTGTCCATGTCGATCATGGCAAAGGCATTCTGCCCGTCCAGATCCCGCAGGCGGTCGTCATAGTAGCGGCGGTTGCAGACGTTGGTCACGGAGTCGATATAGACTTGGCGGTTGCTGGCCAGAAGCTGGCTGAAGATGGTCTCCTTCTCGGGACTGCTGAACAGCTCGTTCTGGTCGATGCGGTCGATGAGGTCGCGGGCAGCCGACCGCTGCTCCTGATCCAGAAACGCCGCGTCCAGCGCCTTCTCCAGCATGTGCGTCTTTCTCTTGTGCAGGGCCAGGGTATTTCTGATGCGGCGAATGAGGATGCTGGGCATGAACGGGCGGCGGATATAGTCCGAAGCGCCCAGCCGGAAAGCATACTCCATGTGGGCGTTGACCGGCTCATTCACGATCATGATGACGGGCGTATCCGCCAGCCACTTCTGCCGCCCCATCTCCGCAAGGACGTCGAAGCCGCCGTTTTCCGCCATGGCGATGTCCAGCAAAACAAGGTCGATCTCCTCGTGGTGCAGGCGGAGCAGCTCCACGGCCTGCTGACCGCCGGCCGCCGTCACAATGTCAAAATCCGCTTCCAGCAGCTCCCTCAGCGTTCTGCGGTTCCGCGCGGAATCGTCCGCGATGAGTATTCTCTCTCTTCTGTATTCCTGCATAGGACTGACTCCATCCGCATCGTTTCATATCCGCCCGAGCCGGACAAAAACGCAAAAAGCCAAGGCGTGCTTCCGCATAGAGGGAACACGCTTCGGCAACTGGCTGACTGTCTCGCCGCGAGGACAGCCCCTATAGCTTTGCGCCGCCGGATCGCTCCGGTTTTGCCTTTTCGGTTTTCTTCCGTATCATACCATTTTTATGCACAGGCCGTCAAGAATTTCCAACACTTATGCAGACACTTTCATAAAAAAAACGCCGTCTATACGTCCAAAAAAATCAGAAAAAGCCGAAAAAAGCACAGAATTACCCTTTACTTTTTCTTTCCGGCGTTATATAATGTCGTCATATAGGCAAAACCGTCGAAAGGCGGCGACGCAAAGTTAAGTGTCTAAGCGGAGAACTCCGTATGATCGACTGACCGCACTCTATAGCAGAGGGCGGTCAGCTTTTTTTATGGCAAAGGGGGGAAAAGCGGTGAATCAGGTGCTGCGCGAAGAAAAGAAGTTCCTGCTCTCGCTGCCGGAATTTATCCGCCTGAGCCACCGGCTCTCTCAGGTCATGCAGGAGGATCCCCACAACGGCGTCCACGGCTACCCCATCCGCTCCCTCTATTTTGACAGCATCGACGACCGCGATTTTCACGAGAAGGCCGCCGGCGTGGAGCTGCGGCGCAAAATTCGCCTGCGCTGCTACGATCCGGCGGCGGACTACGCCATGCTGGAAATGAAGCAGAAGCAGGGCGCCAACCAGCTCAAGCGCTCCCTGCGCTTGGCGCGGGAGGACGCAGCGCGCCTGGCGGAAGGCGACTATTCGCCCCTGCTGCGCTATCCGGAAGCCTTCGCCGCCGAGTGCTACGCCCTCATGCACAGCCACCTCTACCGCCCGAAAACCATCGTGGAATATAACCGCAAGGCCTTCATCGCCAAGGAGAACAAGATCCGCATCACCTTTGACAGCCGCATCGTATCCACGGAGAGCTGCTTTGACCTGTTTGCCCCGCGGCTGAACATGAACCCCGTGCTGGATCCCTATGACGTGGTGCTGGAGGTCAAGTACAACGGCTTTCTGCTGAGCTATCTGCGGGAGCTGATCAACGGCGTGGATCGCAGCGAGCTTTCCGTCAGCAAATATGTGCTGGCCCGCCAGAACGGGTACCAGACCCGACTATAGGAGGAACATCCCCATGAAGCAGCAATTACTGAATCTTTTTGCAACGCCCCGAGACATGACCTGGGAGGACATCCTGCTCAATATCGTGCTGGCCGCGGTGCTGGGCTTTTTCATCTTTCTGTCCTACGCCCTCTCCCACCGCGGCACGATATACAGCCGGAAGTTCAACGCCTCCCTTGTGATCCTGGCGGTGCTCACCGGCACGGTGATGACCGTCATCGGCAACAACATCGCCCTGTCGCTGGGCATGGTGGGCGCCCTGTCCATCGTCCGCTTCCGCACGGCCATCAAGGACTCCCGCGACACGGTGTATATCTTCTGGTCCATCATCGTGGGCATCTGCTGCGGCGTGGGAGACTACGCCGTGGCCTGCATCAGCAGCGCCGTGACCTTCGTGGTGATCCTGCTGCTGGGCTGCATCAAAAGCGACAACCGCATGCTGCTCATCATCCGCGCCGCCCGCAGCCGGCAGGAGCCTATCAAGGGGCAGGTGTATAAGCTCTTCCGCGCCAAGGCCACGCTGCGGGTGGAGAACACCACCGAGGAGCACGTGGAGCTGATCTATGAGCTGACCCAGCGGCTCCTGCGGCGGGCGGAGAAGTCTACGCCGGACATCCCCGCCAGCATCTACGCGCTGGGGAACATCGACTATGTAAACCTCGTGATGCAGAACGACGAGGTATCCAACTAAACGGACAGAAGGCGGGAAAGGAGGCCGAAAGACGAGATGAAATATAAATGGCTCGCCCTTGCGGCCTGCGCGCTGCTGCTGCTTCTCTCGGCCACCAACCTCTCGGCCGTGCTCACCGACGAGCACCCCCGCTACCACCAGCACGCGGAGCGCCCCGCCTACACCCCCTGCGCCGAGCACGACGGGCAGACCCTCTGCTCCCACCTGCCCCTCGTCCTCATCGAGACCGGCGGCGCGGAGATCCCCGGCGAACCCATCCGCAACGAGGACGGGAGCCGCAGCAATGATGTCTTCACCACCACCGCCGACGGCGGCACGCTGCTGCGAGCGTCGGTGGCCGTGGTGGATCACGAAACGGGCAACAACCACCCCTCGGACGCCCCCACTCTGGAGAGCACCATCGACATCCGCGTGCGGGGCAACTCCTCCCGCTATTTTGACAAGCACAATTATCTCCTCAAGACCCTGACGGACGACGGCTCCGCCTCGCGGGACGTTTCCATGCTGGGCATGGACGCCTTTGACGAGTGGGCGCTGCACGGACCGTATCTGGACAAATCCCTGATCCGCAACTACATGTGGTACAATCTGGCGGGCGAAATTATGGACTATGCCCCCAACGTGCGCTTCTGCGAGGTGCTGCTCAACGGCGAATATCAGGGACTTTACGTCATGACGGAGACCATAAACTCCGCGGTCGACGCCCGCCTGCAGCTCACGGAGCCGTCCAAGGACACGGTGCAGACCAGCTACGCGCTGCGCCTTGACCGCGGCAGCGGCAACGAGGCGAAAAACATCGAGACCTTTTCCCAGTACGCCCTGCGGAACCTCCAGGACGTGGACATCGTTTACCCCTCCCCGAAATGGCTCACGCCGGAGCGCGCGGCGTGGATCGCGCAGGACTTTTCCGACTTTGAAAAATCCCTTTACTCCTATGACTACAACACCGAGCCGTACGCCTATTGGGAGCAGGCGGATCGGGCGTCCTTCGTGGACTATTTTATTCTCAATGAATTCACCTGCAACTATGACGCCGGCTGGCTGTCCACCTATATTTATAAGGACGTGCGGGGCAAATACAAAATGTGCATCTGGGACTTCAACTCCGCCTGCGACAACTACAGCCACGAGGTGGACGACCCCCAGCACTTCGAGCTGCAATACAGCGTCTGGTACTACATGCTCAGCAAGGACGAGGGCTTCGTGGACGCCGTTATCGACCGCTACCGCGAGCTGCGGCAGGGGCTTTTTGGCGACAAGGCGCTCAGCGCCTATATGGACGCCGTGGTGGCCTGGCTCGGCCCCGCGGTGGAGCGCAACTTCTCCGTATGGGGCTACACGCTGGCAGAGGACATGATCTCCCCCGCTGAGCGCAACCCCCACAGCCACGCCGAGGCCGTGGCGCAGATGAAGGACTTCTGCGCCCAGCGGGGCGCCTGGATGGACGAGCACATCGACATCCTGCGCCAGTACAGCCACGAATCCAAAAACAAAAAATTCAACCACTGACTGCATGAAGGAGGGCGGCATTTTTGAAAAAGTTCATCATCGTGTTCTCCGCTCTCATCGTGCTCTATTTCGCCTATGACACCGTGCGCTACCGGCTGGGGTGGTACATCGACCTGCACCCGCGGCAGGAGGTCACGGCCTTTATGTCCACGGATGAGCAAAATATCTATATGGATCGCGGCAGCGGCGCGGAGCCTTTCACCATCAAGGGCGTGAATCTGGGCGTGGGCAGCCCCGCCCAATGGGCCACGGACTATGCCATTGACAAGGCCACCTATCTGCGCTGGTTTGGCCAGATGCAGGAGATGGGCGCCAACACGGTGCGGGTATACATCACCCTGCACGACGATTTCTATAACGCTTTTTATGAGTACAACACCGCGCGGGAGGCCGCCGGAGAGGAGCCGCTCTGGCTCATCCACGGCGTATGGGTCAACGACTATGTGCAGAACTCCCACCGCGATGCCTACGACAAGGACTTTCTGGACGCCTTCATTCGGGACGGCCGCACGCTGGTGGACGTGCTCCACGGCAACAAGAAGATCGCCCTCGGGCGGGGCACAGGCTCCGGCTCCTACACCAAGGACGTGTCCCGCTGGGTCATCGGCTACATTCTGGGCGTGGAGTGGGAGGACGTGACCGTCACCTACACCGACCACAAGTACCCCGATAAGGCGCCTTATCAGGGCACCTATCTCTCCGCCACGGAGGATGCCAGCGCCTTTGAGTCCATGCTGGCGCAGGCGGGGGACGAGATCATCTCCTACGAGAGCCGCCGCTATAAGCAGCAGCGCCTTGTGGCCTTCTCCAACTGGCCCACCACCGACCCCTTCCTCTACCCCGAGGACATCACCACGTTTTTCATGAAATGCGCCCAGGTGGACGTGGAGCACATCGCCGCCGAGGACGCTTTTCTGGCCGGACAGTTCGTTTCCTACCACGTTTACCCCTACTATCCCGATTATCTCAACTACATTCTCAACCGCGTGGACATGGACAATAAGCCCGTCTGGGACGGCAAGGAGGTCATCAGCCGGACGGGTACCGGCGCCGGCACGGCCATAGGCGACGTGCTGCGGCAGGAGGATTTTTATGACGAGAACGGCGCCGTCAACACCTATCTCGCCTACCTGCGCGTGCTGCGGCGGCACCACACCATGCCCGTGGTCATCTCCGAGTTCGGTGTTTCCACCGGACGGGGCATGGCGCAGAAAGATCAGAACACCGGCCGCAATCAGGGGCACATGTCCGAGCAGGAGCAGGGGCAGGCGTTGGCCGCGTGCTGGGCGGACATCATGGAGGCGGGCTGCTCCGGCGGCTGCGTCTTCACCTGGCAGGACGAGTGGTTCAAGCGCACCTGGAACACCATGCACGCCGTGAATCTCCAGCGCACGCCCTACTGGAGCGATTACCAGACCAACGAGCAGTATTTCGGTCTCCTCTCCTTTGACCCCGGGCAGGAGGAGAGCGTATGCTATGTGGACGGGGATCTCTCCGAGTGGACGGAGGAGGATAAAATATTTGACACCGGCGAAAAGTCGCTTTCCATGAAGTATGACGAGCGCTTTATCTACCTGCTGGCCTATGAAAAGGGCTTTTCAAACGGGGAGAAAAAGCTGTATATCCCTCTGGACGTCACCCCTAACACCGGCAGCACCTACTGCGAGAACTACGGTCTGCGCTTTACCCAGCCGGTGGACTTTGTCCTCACCATCGACGGCGCGGATAACAGCCGCCTGGAGGTGCAGGAGCGCTACGAGGTGCTGCGCGCCATGTTCTACCACGAGACTCACAATGAAGACGCCTATCTTGTGCCGCCGGACGCGGACACGCCGGTGTTCAAGCCCATCAATTTAATGCTCCAGACGGCCACGCCCCTGCTCACCGGCAACTGGCTGGCCAGCTCCGAGGTCTACGAGACCGGCAAACTGGCCTACGGCAACGCTGATCCGTCCTCGCCGGAGTATAACTCTCTGGCCGACTTCATCTTCGCCGGCGACTATGTGGAGCTGAAGCTCCCGTGGCAGCTTCTGAACTTCGCCGATCCCTCCCGCATGACCATTCACGACGATTATTATAATGACAACTACGGCGTGGCGTACATCACCATAGACGCGCTGTATCTCGGTCTCGCGGACGACACGGAGGAGGGGCGCATCTCCCTCCACCCCGCCGCCCTGCAGGGCTGGGGCAACAAAGTCACCTACCACGAGCGGCTCAAGTCCTCGTACTATACGATGCAGGCGCTTTGGCGCTGAAATAAAAAATGAAAGGAGGGGCGCAGATGTCCGTAGAGATATTGATCTATACCTATCTCTCCATATGTGCCGGCATGATCGTTTTCAACATCGTGACGGTGGTGCTCTCGCGGCGCAAAAGGCTGCGCTCCTTCTCCGCGAGCATCCGTCTGGAGCTGCGGATCGCCGACGAGATCGACCGTCTGCCCGCCAGTGGCGAGGTCAGTCCGGCGCATCTGCGGTACATAGAGCGCAAGCTGCGCCGAGCCGACAACATGGCGGCCTTTGACGCAGCCATGGAGCGGCTGTGCCTGCGCCGGCCGGCAGCTCAAGTCCGCGCGTATCTGACGGCGCTGGACGGTGTGTTCATCGCCATGGCGGAGCGTTACTGCCGCCGCAGCGAGATCGAGGCCGCCTATTTCCCTTACATTGTCAAAAAATACCGTCTTCTCGGCGGGCGGAATGACAAGGCGCTGGAAAAGATGCTCCTCTCCCTGCTGAACGAGCCGAGCCTGTACTGCCGAGAAAACGCCATGCAGGCCATCTACACGGCGGGCGATCCCGATCTGGTGGTGCAGGCGCTGCGCATCGTCAACGCCGGCAGCTGCTATTACAGCAGCAAGCTCCTGGCTGACGGCCTGCTGAATTTTCAGGGGGACAAGGCGGCTCTGGGCGAGGCGCTGTGGGCTGCCTTCGAGATGTTTCAGCCTTGGATGCAGGTGACGCTGCTGAACTATTTCCGCTTTTCCTCCGGCGACTACTGCCCGCGGGTGCTCTCCATCCTCAACGACAGCACCCGGGACGACGAGCTGCGCTTTTCCTGTCTGCGCTATTTCGGGCGGTATCCCTACGAGCCTGCCCGATGCGACCTGCTGCGCTACGCCACGCCCACTGCCGGCGTGCGCTGGGAGTACGCCGCCATCGCCTCCTCCGCCCTGGCCGCCTATCCCGGCGAGGCGACCGCAGCGCTGCTGGAGCAAAACCTCTACCATCCCAACTGGTACATCCGCTTCAATGCCTCCAAAAGTCTGGAGCAGCTGGGCTTCGGCTACCGCGACCTCATCCACGTCATCGAAGGCCACGACCGCTACGCCGCCGAGATCCTGCGCTACCGCTTCGACGTGCGGGAGCTGGAGGAGAGAAAGGAGGACGCCGCATGTTCGACAGTGTAAAGCTCCTCCTCACCGGTGTGGGGTACTTTTTCATCGCCTATCTCATCGGCTACTCCACCTTTTTGTTCCTCTCCGTCATCGTCGGCTCTCTGGATCTTTATAAGCATCACCGGCAGGAGCAGTTCAAGAGCATCCTGCCCTCGGACTACTATGTGCCCATCAGCATCATCGTGCCCGCCTACAACGAGGAGATCACCGTGGTGGACACGGTACGCTCCCTGCTGACGCTGGAGTACCGCGCCTATGAGATCATCGTGGTGGACGACGGGTCAAAAGACCGCACCTCGGAGGTGCTGGCCAAAGCCTTTGACATGCACCTTGTCCACCGCCCCATCCGGCGGCAGGTGGACTGCCAGCGGGAGGAGTTCATTTATGAGACCCGCGCCCAGAAGGTGCCGCTGACGCTTATCCGCAAAAAGAACGGCGGCAAGGCGGACACCCTGAATATGGGCATCAACGCCGCCAATTTCCCCTATTTCATCTGCATGGACGCCGACTCCGTTCTGCAGTATGACTCCCTGCGCCGCATCGTCCAGCCCGTGCTGGCGGACGGCAACGTGGTGGCGGTGGGCGGCATCGTCCGCATCTCCAACGACGTGGAGCTGGAAAACGGACGGGTACAGCGCTACCGCCTGCCACGCAACATCCTGGCCTTTATGCAGGTGCTGGAATACGACCGTTCTTTTCTGGCCTCCCGCATCCTGTTCGACCGCTTCAACGGCTCGCTGATCATCTCCGGCGCCTTCGGCCTGTTCAAAAAGTCCACCGTCATCGCCGTCGGCGGCTATGACCGAAAGACCCTGGGTGAGGACATGGAGCTGGTGGTGAAGCTCCACGAGTACTGCACCTCCAACAGCATCCCTTACTCCATCCGCTACGCCTCCGACGCCATCTGCTGGACGCAGGTGCCGGAGCGGATGCGGGATCTGTGCAAGCAGCGCAGGCGCTGGCATCTGGGGCTGTTTCAGAGCATGTATAAGCACCGCACCATGTTCTCCAACCACCGGTTCGGCGCGGTGAGCTTCGTATCGTATCTTTATTTCCTCATCTATGAGCTGCTCTCACCGTTTATTGAGATATTCGGCGTTTGCACTATGGCGCTGGCGTGGTGGTTCGACCTCATCAATGTGCCGTTCATGGTGCTCTTTTTCCTGATCTATGCCGTGTTCGGCGCCATTCTGACGCTGACGGCCTTTTTCTCCCGCATTTATACGGCGGATCTCACCGTGTCCTTCGGTGACGGCGTCCGTGCCGCCTGCCTGTGCCTGTTTGAGCTGGTGTTTCTGCGCTTTATCCTCGCGTGGGTGCGCTGCACGGCCTTTATCGGCTACCGCAAAAGGTGGCTCAGCTGGGGGCGCATCGAGCGCCGCAAGATCAATTTGAAGTAAAGGAGGCTGCTGCCTGTGCGCCGAAAAAAACTTTTCAAAAGCTGCGTGCAGCTCCTGCTGGCCTGCGGCGTTCTGCTGGGCTGCGTGCGCCCCGTTTCCGCGGGGGACACGGTGCTCATTTCCGGCAACGCAGACCTCTATCCCATCGAGTCCTATGACCACAGAAGCGAGCGCTATGTGGGGCTGCTGCCGGAGCTGTACGAGCGGCTGGGGGAGCGGCTGGACTGCGCGTTCGTCTACCTTCCCTACAGCAGCCAGACCACCCAGGCACAGCAGGCGGAGAACCGGCAGGCGGACATCATCTCCGCCTTCCCCGACGGCGCCGTCAGCGAAAGCAGCCTGCAGGGCCGCGTTCTCATCAGCGTGCAGGCGGTCGGCGGCGAAACACGGCAGATCTATGTGGGCTTCACCGACCTGCTCTCCCCGTCCCGCGTCGAGGCACTGGAGCAGGCGCTGGAGGACATCTCCGGCGCGGAGCGGCTGGGCATTCTGGCGGATCAAGCGAATGCCGGCGGCGACCGCCCCTACCGCATGCGCTTTTTCGTCACGCTGGCCGTTCTCGGCGCCGTGACGCTGGCCGCCGCAGTCATTCTTTTTGTTTTTATGCGAAAAAGGCGTGCCCGCCGGCGGGCAAACGCCCTCATCGACACGCGCTACGGCATCGGCAACGACCGCTACTATACCCACTGCATGGAGTCGCTCATTCCCGCCCCGCTGAAGAGCCTGACCTATGTGGTCTGCTTCGGCTGCGACCAGACCGCGCTGGCGCAGCGGGTGGGCGAAGCAGAGCGGGAGGAGCTGTTTGGCTATGCGGCGGAATACCTCAGCCGCAGCTGCGGCCGTGAGGAGCATCTGGCCTGCGTGGAGCAGGGCGTGTTCGCACTGGTCTGCCAGTGCAGCAGCCGCGAAACGGCGCAGCAGCGCATGGAGGTCATCGTGCGGCAGCTCAACGCCTATCTTGCCGGCTTTTACGAGGGCTGCGGCGAGCTGTTCTGCGCCGGCATCTGCTCGCTGCAGGAGCATCCGGACTGCGGCGCCAAGGCCGCTCTCTACAACGCCCGTCAGGGCTGCGCCTACGCCCGCAGCCACAACCGGCTCTGCGCCTTCTGCACAAAGCGGATGATCGACGAAAGCGAGCAGCTCGACCGTTTGCGCCGGCGTATGCTGTCGGCTATTGCCAAGGGCGAGTTTGAGGTGTATTATCAGTTCGTGGTAGACCGCGGCGGTGCAGTCGTGGGGGCGGAGTCCATGTCCCGCTGGCAAAATCCGGAGGACGGGCTGCTGCAGCCGCCCAAATACATCGACCTGATGATCCAGACCGGCGCCATCACCGAGCACGACCTTTTCATATTCCGGCAGGCCTGCCGCCAGCTGCAGGCGTGGTCGCAGGCGGGACGAGGGCAGCTTTCCCTGTCCTGCAACTTCACCCGCCAGTCGCTCTCGGACGCCGATTTCCTGCGCCATGTGCGCTCCATTGCGGATCAATATGACTTTCCCCATGACCGCATGGTCATTGAGATCACCGAGGACTCCCTGGCCTATGACTGCGGGGCGGCGCGGCGCACCATCGAGCTGCTGCAGGTCTATGGCTTCCGCATCGCCCTGGACGACATCGGCTCCGGCTATTCCTCCCTGTCCGATCTGGCGGCCTATTCGCTGGACTATGTGAAGATCGACCGCAGCCTCCTTCTCAACGCGGCGCAGCCGCGGGGGCGGAAGCTGCTGGAGGGGCTGGTGGCGCTGGGGCACAGTCTGGGGCTGCGCGTGCTGTGCGAGGGCGTGGAAACGCAGGAGCAGCTTGCTGCTGCGCTGGCCGCCGGCTGCGACTTTATTCAGGGCTTTTACTTCTCCCGCGTTCTGCCTGAACGGGAGGCAGAGCGCTATCTGCGCGAGCATATCCATATCCAACAGTAGGAGGGCATATGAAAAGCAAAAAGCAACGCCGCGTATTCGTGGTGGTGACGCTGCTGACCATCTCCATGCTGGCCGGTACCATCTTCCTGTGCGCCCGAGCGGCCGGTGAAGAAATGACCCAGCATTCCTTTGACGAGCTGACCGCCTCCACCAAGCGGCTGGCCGAGGATTATTACAGCGCGCTGAAAAACGACCAGATGTTCCTTACGGCCGTGTCCGAGCTGATCGCAAAGCAGAAGACGGAAGATGTGGACACGATCCTGCAGGTGATGAATTCCTTTGACTTCACCGAGTCGTTCCTCACCAGCATGATCCTGCTGCTGCCGGACGGGCAGCTTCTGCACAAGGACGGCACCTGGTACGATGTTTCCGACAGGATCGACTTTGCCGCCGAGGCCGCCAAGGGCGCCTATCTTTCAGACCGCGTGCGCAGCCTCTTTGCGCCGGAAAACCTTGTGGTGCGCAGCGCGGCGCCCGTGGTGCGGGACGGGGAGACCATCGCCATTCTCTACGGCGTGATCTCCCTGCAGGAGATCCCCCGCGCCTATATTTCCGACTATTATAACGGCAAGGCTTTTATCCTCCTTGTGGACGGCTCCACCGGCGACATTCTGCTGGACACATGGCACCATACACTGGGAAATCTCTCGGATATGGACGGGCGGAAGACCCTCAAGGGCTACACCTACGAGCAGGCCGTGGACAACATGCTCCACGGCCGCAGCGGCGACATGCGCTCCGTTTCCGCCACCACGGGGGATGTGCTCTACATGCACTATGAGCCTGTGGGCATCAACAACTGGAGCGTCACCATCGGCGTCAGCGAAGCAGACGCCCTGGCCGGCCTGCGCACCGGTGTCAGGATCCTCTACCTCATGGCGCTCATCGCCGGCGCAGTGCTTCTGGCCTATATGGCCTATGTGGCCTGGTATCTGGCCTCGTCCCGCCGCAGCGTTTATGCCCAGAGCATCACCGATCAGGGGACCGGCCTGATGAACCGACGAGCCTATGAAAAATACCTGTGCGAGAGCGAGGATCATGTGTTTGCCTCGGCGACGTGTATCTATATCGATGCAAACGGCCTCCACGAGATCAATAACGAGCGCGGCCACGAGGCCGGCGACCGGATGCTCCGCATGACGGCCGACCAGCTGAGAGAGCAATTTCCCGACAGCAAGATATACCGCATCGGCGGGGACGAATTCGTTGTGTTTCCGTCGGATGCACAGGAGCAGCCCTGTCGCGTGCGCATGGAGGAGATCTCCGCCCGCTTGGCTGCCCAGGGCTACAGCATATCCTACGGTCTTGCCGTCCGCAAAGAGGCCGTCGGCCTGCGCGGGCTGGTTCGTGAGGCCGATGAAAGGATGCTGGAGGCCAAGCATGCCTACTATGCTGCCCGCCGCCGAAGCCCCCGCATCGACGCTTCCGCCGAGTAAAAATGCCGCCCATACCCCGATCCCGTTCGGCGTATGGGCGGTTTGTGCATAAGCGGCATAGCCCCGCCGCACGGCGCATAGGGTAGCAAAAAAAAGAAAGGTGGAGTCCCTATGCCGCAAAAGCCCGTTCGTGTGTTCCTCATCCGAAAAAACATTGCCCTGGCCGCCGGCGCTCTGCTGGCCGCCGTGGCCATTTTCTGCGCCGTGAACGTCCCCGCCGCCATCACCGCCGCCGGAAACGCCCGCCAGCTGCCCATCTACTGCGTAGACCGCTCCGGTGAGGACGGCAAAAAATACTGCGCCATTTCCTTCGACGCAGCGTGGGGCAACGAAGACACCCAGATGCTCATTGACATTCTGGCCAAATACGACGTGAAGGCCACGTTCTTTCTGGTGGGCGACTGGGTGGATAAGTACCCCGAGTCCGTGAAGGCGCTCCACGACGCCGGCATGGAGGTCATGAACCACTCCAACCACCACGACCACTACAATTCCCTCTCCGCCCAGCAGATCGTGGCCGACGTCACCGCCTGCAACGACAAGGTGCAGGCCATCACCGGCGTGACGCCCAAGCTGATCCGCTGCCCCTACGGCGAGTACGACGACCACGTCATCTCCGCCATCCGCTCCATGGGCATGGAGCCGATCCAGTGGGATGTGGAGCGACCGGCAACCGCTTAAAACCCTTACGGGGCAAGGGTCGGCGAGGCCGCGCCGCCCCCTTCCCTTTCCCATTGAAAAAAATCCGAAAAACCCCTTGCATTCCCACCGGAAAAGTGCTACACTTCTGCTAAAGTTAGATTTATCTAACTATTTTTTATCGGTATCGGTTAGTCTTCCCTAACCAAAAATGCACAATGGAGCTGCGCTCCATGGAAAAGAGGCATATATGTCAGAAAACGAGAAAAACTTTCTGCAGATCGTAGATCTGAAAAAAGGCTACGGCAAGGGCGAGACCCGTCAGGAGGTGCTGCGGGGCATGAATTTCTCCGTGGCCAAGGGGGAGGTCTGCGTGCTGCTGGGTCCCTCCGGCAGCGGCAAGTCCACCCTGCTGAACATCATCGGCGGCATCGACAGCGCCGACGACGGCTACATCTCCATCGGCGGCGACAAGCTGCGGGACATGGGCGAAAAGGCGCTCACCCAGTACCGCCGCAAGCATCTGGGCTATGTGTTCCAGCTGTATAACCTCATCGGCAATCTGAACGTGAAGGAAAACATCGAGGTGGGCGCGTACCTGTCGGACAGCCCCTTGGACATCGACGAGCTGCTGCACACCCTCGGCCTCTATGAGCACCGCTACAAGCTGCCCAACCAGCTCTCCGGCGGCCAGCAGCAGCGGGTGTCCATCGGCCGCGCCATCGTGAAAAACCCCGACATCCTCCTGTGCGACGAGCCAACCGGCGCGCTGGACTACGCCACCTCCAAGGAGATCCTCCAGCTCATCGAGAGCATCAACCAGAAGTACGGCAACACCGTGGTCATCGTGACCCACAACGAGGCCATCCGCAACATGGCCGACCATGTGGTGAAGCTGCGGGACGGCACCGTGCGCAGCAACGAGCTTAACGAGCATAAGATCCCCGCGGCGGAGCTGGAGTGGTAAGAGGTGCGGCCATGAAAAAGAAGATCAAAAACCCTCTGCGCAGGCGGATCCTTCGGGAGCTGCTGGGGGATTGGCGGAAGTATCTGGTGGTGTTCCTGTTTCTGGTGCTGACCATCGGCTTCGTTTCCGGCATGTATGTGGCCAATGACAGCATGCTCTCCTCTGCCCGCGCCGGCGAGAGCAGCTATAAGCTGGAGTACGGCCATTTCGAGCTGCAAAAGCAGGCAGACAGCGCCCTCCTCTCCGCCATCGCCTCCGGCGAAAAGGCCGACGTGAAGGCTTACTATGTGGACAAGGCGCAGGCGGAGCTGGACGAGAAGTTCGCCGCCGAATTCAAAAAAGAGTTTGACGCAAAATTCCCCGAGGAGTTCGCCGCCCGCTTCCGTGCCGAGTTCGACCTCACCTTCCGGCAGGGCTTCGACGCGGAGTTTGAAAAGGGCGTTTTGCAGCAGCTTCTGGCGCAGGGGCTTGACGCCGCCACCGCCGAGGCCATGCTGCCCGCCGCCGTGACCCAGGCCAAGGAGAGCGGCGCCTACCGGAGCGCCTACGATCAGGCTTACCCCGCCGCCTACCGGCAGGCCTATGACGCCGCCTACGGCAAAGCCTACACCGCCGCCTATGACGAAGCCTACGCCGAGGCCTATCAGAAGGCCACAGAGGAGCTTCAGAGCAAGATCGACGAAAAATACGCCGAAGCGGAGGAAAAATACAAGCTTAACGACCCCGATTTTCAGCCCGCGCCGGTGACGCTGTATGAAAACTTCTTCCGCAATGAAACCGAGGATCACAACAACGACGGCCAGACCGACGGCACCGTGCGCGTGTTCCCGCAGACGCAGGACATCAATCTGGCCTGCCTCATGGATGGCCGCTTTCCCCAGCAGCCGGACGAAATTGCCATTGACCGCATGCACGCCGACAACGTAGGCCTGCAGGTGGGGGGCACCATCACCGTGGGCGGCGAGAGCTACAAGGTGGTCGGTCTGCTGGCCTATGTGAACTACGCCACCCTCCACGAAAAGTCCACCGACCTCATGTTTGACGCCCTGCAATTCAACGTGGCCATGGTGACGCAGGAGGGCTTTGCGCGCCTGCACGAGAGCGTGCACTACGCCTACGCTTGGCAGTACCTCACCCCTCCGGCGGACGAAAAGGCGGAGAAGACCGCCTCCGATAACTTCCTGCGCGCCCTGCTGACCCAGACGGTGACGGCGGAGAACGAGCTGGAGGATTACGTCCCCCGCTATGCCAACCAGGCCATTCAGTTTGCCCTGGACGACATCGGCTCCGACGAGGCCATGGGCGGCGTGCTGCTGGACATCCTCACGGTCATCATCGCCTTCATCTTCGCCGTGACCATCAGCAACACCATCGCCAAAGAGTCCTCCGCCATCGGCACTCTCCGCGCCTCCGGCTACACCCGCGGCGAGCTGACGCGCCATTATCTGGCCATGCCGGTGATCGTGACGCTGGCCGCCGCCATCGTGGGCAACGTCCTGGGCTACACCCTGTTCAAGCAGGTGGTGGTAGGTATGTACTACAACAGCTACAGCCTCCCCACCTACCAGACTGTCTGGAACCCACAGGCTTTTGTGAAGACCACGGTGATCCCCGTGGTGCTGATGTTCGCGGTGAACCTGCTGATCATCACGCGCATGATGCGCCACACGCCCCTGCAATTCCTGCGGCAGGATCTGAAGAAGATCCGGCGCAAGAAAGCGGTGCGGCTCCCCGCCTGGGGCTTTTTCAGCCGCTTCCGCCTGCGGATCATGCTGCAGAACGTCAGCAGCTACCTGATCCTGCTGGCCGGCGTCTTCTTCATCTCGGTCATGCTGGCCATGGCCGTGGGCATGCCCAGCACCCTGCGGTACTATCAGGACAATTCCCGCGACCTCATGTTCGCCAAGTATCAGTATGTGCTCAAGAGCTATGAGGACGAGGACGGCGCGCCTGTGTCCACCGCCGCGGAGGGCGCAGAAAAGTTCGCCATGGAGACCCTCCTGCACAAGAGCGACGCCATCGACGAAGAGGTGCTGGTGTACGGCGTGGAGCCGGACAGCCGCTATGTCCGCTGCGGCGGCCTTTCCCAGCTCGCCGACGGGCAGGTTTATATCTCCGCCTCCTTTGCCGACAAGTACCGCCTGCAGGCGGGCGACTCCATCACGCTGGACGAAAAGTACGAGAGCCGGCAGTACGCCTTCACCGTGGCGGGCATCTACGACGGCACCCAGAGCATCGCCGTGTTCATGCCCATGGATGCCTATCGGCAGACGTTTGATACCGACGCGGACGCCTTCTCCGGCTTCTTCTCCGACGCCGAGCTTACGGACGTCCCCAAGGACAATGTAGCCGCCGTCATCACCGCGGCGGACATCCAGAAGGTGTGCAACCAGCTGGATCACTCCATGGGGTCTTACATGACCTATTACCAGTATCTGTGCGTGCTGCTGGCGGCGGGGCTGATCTACCTGCTGACCAAGCTCATCATCGAGAAGAACGAGACCGCCATCTCCATGGTGAAGATCCTCGGCTATCGGGACGGCGAGATCGGGCGGCTGTACCTGCTGTCCACCTCCATGGTGCTGGTGCTCATAGACGCCGTCAGCGTCTTTCTGGGCGTGGCCGCCATGCGTCTGGCCTGGCGGGTCATCATGGCCACCTACAGCGGCTGGTTTGCCTTCCGCATGGAGCCTGTGGGCTATGTAAAGATGTTCGTCTTTGTGCTCATCGGCTACCTGCTGGTGCTGGGGCTGGACTTCCGGCGCATCCGGAAGATCCCCATGGAGCAGGCGCTGAAAAACGTGGAATAATTTTATATGCTATAAAAAAAGACCGTGCAGCCACCAAACTGCACGGTCTTTTCTGCGATTTTTCAAAACAGCCTTGTCATTCGTGAGCAGGCAGCCCCTTCGGCTGCTCCCCGTCGGGAAGCAGGTCGGTCATGCTCCTCAGGCTGATGCCCAGCGTGGACATGTTGTGCAGCAGCGCCGACGTAGTAGGCGGCAGGATCCCCGCCGCGCCCAGCACGATGAGCGAAAAGTTGAAGCCCACGATGAACCGGTAGTTCCTGTGGATCCGGCGCATAAGCCCCTCGCCCAGCCGGCGCAGCGTCACCAGCGCAAACAGATCCTCCGAGGCGATGGTGATGTCGGCGATCTCGCGGGCAATGGCCGCTCCGGTGGAGATGGCGATGCCTGCGTCGGCCTCGGAAAGCGCCGGCGAGTCGTTTACGCCGTCGCCCACCATGATGACCGTGTGCCCCTGTTCCCGCTGCTTGTGGATAAACGCTGCCTTGTCCTCCGGCAGCACCTCGGCATACACCGCGTCCACACCCACTTCGGCCGCCACGGCCTCGGCAGTCTTGCGGTTGTCGCCGGTCATCATCACGACATTGGCAAAGCCGCATTTGTGCAGTGCCGCCACCGCCGCCCGCGCTTCCCTGCGCAGAGGATCGTGGATGCAGATCACCGCCGCCAGCTCCCCTGCAATGCAGAGGTACAGGTGGGAGTATTCCGCCGGCAGAGCGGCGAACTTGTCCTCCTCTCCCGCCGGCACGCGGCAGCCCTCGTCCTCGAACACGAAGTGGGCGCTGCCGATGAGGACTTTTTTGCCCTCCACCATGCTGGAGATGCCGTGCGCCACCACATACTGCACTTGGGAGTGGTACTCCTCGTGGGACAGCCCGCGCTTTTTGGCCTCTTCCACCACGGCGTTGGCCATGGAGTGGGGGTAATGTTCCTCCAGACAGGCCGCCAGCCGCAGCATCTCGGCCTCCTCACGGCCGCCGAAAGGCACCACCTGCGCCACCGTGGGGGTGGCATGGGTCAGGGTGCCGGTCTTGTCAAACACAATGGTGTCCGCCTTGGCCACTGCTTCCAGAAAACGGCCGCCCTTCACGGAGATATGGTGCCCGCTGCTCTCCCGCATGGCGGACAGCACCGCAATGGGGATGGCCAGCTTCAGCGCGCAGGAGAAGTCCACCATCAGTACCGCCAGGGTCTTGGTGATGTTGCGGGTGAGCAGATAGGTCAGCGCCGTGCCGCCCAGGGTGTAGGGCACCAGCCGATCCGCCAGACGGGCGGCCTTGTCCTCGGCGGTGGATTTCAGCTTTTCCGACTCCTCTATCATGCGCACGATGCGGTCATAGCGGCCGCCGCCGGAGGCTTTGTCCACGCAGATCACGCACTCGCCCTCCTCGGCCACGGTGCCGGCATACACATAGCTGCCGACCCGCTTGACAACGGGCATGGATTCGCCTGTCATGGAGGACTGGTTCACCATGGCCTCGCCGGAAACGACTTTGCCGTCCAGCGGGATCATGCCGCCCGTCCGCACCACCACAAGGTCGCCCTCCTGCACGTCGGACACGGGGGTCAGCACCTCGGTGCCCCCCACCTGCAGCCACACCTTGTCCACGTTCAGGCTCATGGCGCCGGCGAGATCGGCCACGGACTTCTTGTGGGTCCACTCCTCCAGTATCTCGCCCAGCCGCAGCATGAACATCACGGAGCCGGCCGTGGAGAAGTCGCCCCGCACCAGGGACACCGTCACGGCGGTGGCGTCCAGCACCGCCACGGACAGCTTGCCGTGCCACAGCGCCTTCAGCCCCTCCCGTATGTACCGGATGGAGCGAATGACCGCCAGCGCCGAGGTGATGGGCACCGGCAGAAAGAGCTTTGAAATGCACCGGCGCATGACGGTCACGGCCAGCTTATCCTCAAACTCCCGATTCAGCGCCCGCGCGGTGTGCTCCGGCACAAGGTCCATGGCCTCGGCCTCGGAAAAGGAGAACGCCGCCAGCGCAGCGATCACCGATTGCCGCTGCCCGCCGTAAAGCACCACGGCGTCCTGCGTCCGGTCATAAACTCTGACCTCCCGAACGCCGTCCACCCCGCGCAGGTAGTATTCCAGCACGTCCGCCTGATGCAGGCTCATGCCGGCGCAATGCATATGCACCCGCAGGCGCCCCACGGACTCGTGGAGAATGGTACACTTCATGGTTATTCGGCCTTGGCTTCTCCGGAGGCGTCCTCCACCACGGCGGCAGCGGCCTCGTCAGCCCGACGCTGGTTGATGGCCTTTGCCTCGGCGTACACATCCTCGGCGTTTTCGCGCACGGTGGTGACCGTCTTCATCACGCCGTCCTTGGCGCGCAGAGCGGCGGCGGTGGTGTGGGCGTAGACCGTTTTGGCGTCCTTGCTGCCCAGGATCTTGATACCCGCCGTGCCGAACAGCACACCGGCGGCAAACATTACGAATTTTTTCATCACACATTACCTCCTGATTTTTATCAGTAAGCCGTCTCTAACTCACTGTACCTGTAACATAACACAATCGTAGGAAAAATGCAATGGTCATAGGCAACAAAATAGAAAAAATCCGCAAAGAAAGGCGGAAAAAGCCGCCCAAAAAGCCGCCGCAGCCCATAAAAAAACCGCAGACCCCTTTCGGGATCTGCGGCAATATTCATGCAACCGCCTGCCGGCAGACAAGGTTGGGACGGATCCGCCTGCGGTACAGATGTACCCAGCAGATCAGCAGCACCACCAGCAGCGCAAGCCAGGAAAACGGATAGGAGAGGTAGACCATGCGAGCGGGCATGGTGGACGTGTCGATGAGGGCGATCCACGCCAGGCGGAGGGCGCAGGTGCACAGCAGGTTGATGACCACCGGAAGCACCGGACTGCCGCAGCCTCGGATGGCGCCGGTGAGCACGTCCGCCAGACCGAAGATGATATAGGGCGCCGCCACGATGCGCAGGCGCTCCACGCCGGCCACCAGCACGTCAGGATCCTGATTGTATATCCGCAGCAGCGGCTCGCTGAAGACGCAGGCCACGGCGCTGAGGAGCGCGCCGGTGACCACGACGCAGAGAATGCACTTGTTCAGAATGGGCTTTACACGGTCGTATTTTCCGGCGCCGATGTTCTGGCTCAGGAAGGTCTGCACCGTCTGGTGGAAGGTGTTCATGGCCACATAAATGAAGCTGTCGATGCTGCCGGCAGCGCTGCAGCCGGCCACCACAATGCTGCCGTAGGCGTTGATGGCGCCCTGAATGACCACGTTGGAAATGCTGAAAAGGCAGCCCTGAATGCCGGCGGGCACGCCCACCTTGGCCATGAGGGAAAAGCTGCGGCGGTCAAACCGAAGCCCACGCCAGGAAAAGCGCAGGGCGTCCTGCGAGCGCATGAGACACAGCAGCACCAGAGCGGCGCCAAGAGTCTCGCTGATGACCGTGGCCAGCGCCACACCCGCCACGTCCATGTGAAACGAAATGACGAACAGCAGGTTCAGCCCCACGTTCACCACGCCGCTGGCAGTGAGGAAAAGCAGGGGGCGCTGGGTGTCGCCGCGGGCACGCAGGGCGGCGGCGCCGTAGTTATACAGCATGATGGCGGGCGTGCCGGCAAAGTAGATATACAGGTACGTCAGTGCCAGGTCGATGATGTCATCCGGCGTGGAAACCGCCTGCAAAATCCACTTGGCCGCGGCGCAGCCGATGCCGCCCAGCAGCACGCCGCCAACGATGGCCATGAGTACCGCCGTGTGGATGGCGGCGGAGATCTCCCTGTCCTTGTCGCCCTCGCCGATATAGCGGGCGATGACCACGTTCACGCCCACGGCCATGCCGATGAGCAGGTTCACCACCAGATTGACGATGGCCGTGGTGCCGCCCACGGCGGCAAGGCTGGCGTAGTTTGCGTAGCGCCCCAGCACCACCACGTCCGCCGCATTGAACAGAAGCTGCAGCACGCTGGAGGCCATGAGCGGCAAGCTGAAGAGCAGTATTTTTTTCAGCAGCGGCCCTGTGAGCATGTCGATGGAGCCGCCGAGGTGTATTTTCATTCTTTCCATAAGCTTTCCACCGGAGCCGGCTGCGCAGCCGCCGGTCTGCCGTGTTCCTTTCCGCTTGCGCCGAAATTCTCAGACGCCGCAGCGCCCTATGGAAAAACCACAGGGCGCCGGTGCAGCGTGTACCCTATTATATAACAATGTCGAAAAAGCTCAAGAGAAATCGAACGCGAAAAATGCACAAAAGTTTGACCGGACGAGGCCGTCCGGTCATGCACTTTTTATCAGTTCGGCTGGTTTGGTCGGCGCCGCCGTGACAGGCGCTACTTATCCCCGTTTTCCGCCACCCAGGCGCGCACATAGTCCACGAACAGGCGGGTGGATTTGGACAGCGCCTTCTTATCCTTCACGGCGATGCCGATGGTGCGGAAGAACCGCCGGGGCGCAGGGCAGGCCTTGACGGGCGAGGGGCTGTTGCGCACCATTAGCTCCGGCAGCAGGCTGATGCCCAGACCCTCCGACACCATGGCCAGCATGGTTCTGTCCTCCCGCGCGGTGTATTTCACGTTGGGGCGGATGCCCAGCTTGTCAAAGGCCGCCGTGATCTCGTAGTCCTCCCCCTCCTCCAGACGGATGAACGGCTCCGTGGCCAGCTCCGACAGAGGGAAGGGGTCGGCGTCGGCATAGGGGTGGTCGCAGGGGACGATGACCTGCAGCTCGTCCCGATGCAGGGCATAAGCCTGCAGGTGCTTGGCCGACGGCAGGCGCAGAAAGCCGCAGTCCACCGCGCCGGAAAAGACCCAGTTTTCGATCTGGTCATAGAAATCGCCGGTGACCACCTCGAACTCGATATTGGGGTAGAGGCCGCCGAAGCTCTTGAGGATGCGGGGCAGCCACTGGGAGGACACGCTGGAAAAGGTGGCCACCTTTACAAGGCCGGTGTCCATGCCCTTCAGGCTCTCCACGGTCTGCATCATGGCGTGGTGGGCGGCGCAGAGCTGCTCGATCCTGGGCAGCAACGCACGGCCGTCCGCCGTGAGCACAACGCCGCCCCGATTGCGGCTGAGGAGCGTGACTCCCAGCTCGTTCTCCAGAGAATTGACGGCGTGACTGATGCCGGATTGGGTGAAATTCATGGCCTCCGCCGCCTTGGAAAAGCTGCCGCAGGCCGCCGTTTTCAAAAAGATCTGATACTTTGTAATGCTCATGGCGTCCACCTCTCTTTGCGGCCATTATACCATACAAGTTGTCATACTTTCAAGAACAAACATGCGCTTCACAAATGCTAATTTCTGTGCTATGCTGAATGCAGATCAAAAAAGGAGGACAAAAATATGGCATTGATTTCCAAAACGAACCGCTGCGTCGTGTGCGGCAGCAGCGAAGTGGTATTTGATAAGGAGAGCGGGCTGTACCGCTGCGCCGCCTGCGGCGCGGAGAGCAAGGAGCTGATGCCCGTCAGCGACGCCGCAGCCATCAACCGCATCGCCCTGCTGGGCGACGACGAGGGGCGGCTGGAGGAGCTTCGGCAGCGCTATCCCCGACTGGACATTACCAGCTGGAGCCAGGAGAAACGCCTGCAGCTCTGATACCCGCACAAGTATTTTTCTTTTCCATAACGAGGACGACCCTCATACAACGATCCCGACCGTTTACCAGCACGGTCGGGATCGTTTTCGCTTGGCTGCTGCGGCCGCTCACACCGTCCAGAAGATCTCGGCGGAATCCTCCGCGAGATTTATGCGGCGGATAAGCTGAGCGGCCACGGCCTTTTTCTCCTCGAAGGAAAGGGCGGCAAAACGGATCTTTCGGGGCGGCAGGGCGCGGTGCTCCTCCCTTGACTGCGCCGCCAGCAGCAGGCGGCGCTCCTGCTCCAGCCTTTCCAGCGCTTTTTGCAGGTATGTAAGCGGCAGGGATGGGCTGCCCGCAAAGGCGTCCAGCAGGCGCTGCGCCTGCCTATCCAGCTCCGCCAGACGAGGGGCGCAGCGGTCTGCGGCGCGCTCCTCCGCAGGCGCGGGGCAGGCAGCCAGCAGCTTTTCGATGTCCGCCTGCACGCACTGCTCCAGCTCGACGAGGCTGACCCGTATGGACGCCCGACAGCAGGCCAGATTATACCGGCCGCTGCAGTGGAGGTACCGGCGGGCGCCGTCCCGCGTTACAGAGATGCTGTAGCCGCAGCAGGCGCATTTCAAAAGACCTGACAGCCATGTGTACCGCCCCTGCCCGCTGCGCCCCAGCTGCCGATTTTTTTGCAGCTTTTCCTGACAGCGGAGAAACAGCGGCGCCTCCACCAGTCCGAGACTGCCGAGCACCGAAAGGGTCTGCGCTTCCGCATCCGTTCGGCTTCTGCCGGCGGCTTCCCGCTTGCCCACCAGCAGCAGACCGCAGCGGCCGTCAAAATACTCCGGCGGGTCGGAGATCTTTACGCCCTGGGCGAGATAGTGCAGCCGCACCTGCTCGTCTGCCATCACATAGGCGGGGTTATGGAGCAGACGGGAGAGGGTCACACTGTCCCACACGGCGCGTCTGGGGGCGGGGATGCCCTCCCCCGTCAGCTTTTTGGCAAGACCGGAGAGGGACATGCCCTCCGCGGCATACTCCGCAAAAATGCGCCGCACCAGCGCCGCGTTTTCATCGGGCACCAGGGCGGGGGCAAGGCGTCCGTCCCGCCCAACGGCGCGTCCGTTGGAAAAGCCGAAGGGCGCAGGGCCGCCCGGCCACGAACCCAGCGCCGCACGGCGGTAGTAATTATCCCGCACACGCTGGGCGATGGTTTCCCGCTCCAGCTGGGCAAATACCATGATGATGTGCAGCATGGCGCGCCCCATGGGGGTGGAGGTGTCGAAATTCTCGCTGACGGACACGAACTCCACCTGATGCGCCTGCAGCACCTGCCACAGCTGGCCGAAGTCCGCCACGCTGCGGGAAAAACGATCCAGCCGGTAGACATAGATCGCGGCGATCTGCCCCGCCTGCACATCGCGCATCAGCTTTTGAAAGGCAGGTCGATCCGTATTTTTTCCGGAGTAGCCCGCGTCCTGATAAACCGCCAGCTCCCTCTCCCCCGCCGCACGCCGGCAGAGGTCGAGCTGGCCGGAGAGGGAGAGGCTGTCCTTTTTTTCCACGGACTGACGGGCATATACGGCATCCCGACGGCTCATGAGCGGCGCTCCCCGCCGTTTTCTTTGCCGTTTTCTTTGCCGTTTTCTTTGCTGTTTTCTTTGCTGTTTTCTTTGCCGCCCTCCCGCAGCGCCGCCAAGGCTACCAGACACAGGCGGCAGACCTCCTCCAGCCTGACCTGCCGCTCCTGCGGCGCGGGGTACGGGGGATGGACGTTTTTTATTTCCATAACTGCGCTCACCTCATGGCATGATATGCAGGTGGAACGGGGAAAATGCCCTTGCGGGAGGCGGGCTTCAGATGGTTGCCGACGGGGACAGTCTGGACTGGAAGGACTACGACGCCAAGACGATTTTCAAGCGGGTGACGGAGCACCTGCAGCCGGGGAGCATCGTGCTGTTTCACAACGCGGCGCTGCACACGCCGGAGGCTCTGCCGTCCATTTTGGAGTTCATGCAGCAAAACGGCTATACCGTGGTGCCTATCGGGCAGCTGATCTACACGGAAAACTACACCATCGACCACGCCGGCCGGCAATTTTCGGCGGCGCCGGAGGGGCAATAAAAGCGTCTGCCGGCAAAAAAACGGGAGCATCTTCACCGGAAGATGCTCTCGCTTTTTAGCGGTATTCAACATTTGCAAGGCTTGGCGGACAGGCGCTTTTGCAGCGCGACGGCCAGAATGCCCAGCGCCGCTCCGATGAGCGCGCCCGCCAGAATGTCCGACGGGAAGTGGACATAGAGGTACAGGCGGGAGAAGGCCAGCGCCGCCGCCAGAGGAATGGCGACCCAGCCGAACTTGCGGTTGGCAGCGGTGGCCACCCACGCCCCCGTCACCGCAGACCAGGTGTGACCCGAGGGGAAGGAGTAGTCCTTCGGATTTTTTACCAGCAGGTCAATGGTTTCCAGCCAGCAGGGGCGAGGCCGCGCCACGAGGTTTTTCAGCCCGATGTTGCAAATGAGCAGGCCGGCCACCAGCGCGCCCAGCAGGCAGACGCCGTATTTCCTGTATTTTTTAGAAAGCAGGAGGGCAAGACCCACGGCGATCCAGACGGCGCCGCCCTCCCCCAGCAGGGTGAGCTTGGGCAGGAGAAAGTCCAGCGCGCCGCAGCGCAGGTGTTCCTGGATCCAGTGGAGGATGCTCCAGTCCGCATTTTGAATAAAGTCCAGCATGGCGTTTTCCTTTACTCGGTTTTGGCCGCCGTCACGGAGTAGGCAGAGAGGATCCTGTCCTCGCCCTCGGCGAAGGTGACGGTGACTTGGTCGCCCACGGAGAGGATGACGGCGTTTTTATCGTCGGCGGCGGAGATGGCATAGTACACAGAGCCGTCCTGCAGGCGCAGGTAGTACCAGGTGTTGCCCTCCACCACGGCGGAGCGGATCTCGGCGATGGTGCCGGTGACCTGCCCCTGACCGGTGGGCTTCACATCCGTGTCAGAATCGCTGATAAGCCCGTTGCGCGCCAGCATGAGCCGGTAGCTGCTCTCGCAGTCCGCCACGGAGGAGCCGGTGGCCACGATCTGGTACTGGCTGACATTGACCATGGCGTACATCTTCACAAGACCCGCCGCATCCTTCAGCGCCATGAAGTAGCTGGGCTGGTCGGCGATGTTCAGCAGGAGGGGGAAGGTGGCGGTATAGTTCATCTGCTGCACCTGACCGCGGGCGGAATCCATGGCGGAATACTCCTCGGCGCCGGCCACGGAGTAAAAACGGGTCTCCTTGGTGCGCTGGTTGGAGAGGATGAAGCCGATGTTGGACTCGTCGGACACCACGGAGGTGATGCCGGTGTACATATACACATCGTCGTTGAGGGCGATGTAGTTATAGCCGTCGGTGGTGACGGTGACGTCCCGCTGGCCGAAGAGGGAGTTGATGAAGCCATGGATATAGCGGCCGTGGTTATCATACTGGCTGATGATGAGGTCGGCATTATACACATGATCCACCCAGTTGGGGATCTCGCCCACCTTATAGTATTCCGTTTCACCGGTGACGGCATTCACCAGCACCGCGCCCAGCACGTCCGTGCCGCCGAAGAGGCCGATGGTGTTGGTGAGGCGGGGGCAGACCCAGTAGGGGTTGCCGTCCTCGTCGATCTCAAAGGCGGGGGCGTCAAAGATATAGGTGGGGTAATGGAAACGCAGGTGGCGCTGGAGATTGTGGCTGAAATGCTCCGCCGTGGTGTAGCGGATGCCCTGCTCCAGACGCACCACCTCCACGTTCTGGGTGACCATGTCGATGATGAGGTAGGCAGGCAGACCGTCCGCGCGGTTATTGAGCCACTTGATCCAGTCGCCGTAGCGCAGGGCGGTGACCCGAACGGGGCGGTCCTTATAGTTGATCTGCGTATAGTCGTCGTCCACCTCGAACTGGGAAACCATGTCCGCCAGCTCGCCCAGCTTGCGGTTGCCCAGCTTGGAGGCGGAGTCACGATCCAGCATGGGGATCTGGTCGAAGGAGATCTCCTCCACCTCGCTGGCAAAGTCGCCGGTCTCCACCGCGAGCAGCTCCCGATAGTCGGCGGCGCGAATGAGTTTCCAGCCGATGACGCTGCCGATGACGGCGGTGAGGATCATGGCCAGCGCCAGGAAAAACGGGATCTTGCACTGTTTTTTCACGAAGCCGAAGTAGCCTTTGGCGCCATTGCCCTGAAAGCCGGAGGTAAGGATGGCCATGCCGCAGTACACGGCGCACAACAGGATGACGAAGACGTACAGCGAGCCGGAGTGCAGGTTCAGCGCCGGCAGCTCCACATAGTAGTATATCGCGGCCACCAGCAGCGTCACCGCCAGATTCAGCACCGTGCGCCCCAAGGGGCTGCCGATGGCCTTGCGGGGCTTTTTCTCCCGCTTGGGCTTGCCGGCAAAGGGATTCTTGCGGGCAAAGCCCTGAAAATCGGGGTCGTTCCAGTTTGTATTCATAGAGTTGCTCCTCTCGTGGTTTTGGGGGGATATAAAAGTATTGTAGCATAGGGCGGGATAAATGTCCACATGGCGGACGCAGCTACTGAAAATTGTTCCGCAGGTGGGGAATTTCTATACAAAAAAAGCAGGGGGAACGGTCGCTCCCCCTGCCTGCGGGTTTATTCCGGCACTTTTTCCGTCTGCTTATTGGCAAACACCACGCCCAGGGTGATGAGCACGGCGCCGATGATGCTCATGACGGAGATCTTTTCATTCAGCAGCAGCCAGCCCACCACCACGGTGACGAAGGGTGTTGCATAGAGGTAGTTGTTGGTGATGACCACGCCCAGACGCTTGAAGGCGATGTTCCAGATGGCGAAGCACACGGCGTTGCCGAACACGCCCAGAAACAGCCAGCTCAGGAGAATATTGGGCTGGGTGAACAGGGGGGTAAGGCTGGGCATGCCGTCGGTGAGCAGCATCAGGGGCACGGCGGTGAGAAACGCCCACAGGAACACACGGCGGGTGACGAGGAAGTTGTCGTACCGCTCGGTATATTTTTTAATCAGGATAGAATACACTGCCCAGGCCAGCGCGGCGGCCAGCGCCAGCAGGTCGCCCAGAGGGCTGAGATGGAAGGTCAGCGTTCCGTTGAGCACCACCAGCACCACGCCCGCAATGGCTATCACCGCGCCCAAGTACACCCACAGACCCAGCTTCTCCCCCTTACGGGAGAAGAGCTGCGCCAAAAGCACCGTGAGAATGGGGGACATGGACACCAGAATGCTGACATTGGCGGCGGAGGTGTGCGCCGCGGCGGTGTTTTGCAGGTAGAAATAGAAGCTGCCGCCGGTGATGCCGATGAGGATGAACATCAGCTCGTCCTTCCACGGGAGCTTCAGCGTCTTGGGGCGCAGCGCCCACAGCGCCAGGTAGGCAAGACCCATGCGCAGGGGGATGATCTGGATGGGGGTGAAGGCCTTGAGCATCACTTTCGTCAGCACGAAGCAGCTGCCCCACACCAGCGTGGTGAACAGGGCGAACAGGTGCCCCGTGAGCTTTTGTTTGCCGGTAAAATCTGTCTGTGACATTTTCTCTCACTCTCTGTTTGGCAGGATCGCCGCCCGCTTGCAGGCGGCGATCCTGGGATTTATTGGATTCTCAGGTGGACGGAATGTTGATCTCCTCGCCGTTCATCACCTGGGTGATGACCTGACGGATGGTGTTGATGTAATTATAATCCGGCGGCATGACATAGAGCTTCTGGCTGGGTATGGAGTAGCAGGTCTGCAGGGTGCTGCCGCTGCCCTGCCTGGCCGACATGGTCTGAATGTTCCAGGAAAAGCCGTCCTTCTGCATCATCTTCACCAGGGAGGAGATCTCGTCATAGGTCATGTTGGTGATGAGATTGTCGGACACAGCGCTCAGAAGATCCTGATAATTGGCCAGCACACTGGGGGAGGCGGCCTTCTCGATGATGGCCTGAATGACTTTCATCTGATTTCTGCCGCGCTGGTTATCGCCGTCGGAGAAGGCGTAGCGCTCCCGGGCAAAGGTCAACGCTTCAATACCATTCATGTGGTTCCAGCCCTCATTATAGCTGTAAGTGCCGGTCTTGTATCCCTTCACATCTCCGGCACTGGTCTGAAACGCATAGTCAGAGTACACATCGATGCCGCCCAGGGCGTCCACAATGTCGATCAGACCCCAGAAATTGATTCGGCCATAGTAGGCAGTTTCTGTGCCATACAGGTTGTCCAGCACCGCCATGGTTTCCTGCACGCCGTAGAGTCCGGCATGGGTGAGCTTATCCATCTCGCCGTTGCGAGCCAAAGGCAGGTAGTAGTCCCGGGGGGTGTTGACGAGCAGGATCTGGCGGGACTTGGGGTTCACTACCGCCAGAATGTTCACATCGCTGCGGCTCTTGGCATTGATGTCAGACTGGCGCTCGTCGCTGCCGCTGCAGTACACCACAAAGGGGGTCTTGGTGATGGAGCCGGAGGGCTTCACAGGCGTGATCTCCTGCTCGATGATATGCTCATAGAGGATCCTTGTGCGGTCGGAGAAGTCCTTATAATTCTCCTGCTCCGACAATAGGACGAGGTACCCCTCGTTGAGGATGATGGCCTGCACCTCGTCATCATAGAGGGCGTCCACCATGGCCTCAGGGGTCTCATACTCCTTGGTCTTGATCTCACCCAAGCCTTCCTTTATGGCAGCAACGATTTGCTGGGTGTTCTCCACGTCCCGGTTGGCAAGGGTGCCGAATATATAGCCTGCGGTATCGCCCAGCTCCTCCGCCTCGTCCTCTTTCATGACGATAACGGCCGTCACCTGCTTTTCCACAACGACGCCGGAGATCTTGTTCAGCGCCGACTGCACAGCGTCGGCCGCTACGGTGCCGTAGATCATGCCCGCCGACAAAAGCACCGCCAGAATGCCGCAGATCAGCTTGCCGGTCTTGTTGCGCCGCAAGGGGAGCTGCACGAAAATGTGCAGGCCGTTGAGCACCAGCAGCACCACCATGGCGATGACCAGATTGGTGGTGGTGAGCATTTTAGTGGCCATGAATCTGGCAAAAATGGCCAAGCTGCACGCCACCAGCACAAACATCATGACGATGCCGAACCAGTCGAGGCCAGTGCGGCGATAGCCGCGGGTCGAGCTTTCTTTTCTCTGTTGTTTCATGGTTACTTCTCCTCTGTTAGTTTATCTGCACGGTTGTCTGTCTTAAACCGAGGGATCACAAATTCTTACTCTTTCTTATCCGAACCTGCCTTCACCAGCGTCCGCACATAGGGCAGCAGCACCGGCGCCGTGGGGATCAGGTACACGGCAAAGCCCGCCAGGCAAACAATGCCGAACCGAGCCAGGCTTCCGCAGCCGGAGAGCAGCCGGCAGCCGACCACGGCGACGCCGCAGCACAAGACGGCTCCCGCAAGCAGATACGGCAGGTATTTCATCAGCGGCCGCAGGGACAGTTCCTTATGCCGCCGGTGCGCCGACAGGGTGTTCAGCACCGCGCAGACGGCAATGGAAACGCTGGTGGCAATCGTCACTCCGATGACGCCGAGGGGCTTGCAGAGGGCGATGCTCAGCGCAATATTGCAGACGATGGAAATGCTGCTGTTTATCATGGGGCGGCGGGAATCCTGATAGGCATAGAGATAGCGGCTGAAGACCTCCCGCACCGCATACACGGAGAACATGAGGCCATAGCCCTGCAGCGCAAGGGCGCAGCTTCGCACGCTCTCGGCGCCGAAGGCGCCCCGCCCGAACACGATCTGCACAATATCCTGCGCGCACACCACGGTGAGAATGCTTATGGGCAGGAATACCGCCACCATCAGGATCGTGGCCTGAGAGGTCAGAGCGGAGGCGGCCTCCTTCCTGCCCTCGGAAATATTCGTCGTTACATAGGTGAAGAATATGGAGGCGAAGGTGGTGATGAAGGTGCAGACCAGATTGCTCAGCACGGAGGCGTAGCTCAGGGAGGTGACTGTTCCCGAGGGCAGGCCGGACACCAGCATTTTGTCCACGATCTGGTTCACATAGATCAGCGAATAGCCCAGCAGCAGCGGCGCCATCATTTTCAGCAGCTGACGGATCAGCGGGTTTTTGAAGGCATTGCCCCGAGAAAATGACCAATACGGGCGGGAGAGCACGGCAGTATAACCGGCGTTCCACACCGCATAGACGAAAAAAGCAAGGGCAAGCACCTGCACCCCCATCTGCTTATGGAGCAGGAACACCAATGCGATCATCCACACGCTTTGGTTCACGCTGAGCATTTCGCCGGGGATAAAGCGCTTGTTGGCGTGGAGCAGGGCGTTGAAGATCGCCGCCCATACAAAGAAAAGTAGCACTGGAGAGAACAGCCTGAGATAGTAGGTCAGTTTGGCAGATGCCTCGGCGTCATAGGTAGGCGCCAGCAGCCGAGAGATAGCCGGCGCCAGCACAAGCACAATGGTCACAACGCCCGCCGTGATGAGGGTGAACACCTTCAGCACGTCGAAGGCAAAGTGCTTTGACGCCTCCTCCCCGCTCTCCCGCGAGTGAATGTAAACGGCCACCATGGCAGTCAAAAGGGTCTGCACCAGAAGGTACTGTATGTTTCCGGTGAAATCCTGTGACAAGTTGATAATATCCGTTTCCAGCGTCGCGCCGAAAATGGAGGCCGTCAGGATCTGCTTGAAAAAGCCAAGCAGCTTTGAGACAATGATAAGCCCCGTCATGGAAAACAGAAGTTTGACAATTTTATTTTGCTTCAAGCTACAACTCCTTTCCACAGAGCTTTACTAAAAAATGTTCGGGACAAGACCGGCCGCTTACGAAGGTTCCTTTTCCCTCGAAAGCGCAAAGCCATAGCCCAGCGCACACAGTAACACGGGGCAATTCCAGAAATCTCCGCTGATATTCGCCTCAATGGCATAGGCAACGAGAAACAACAGAAAAAATCGGACTTCCTTGCGTTTTTGGCCGCTCCTCAAGATTCTAATAAATGCCCAAAGGATCATGGTCATAAACAGTGCTGCACCTACCGCGCCCGTTTCACACAGGATCTGCAGCACTGCGTTGTGAGGGTACAGCCCATATTTAACGGCATACCCCATTGATCCCATGCCTGTTAAAGGATTTTTTTGAAATTCCATCCATGCCAGCTTATATAGTGTGCCCCGATCCGTAATTTTGGGGCTTTCGTTACCGTTGCTGCTGTCTCCGTTGGCCACTTGCTGGTTTCCATCGCTTTTTACCAGTTCCTCCAGCTTGGAGTCGAGTTCGTCATCCTTTTCGGACGTCACGATCTCGCCCTTCCCCAGTCCGTCTATAAAGAACTGCATCCGGTCTGTATTAAAGCCCTTGGGAGAATAGATAAAAATATTAAAGCACAGAAGCAGCACCATAGCCGTCAAAAGTATCACACTTTTTTTTCGATTCCGACGGTGAATGAATGCGGAAAAAACTACACAGACGCAAAAGCCCACTACACAAAAATATGAGCCACGTGTGCCAGAAGCAATCAATACGACCCAGAACAAGGCAATCAGCGCACCACGCACCCATTGCGGATGCTTCCATGTGCGTCCGAACAGCGTCAGCGGTTTATTATCTAAAAATTGCAGAATGATTGCCAGCAAAAAAGGCATCAGAGTGTAAGCGACCTCCATATAGCTGATGATCCCTAAGTCTCTTCCATTACCAAACGGATTGCAGTTAAACAGCGCTCCGTTTAAGTATACTAAAGCAGCCGGAACAGCCCACACGGAAAGGCGCTCCAAACAGTCAAAAAGTGATTCTTCATTCTTCCTGCGAGCCGCATAAATTCCCGCACAGAAAGCCGGAAATGAGAAAGTGACAAACTGCTCTGCATTATGGATCCACGATGCAGAGCACCCGAACCGGATCAGAGAGATCAAATAATACCCTGCATAGAGCAGCACCACCGCAATCAGCGGCAGGAGCAAGCGCAGCCGCATTTTTTCGAAGTGCAGTACCGACAGCAACGCTGCAAATGCAGTAATGGCATAAAACACATTGATAACGATAAAGCCAATTTTCCTGACATTGTTATCCTCATATGCTAAACCCAAGCAAAAAAAGATCACATTGGCTAAACTTCCAATACAGAAAAACAGCGGTAGCAGATATTTGCCGTACTGGCAGTTCCATATTTTTTCCAAAAATCGATTCATAGAATCATCCCCATTTCATCCGATACCTCCTCCGCCTCTCAGAACATTTTTACATTTTTATGATGTAGTTCATCCAAATCTTCCGGTGAAGTCCGTGCTGGCCACATGGGAAAGGGGCAGCTTCACGGGCTTGCCGGTGGCGGCGGACTGATAGATGGCCAGGATCATCTCCAGGGCATTGCGGCCGGCCACGGCGTCCACATAGGGCTTGCGGTCATGCTCGATGGCGTCCATCATGTCGGCAAAGAGGCTGGTGTGGCCGTTGCCGTAGACATTGCTGGTGGCCTCCTGGAGGCCCTTATTCTTCTGGTCGTCCTCGGTCTCGTCGGCAAAGTTCCACACATCAATGTTATTGGTGGAGGTACCGCCGATCTTCACGGTGCCGGTCTCGCCGAAGAGGTAGAGCGTCTCCTCCAGGTTCTTGGGGTAGACATTGGTGGTGCCCTCGATGGTGCCCACAGCACCGTTCTTGAACTTCACCACGGCCATGCCGATGTCCTCGCACTCCAGATAATCGTGGAACTGCTGCTTGGTAACGCCGTAGACTTCGTCCACCTCGTCGCCCATCATCCAGCGCAGCAGGTCGATGCCGTGGATGCACTGGTTCATGAGGCAGCCGCCGTCCTGTGCCCAGGTGCCCCGCCAGGTGGCCTGGTCATAGTAGCTGTGATCCCGATTCCAGCGGACATGGATGGAGCCGTGGGAAATTTTGCCGAAACGACCGGCCTCCAGCGCCTTGCGCATCTGCTGGATGGCCACGTTGAAGCGGTTCTGATGGCAAGCGGCCACCTTCACATGTTTTTCTTCGCTGCGACGGACGATCTCCTCGGCGTCATCCATGCTCATAGCCATGGGCTTTTCGATGATGACATTGACGCCGTGATCGATGCAGTAGAGGGCGATCTCGGCGTGGATGCCGCTCTCGGTGGCGATGGAGGCCAGGGTGATGTCGTTTTCCGCCAGCATCTGCTTATAGTCGGTGTAGCGCTTGATGGAGGTGTCGTTTTGCAGGTCGTATTTGGCCAGCAGTGCCTCCATTTTCTCCGGCAGAACATCGCACACGGCGACGATCTCCAGCTTGTTGTTGATAGCGGCCTTCATGTGGTTCACGGCGATGCGGCCACAGCCGATGAGTGCGTACTTCATAGTTAAACTTCTCCCTTTTATTTTTCGTTTAATATGTCTTCGTACAGAGCCAGGAGTTTCTTCTCTTCCACGCTCCAATTAAATTCCTCCTGCACGGCGCGACGACCGTTTTCGCCCATCTGGCGAGCCTCACGGGGGTGATCCAACAGGTAGCGGATGGCAGATGCGATATCCTCAACATTATCCGGCTTTACGCAAATGCCAAATTTGTATTTTTCCATCATCCGGTCATTATAGGCACTGTGTGACAAGATCACCGGTAGTCCCATAGACATATACTCATAGACTTTAATGCCGAAGGTTTCAATCTTGAGGTACTGCCCCACATCCTGCAACACACACAGCCCCGCGCTGCTCTGATTCAGCAAATCTCGCACACCGCTCCTGTCCAGCAAACCCCGATACTCCACGCAGGTATAGGCCGGATCCTCCTGCAACGCCTTTTCGTATTCCGGCGGGGAAAATCTCCCGCCCAGCGCCAATACTGCACCGGCACGATGTGCTGCCCGCATGCAGTTGGTTATACCTCGCGGCTCTGTAAGACCGCCCACATAGCAGACAAGGTTGTCCCGACGGGCTCTGTCAGGGTCATACTGGTCAAATAGCTCATCCAGAACCGCAGCATTGCTTATGATCGCAGTATGCCTGCATTGACCCATAAAGGGATCTATTCCGTTCAGAGTGCTTGGGATGACCACAGCATCCAGTTTTCTGAGCACATGTCGCTCATAGCTTCCATATATAGACGAAACCGCTTTAGCCACCCACCTCGGCAGATATTCCTTTACGGCGATTTGATCTGTATATTTCTCATGACTGTCAAAAATAACTTTTTTCCCAGCTTTTTTCAGCCTCAGACCATAAGGAAGCAATTCCGGGTCGTGGAAATGATAAATTTCAGCGTCCAACGCTTTTGCAGCCTCATAGACTTTCTTTGCGCCTTCCGTCATCCTTTTCAAACGCCCGGTGGGTATTGTCCCCACGCCAACAATGTGAACGCCGTTTTTTTCATAACTCTCCCCCCGCTCCACCAGATAAACTTCATATCCGGCCTTAGCAAGTGACACACACTCCTTGTGAAATATGCGAATGTCCTCCGGATCGTGGGCGCTGGTCATATGACACACTCGAATCATTCTATAAACTCCTTGCGTTCTTGCGTATTCCGACACTGCAGCACACGGCTGACAGTGCCGGTCAGCTCTTGTATTACAGCCTCCAAAACCGCATGCCGGAGGCCTTCAGCTCGTCCATGCGGTACAGGCTCTTGACGTCGATGAGCACCTTCTCGCTGTCGGGCAGCTCCTTCTTGAACAGCTCCTTCAGCTGCATCATGGACAGCGCCCGGAACTTGCTGTGACCCACAGCCACGATGACGCAGTCCGCCTTGGGGAGCCGGTCAAAATCCGTCAGCTCCACGCCGTACTCATGCTTGGCGACCTCCGCATCCGCCCAGGGATCCGTCACCACGGGCTGAATGTCAAATTCCTTCAGGCGGTTGATAACGTCCACCACCTTGCTGTTGCGGGTGTCGGGGCAGTCCTCCTTGAAGGTGATGCCCAAAACCACGACTGTGGCGTTTTTGGGCGCCATACCCGCCTCGATCATCTGCTTGATGGCCGCGTCGGCCACGAAAGCGCCCATGCTGTCATTGACCTTGCGGCCGTTGAGGATGATCTGGCTGTGATAGCCCAGCGCCTCGGCGGCGTTGGTCAGGTAGTAGGGATCCACGCCGATGCAGTGGCCGCCCACAAGACCGGGCTTGAAGCCCAGGGCATTCCACTTGGTGTTCATGCCGGCCAGCACCTCGTCGGTGTCGATGCCCATGCGGTCGCAGATCATGGCCACCTCGTTCATGAAGGCGATGTTGATGTCCCGCTGGCTGTTCTCCACCACCTTCACGGCCTCGGCGGTCTTGATGGTGGACACGGGGAAGGTGCCGGCCTTGATGACGATGTCATATACCTTCTTGATCTCCCGGGCAGACTCCTCGTCCATGCCGGAGACGATCTTGCGGATGTTGGTGAGGGTGTGCACTCGGTCGCTGGGGTTGATACGCTCGGGGCTGTAGCCGATCTTCCAGTCCACGCCGCACTTGAGGCCGGACTCCTTCTCGATGATGGGCACGCAAATGTCCTCGGTGACGCCGGGGTACACCGTGGACTCGAAGACCACGATGGAGCCGGCGGTCAGGTTCTGCCCCACGGTGCGGGAGGCGCCCTCCACCGGACGCAGGTCGGGGGTGGTGTCGGGGTTCACGGGCGTGGGCACGGCCACAACGATGAACTTAGCCTCCTTCAGCCGCGTGGGGTCGGAGGTGAAGTCCACGGTGGTGTTCTTGATGGCCTCGCCCACCTCGTTGGTGGCATCGATGCCGTTCGCGTATTCGTTTACGCGCTTTTCATTGATGTCAAAGCCGATGACGGAAATGTGCTTGGCAAACTCCACGGCAATGGGCATGCCCACATAGCCGAGACCCACCAGCGCCAGCTTCTCCGTGCCCTTGATAAGGCCGTCATAAATGGTGTCAAATTTCATATGTTTTACTCCTTCTTTAATCTCTTCACTATTCCTGAATCGACTTTTTTAGATTTTCCAAAAAGCGATGGTGCTCTATAGCAAAATTGCCGCTCACGGTCATTTCGTCGGGTACATTCTTTGTGGCGACCGCACCGATGGACACCCGTGCATTTGTACCGACACTGACACGGTTGGATACGATCGCTCCAACCCCGATCCAAACATTATCGCCCAGCAAGGTGTTTCCGCAACAGCGGCATCCAGCAGCCAGCAAGCAGTTCTTGCCCGTGTGCGTCCCGTGTCCCACATGGCACTGGGCATCTATCTTTGTGTTCTCGCCGATCACCGTCTCCTCCCAGGGGAAAATGCCAATGGAGATGGTGACATTCTCAAAAATCTCCACGCCATCTTTTAAGATAATCTTCGCCGTATCGACTACGGAAACATTGTTCCCGTCTTCATCCTTGGAAAAGGAGAAGCCCTTGCAGCCGATCACGGCTCCGCTGCGGATCACCACATTGTCCTCAAGCACGATGCGCCCCTTCAGAACGGCCATAGGCTCGATGGTCACATTGTCGCCGATGATAACATTCTCCTTCGGGACAGACGCCAGCGGGCTGATCCGGCAGTTTTTCCCAATCTTTGTAGGAAATGATTTGCCAACATACCCTTCATGCTCCGACAGTGCATTGTGCAGCGCAAACAAGGATGCCTTTGGCCTCCGACACACAAACACCCCCTGAATATGCGGCGGGATCTTGTCCGCTAATTCCGGCGTACACAGCACACAGGATATGTTTTCATTGTCAAGGGCAGGGAGAAACTTTTCTTTTTCCAGAAAGGTAAGAAAGTTCGTTTGTTCCCTCTCCGTTGCAAATGCAATGACAGAAAAATCGCCGTCTCTGACCAGTTCACCCTCTATGTGAGCAATTGCCTCCGATAGCTTCATCACAGCGCCTCCAGTACCGCGTCGATGACCAGCTGCTGCTCCGCCTCGTCCATGTACGGGTGCATGGGCAGGGACAGGGTGCGGGCGCAGTAGTCGTCGGCATTTTTATAACGCTCGCCGTAATGCGGCTCCGCCTTGAACACAGGCAAAGCGTGCTGGGGCGTGGGGTAATAGATCATGTTGGGGATGTTCTTTTCCTTCAGATGGGCAATGACCCGATCTCTCGTTTCAGTGTCCTTGGCCAAAATGGCGTACTGTGCCCAGGCGGATACGCATTCTTCCGCCACAAAGGGCACGGTGAAATCCTTGCAGAACGCGGCGTTATAGCGCCCGGCCACCTCCTGGCGGCGGTCAATCTCATAGTCGCGCAGCGCCTTCAGCTTGGGCAGCAAAACGGCCGCCTGCACGGTGTCCAGACGGGAGTTCATGCCCACGCGGATGTTGTCATACTTGCCGCCGGGCCCCTTGCCGTGGACGCACAGGGAGCGGATGATGTCCGCCGCGGAGTCGTCGTCGGTGAAAATGGCGCCGCCGTCGCCATAGCAGCCCAGAGGCTTGGCGGGGAAGAAGGACGTGGTGGCGATAGTGCCGAAGGAGCAGCACTTGCGCCCCTTGTTGGAGGCGCCGAAGGCCTGAGCGGCGTCCTCAATGAGGACGAGGCCGTACTTTTCGCAGATAGGCGTGATAGCGTCGTAGTCGCAGGGGTTGCCCAAAATGTCCACGGCCACCACGGCCTTGGGCGTGAGCTTGCCCTCGGCCAGTACGGCCCCTATCTGCTTTTCCAGGCTCTCGGGACAGAGGGTATAGGTATCCTTGGTGATGTCGCAGAACACGGAGGTGGCGCCGAACATCTTGGCCGGCTCCGTGGAGGAGATGAAGGTCATGTCCGGACAGAACACGGCGTCCCCCGCTCCTACACCCGCCACCATGTAGGCGATCTGCAGGGCGTCGGTGCCGTTGGCGCAGGTGATGCAGTGCTTGCGGCCTACGAAGTCCGCCAGCTCCTTCTCCAGCTCCTTCACCTGCGGCCCGCCGATGAACTGGGCGGAGTCCAGCACGGACTGGATGCCCGCATTGATCTCCTCTTTCAGCGCCGCATACTGGGCTTTCAAATCAATAAATTGCATATGGCTCACCCTTCTTTCTTTTTCATTGGTTTTGCAGGATTTCCCACAACGGTTTCCCCTGCGGGAACATTTTTCACGATCACGGCGCCCAGCCCTGCCAGAGCGTCTTCCTCCACTACGCACTGGTTTCTCACAATGGCGCCCGCCAAATAGGCGTTCTCCTTCAAATGCACGCTGCCGCACAACCGGCAGCCCGCCGCCAGCACGGCGTTCTTCTCAATGATGCAGTTGTGCGACACCTGCGTCAGGGCGTCGATCCGCACGCCGTCACCGATCGTGGTGTCGTCTATGGTGCCTCGGCAGATCACGCTGTTTTCCCCGATGAGCACGTCTCTGCCGATGTGAACACCGCCAAAGTGCTTCACATTCAGCTTGTTGTGCTGCTCATCCTCGGTGTAGCTGATGCTGTCATCATGCCCGATCACGACACCCGAGCGGATCTCCGTGCCGGCACCGATGCTCACTCGGTTTATGATGGTGACATGGTGGCCGATGACCACTCCGTCTGCAACGGAGATGTCTCCGTCCAGCGTGCAGCCGCAGCCGATGCGCACATTTTTTCCCAGCTTCACGGAGGGAGCTATATAGGTAAACTGCCCGATACCCGCCGGTTTTTTCTCCTCGCCGCAAAAATGCTCCATGCAGGAGAAAAAAGCGTGCTTGGACTCCGGCGTCCGGATCATGTTTGGAAAACTCCCGCAAATATTCTCGGGGCAGAACACCAGCGAAACAGACGTCTGCTCCAGTCCGGCCGGGATGTTCTCCTGCTTTTTCACCCATGTGAACGTACCTTTTTTGTAGTGCGACAAGGAGGAAAAGCGTTCCACTTCATCGCTCTCATTTCCACAGAAAGAAAACGGGATCTTCTCGCTGCGCAAATACTCCAGAATCTCCGAAATCTTCATTTTATATGTTTTCCTCTTTTATAATAGAGTCTATATCCGTGATATTCTCTGCCATTTGTAGGTATCTCTCGTGCCGGGCGGAGCGGACGAACGCCCCTACCGACTCGGCAATGCTCTCTTCATCATTATGATACCAGAACGGGTGGGTCAGAATGTGCAGCCTGTCGTGTTCTCCGGCGCATATGATGCTCTCCACGGGCTCCCGCCAGCGACGGCGGCTGTCAGACATGTACTTAAAATTATGGAAAAAAACCTCTCCATAAGAGTTCACCATGCCGGGAATCTTTTCATTTGCCTCCAGCGCAGCCTTGGACGGCCGGTGCATGGACACCGTCGTCACCTCTGTGTCCAGAAGTGCAGACAGGATATCCTTTTCCCGCAGGATCCGGCGGATCATATCCTCGGCGTCCCCGCCTTCATAGGCCTTTTCGTCAAAATGCAAGCCTATCTCATGCCCTAAAGCCAAAATGCGGCGCAGCATTTTCTGAGCCGATGCGGAGGCCACATTGTAAAAATCCGTGCGAAGCAGCACAAAAAATGTACTCTGCACGCCGTTTTCCGCCTCAAGCTCCGCCATACGCACCGCTTGAGGCAGGCTGTTGTCCACATCGTGGCGCATGATGACGCAGCGCTTATGCTCCGCAAAATTATGATAGTTTGCAAACGCATAGCCGTTATCCCGCAGAAGGGTCATCAGCTTTCGATAGTCGTTATAAGTGAAGCTCATTCTTTTGCAGTCCCTTCGATGGCATCCAGCAGCATGGCCGTCAGCTTTTTGAAATCGAACTCTTTTGCCGCCGCGGACGCACCGGCGCAGTAGCTCCGGTATTCGGCTTCATCCATTTGGGCGAATGCATCGATCTGCGCCGCCAAGTCAGCCGCCGCCAAAGAACGCAGGCACACACCGGCGTGGTATGTTTGCACCGGATTATACTGCTCTTTGGCCTGCACCAAAATCGGCTTTTCCGCCGCAAAATACTCAAAGAGCTTATTGGAGCTGATGCCGTACTTGGCCACATGGTCGGGGAACGGATCGATATAGTTCAGATCCGACCGGCTGACGATAGACGGCACGAACCTCTTTTCCACCCGTCCCTTGAAGGTCACATTGCCGATGTTTTCCTCCTGCAGGCGCTGCTCCAGTGCGGCTTTTTCGTCGCCGTCGCCCCAGATAAGAAACCGCACCCGTTCGTCCTTGACCTCTTTGGCGGCGTCCAGCAGTAAGCCCAAGTTATTCACCTGACGGATGGAGCCGGTATAAACCACTTTGAAGATACCGGGGTCGTCCAGATCCGTGTCCTCCACCCGAAAATTCTCTTTGTTATAGTCAAACAATTCCAGATCCACGCCGTTATTGATATAGTACACCTTGGAGCGGGGCACCTCGTTTTCCCAGTGCTGCCCCTTGATGTAATCATAAGCGCCCTCCGCCGTGAACACAATGGCGTCAGCCTTGGTGTATATCTTCTTTTCCAGCCGGCGCAGCCAAAGTACCGCCGGATTGCGGGGGCCGGCAATGCCGTAGGCCACGATGCTTTCCGGCCAAAGGTCGGCTATCTCTGCAACACCCCGACAGCCGTATTTCCGAGCCAGCTTGATGCCGGCGGCACAGCACATAGGGGGCACAGAAGTGGCCACGATGGCATCGGGTCTGGGAAATTGATTGCACACGCCCGGCAGCTTCCGGGCAAACTCAAACATATTCAAAATGCGGGAAACGCCGTTGCCCTGATACCCCTTGCAGCGGATGAGCACATAGTGCACCCCGTCCACCACATCCTCCCGATAGGGCGTGTTGTCCACAATAAGGTTCAGGTTGGAATTATGCACGGTGCTGGCGGCAAAGATGGTCACCTCGTGTCCAAGAGCCATAAGGTTTTTCGCAAAATAATTCTGCCGAGCCAACGGGTAATACTGGGGCGGCACCGCATAGTGATTGATAAGCCAGATCTTCATATTCTCTCCTCGTTATTTCACCGCATCCAGCAGGGCTTTACTCTCTGCCTGCCGCATCCGATATATTTTCTCCGTCACCTTGCCGGTGCGCAGCAGATAGTCGCCCAGATCCTCTGCCGTTTCCATGCCCTCGGCCGACACGTCCTCGTGTCCAAGCACTTTTTTCACCGTCTGCAAAATGATCTTCACATCGCCGGCAAAGGTGATGCGCTCCACATAGCGCAGATCCGTCTGCAGCTTGTCCTCCCAGGAGATGGCGTTGCGGCCGTTGACCTGCGCCAAGCCTGTCAGCCCCGGCAGCACCGTATGACGGCGACGCTGCTCCGGCGTCATGAACACCATGTCCCGCACCAGCTGAGGCCTCGGCCCCACGATGGACATATCACCCTTGAAAATATTCCAAAGCTCCGGCAGCTCGTCCAAACTGGTGGCTCGGAGTGCCTTGCCGAATTTTGTCAGGCGCACATCGTCCGGCAGCAGCTCGCCGCTTTCGTCCCGCGCGTCCGTCATAGAGCGGAATTTATACATCTTAAATATCTTCTCGCCCTTGCCCGGCCGCATCTGACAGAAAAGCACCGGGCTTCCCAGCTTTACCCGCACCAGAACCGCCACCACCAGCAAAACCGGCGACAACACAATGAGAGCCAGACCGGAAAGAAGAATGTCCAGCAAGCGTTTTATAAAGCGGGCATAAAAGCCCTGTTTCTCGTTTCTCATGCAAAGCAAGCCTTCACGATCTCGATGATTTGATCCTGCTGCGCAGGGGTGAGCTTGTTGTCACTGGGCAGGCACAGGCCTCTCTGGAAAATGTCCGCCCCCACGTCCACCGCCTCGCCGGCAATGTAGGCGTTGGTCTGCGCACGGCCGCTGCCATGGCGTGTGACAAAGCCGTTCATGCGGTAGATGGGCTGCATGTGCATGGGCTTCCAGATGGGGCGCCCCTCGGCGTTATACTGTGCCAGGGTCTCCAGGATCTCCGTGGGGCAGCTCTTGCCGGGTCGGCTGTGATAGAGAGCCTCCTGCTCGCTGCGCACCTGAGGACACATGGCATCCTCGTCAATAAGCAGGCAGGAGAGCCAGAAATTAGGCTCGGCCTTCCCCGCTTCATAGGGATTCATGGAAACAGGCAGACCCTTGAAGCCCTCCCGATACCGCTCATAAATGGCTCGCTTCTGGGCAATGTGCTCCTCCAGATACGGCAGCTGACCCCGCACCACGCCGGCCACCACATTGCTCATGCGGTAGTTATAGCCCAGCTCCTCATGCTGGTACCAGGCGGCGGCCTCCCGAGCCTGGGTGGACCACTTGCGCACCCGGTCGGCAGCCTCCTTGCTGTTTGTCAGCAGAGCGCCGCCGCAGGAGCCGGTGATGATTTTGTTGCCGTTGAAGCTGATGGCGGCGATGTCGCCGAAGGTGCCCGTCTGGCGACCCTCGTAGGTGGCACCCAACGACTCCGCTGCGTCCTCCACCACCACGGCGCCGTGGCGGTGAGCGATCTCGCACAGCTCGGCCATCTTGCCTGGTGTGCCGTAGAGATTGGCGATGACCACCACTTTCACCTCGGGGTACATCTCAAACGCCTTTTCCAGTGCCACCGGATCCATGTTCCATGTGTCACGCTCCGTATCGATGAAGACCTGCTCCCCGCCCTCGTAGGCGATGGGGTTAGTGGTGGCGGAAAACGTCATGTCGCTGGAGAACACCTTGTCCCCGGGCTTTACGCCGGCCAGCTTTACCGCCAGATGCAGCGCAGCTGTGCCGGAGGACAGCGCCACCGCATAGCCGCAACCGATCTTCTCGGCAATCTGCCGCTCTATTTCGTTGATGTTTTCGCCCACGGTGCTCATCCAGTTGGTTCTGAAAGCCTCCGTCATATATTTCAGTTCATCACCATGCATGGTAGGCGAAGAAAGCCACGCCCGGTTCTCCAGCGGCTTGAAGCTGTTTTTCTTACAAAAAGCCATGTAAACTTCCTCTTTTCCGTTTGCTTGTCCCAAAAGGGCAAAGTAAGGTATATTACTAAATATGAGAAATTATAGCACCCTCCCCTATGCAAATCAAGGCTTTTTTATGAACAATGAGTTACAGAGTGGCTTCGCCGCCTTTTGCCTTTCCGGCGTGAAAGGGTGGTATTTTACACAAAAGTATGCTATACTGTATATCAATTCAAACGCAAGCGTAAACATATCGTATTTTTTCGACGGAATTATACAGTTTGCAATCATTTTTTGATAGGAGATCGTTGGATATGTCATTTTTGTCATCTTTTCTTCTGGGACTGATCCAGGGCATCGCGGAGTTTTTGCCCATTTCCAGCAGCGGCCATCTGGCCATCGCCCAGAATCTGCTGGGCATGCAGGATGCCGGCGTGGTGCCGGAGTTCTTTGACGTACTGCTGCATTTGGGCACGTTGGTGGCCGTGTTCGTGGCCTACTGGGGCGAAATTAAGGATATGGTACGGGAGCTTGTGTTCGGCGTGCGGGACATCGCCCGCCACAGCACCCCCACGCCTGTGCCGCCTGCCCGCCGGCTGATTTTGCTCATCATCGTGGGCACGCTGCCGCTGTTTGCGGTGCTGCCTGTGAAGGACAAGGTGCAGTCGCTCAGCAGTAATATGGTGTTCATCGGCGCCGCCCTCATCGTCACGGGCTTTCTGCTCTTTGCCAGCGATCGGGTGCGCAAGGGGCGCAAGACCGAGGCCAGCGCCGGCGTGCTCTCCGCTCTCATCGTGGGCGTGGGGCAGGCCATCGCCACCATGCCCGGCATTTCCCGCTCCGGCATGACCATCACCACCGGCTGTTTTGTGGGCTACGAGCGGAAATTTGCCGTACGTTTTTCCTTCCTGCTTAGTATTCCGGCCGTATTGGGCGCCAACATCCTGTCCCTGAAAGACGCCATTGACGCCGGCATCGACTGGGGGCAGGTGCCGGTGTATCTGGTGGGCGTCATCACCGCCGCCGTGGTGGGCTACCTGTGCATCCGCCTGCTGAAAATGATCGCCGACAAGGGCAAGTTCGGCTTTTTCGCCTACTACTGCTGGGCTGTCGGCCTGCTGACCTTGATCTTGAACCTTATTAAGAAGTAAAGGGATCTGCTTTTACACCGCCGTGCGCCGCTGAAAAAAGCGGCAGAATGGGAGATACTATGGCTCAAACCACCAAAAAGAAGAATACCTCCGCCCCCAAGCGGATCACCCGCCAAGCAGCGCCTACGCCGCCGACGCCCAGCCCCGTGCCCCGCACCGCGGGCGGTCTGGTGTGCCTGCTGCTGGCTCTGTGCGTGGCCGTGAGCTATTTTGACGCGCAGGCCGTGCTGCTAAACCATCTGCGCTCGGCGCTGACGGGTCTGTTCGGCTACGGCTACTGGCTGTGGGCGGCGCTGCTGCTGGCAGGGGGCTTATTCCTGCTGCTGCATCGGGAGCGCAAGGCCGCCGGTCGGGTGGTCTGCGCCCTGCTCACCCCCGTGCTGGGGGGCAGCCTGCTGCACCTGCTGCTGGCCAAGCCCGCAGATACTCTGTCCGCCTCCGCTCTGTGGACGGCGGGCAAGGCGCTCGCCGGCGGCGGCGTTATCAGCGGCGGCATGGCGGAGCTGGGCAAGACCTATCTGAGCGAAGCCGTGTTTGCCATACTGGCCGCCATCGGACTGCTAGCCTGCATTTTCGTCATGCTGCGCACCACGCCGGCGCAGGTGGCGCAGAAAGCCCGCGAGCGGGCTGCCCAGCGCGCCGAGGAGGCGGAGGAAGGCGAAAGCGTCTCGACGCCGCCCGCCGGAAAAGACACGAATAAGAGCGCCGAGAAAGCCGCTGAAAAGCCCGCTTCCCGCCGGCGCAAGGCGCAGATCGACATTCCGCTGGACAGCGAGGACGCGCCCCTGCCGGAGGAGCATCCCCTGCAGCCGGAGCGCAAGCCCTTCTTCGCTGGACGGCAGACCCCCACACCGGACGAGGTGCTGCAGCCGCCTAAAGAGGCGGAGCCTGCCCCCTCCCCTGCTCCCGCCGCCGAGCCGGCTAAGACCGAGCCGGCTGTGACGACCACCGACGTCAAGCAGGCCACCGAGGAGGTCAGCCGCCAGATCGAGCAGGAGCTGGCCGAGCCGGAGGAAGCCTACCAGTATCCGCCCATCACTCTGCTGGAGCAGGGCACGGCGGGCAGCTTCACCGAGGCCGGCGCCGAGATGCGCAGCAACTCCAAGCGGCTGGCGGACACCCTGCGCAGCTTCGGCGTGGACGCCCAGGCCGGCGAAGTGGTGCGAGGCCCCAGCGTCACCCGCTATGAATTCACCCAGCCCCAGGGCGTGAAGCTCTCCAAGATCACCAATCTGGCCGACGACATTGCGCTGGCGCTGGGCGTTGGCAGCGTGCGCGTAGCCCCCGTGCCGGGGAAAATCTCCGCCGTGGGCATTGAGGTGCCCAACCGCGCCGTGACGCCGGTGCGCATTCGGGACGTGATCGAATCCCGCGAGTTCACCGGCCACAAGTCCGCCGTAGCCTTCGCCGTGGGCAAGGACATCGGCGGCAACCGCATCATCGGCGACATTGCAAAGCTCCCCCATGTGCTCATCGCCGGCACCACCGGCTCCGGTAAATCCGTGTGCACCAACTCCCTTATTGTGAGCCTTTTGTATAAATCCACGCCCGAGGAAGTCCGCTTCATCATGGTAGACCCCAAAATGGTGGAGCTGGCGCCCTACAACGGCATCCCCCATCTGCTGATCCCCGTGGTCACAGACCCGAAAAAGGCCGCCGGCGCCCTGCAGTGGGCGGTGTTTGAAATGATGAAGCGCTACAAGGCTTTTTCCGAAAACGGCGTGAAGGATCTGGCGTCCTACAACGCCCTGGCGGAGCAGGCGCAGCCGGACGAAAACGGCGAGAAGATGAAGAAGCTACCCTCCGTGGTGGTGGTCATAGACGAGCTGGCCGACCTGATGCTGGTGGCCGCCAAGGAGGTGGAGGACTCCATCTGCCGGGTGGCGCAGATGGGACGCGCCGCCGGCATGCATCTGGTCATCGCCACCCAGCGTCCCTCCGCCGACGTCATCACCGGCCTTATGAAAGCCAACATCCCCAGCCGCATCGCCTTTGCTGTGGCCTCCTCCATGGAGTCCCGCATCATTCTGGACAATCCCGGCGCCGAAAAGCTGGTGGGTAAAGGCGACATGCTTTACGCCCCTTTGGGTGAGGGAAAGCCCCGCCGGGTGCAGGGCTGCTTCATCACCGCCGAGGAGATCGAGCGGGTGGTGGACTTTGTGAAGGAAAAGGGCGAAACGGCCTACTCCGAGGACGTTATGCGCCAGATCGAGCAGGTGGTGCAGGACAAGGACAAGAAGTCCGCTCCCGCCGAGGCCGCGTCCGGCTCCGACGACGGGGACGAGCTGCTGCCCGCCGCCGTGGAGGTGGTGCTGGAAACGGGACAGGCCAGCGTGTCCATGCTGCAGCGGCGGCTGAAGCTGGGCTACTCCCGCGCCGCCCGACTGGTGGATCAGATGGAGGAGCGGGGCATCGTGGGTCCCTTTGAAGGCTCCAAGCCCCGTCAGCTCCTCATTGACAAGGCCAAGTGGCAGGAGATGCAGATGGGCAAAGCTGAGCCGGAGCCGGAGTTTGACCGCGCCGGCACCATCCGCGACGTCTTTGAAAGCCACGATGCGCTGGACTGAAATCGAAAAGGAATACGTCTGCTTAAGGGTCGGATTCCCACGTCGCTTCGCCCCTCGGAATGACAGCCGCGGGGCACAGGCTGCGATTTGGTTTTTCGCCTGTGGGCGCATACTCTACGAAGCATTTCAAAAGGATACATTATAAATAATTATAAAAAATGAGCCCCCATGCGGATGCTCATTTTTTATGCTTATGCATGCTTTTTTCTATGGCGCAGGCTGTCCGCCACGAACAGCAGCACCGCCGCCCACACGAAGGCGAATGTCACGGCGTTGGCCTTGGTGAATTCCTCCCCGTACACGAACACCCCCAGCAGCAGCTGCAGCGTCGGGTTCACATACATGAGTATGCCGGACAGGGTGATGCTGGTTTTCTTGATGCCGCCGGCAAAGAGCATCAGCGGCACGGAGGTCACCACGCCGCTGAGCGCCAGCAGCGCCAATTCCGCTCCGGAGAGGGAGCTATACGCCGCGAGACCGGAGAGCTGGGCGTAGACGATGAACCCCAGCGCCAGCGGCAGCACGGAGAGGGTCTCCATGCAGATGGACACCTCGCTCTCGGCCTTTATTCCCTTTTTCAGCGCCCCGTACAGGGCAAAGCTCAACCCGATGATCACCGCCAGATACGGCACGCTGCCGTACAGCACCACGGAGTACATCACCCCGACAAAGGCCAGCGCCACGGACACCCACTGCACGGCGCTGAGCCGTTCCTTGAAGATGAGCGCTCCGATGACGATGGAGAACAGGGGGTTCATGTAGTAGGCAAGGCTGGCCTCCAGAATGCGGCCGGTGGCCACCGTGAGGATGTAGACGCCCCAGTTCACGGTGATGAGCAGACCGCAGCAGAGGTACAGCCGGCGCTGCTTTTTATCCCGCAGGATGGCGGGCACCACCTTGCCGTTCTTTTTTATAAGAAGCACGGCCAGGCAGAACACGCAGGAAAATACGATGCGCTGCGCCAGCACATAGGCGGAGTTCACGCCGGCGAGCAGCTTCCAGAACACCGGCAGCAGCCCCCAGAGGATGTAGCAGCCCAAAACTTGCAGAGAAGATCTGTTCATAAGGTAAACCTGATTTCAAAAAAGTATTTTGCGGCGGGTCACAGCCCTAGCAGGCGCGCGGCAGTCTCGCCGAGGATGCCCCGCACGGCCTCCTCCGAAAGAGGCAGCGCAGCCAGGTCGTCGGCGTTTTTGCCGATGTCCACGCTGGGCCAGTCCGTGCCGAACACGAACTTGTGCGCCAGTCGGGGCAGGTCGGGGAAATAGGTCAGCAGCTTTTTCGGCGGCAGACCCGCCACGTCGATGTATACGTTTTCGTGCAGGCGCGCCACCGTCACCGCCTCTTTATACCAGCAGTCCCGCCCGCCGTGGCACATGACGATCTTCAGATCCGGAAAGTCCACGGCGATGTCGTCATAAAAAATGGGGTCGCCGTACTTCAGCCGTGAGCCTTTGAACATGGACAGCCCCGTGTGGAACATCACCGGCAGACCCAGCTCCTGCGCCGCCTCGTACAGGGGGTACAGCATGGGGTCGTTGGGGTAAAAGAAATTGTAGGTGGGGTACAGCTTCACGCCCCGAAAGCCCTCTGCCGCCAGCTGTCGCAGCTGATCGGGCATGTTCTTTTCCTTTAAGGGGTCAAAGGTGCAGAAGGGCAGAAGCCGCGGGTGTCCCTTGCAGAAATCCGCCACCAGACGGTTGTCCGCCACACCGGTGACGGCCGGCGTATCCTCCGCCAGAACCACGGCGTAGTCCACACCCTTCTCCTCCAGCAGAGCGCAGAAGGCCTCCGGCGTGGCGTTGGCGTCGCACACCGCCCGATAATCCGCCTCCGAGGGGTAGAGGGAGATGAACCACTGGCGGGTGCTCTCGGACTGCTTTTCATAGCGAGCCAGATGGGTGTGCATGTCGATGAGCAATCTTCCGTTTCGCATTTTCTGTCTCCTTTGCGGCAAAAGATTTTATTCCTGAGGATCTTCGGACGCCCTGCCCTTGGCGATCTTCCGGAGCAGCCACGCCCCCGCCGCCGCAAACAACGCCGCCAGCAAAGCGCCGAACACGCGCCCTGCGGGCACCGGACTTTTCAGTGCCAGCATGACCCCCAAAAAGATCACAAGGCCGCACCACGACGACGAGGAGATACCGCAGCCACTTGGGGGCTTTCGAGTCGTTTATCAGCGCAGAGAGGATGATCTCCATCATGCAGCCTCCTTATTCTTCCTGTGCGTCCGCTTCGGCGGCGCCGGCTTTTTTACGTCTGAACAGGGAAACAATGCCCCACTTTGCGCCGAACAGGGTGGCGTACAGCAGGATGTATATACCTATATACGCCCAGGTGCTTGTGGTGCGGATCACCCGCAGGGTCAAGGTCTCCGTAAGGAATATGACGGCTACGATGAGGAGAATGTCGATGAGCGTAGTCAAAATTTTCCGGTTCATAGCCTTTTGCCGCCTTTCCGCTTTTGTTACGCCTACTATAATCCGGCTGCGGCGGGCTGTCAATAGGGCGCAGTTCTTCACCGCGCGGGGAAAAGGGAGTGTGAGGGAAAACCATATCGGGTTTTCCCTCACTATTAAAATAAAGGGGCGCTTGCACCCTTGTTTTTTGGTCTGCACTCCCGCACACCGCAAGGAAAGGAATGTGTGCAAGGGAAACCTTTGTCGGGTTTCCCTTGCGCGTTCAATCAAAGGCCGCCAACGGCGGCCCTGATTTTTGCAAAGCAAAAATCAGCAGGCACCAAAAGAGAGCCACCCTAAAAGGGTGGCTCTCTTTTGGTGCCCCGTCGGGGATTCGAACCCCGGACACCCTGCTTAAAAGGCAGGTGCTCTACCTACTGAGCTAACGGAGCAAAAATCTATTTTCTGGCGCTATGCGCCGAAAAGGCTTGGCAGGGATGGCTGGACTCGAACCAGCGGATGAGGGAGTCAAAGTCCCTTGCCTTACCACTTGGCTACACCCCTGTGTGGAAAATCGATCAGGGATTGGGATCGCTCCCAATCCCTGATTATCTGTGGGGTGGGTAAAGGGACTCGAACCCTCGACACCCGGAACCACAATCCGGTGCTCTAACCAACTGAGCTACACCCACCACATATCATGCACACGGGAACCGACAATATACTCCAAAAAAGTGGCACGCCAGAAGGGACTCGAACCCCTGGCCCACTGCTTAGAAGGCAGTTGCTCTATCCAACTGAGCTACTGGCGCATAGGTTAAGAAGTTGGAGCGGGTGACGGGAATCGAACCCGCATCCCCAGCTTGGAAGGCTGGTG
>ERZ1034917.195-NODE-195-length-59211-cov-180.064220_pt1 | contig 59211 bp, 80 predicted proteins | sample MGYA00520605_ERZ1034917 | MGnify/ENA primary metagenome ERZ1034917 (study PRJEB33766, sample SAMN09781784) | gut metagenome | biome: gut microbiome | host: Homo sapiens | place: Madagascar | study: EMG produced TPA metagenomics assembly of the PRJNA485056 data... | reverse complement strand
AAAGTATCGCCCTGACGACCACCAATTCTTAAAAACGATGAAATCTGCGTTCTCGCAGACCCATGCGTTCCCGCAGACCCATGCGTCCCCGCTAACCTTGGCGTCCCCGCTAACCTTGGCGTTCCCGCTAATCCATGCGTCCCCGCTAACCGTGGCGTTCCCGCTAACCGTGGCGTTCCCGCTAATCCATGCGTACCCTCTAACCGTGGAGAACCCGCTAATCCATGCGTACCCTCTAACCGTGGCGTTCCCGCTAACCGTGGCGTTCCCGCTAACCTTGGCGTCCCCGCTAACCGTGGCGTTCTCGCAGACCGTGGCGTTATCGCTGACCGTGGCGTTCCCGCTAACCTTGGCGTTCCCGCTAACCTTGGCGTCCCCGCTAACCGTGGAGAACCCGCTAATCCATGCGTTCCCGCTAACCTTGGCGTTCCCGCTAACCTTGGCGTCCCCGCTAACCTTGGCGTTCTCTCTGACCCATGCGTTCCCGCTGACCTTGGCACTTTCGTAGACCCATGCGTTCCCGTCTTGTGATAAGTTTTTTTCGCTTTCAATCCATCCGCCTTTTTCGCCGCATTCAACATCGCTGAACGCGGTTACACATTCGATACGGTGCAGCGTAATATTATCAACTACTTTAGTCTCGGAGGTAATTCTGTATTTCATCTTTTCCATGTATTTATTCTTTAATCCCGAACGGCGTGCCGTCCGCAAACAGAAAATTCGTAAACGTATATTCATATCCATGAAAGTTGTTTACTAAACCAAAACATACACCTACTTTTTTTATTCCCGTTATTTCAAAATATCCATAAGTAGCTTTAATCCACCCGAACGGCGAGTGCTTCTGTATTTCTTCCCAGCATTCCTCTATGTTGCGGAAAGGACGATATGTTGGCTCGGGCTTGATGCGGTAACACCTTGCCTTATCCCAATCTGGATTAGTTACGTCTACCCAGTTTTCTGTAAGTTCTTTACTGTCAGTTTTTAATTTTACTTGAATCTTCTTGCCTTCTACATAGGCCTGTATTATAGGCAAAAGTTTTTTAGCTTCTTCTTGCGTCATATTATTCATTTTTAAACCATTCTTTGTCCTGTCTTACTTTTTTCGCGTGCTTGCAGCCCCCGAGGTATGTTGGCATAGCTTGCCAACCGGCGGTGTCATGCACCAGTATTGGAATGCCAGTTCCTCGTACTTCTCGCGTCCGCGCAGATAGGTGTCATCGCCACGGTTTATGAATTTCTTGAAGATACAATTATTCTTTTTGCTTATGGCATAGATGAAGTCGCGGTCGGAATGCGCGATGTCCATGTACCACGCCCTTGACCTGTCCCAGTCGAAGAAGTCCACAGCCTCGTCGAACTGTCTCTGCGTCTCGGCGAAAGTCGTCTTGAGGTCTCCGCCGAAGTTGCCGGACGGCAGCCACCAGTCCCACTTGCATCGCGTGTCGAGCATGAAGGGGAAGCCACAGTAGCCGAAGCGTTGCGCCTTGTGAACCATGACCCTTTGCGTCTCCGCGCCGTCAAGCACCATTGCCAGCAGCCTGTCGTTCCGCGCCTCTGCCCGCAGAGCGTCGTGCATTCCGCGTGCGTGGGCGAACTCGTCAGCGGAATATTGCTCGCCGTCCACAGTAAGTGCGAACACATCGGCGCGCGACGGCTCGGTTATAATAGCGTCAACGAGCGTTCCGAAGCGGAACGCCGCCTCGCGGTCGCCGTACTGCATACGCGGGTGGAGCATATACTTGAGCGCGGTGAGGTCGGAATTGCTGACCTCACTGCGCTCATAGTACTTGTCGGGGTTCATTTTGCTTTGATTTCTTCGGAGTACTGCACGTTCCTGTCGTGTATCAGCTCGCCGTCCTTGTTTGCAATCTTCTCGCAGAACGCAACCTGCTTCTTGAATATCTTCGCCAGCTCGTCGGTTGTGAGCGTGCAGCCCTCCTTGCTCCACCACATGGATATTACGGGCAGTATGCCGTCCGGCGCGAGCAGCGTGATTTTTTTCGTCGCCTTTGTCTTGGGGGCGTAAGCGGACACCGCGCTTTGCGTGTCGAACAGCGACTGCGCCTCGGCTGCCTGTCTGCGCAGCTCCGCCTGTCTTCGCTCTTCCGCCTCCTTGGCGAGCCTTTCGCGCTCCAGCCTTTGCGCCTCATCCTTTTCGCGTGCGGCGGCGTCCGCCCTCATCCTCTCCGCCTCAGCGGCTGACGCGGCGGCGATGCGCTCCAGCTCCGCCTTGCGGCTCGGCATCTTGTCGAGGAGGCGGTTGCGGCACACGTCAACGTCGGCGGGGAACGACTGCCTGAATTGAGGAAGCGTCTCCTTGAGTACTTCCCCGAATATCCTTTGCGCCTCCTCGTCCGCGAGTTCGGAGGAGTGGGGCGGACGCTGCATCGTGGCGAAGAAGCTCTCGGGAAGTTCGGCGGGGAACGACTTGATACTGTCGTATGCGTCCCCGTAGTTTGCCGGTGTCATGCCGTCGTATATGCCCCTCAACTTGTCCTCCACGGACGCGAGCAGTACGCGGTAAGTCCGCCGAAGCGCTTCCGTAAGGGCGGAAGTGTAGGCGGTTCTCAACTCTTCGGCGCGTCTGCGCCTTGCCTCCTCCTCCTGACGGCGAAGCTCCTCCTGCCGCCTTTGCGCGGCAAAGGCGTTACGGAAAGCCTGTAACTGCGCCGGCACTGTGTCCTTCTTGGTGGGGTCTATGCCGTTTTCCAGCGCGGTGAACTGCGCTCGCACCTCGTCGAACAGTTTCGTTACCGCCGAGCGGCGTTCGTTCATCGCCTTGACCGTGCGGCGTGCCTTGTCTATGTATGCCGCCGCCTTAATGTCGAGTTCGTCCGTCATGCCGCCCTCCTTTATTTCGCCAAGGATTGCCTGTCCCGCCGCAAGGCAGCGGTCGTGGGACTGCCTGTTGTCGTTGTAGGACTGCGGCGCGGACTGCACTATCGCGGATATGTTCTCCTGTCTGAGTATTGCTATTTCGGTTGTTGCCATTTTTGCCATTTTTGCCTGTTGTTTTGTTGTTGTTAGAATACGCCGTCGTCAGTGTCGTCGGACGTTACCGTTACGCCGCCCTCCGCCTTGGCATCCGGCGCGAATTTGTCATTCTCCTTTTCCTGTTGTGTTGTGTCCTCCGCCACGCCGGCATAGGGGTCGAAACCGGGTTCTTCCGCCGTAAGGTCGGACTCCAGCACCGTGCCTTTGCCTATGTTTATCTTGGGGTAGGTGCGGAATGCGTGCTTTATGCACTTCGCCATGAGGAAGCCGGGGTCTATGCCGCCCTCATCGGCGGTGTATAGGCTGTTGGGCTTCTCCACCCACTGTCCGTGGGTCTTGTCGAAGTACCTGTTGTTCTTCGCGGAGTAGTTCTGAAGCCTCACCCAGTCCGCCTCGGTCATCACGGAGTAGTCGGTGGAGCCGTCGGCGCGTGTTATCCTGATGAAGCACGCCACGATGTTGTTGCTTTTTCGCGGCACGGCGCACACATAGTTGACAAACTTGTGTCCGTCATGCTCGCCGTACTCGAACCTGTCGCCCTCATAGACTATGATAGGGTTGTCGGCATGGCGTATCTGCCCGGCCCGCGCACGCATCACAAGCTCGCCGTAGCCGGATATTGTGAGGTTGCACACCTTCTCCCAGATGTCTTTCCCTTGTGCGTCAACCCCGACTTTGCATGAGCGGGGGATGAGGTAGCACAACGCCTGTGAGCCGGGGGCAAGCGAAAGCCCGCGCACGGCGAGGTCGATGAAGGAGAAGAACACAGAGGTCGCGGTGCATGAGCGAAGCGCGGCGTTGTCGCGCATCTGGCGATTGAAGTAGATTGCCTCGCGCTCGTAAGCCTGTTCGCCGCCCTCCTTCCATATTGAGTTGTACACGTTGATGAACTGGTTGCGGACTGTCTCGTGGCGCACCACATCGGCTGCCTTCATGTCCTGCAACTCCTTTGCTAATGTCATAGCTCCCATTTTGGTTTAGTTTTAGAATTTAGTGTGAATTATTATTGTTTGCCATGTATGAGGGGCATGATTTCGCCCCGTCCCGGATTTCCTTCCGCCACAGGGGGCAGAACCATCCGTTTATAGTTTCGTACAGGCGGGCGCATGATGCACACCGCGTGTCCTGAAGCGTCCGCCTACCCATCCTTGCGCAGGAGTATGTAATAGACGTATGACTTTATGCGCTCCTTGTCGAACCTCACGGTCTCCTCCTTGAGGAAGAACCACACCATTTCCCAGCCGTATTTGTCGGCGTATTCGTTGGCATCCTGCAAGGACAGGAAGCGCCTTATCTCCGTCCTCGGCACGGCGTGCCTCCGCCCTCCTGTGCCGAAAATCCTTTGAAGAAGTCCCATGTGTCAGAATATTGTTACGCGCCACAACGCATTGTTGTTGTAATCAGTGTGCGCCCTCACGACGGCGTGCAGCCCCTTGCAGCGGCAGAAGTCCGTAATGGCGTACAGGGAGTAGCCCAGCAATGGGGCATCCTCATGTCCGGGAAGCGGCTCTACGAATATGGCGTTGCCTCCCGCCTGTGCATATACGGTTGTTCCATCGGAGGTGGCGAAGCCTTGCAGCAGCCCGCGCAGTTCGGAGGCTAACGCCTCCCAGTCCCTTTTCTCTTTTTCCATAACCAGAAATTTTGCTTGTTAAACTTTGCGCCGCAGCGGGGGGTCGAACCCCGGCACAAAATGGTGTTTCGGCTGTGCGAGCCTCTTTCCTGCGGCATGGCTTGCGGGTGTCTCACGACTGCCGCAAGCAAAATCAATATAATATGAGTAAAGTAAAGTCTGTGGGGGCGGGGAAGTGCCGGGCTTCCCTTTCGTCCTATCCGTACCGTAATGGTGTCCGTTCCTTGCTATCGTCCTCTTGCCGCAAGGCAAGTTCTGCCTTTTCGAGTTCTTCCGCCGGCTGCCTTACGGACATAATCATTGCCACCGCTTTGCGGACAAGCTCGGCTACTTCCGGGCTTACACCTACTTGTACATTAATTGTCAGTTCCATGCTTGCTGCCTTTTAAGTTATCTTTTATCTTACTCATAAGAGCGATAGCGAGTAAATGCGTGAGAGTTTTTTTAGTATCGCTTTGCGTATCGTTTTGCGTACCAACAGTCATAGCCAAATTTAACAGCGTCGCCGTGGAGCCGACTATACAGACTGCGGTATCACCCTCTTCCTCTGTACGGTCTTTATCTACCGCGAATAGCGCTACGGCTCGTTTGTCTTTGTTTTGGCTTTGCCATGCCCTAAGCTTGCCAACTAAGGTTTCGAGGGTCTCTTCCGAGTCTTTGCTTTTTGCGCACTCGAACGCACCAGGAAACATCTTCTCAATCAGCTCTTTCTGCTCGTTCTCAATCTGCTCTTTCTGTTCTGTAGATGCTGCTTCGTAAGCAGTCTTGATTTTTTCTACGTCTATCTTCATTTTTTCTTTTTTGTTTATTGGTTAATAATTAGGCTTTGTATTTTTCAAAAAAGCCTCTGTAGCCGTTAATCTCCATGTGCTTCTCTATCCTGCGTACCGGGTCGGAAGACTCTAAGCCCTCAATGGACAGGATTAGCGCGAATTGCTTCGCCATGTTATCCGTACATGGTCTGCGGGTGGGAATGCCGTTCCATTGATACACCACTCCGTCCCGGGTGTACGTCATTACGTTGCCCGTTATACTGATATCGTCGGCTGTGATTACAAGTTTTTCCATTTGCTTTTACATTATAAAGTTTCACTTATCATTAGTAGGAAGAAGAACACCGCGCAGCCCGCGTTGAACTTGATAACCCAGGCGTTGGAGACGCTTTCCTCCGTCAGCCTCGAGTAGAATTTGTTTTCGGCATTGAGCCAGTTCCTGATTGCTTGCATAATCATTGTTGTTTGTTGTGAGGGAGGGCGGTAACGCTCCGCCGTTCTGCGAGAATACCTGTGTGCACGTGTCTGTGTTCAACCGTTCCGAAGCATTTAATTCCTCTTATCGTTTCCACGCGTGATGGTAGATGCGGCATTATCCTTGCCCCTGCCGCGAGGCTTCCCCCTAAGAACACCGCGAACCTCACGGCGGGCGGTGGAAAAAAGTAGATAGAGATAATATGAAATTATGAAATAAAACAAAATAATTATCAACCTGCGCAGCCGCCGCTGCGTTAGTGTGTCCTATGTCATTTCAGGTAGGCAAGCACCGCCGCCTTGGGTATGCGCAGCCTGTTGCCCGCCCTCACGGACGGAAGGTCGCCCCGCCTCACATGGCGGCGTATGGTGTCAACGCTGCAACCGAGCATCTTCGCCGCGCCACGCGAGCTGAGGTATTCAACGTCCTTCTCTCCGCCCTTGCGCCTGTCAGCCTTCCACAGGCGGTATATCTCAAGGGCGAGGCTCTTTATCTCGTGGCTTGTCATCGCGTTCATGGCAGCGGGAACAAATAGTCTATCAACAGGCTGCCAATTCCAAGGGCGGAGAAGAAGAGCAGAATAAGAACAACGTCGGCGTTGCTCACCCTCTCGCGGAGAAGCCACGTGTGGACGGCGTTGTCCGCATTCATCCACCTTTTCACGCGCCCAATCATAGCGATGCCTCCTTGCTCTCTCTTGCACCGAGGTTGGTTATGTACATCACACCTTTCTTCTCGTCCCATTTGCATGAATATCTCACGCCGTCAAGCCTTCCTGCGTAATACGCCACGTTCTTTTTGTTGTGGTAGTCGCGGAATGTGCTGCACCCCACTTCGGCTGTAACCCCTTGGGGGATTGTCCTCATCCATTGCGACATCTTCATCTTTCCCTTGCTGTTGTACTCTGTCATCTGTTCCATTGTTCTATGTTTTTTAGTCTTTTAGTATGTTTGTCTGATAATTTCATTACCTTTGCCTGTTGAAACTTATCCTTATTTAACGTGTTATACTTTTTTATATATTGTTTATTTGTTGTTATCAGATTACTTGAACTAACCAGAGGTAGGACTCAAGAGTCCCGGGGAGACAAGCCGCCCAAAAGATACTCCGTTGGAGAGTTCTTTTTTCGCGGCTCGACTTGAATGGATTTTACCTTCACTAACCGTCGGTGAGTGTCCGTCGCCCATAAGTCGGCTGCATCTCAACGCGCTTGATGGCAGCTTGCACATTTTCAGAGGTCGCGCCTCATTTTGCAGGTCGTGGGGATATGTGCCATTGCGCCTTTCCCTGCCGGATAACCTGCGGCCCCGTAGTACCGACTTTGTTTTATTTCCTCAACGTGCAGCCCTACCGTACAATGCTTTTGCCGTCAGCTGCCCTCGGAAGGCGGGTCTGCCACCGTGCGTGGCAACGTCTTGTCAATGCAAAGAAACCCGCGAGAGCTGGCGTATTAGCTCCTGCGGGTTTCGTCAAATCATATAGAAATATGAAAGATTTCGTCTTAAAGTCCGCGAATACGCCTCAATCGCACTGCAAACTTACATAAAAATAATTAGAAAACCAAGATATAATAAGGAATATTTTCGCGAAATATATTAGAAATGAACGTAATTACAAGAGCATGAATGAAATAGACGTAAAAAAAATCAGAGAGCAATTAGGATGCACGCAAGAAACACTTGCCGAAAAATTAGGTGTGTCAATACGGACTGTGCAAAATTGGGAAAACGGTAAAGTTGTTCCCTCCACGAAACTTATACTATTGCGTAATATAATACAAAATATAGATATGGAGAAAAACATGAAAGAGCGTATATGCGAATTTATTAATTACAAGGGCATATCTGTGTCAAGGTTTGAACTGGTGTGCCAATTAGGTAATGGTGCGGTATCCAAAATGGGAACTAACACACGTCAGTCAACCATAGATAGAATATCTAAGGCTTTCCCCGAATTAAACCGCAAATGGCTGTTGTACGGTCAGGGCGAGATGCTGAACCCAATCCAACAGGGCGGCATACACTCCATAGCCTCCGCCCCCCACGCCATATCGGCGGTGAACAGTACGGTGAACGCGCAGGGTGCGTCATGCACGCCGCACGCGCCCGCGAATGAGATTTGCATTGTCCCCGAAGAAGTGTCGGAACTCCCCGACACCGACGTTTACGAGCTTATGAAGGGCGGCGGGCTGAACGCGGCGGAACGCCTCAACGCCGTGGGGCGGTTCATAAGGATAGATATGTACTGGCGCGTGCGTGAGGATGCCATGATGCCGAGGTTCATGCGCGGCGACATTCTCGCCCTTGCGGCTCTGCCCGAGGGGGCGATGTTCCCCAACGGCTCGCCTATGGTGGTTGACACGCGCCCCTTCGGCTTCGTGTTCCGCCGCGTGTATGATGCGGGGGACGCGCTCGACTGCCGTGTGGCGAACGCGGAAAGCGGCTATGCCGACACCGTGATGCAGAAGTCGCAGGTGATACGCCTCTACCGCGTGGTGGGGATGGTGAGGCTCGGGCAATGAGGCTCGGGTATCCTCGGGCATAAATATGCACGTTTTTGCATATTGTTCTCTCCGCGTTCTACCGCGCTGTTAAAGGGGAATTCCAAATGATTGTGCGTGAAACTGTTGGCGGACGGTGTTCAAGTCCCGCCGAGGTCACTAAGATACGCGGTATAATACACTGAAAATCATATAGATAAATACGAAATAAAGAAAAATCGCCACTGCTCCGCCACAGCGTAAACAGGCGTTTTGCGGACAGTTGCGGACATTCGGTTTCTACCGCGCATCTACCTTGTTCTACCGTTTTTTCTACCTTTTTCCGCACGCAGGTATAACTTTATAAAAACAAACAATGATGAAAAGACAGGTTTTTGCCGCAGAGGCTGCGGAGGTTTCGGTGAGGGTCGTGTACGACCGCAAGAAGACCGCGACGGCTGTAACGCCCGCGCTCGTGCAGGTGGAGCTGCGCACGGGCAGGATGAAGAAGTACTTCACCACAGGTGTGAGGGTTTACCCGAGGCAGTGGGACGCGCTGGCAGCGCAGGTGCGCGGCTCGTTGCAGGATGACTTTCTCAATGAGAAAATAAAGGGGACGGTGAATGCCGTTCTCGAAGCCGTGGCGCGCGTGAGGCGCATAGGCAGTACGGTAACGCCCGAAAGGGTGTCGGACGCGCTCAAAAGGGCGCAGGGCGGCTCGCAGGACAGTTTCATCGACTATGTGATTGAGAAGGCGCGCCGCCCGACAATACAGGAAAGCACGCGCCGCTCGCAGATGAAGCTCGTCGGAAGCCTCCGCCGTTTCGGGAAAATACGCTCGTTCGCCGACCTCACAAGGGAGGCGGTGAAGGGGTATGACGAGTTCCTGCACACGCAGGGGTATGTGCAGACTACCGTGTATTCATACCACAAGTTCCTCAAGGTGTACGCGAATTTCGCCGAGGCGGACGGTCTCATAAGGGAGAACCCATACCGCTTCCTGCATTTCGACAGGGGGCGTTCCGCGCTCCGCAAGTACCTCACGGAGGAGGAGCTTGACAGGATAAGGGGGTGCGAAGTCCCCGACGGCTCGATTGCCAACGTGCGCGACTTGTTCCTGTTGCAGTGCTACACGGGGCTTTCGTACTCCGACCTCGCAAAGACTGACTTCACGCGCATGGAGAGGCACGGAGGGCGGTATGTCCTCCGCGACAAAAGGGAAAAGACTGACACTGGCTATTACATAGTGATTATCGCCCCCGCGCTGGAGATACTGAAAAGGCACTCCTTCCGCATCCGCGTGATGACCAACCAGCAGTACAACCTGCGGCTGAAAGTGCTTGCTTCGTATGCGGGAATAGACAGGCGGCTGACATCGCACATGGCGCGGCACACGTTCGCGGTGTCGTGCCTCCGTGCGGGCGTGCCGATTGAGAGCCTGTCGCGTATGCTGGGGCATACGGACGTGCAGACCACGCAGATTTACGCCAAGGTGCTTGACGTGAGCGTGGAGAGCGGCTTTGACAGGCTGGAGAGGTCAGTCCGCAAAGACTGACAAAAGGAAAAGCCCGCGCACCTCACTGCGGGCGGGCTTCTGAAAAACAAAATATATTTGTACAATGAAAAAAAAGTAAGTGCAGCGTCAGAAAGGCAGCGCGTCTTCGGGTGCGGAGGAGGCGAAGGGGTCAGGTTGCGCCTGTTGCCGCGCCCCTTGCGGACGCTGCTGCCATTGTTGCTGTTGTGTTTGCTGTTGTGTTTGCTGTTGTGTTTGCTGTTGTTGGGGGGCGGAGTACCCTGCGACCGCCGGCTGCTCCTTGGGGGCGGACAACAGGCGGAGGTCGGTCATCCACACCTCCGTAACGTACCTTTTAATTCCGTCCTTTTCGTATTCCCGCGTGCGCAGCTCGCCCTCCACATACAGGCGGTCGCCCTTATGCACGTATTGCCGCACCACTCCCGCGAGGCTTCCCGAAGCGGTGATGTTGTGCCATTCCGTTCGTTCGGGGACTTGTGTGCCGTCCCTTTTCGTGTACCCTTTCTTTGTTGTGGCGAGGGTGAGGTTCGCGACCTCCCCGCCGCCGTCGAATGTCCTGCTCCGTGGGTCTCCGCCCACGTTGCCAAGCAGTATTACCTTGTTTATCCCGTCCATGTCATGATTTTTTTTGGTTTCACATTGCGTTTTTGTATGTCCCACACGCGCCGTTGACGGCATCAGCGTACACCCTTCCGTCGCACATCCTTTTCTGCAAGGCGGCGAACGCCCTGCCTGTGCGGCTGTCTGCGGGAATGTCCTTTGACACCCCTTGCGGTGCTCCGCTTCTGAACGAGAGTTCCGCGCACAGTGCGCGGAGTTCCCTGTGGATGCCGTCAAGGCAGTAGCGTTGCGGCATTGCCTGTCTCCTTTCGTGCATGAGAGCGTTTGTGTGCCTGTACACCTCAACGCTGAAGCCGGCTATGAACTTGGTGCATTCCGCGTCCGCGAAAATGCGCGAGTGTTTCAATCCCATGTCGTCAAGCACCTGCTTCATGGAGACGCGGAAAATGTCAGCGTCCCTCCTGACACCCTCGTTGAAGCGGTCGCACGCCTCCGCGATGAAGTCCCCGTTGGAGGGGTCGCGCCATATGGCTGCCCGCCACTCCTGCGCAGCGTAAGCCCCCGCCATTTCGCGCAGCCTCTTAATTCTCTGCTTGACGGTGTGCCTGTACAGTTCGGGGACGGCGCGTATCTCCGCCTCCAGCTCGCAGACGAGGGAGGTTACAAGGTCGTTGGCGAATACCACTCGCCACATACACCAAGAGACGAACAAGTCCTTTTTATCTTTTTCCATATCTTCAAAGTTACGAAAAAAGGGGGACACGGCAAAGACCGCATCCCCAGGCTTTTTCGGGACAAAGTTTTTAAATTATCCTTTTATCGAGTTCGCTATCCTTGCGTTCTCCTCGATGCTTTGCAGCTTGGAGTTGGCATCCTCAAGCACGGCGCGGAATCTCGCGTATTCCGGCAGCGCGATTTTCGACAGAGGCACAAGGCGGTAATGCGCGTGCATCCCCCAAAAATCAAGGGGGGGTATCTCGCCCTCCTGCGACCTTGCCTCCTCCTTTGTGAGGCACGTCTCGATGTTGTACTTGATTGTGGTCGCGAGGTCTGCCAGCAGGTTGTCTTCGGGCGGCTCGCAGGACAGCTGCTCCTTGTCGTCGTTCGCCAGCATCCATATCGCGTCCGCCATTGTGTATTTCCCCTTCTTCCATATCAGGGGCTTGTCAGTGTCGCTGTCATACGCGAAGATGAGGACGGGTTCGGCGTTCTTCCTGCCCTCCCACTTGTCCGTGATGCCGAAGATTTCCCTCCTGCGGAGGATTACCGTCAGTTCCTTCATGCTGCCTTTTATTGAGTACAGGCAGTTGAAAAACATTATTGCGAGTACTATCCACACAATGTTTCCCAAAACCACTAATAGGATTATCTCTTTTTCCATTTTTGTTTGTTTTTTATGTTATTATCATGTCCCGAAAAAGTCTCCGAGTTTCCAGTCGTCTATGAGTGTCTTGCGGAAGTCCGCCGTGTTGACGAGCCTCCATTTCTGGCTCTCACCCGCGATTTTTTTCATGCGGCGGTATGTCCCGCGCATTCCGTGCTTGCGGAAGTGGGGTTCAAGCATGACCGTTATGTCGTATGAGTTCAGCGCGTCGAACTCCACTCCGTTTTGCAGGAACGTCTTTGCCGCGCCGAGGCTCGCGGGGAAGCCGTGTCCGTCCTTCAGGTCGTCAAGGTCGTACCGCCTGTTGCAGCTGTACGGCGTGTCCTGCGTGCGCCTTATCAGCACAGCCTCCTCTTTTCCGTTTTCGCCGCGCTCGATTATCTCCGCGCTGTCAAATTCTGTTTCCATTTGCTGTTTTAGAAAAAATTAATCAAAATATTCCATTATGTTGTCCGACAGTTCGCGCATGGGGCAGCAGATGTACCTTTTCGCGGTCATCTCCACGCTGGAGTGTCCCATCATGCGTGATATGCTGTACAGGTCGCATCCGCGAAGGTACAGGTTTGTGGCAAAACTCCGCCGTCCCGTGTGCGAGGTTACGAGTTTCCATTTCTCGTCCGTAATCTCGTTACCGGCACGGAATGCGTGGACGGTGGCGTTTATCCCCACGCGGCGGCACATCGCCCGCAGCGTGTCGTTGAACGTTACCGTGCTGACGGTCTGCAAGTCCCTGTTTTCCGCGAGGATTGGCATGAGTATCGGCTTGCACGGTATTGATGCGCGTGTGTGCGTCTTTTGCGAAATGTAGGTGATGTTCCTGCCGTCAAGGTTCGTGAGGTCGAGCCTTTCTGCGTCGGAAAATCTCGCGCCTGTGTAGCTTTCGAGCAGGAAACGCCCGCGCACGGACTTCTCCACGGGCGTTGCCGGCACATAGTCCGTCAGCAGCTCCAGCTCCGCGTCCGTGAGCCACACGTTCACCACGGTCTCGCCCCTTACCGTGAGTATCTTCTTCCAGTCCTTCGGAAGGTCAACCTCATCGGCGTAAGCGTTGAGGACGGACTTTATCTTAGCGCAATACTGCCTGACCGAGTTCTGCGCCAGCGTCTCCCCCATGTGGGTGATGAACAGGGACAGGTTGAGGCGCGAGAGGTTGCCCCATGACATTGGCTTGTCGGTAGCCTCGCGGAAGTAGTCAAGCACAATGCCGCATTTCGGGTATTTAGCCAGAAACGCCGCCTTAAATGTCTCCATGCCCGTTGTCCTTGTCTTTTTCCGCAATGCGCCGCAGGTTGTCTGATATGTTTGCGAGCGTCCCTGTGAACGCCCACACTAACGCCCCGCCTATGACAGAGGCTATTATGACAACCGCCCCCTCATCGGCGTGGCGGCAGCCGAATACTAATCCTCCGAAAATGGCGACAAACGCTATTACGCTTCCGCATATTCGCAAGAGATTTTCTTCATAGTTTTTGTAGTTATCTCCGTCCTTTTTCATTTTCTCCGTCCTTTATATCACACGAAACCCATGCAGGGTACCACATCGCGTCCCGCGCCCAAACGCGGATGTCCAGCGTCTCCGCCTTGTAGTGCCAGTAAACCTTGACCATTCTTGCAAGTTCCAGAGCTTCGTCTCCGTCAAGGAACGAGAGCGTACCCAGCAAGTCCGAGCGGCCTTCTTCATCCAGCTCGCCGGGTGTGTCGCCCAAATAGTCCTCCACCTCCGACAGCATGAACTTGTTGGCGTTGTATTTGCTCCAGTCCACAATAACGGAGTTCAGCGCAGCCGTGATGACAAGCAGTTGCGGCTCTTCCACTTGCTGAATGGCTCTTGCCCGCGCCTTGAAGTCGCACACAGCCACATCATGGTGTTCAGACGCGAGCCATTCGCCGATTTCCCGCATTGCCTTTGCAACTGTCATCACGTCTTTTTTTACGTCTTTCATTTCCACATTTTGCGTTTCGTTGAAAAGCCCTTCGCGGAACGACACCTTTATTCCGTTTTCCTTGTCCTCCACCGTCCACATGAGGTCGGGGAGGGGTGTCAGTTTGAATTTGTCCATAAAATTTGCTAATTTACAATTTGTCAATTTTTAGGCATTAGCTTAACGATTTCAGATGAGGTGTAATAAGCCGCCATTTTGCCGAAAAATTTTTCTATTTTTCTGCGTTGACCATCTGAAAGATATTCGGGGTTATATTCATATTTATCTTTTTCTCCGACATTAGCGATATTTTCAACATCGCATATAAGATTGATAGAGCGACCAGTATAATCATCCGTTAATGTTACTTTTGCTTTCATTTTCTTTTACAATTTATTTCTTACTTCCTCCTCGTATTTCATCGTGGAAGTTCAGTCTAATTTCTTTTTCTCCTATTTTCTATTTTTTCGCTCAGCCATAAAAAGGCAAGGCCTACCGTAATTACGATGGCGTGGAAGAGCAGCCACACTTTCCAGCCCGACAGAAAGAAAATGAATAACTCTAAAAAAACCAATGCTATCATAATTCCTCCTCCAGCTCAAAGGCATTCTTCAATGCCAGTTTCGCCATTTTTGATGTCTCCGCATCCTTTCTCAAGGATTTCAGCGCGTCTTTCGCGTGCATTTCGCCGCGTCTGTACGCTTTCACGAAAGCGTCATAAAGCTCGTCCCTGTCAAGGGCAATCGTCAACAAGTCTGTGAATGTGTACTTTTTCTCGCCGACCCAGAACGTCCCCCACTGTCCGTTTTCCTGCGATTTTCCATAGACGATGTGTCCGCAGTCGTCAACCGTGTTTCCGTCCTCGTCGCCAAAGAGGTAATCACCCTCCCAGTGGCACAGGCTGTCTCCCACTGTCAGCGCGCCGAAGTCGAGCAGGTCTATGCGTCCCTTGATGTTGTTTTCCCTTGTTGCCCTGTCCTGCACAAACAGCAGGATGTCGTTTCTTTTTTTCATTGTCTTTTGTTTTGGTTTGGTTGTGCAATATAATACTATTTGATTGATTGTAATGCGCCCGAAAAGTTTTTTTTCCAATTCGGACGCACTGAAAGGCGTTTTTTTTGCAGGTTCAATTTTCCTGTATGGTTTTGCCATTCGTGTTTACGCATAGCCCACCAAAAAGTCGTATATGTCGCACATTGCGTCCCAGCATCTTTTTGTATCGTCCAACACTGCACGGAGGTTGTAAGGCGCACCGCGTCTGCCGTGTCCCTCTTCGTCCAGCCATATATACGTTTCCCGACTTTCGTCAAAATCATCACAATAGATGTCAAGGTTTCTGATAAAACCGATGAATGTGTCTTTTGCGTTACTGTTTTCAGGAAATGGGATTGCAGCCCAGAAATCCCTGCCGCAGGGGGAACGGTAGTTCAGCTCAACGCAATCTTCCTCTATTAGATAGCCGTAATCTCCATGTTCACGCACGAACTTGTCGAGTAGTCCTGTTATCATTGCTGCTTTCATTTTGTTTTGTTTTTAATTGTTTGTTATTACTTTGTTTGTTTCATCCTGAGACATCTCACTGACAACTTTCCCTCTGTGATACAAAACAGTGTTTCCCGGATAAGCGTAGCCGTTAGCCTCCACCAACTCATCCTCCACAGACACTAACCCCATAAGCATTGCCGTGCCTTTCTCCGATTTTGCGACAAGTTTCATGCCGTCTTTCGTGTACAGCAGTTCGCTTGTGCCCAATTGCTTCATCGCACGAAGCATCAGATTTAATCTGTTTGCTTTGAAAACCTCTACCGTACCGTCAGGGAAACGCAAAGATATATAGGCGCGCTTGTTTGCTCTCAGAACTCCCGAGACGAACTTACGCAAGTCTTCTACGTCAATGTTTGAGGATTTGGTCTCCTTTGCCGGGGGAATGGCTTTTTGCCAGTCGGGGAACTTGTTTTCCATTGCCGCCCCGTCTTTTCCTATGATTTTGCCCTTCAGCTTCGGGTCATAGCTGCCTTTGTCCGCCACGAGTATTCTACCGTCCGTTGCAACGGCAAAACCGCTCTTGTCGTGGTAAACGCCCCCGATTCTTTCTGCGTATAGGGAATCCTTTGGAGCAATATAGTCGGTAATGCGGAACGTACCGCTCACACGTTTCACGGCTCGACATACTGATTTTCCAACATCCAATCATGCAGGCTGACATCACCACGGTTTTGCGCCCTCCACTGCCATTCGTACTCTAACAGAAAAGACGGCTTCGCCTTACTGCGCGCCTTGGACAGTTCTTTGTTCGTCAACTTCGATGCAAGTTGTCGCGCAGCCTTTTCCTTGCCTTTGCTCAAAGCCTCCGACACGGCTTCAATCTTGGCATCGTCAACTTGCTCCCTCTCACTCATGTTGTCAAGCACCTCGTAGGGGTCAACCCTCACGCTTATTTCTGTTTCCATTGTCGTTTTCTTCTTTCAAAATAGATTCTACATATTTCACCACGCGCTCATATTCGCGTCCGCTTTCCTCGCTGTCCTCGTAAGCCTTGGCAACGAGTTCCTCACCAGTGCCGAAGAAGCATCCAACGCGCCACATGTCGTTGCTGCGCGTCCACGTAAAGTATCGCCCTGACGACCACCAATTCTTAAAAACGATGAAATCTGCGTTCTCGTAGACCCTTGCGTCCCCGCTGACCCAGGCGTCCCCGCCGACCTCGGCATCCCCGTAGACCGTGGCGTTCTCGCAGACCGTGGCATCCCCGTAGACCTCGGAGTTATCGAAGACCGTGGCGGAATCTCTAACCGTGGCGTTATCGTCGACTCTGGCGTTATCGAAGACCATGGCGTTATCGTAGACCCATGCGTCCCCACTTTGGGATAAGTTTTTTTCGCTTTCAATCCAGCCGCCTTTTTCGCCGCATTCAACATCGCTGAACGCGGTTACACATTCAATACGGTGCAGCGTAATATTTTCGACTACTCTAGTCTCGTCTGTAAGTTTGTATTTCATATCCATTGCCCATTAAATGGTTTGCTTGATTAGCTCAATCGTGTATTTAGGGTTCACCTCGTTGAAGATGAAGTCCACAAAATCACGTCTTGCGTCCTTGTTCAACTCTCGGTAGATGTCCTTGAATGATGTGATGTTACCATTGATGTATGTGTCCACCATATACTCAAAGATGTTGTCCACCTCATAATATCTGCATTGCTGTGATGCAGTCTTTGAATGTCTTTTTGTTCCCATATTCTTGTATGTTTAAAGTGTCAGTAACCAAATTTCGGCGAGTTTCTCCGCGCCGTCATAGTTCAGCCTTGTTACATTCATGTAACGGTTGTTTTTTATTTGTCGGTTATTCTGAAATCCACGCCGTCCTCAATGTGGTTTTTGCAGTATGCGGCAAAATACTTATCACACCTGACTGACAGGTTCCGCATTCCGAATACGTGGGTGTCGTTGAGTACGTGAAAATGCCCTTTCATGCAGGGCTTCATTACATACTTGTAGTCGCGGTTTGCGACACTTACTTCAGCATAAATAATTTTCTCCATGTTTGTCCTGGTTTGAAATTTGTTCTTGTGCCTCCGCATTTTCATGCGCGGAGGCGTGAAAGGTTTCAGCGTGCGAACACGTAGCCGTCCGCAAACACGTAGTCGTTTATGAAAAGGTCGCGGGCGAATGCGCCGTAATCGAAGTAATAGCGGATATTTTCGGGTATGTCCATTATCTCGTCCGCGATTTCTTCCGCAAAATCCTTCTCCGTGTCGTATCTTCCCATATAGCTGTCGCGGAACAGTTCAACGAGGTTTTTGTCCCCGTATGTGTCGTCTTCTATCAGCGCGTATTCCGCCCATTCCGCGAATGCTTCATGCTCGCTTTCGTCAAGTTCGTTCATCACGTCCCAGAAACATGGCGCGATGCGTGTCTCGCTTATGAACGGCGCGGGAATGTTTTGCCAGTCCTCAAAAAAGAGTTCGGGGTGTTTTTCGTCCGCGTGCAGCTTCCTGCAAGCGTCAAGAAATTCATCACAGTTCTTGTAGTCTGAAAGTTTCATCCACTTTCCGTTCAGTTTTCCCTCTGCGTATTTTTTTACAGTGTCGCAGTACACTTCAGCTTCTAAAAAGTTCATAGTGAATTTTGCTTTAATTGGTTGATAATAGTGTTTCCGGAAAACCGCAAAAGCGGAAATTCGGAAACCGAAAGGGATTTTTCGGGGGCCGAAAAGCGGAAAAACGGAAAACGCCGCCCCGCGAAAATCATTCGCAAGAGTCGTGCTGCGTCCTGTATTCCTCGTATTCGTCAGTGCCTGAAAGCACGTCGTTGAAGTAGTCGCTGTTGTCATTCTCCACAAGGGAAATGACATCTTCAGCAGCTTCCTCCCTCTCTTGCGCCTTTTTTGTCATCTTCAAGTAATGCGCTTTGCAAGTTTCGGTTTTTTTCATGTCATACGCGCCCTGTAGGCACGCGCCTAACACGAAAAACGTTACAGAAGCCGCCGCAACGGCGTAAAATGTGTCTGAAAGTCTTGTTTTTGTTGTTTCCATTGTCCTTTTTTCTTTTATAGTCTGTAAAATGGTTGAAAAAAGTACCCCTGCACGCTGTAACACGTGCAGGGGCTTGCTCAAATGAAAACAGGCGGGAATTGCTTCCCTCCGTTTGGGTATTTCAATACTGCAAAATTACTTTGTTAGTTTGTTCCTGCAAAATTTTCAGCGATGAAATTTGCGAAAAATTCACGTTAAGCGTGTGCAGCATTGTGTCAAAGGGGCATTTTGCCGCCTCTGTGTAGCATTTCACGAGCTTTGCAAGCCCTCTGTAGTCCATGCGCGTTATTGAGTACGCGCCGTTTCTTGTCTTTGTGATTGCCTTGTATGTCTCCATGATTTCATTTTGTTTTTTGGTCAATAGTTGCACGCGGGCGGCTTTTTGCGTCCGTCCGCGCCAAAGTCTCTTAAAATTTCCTTTCGCGCACTCTGTCTTTTATTGTCTTGTCGTCTCTGAGTAGGCGCGTTCTTTCCACTAAGCAGGAATTTCGCCCGCCTTGTTAGGTGCGGGTTCAAAAGCTCTTCTCACGGCGCGCCGCCCCTGAAAAAGTTCGGGGGCGTTTTTGCCTGCAAGGAGTTCGGGGGCGTTTCCGCCTGTAACGTCTTGCGCGGCAAATGTGCCGTTATGTGTTTTTTTACGCGGTTTTGGTACTTCCGCGCTGCACGCCCTTCACCCCCTCAACCATAACGGGGGCTTGCACCTGCGAACGTGCGTGCAGGTGTTCACGCGGTCAAAGCGGCCGCGTGAATGTCAAAAAATGAATAATGGGAATAACGGAGTTTTGCTTGTGTTGCTTTCGCGGTTGCGAAAGCTCAAAACCTTATCCGTAACGCCTTGCAGATGCAAGTGCGTGCATGGCGGGGTTTTTCTCGTCCCCTGTATGTCTTTTGTGCCGTCGCAGGAATCGAACCTGCCACGCCTGTTAAGCGCGTGCCGCAAACGGCGTAAAAAAGCCCGGCAAAATTCCGGGCTTAAAATCGTTGTTGGTTGTCTGGTGCGTTATTTCCGCAACCTGCGAATAACTTCTGCGTTAATTTTGAAATTTCCGCATGGCATTTCCATTTGCGGATATTGTAAAAGCGTGTCTGCTACCGGCTGCGGAAGTTCCCGCACGGCGTTAATGAATGCCCTAATCTCTGTAATGCGTTGCACGCGTTGCACGCGCTGTTCCTCTAATTCTTCGAGCTTGTCTATTAACGTGCGTGCATTAAGGGCGGCGGAACGGAAACCTGCCAGAGTGTTTGCTTTCGTCCTTACAAGTTCCCCGCGTTCCTTGTTGACTGTACAGATTACACGAAAACCGCGTGTTTCGCGTTGCACGAGTTCTGAAGAAATTACACGCTGTAGTTTTGTACGCGTTTCCGCGTCCGTGGTTACCGCGTTTGCCGTCTTCTTCAGACAATGAAGGAAAATTCCACGTTGAAGCTCAGGCTGCACGCGTTCCCAGATTTTCCCGGCTTTTGCGTATGCCTCCGCGCATGCGGCGGCGTAAAGGCCGCGTGGTTTGTTATCCTTGCGTCCGAGGCTTTCCATTATTGCGGCGTGTACTGTCTGGTTGTTAAATCCTTGTGCAACGCGCGTGCCCTGCACCTCCTTAATTCTTGTCGTGCTCGTTTCTACGGCTGTAAGTTTGTTTGTTTTCATTTGAGTATTTTTTTTGAAAACATTGCGGGCGTTCCGCGCCCGTGCGGTGCGGTCTTTCTTAACCGCATTACAAAGATACAAAAAAAGGACTAACTAACAAAGAAAAAGCAAGTAATAAGCGTTAATTAATGCAAGAAAAACACCTTTCTTCTGTTAATCTTTGTATATCTGTATTGTGTTGATTATCAATGCAATATTAAAAATAAACACCGTTTGCTTAAAATGTCCGAAATTATTCTTATGTTTGCATAAAAATAAATTATCCATGAAGTTCTCGAAGTATGTACAAGAATGCATTAACAATAATCTTCTCACACCGCAAGCCGTGGCGTTTGCACACCTTGTAGCTCTGTGCAATTTTTCCGAGCAAGACGCGGCAGTTATCGCGTTCCCCGCGTGTCTCACACTTTCTTCTACAGCTGTGAACAATTTTTGCATAAACTTGCATAAACAAGCTCCCGGCATCCAGGTTCTCGTTGAAGAGCTGGCAAAGCAAGAGTGCAAAAAAATGGAAGAATATGCAAAAGAAAAGGAGAAAGAGAGCAGAAAGAAAAATCTTGAAATATGCAAAAAAAGTAATAATTATAAGCAGTACACAACCAAGGAGGGAATTATTTCCGAGCTTGCTGAGCTTGTCGACGTGGCAAAGGGCAAAGAAAAAGCTGAAATTTTATGCAAAATTGCGGATTTGAAGCAAATGAAAAAAGAAAATGACGAAAAAATATGCAAAACAGTACATTTTTACCTTCCAGCTCGCTAAATGATTGATAATCAAAGATTTGTATTTTGCTTAATATTATAGATTATAATATAAAGCCCCCTCCCTCGTGGTGGGGTGGAGGGGTACACCCCCCCCGCTGCATGATTTCCAAAGGCGGTTTCGTTCCTTCCCCAGATTTTTATTATTTTTTTTGTGTGTATGGTATGTTTTTTTTGTTACGTGTAAGTGTTTAATTCTCATATCGTTAGAAAGTATATCCAAATCCTTGCGTGTTTTTCTTCATAAGAATTTAATATTGGTTAAATATTGTTATATTGGTAATTTTCAATGGGTTTGGGAGGGGTGTATAGGTGTTTGTCCGTTGTTTTCCGTTTAAGGCGTTAAGAATTTCTTCATAGTATTTTTCATACATTTAAGTTGTTGTCTGTCAAAGAGTAGGTATGTGTTATTAGGATTTAGTGTAGAGTAAGGTAGGGTGAAAAATGATTTTTTTTTTTGGGAAAAGGAGAACTTTTTTTGAGAAGTTTGTTCATTTTTTGCATGGAGTTTTTTGTGTTTAGCAGGTTGTTTTTCAACGTTTTGGATATTGCTAAAACATTTTTATTAAAAAGTGTATATGGTGATTAAAATTAACAAACATGGTTTTTTTTATATGTTTGGGATTGGTTATATTTGCATTTAAGGATGTTGAAAATCAAAGGGAAGTGTTATGGATACATTGAAATACGAACTGCTTCTGCGTGAGGTGCTGTCTCTGATGCGCGGTGATGAGCTTGACTACGCCCAAAGGAACATGGAGGGTCTTGCGAAGGTTGACGCTGTTCAGGATTTGTTGCGCAATGCGTTGAGGAAGAGCAGTTTGGGAATGTTCAACGGTGTTCCCCACTGTTTTGACGGGAGGGTGTACAGCCCTTTGTCGTGGTCTGACTTCTCGAACCTTGTTTATGACGTTATGAGGGAATGCAGGGTCCCTTTCGGGTTTTACGGCAAGACGCAGGGCATCGCGAGGGTTTGCAGGAGCGTTGTCGAGGGCAGGGAGCTTCGTCCCGACAACAGGCTCATGGTTTTCTCGAACTGCGTGTGCGACACGTCCACCGGGGCTGTGCATGACTTCGGCGCGGAGTGGGTGCAGGTCAGCGGGGTCGGGTACAGGTGCGACCCTCTCGCGAAGGCTCCGGTGTGGCTCCAGTTTCTGGAGCAGGTGCTTCCCGACCCCTCCCTGCGCGAGCTTCTCCAGCAGTTCCTCGGGGCTGTGTTCGTTGACAGGTCTGAGGCGAAGATAGAGACGCTGATGATACTGTACGGGGCGGGGAGCAACGGCAAGAGCGTTGTTTACGAGACCGTCTCGGGGCTTCTGGGCAGGGAGAACATATCGAACTTCGCCCTCTCCGCCCTCATGGACGTGGGGGAGCGCAAGAAGAACATAGCGTTCATGAACGGCAAGCGGCTGAACTATTGCAGCGAGATAGACACCGTGTGCTTCGGTCGCGGCAGCGATGCCGTAAAGGGGCTGATAAGCGGCGAGCCTGTGGAGGCGCGTGTGAACTACGGCGACAACTTTACGGCTTACAACATACCGCTCATGATGGCGAACACCAACAGGCTCCCCAAGCTCGTCGATGACTCGTGGGGCATGAGGCGGCGGCTTTGCGTCATCCCCTTTTACGTCGAGATACCGAAGGAGCGTCAGAACACGCACCTTGCGGCGGAGCTGCGGGACGAGTACCCCGGCATCTTCAACTGGGTTATGGAGGGTCGCAGGAAGTTCGTTGAGGGCGGGTGCAGGCTACCTTACTCCGCCGTGGCGGAGCGCGTCATGGAGGAGTACGCCAGCACGGGGAACACGGTTACGGCGTTCATGTTCGCAAAGGGCTACATAAACGCCTCGGGGGCGGCGGTCGACATAGAGCCGGCGTGGCTGAACAGGCGCGACCTCTACGCCTCGTACAGGCGGTGGTGCTTCAACGGCAAGCGGCAGATAGAGGATGAGCGCGAGTTCTCGCGCGTGCTTGAGGCTTCGGGCTGGGAGATGCGCCGCAAGTCTGACGGAATGGCTGTCGGAGTTTACGGCGCGGAGGCTGTCAGGGCGCTGCGCAGGGAGGCTGCGGAGCGTGCGGCTACCGAAAGGCGGCGAATCGCCATGGAGTACGAGCGCGAGGCTGCGAGGATTGAGGCTGCGGAGAAGTCGGGGGCGGTGAAGCCGGATGACGCTGCGGCGGAGCTGCGGAAGGCGGAGAAGATGAGGCGGTACGCCACTTGGACGGCGAAGTCGGGTGCGAAAGCCGGCATCACGGTGAAGGACGGCAGGAGGCTGGCGAAGGGCACTGTCGCGCTTGCGAGGTATCTTGCCGTCGGGGTCTCCAAAATGGAGAAGCTCATGAGCAAGGGCGTGTTTGACGGGGCTTACACGGAGGGGCGCGGCTGCTACTGGTTTGACGTTGACAGGTGCATTGACGCGCTGCGCGACTATGACGAGGGCAGGAAGGGTGTCAAAAGGGACGCTGAAAGCGTGCTTCCGTGATTTTTATGTATGAATTGTACTAATCCTGTAAATAATAATGGCTATGGGAAAGAATGAAGGCAAGGGTGCTGGTGTGCGCCTTGAGAGGAGCTACGGCAGCTTCAGGGTGGTTTTCGCGGCTGGGCGTGGCGGAAGGCTCTGCGTCCGCGTGTCGAATGCGGCGGGGAACTGGTGTGAGGAGTTCGCGGAGGACAACATGATGTACACGTTCCTGCGTGAGGCTGCCGCCGACACGCGCATGGACGCTTACGCGCATTCTGTGGTCGCTCTGCACTATATCGTGTCAAACATGTTGTACCCCGACCCGGATTTTCTGGGGGATGTCGCTGACGCAGTGTCGCGGCTTAACGCCCGCAACATGGGGCGTGAGGGGACTGCGGGCGAGGAGGATGACGCACGCGCCTTGGAGGAGGTGCGGACGGCTGCGGAGGTCGCCGCCGAACTGGGAAAGGGGGCGCACGATGAGTGAGGGCAAGGGTGTGCTTACCGCAGTGGAGTTCGCGGAGCTTTTCGGCGTTTCGGAGCGCGAGGTTTACAGCCTTTGCGCCTCCGGCGTGCTGCCGCACTACATCTGCTTTGACGCGGCGGAGATTGAAGGTTATTTGAAAAAGGTGCGTCAATGACACTAAGGGATGTGGTGAAGATGCGTTTGCGGCGGAAAAGCAAGTATGGTGTGGTGAGGCTTAAAAATGGCGGAGAGTGGATTATTTTTCGCCGCAGATACACAACCCTCAATATGAAAATCTTAGCGACAGGTATTTGTCTCTGACTGACCATTGGAAAAGTCTCTGTAAAGAAAAAGGTGCGCCTATCTGACGCACCTTTTTGTATGTGGTATGCTGTGGCTTCAGCAGTCTCCAAAAAACAAAGTCCCTGTAAGGATGCGCCACATCCCGATTTGCTTTCGCGGCACAAACATCCTCTCAATGCGCTTTTTCTGCGCCCCCTGCGCCGCCATGCGTATGGTTGTATGTCTCTCCCACACGCACGCGAAGCGGTCTTCGGGCATGGCGTACTCGCTTATTATGACAGGGCGCGGGCATTGCTCCGCCCATGAGTAGAACGCCTCGTGGTCAAATGCCGTGCCGTACCCGTGTGTGTAGGGCGTTCCGTACAGTCTCAAGGCTTTTTCGTTGCGGTTTTTGCCGTATGTTGCGTGCTTTTGCGCTTGGGTTGCTCTTTCGACTTCGCCTTTTGCTCCCCTGCGGATGGCTTTCCCTCCGCCTTTGCGCCTTTGAGGGCGTTCCTTAGCTGTCTTTCGAGCGCGGCGTTCTGCGAACGTGCCCATGAGATTTCCTTTTCGAGTTCAAGTATTCTTTCGTCCTTTGCCTCGACCGCCTTTTTCAGGATGCTGATTCTTTTTGCCCCGAAGGGGTCTGAAAAACTGAAATTTCCCATTTTCCGTGTTTTTTTTATGAATTTCTTTTCTCTTTTTGCTATACTTCCTTCTTGGTGGTTATCCTGCCGTTCCTCTCTCACCCCTCCAGCTCGGAGGGGTCTATAAGCCGCCTTCCGTGAATGGTATCGCTATGCAGCAGCAGTGTTTGTGGTATGGCGGCAGCGATTCCGTGTCCGTGTGCAGCCCCACCTGCTCCTGGCAGATGTTGCAGGGGTATGAGCTTCCGCGCATGACGTAGAATGTCTCTGTCCCCGCCGTGCGGTACAGGAACTGCATCCATACGAGTGATGACAGGTATGATGTCATTTCCGCCAAGCCTCTTGCCGCGCTTGTCATCGCCCCTTTCGGTGTCTCCTGCCTGTGCTGCCCCCACCTTTTGCCAAGCCTCGTGATTTCCTTTATGTCCTTGGCTATGGCTGCCGTCGGGAAAGAGCGTTTCTCCGCCTTTTTCCACTCCTTCACCGCCTCGTTTTCCGTCTTTCCGTTGAGTATCGCCCAGAGTGCTGTGATTTCCGCCTCTCGTGCGAGCTTTTCGGCGTATGCCTCCGCCGCCTCCCTTGCTTCCTCCCACTCCTCCTCCGCCATTTCCTCGCAGGTGTCCTTTTCCGCGCCCTCCCTTTTCCCCGCAGCAGCCGCCAGCAGCACCTTGTGTGCTGTTTCGGCGAGTTTCGCGCATTCGGGCGCGGAGGCGTTCAGGGGCTTGGGGCTTTTGAGCGCGGCTGTGAGGGTGGCGGAGAAAGACAATTTCGCCATGAATATGCGGTGTATGAGCCTTCTGAATGCAACGAGGGTTGCGGCGTACACGGCTTTCTCCGCCGCATTCGCCGTGTCCCTCCTCTGCGCCACGTACTCTTTCGCCTTGCGCTGCTGCTCCCGCGTGAAAGGCTTTTTGTCCTGTGCGCTCATTGTTCTTGGCTGTTGAGGTTATAGAGCAGGTCGGCGGTCTCCTCCTCTTTTTTCTCCTTTATGAGCCTGTCCCACTCGTAGTTCCGTCCGTAACCGGCGTTCTTCATGATTTCGGAGCCGGTGTGCCTTGACAGCACCCCCGAATTTACGGACTGCACGGTGTTGTTGACAATCTCCGCCGTGTTCTGGTGTATGTACGGGCTTATGGATGGGTAAACCCAGAAGTTGTAGAAGCGCGAGACCATTTTTGTTTCCACTCCGTAGCCGTAGAGGAACAGCCTCATTATGTCGTTGAGGGGTGTCTTGAAGTCCTTTGCGTCGAGCATCGCCCTTTCGAGGGAGGGTGAGTATATCAGCTTTATCGCCACTCCGGGGAGGTCTCCCGACTTCACTTCGGGCGGTATGACCGTGAACGAGCCGAGGAAAATCATCTTCAGCAGTGCTTCCAGCTGTAGGCTGAACGCGTTTGACACATCCGGGCGGTTGAGGTATGAGGCATCATCGTCCTTCCCCATTGATATGGCTTTCACCGCACCGTACATATCTCCTTGTATGTCAACATCATCGCCTTTAAGCACCATTATGGGGAAGGCGTATGCCATGTTGTTTTGCGTGAGTTGCGAGATTGCCAGCTCGTAGTTGTCGATGCTGTCCTGCGCGAATGTCCAGCATGGTCCGTGCGCGTCCCTGTGGTATGCGATAGGCACGGTCTCGAATCCGTGTTCCACTGGCTTTTCCGCCAGTTCGTAGCCGTCCAGCCCCGACAGCGCGGGGGGCGCGGTGAAGTACGTTGCTCCTGCCGTCCCGCCGGAAGCCTTTCTGTACGTGTACATATACTTGTCGTCCCAGACTTCCACCCATTCCGTCCTTTTCCTTCCTGAATAAGTGAAGTATCTTCGTGCGAAAGTGTCGAGCCTTCCTGTTATCGGGTTGTAGTGCGGATACAGCGTGTCCCCTTCGAGGAACGACAGCGTGCGCGTGTACAGTTTCCCGTCAAGGAGGTAGAACACAATCGCTCCGTCCCCGGTAATCTTGCAGGAGCGGGCGAACTCGTAGAACCTGACCTCCATGTTCTTTTCGAGCCACCCCTTCTGCATGAGCAGGAACAGCTCGGAGTTCGCGCCGTCCTCCTTGGTGTCGGTAAGCTCGAACTGCACCGGGTTTCCGCACAGATGCACGAGCTGCTGCGCCGTTATAATCATCTGGAACGGCATAGCCACCCTTGATATGCGCTGCTTATAGAATTTCTTGTTGCCCCGCTCGTCCTCGGTGAACCTTATCCTGTCGGGGTAGAACACCTCGGAGTTGATTTTGTGTCCCCAAGGGTAGAACTCGCGCAGGAAGTCCGACTGCGGCACGACCTGCCACTGCTGCGCCTCAGCCGGGCATGAGGCGGTGTTGAGGTCGGAGACCACCGCCCCCCTCATGTAGCGTGCCGAGGTGATGCGCCCGAAGGGACGCTTCGTGAAAACGTCTGTCTGTATCATAACAATCCCAATCCTCTTATTTTCCTGTGTGTATGTGTTATCGTGAATATCATTATCATCATCAGCCCCTCGATGAAGTCGGGGGAATGCCCCACTATCCTTTTCATTTCGGACTTCTTTATTATGCACCATCCCTTGTCGTAAGCCTTGTCGTTTTTCCTTATCGCCTTGCGCTCTCTCATGAGTATGTCCCGCAGCGGCATATCGTGGTACCCCTTGCCCGAGAATTTCCTTCCGAGCAGGTCGGGTGCTATGGAGAATCCTCCGTCTGTGAGCTTTTTTGCGAACAGGTACGCCGCCTGTGATTTCAGGTTGCCGTATATGTTCCTGAACTTCGGGTCGACCGCCGCGTTGTTGAGGAACGGCACGGCGCGTGGGAAGAATCCCCTGAACACCTGCCCCAGTCCGTTGAGGTCGTATGTGAACCTCTCCTCCGGCACTCCCCATTCGGCGAGCTTCGCCTTTACGGCTGACACCGTGTCCTTTGCGTTGAGGCGGAATGCGCACACGTCGGCGATGTGGTCTCCGATGAAGTGCCACAGGGTGAGGTTGTCGCCCCCCTCGAACGCTGCGTCGCACGAGGCGCGGCTTATGCCGTCCCCGATTTGCGCGGGGGCGGAGAAGAAGCGTTCCATGTCGGGTATCTTTATCATGTCGTCGCCCGCCGTCTTGAACTTCCAGTTCCCGCCCAGGTCCCTCTCGCGCTGCTCCTCGGTCTGGTTGACGAGGTTGGCGAGGTACGTGGGGTCTGACTTCATCAGTATCTCGTTCTCGTCAAGCCTCGCCTCGACGAACGCCACGGATTTGACGAACAAGTCCTGCGGCTGTCCGTACTTGGCGTATTCCGGTCTCCAGTATGCGTCAATCGTTTCCTTTGCGTTGGCGTACACCTCCTCGCGGGTGTCTCCCCAAATGACCGTCCCCACGTCGTCTCCGTCCATGAAGCAGTACCTCACCACGCTGTCGCGCTCCCTTATGGGGTAGCCGTCGTCCCCTATCCACCAGCCGATGAACTTCGCCACCCACGAGTCGGGGTCGGGGTTGCAGGTGCCGATGATGCGGTTCTTCAGCCCGAAGGCGTTTCGGTTGCAGGTTATGAGGTACTTGAACTTTGCGTAGTCCATGTGGGTTATCTCGTCGATGCCTATGTAGGCGTACTGCTTCCCCTGAAAGCGGATTTTGAAGTCCTCTATGTTCCCCGAATGGTATGAGAACTTGAGGAAGCCTCCTGACGTGAAGTTCCACCTCATGTCGGACTTCGAGCGGTTGTACTCTCCGAACTGCGAGTAGAACATGGGGGATGTGTCGATGAGGTCGGAGAGGTCGTCTATCTCCTTTCTCAGTATGAGGGCGCGGAATTTCGGCTCGTAGATGTCGTAGAGAGCCTCCAAGAGGAGCGCGGCTGTTTTGCCGCCGCCCCTTGAGCCTCCGCCTATCACTATGTCGGCGGGACAGGCGAGGATGTTCTCCTGCCCGCCTTTCTGCGGCGATATAAAAAGGGCGGAGTTTTCGGCGTGCGCCTTTTCGCGCATTTCATCGAATGCCGAATATTCAATCAGTTTCTCGCCTTTTCTTAAAAAGCTGTCGGAAAGTCCGTCCATAGCAAATTCAAAGATAGTAAAATAATTTCAAATGTGAATATTTTTTCAAAAAAAACGCATATTTGTTTTGTGGATATTTATAAATATCTTACCTTTGGAGTTGCATGAAAGGGAGTTTTCGGACGGGGACGGCGGAAAGACCGCAATCCCCTCCGTTTTCCGCGATACAGTTATGGATAAAGAGGAGATATTGCAGAGAATCAAGGAGAGTGCCGGAGACACCGGGCTTTCCGACAGGACATTGGCGGACTATGTGGACAACAATATGCCGGAGGAGGGGAAAGACCCCGACGATACCTATTTCACCAGGCACGCGGCTGTGCTGAAGTCCATTGCGGGCAATTTCCGCCACGATGTCGCTTCAGCCGTTGAGGACTTCAAGAAGAACTGGAAGCCCGACCCGGACGGCGGCGGTGAGGGCGACTTGAAGAAAGCCCTCGGTGCGCTTGCCGAATGGCAGAAGCGCGTTGAGGGCATGGAGGCGAAACTTGCCGAGGCAGACAGGAGGAAATCCCGCCTTTCGCTTGAGAAGGGCGTGAGGGAGGCGATGCGCGGCAAGGGCGCGTCTGACGAATATGTTCTGGGCAAGGTTCTTGACTCCGCCGACTTCGGCGAGGAGACGGATGCCGCAAAGATTGCGGAGAGCCTTCTTTCCGCCTACGATGCGGAGTACACCGCTTGCAGGGGGCATGGGACTGCCCCGAGGTTCAACGCCGGCGGGGGCGGAGGCGGAGGGTCGAAGGACATCGATGACTTTTTCTCGCGCAAGGCGAAAAGGGAGAGTTGGGCAAAGAGAAACTAAAAGAAAAGAATTATGTACGGACAAGGAAACACATTCGCCTCCGGGGCGGTAAGCCTATCACACGCTCGTCGCGTGTGGCTTGAAGTTCAGGAGACATACAACGGCGGGGGCGTGCTTGGCACTGCGACCACCTTTCTGACCGGCGGCAAGGGCGTTGTCCCCGCAGGGACTCCCGTGAAGCTGTCGGGCGGGGTGATAACCCCATACGATGACACCGCGATACAGGCGTGCAAGGATGCTTCGGAGGTTGCGGCCTTGGGCATCAACGGCTATTTGCAGAGCGACATCCACATGAACGGGTCTTCGGACAAGGGGACTGGCACCGTGGTTTTCCACGGCAAGCTGGACGCTAAGATGATAAAGGCTGACACGCTCGCGAAACTCAAGTTGAACACTCTCACCCCCATGATAACATTCGTGGAGTGAGGAAATTCTTCGGAAAATGAACAGATTGGACAGCAACACATACAGCGAGCTGTTCTCCGCCGCCCTCGGCGGCGAGAACTGGCAGCATTTCGTTGACAGGTACAACGAGAAGTACGATTATGACACTGTGCCGGACTTTGTGTTCGCCCCCACCTCCATAAGCTACACATTCCAGCAGCTTGTGGCATCGGCGGGCGCGAAGACCCTCCCGGCATACGTTGACGTTGACAGCCCCGGCTATCTCGCGGCGCTGAGCGACCTGAAGGGCGTAACCGGGAACATCCCCACGCAGAAGAAGTTCTACCGCCTTGACAGGCGCGTGGTGCTTGAGAAGCTGCAACTGATAGAGCGTTACGGTCTTGACGCGATGGACAAGAGCATGAGGGACGCTTTCCTTTCGCTGCTTGACGAAAGCACGGACGGACTGATAGCCTCGTTCTACAACGCGCTGGCCTACCAGCGCAACCAGATAGTGAGCAAGCACGAGTTTGTGATAGACACCCCGAACAACCCGAGGGGGCTTCACGGCATAACGATAAAGTTCGGCGTTCCTTCGGCGAACACCGACACCTTGAGCGGCACATCGCGCTGGTGGACTGACGCGGACCACTCAACGGAGGGTACGGCTTCCGACCCTCTTGACTACCTGAAAAAGAGGGTGAAGTGGATACGTAGGGACGGACACTACACCGGTGCGCTGCGCATGGAGGTGAGCCAAGACCTGTGGGACGACATGACAGGGCACAGCAAGGTGCTGAAGGCTGTCGGGTTGCGCCTCTATCCGGGCGCGGCGAGCGATGCCATCGCCACCTCGCTTGCGAAGAACGCGGACGACGACGCGGTTAAGGAGGCTATACGCAAGATAATCCGCGTTGACAGCATCGTGATACGCGACACATACGCGTTCATCGACAAGCCCGGCACTGACAGCGACGGCAACCCCGACCTTGTTACGGAGCGCATAGAGGCGTTTGACGGCAAGACCGTGGCGTTTGTCCCCGAGGGCGGCTTGGGCGACATTCAGGGTGTCGAGCCTATCACCCTCGGCTATGATGATGACAAGGTGGCGGGCTTTGAGGGCAACCGCCTGAAACTTTCGCAGTACGCGGAGCCGCGCACCCACTCCCTATACATAGAGAGCGAGGCTGCGCAGATTTGCGTGCCTGACAAACCTAACTATATGTTCCGCAGCGTCGTTACGGCGTAGGCGGGGCTTGCAAACTCACGGCATCATGGACGGTTGCGCTTGCGGGGCAGTTGCGGGGCTTACGATAGAGGCTTACCTTAGGGGCATGGTCTCTTACGAAGTCCCCGACGGTGCGCTTGCGAGCATAATGCTGCGGCGGGGGCTTGACTTCGGCGTCCCCGCCTCGGCGTTGCGCGAGAAGGAGCGCGAGCTTTGCACCGCCGACCTGTATATGTGGTGCGCCGGCACCCCGAGCGCGAAGAACGACACGGAGGACGCGGACGCTGGCTGGAAGCACAAGGAGGGCGGCTGGCAGACGAGCGCGTATGACAAACGCCTGTTGCGGCAAATGGCGAACGACCTCTATGCCAAGTGGGGCGAGGAGGGTGGGAGCCGCAGCCGTTTCGTGATAAAAACCTTCTGACATGGGCATCAGCAATCCGAGGTTTCCGCACAGTTGCAGGATATACCGCATGGAGGGCGCGACCTCTTTCGAGAGCGGCGAAGCCAAAGTGCTGTATGAGGGCGAATGCCGCAAGCAGACGAACACGAGCCTCCGCACGTTCCGCACCTCGGGCGTGATAAAGGGCGACTACTCGCTGTCCCTTCCGGGGACGGTGGGGGGGATACTCCCCGGAGACCTCATTGACGTTACGGACAGGCAGGGCGAGTGGAAGGGCTGCATGGTGAGCGACGCTTACGCGGGCAACCTCGGCACCACCGTTTACTTCAACATGGGGAATAACTGACATGGGCAAAGACAACGGAAAACTGTTTGACGAGGGCATCGCCAAGGCACGTGGGCTTATACTCAAGGCTTTGGAGGGCAGGATGTCCGCCTTTGCGGACATGATGCTCGCCGACGCTTACAGTCTCCGCAAGGGGTGGAGCAGCTGGAGCGGCAACACCCAGACCGGCTACACGGCTGGCGTGGCGGTCGGTGGAAGGCTTACGGCGGTTAAAAGCACAGGCGAAAGCCTCCCCTCCCCGCTCCGTCCGAAACTCGGCAAGGGCGAGACGGACACGCTTGACCCTGACTATTCGGGGCGGAGAAGGCAGAGGCGCACAGGCACGGCTGACATAGCCACCCCTTACGGCATGGCTCTTGGCTTGATGACGGTCGCGGAGGCTGCGGGGCTTTCCTCGAAAGGCATCGCGTTCAGGATGGCGACCGGCACGGAGTATTCGGAATGGCTTGAGTTCAAGAAGGACTTTGAGGTGCTTGCCGGCTCTTTCGCGGTGGCGGAGGAGCGTCTGCGCAAAGCACTTGGGAAAGGCGGTTTGGTATGACAGAATGACAAAAGGGCATGAATACGGAGTTCAACTATGACGGCATACTTGCGGATGTCTGCGCGAGACTGAAGGACGCTCTCGGCGTGGAGGTTTACGCGGGCAGCCGTCCCGCAGCGGTGGAAAGGGCGAGGAACGCCTTTGCGGTGGCAAGTCTCGGCGGCGGGATAACCGACGGCGGGGACACTTACCAGAGTTCGCGCCTCCTTGTGTCCCTCTTTGCGAGGGACAGACAGGGGGGCATCGAGGACACTCCTGCTCTCGGTGCGCTCGTGAGGCGGTGCGCGGGGCTTTTCCCGCTCTCGTGCGGGCTTTACGTGGCGCAGGACGCGAGGATGCTGTATTCGGGGGCTGACACTCTCGGCTTCCACGCCGCCTCTGTGCAGGTGGCGCTCATAATAAGGAAATGACATTAAAAAAGAAAGAAAATGGCTGCAATAACTACAACTACGGGGCTTGACACCCTGCGCGTTCTGTTCAACTCTATGAAGAACGTGTATTACATCAGCACTGTGAACGCGGGTCTTGCGGAACTCACGAAGTTCGACATGGAGTTTCCAGTGCTTTCGGACGGCGTAACGTTCAACACCGGCGAGGCGAGCATAACGAAGATAAAGCTCACCACCGGGGCGGAATGGACGAGCGTCGCGGAGGCTGGGGACAGCGACATCACCTTCCAAGTGGCGAGCGTCGCCGACGCGGTGGCTTCCATCCTCATGGACAAGAAGACTTCGGCGCAGGTTGCCATGACGAACTCGGTGGACGGCAAGACCTATAAGGGGGACGGCTACACCACGGAGCCGAAGAAGCTCGCCGGCGGTCTCTTCATGACGAGCGAGGCTAAGGACAGCGCGATATTCCTGCCGAACATCGAGGGCTACTCCTCGTTCGTGTGCGAGCAGAACAAACCCGCGTACTTCAACGTGAAGATAACGCCCCTTGCGGACGCTTCGGGCGCGAACTTCTACATAATGGTGCCTTCGAAATGACTTCGGGGGCGCGTAAAGGGACAATAGGGAAACAAACCAACGTCTTCCTCTGACAGGGCTGCGGCGGGCGCGGGAAGTCCGCGTGCGCCGCAGTTTTTTTTCGTTTGTCAGGGACGGCGCAAAAAGAGGAAAGGCATGAAGAAAAAGGTTACGCCCCCGGATGCGGCGGCGGAAAAGGAGCTGGACTCCGTGATAAGGGACGGCGCGGACTTCGCGGAGCTTCGCGGGAGGCGCGTGAGGGTTCGCTGGCTGGGGTATTTCGCGATACGCAAGCTGTCGGAGGTCATGGTGGACAGCAAGGACGAGCGGAGCGTGGCGTGCAAGTGCGCCGCCGCGATACGGCTTAACGGCTACTGGGGCATACGCCTGTGGTGGTGGGCTTTGTGGCGGTGGTACTTCTATGTCAGGCAGTACAGCGAGGCGGAGCTTCTGCCGCTGATAGAGCTGAGTAAAAAAAAAGTACCGCTCGAGACATACTTGACCGCTACCATATATCTGACCGCGATGAAGGACACCGTGATGCAGATGACGAGGAAGGAGGCGGAGACTATCCTTCGCGGACGGTATGGGGAAGCCTCTGGGAGTTAGCCAAGCGCACCCCTTGGCTCGCCGAGCCGATGAGGGTTTTCGGCATAGCCGTAACGCCCCCCCTGTATTACATAATGAGCATGAGCGTGGCGCAGGTGGAGCTTATGGCTTGCGACGTGGCGGTGTCGAATTTCCGCCGCTCCAAGGACAGGAAGGACGGTTTCGCAAGCCCGGAGCGCAAGGAGCTTGAGGAGGCTGCGGAGAAATGGAGGAGGAAGTACGGCGACGGCGGGGACGCGAGTGTGGCGTTTGACGCGTCGAAATGGAAGGTTGAACATTGAAAGTTGAAAATGAATGGCAAATCTCGGCAATCTGTATTTTGACATCTTATTGCAGGACAAGACGGACAAGCAGCTGAAGGAGATACGCTCCAAGGTCATTGCGGGTCTTAAAAAGGAGCTGCCCGCCCTTGACATAAAGATAGACAGGTCGAAACTTGCCGCCGATGTGCGCAAGGCGCTTTCGGGCGAGAAGTTCACGATAGACGTGAGGACTTCCGACGGCAAGGCGTTGGGCAGCCTCACGGCGGGGCAACTCCGCGCCCAGAGAGCCGCCGCCATTCAGGCGGAGAGCGATGCGAAGGTTGCTCTTGCCAACGCTCGCGCCAAGGCTGCGGCAGACCGCGCCTCCGCGTCCTTGCAGAGACTGGCTGCGGCTCATGCGGGGGCGGCGGGGGCGGCGGAGCGCAATGCCTCCGCGCTGGGGCGGACGGCATCGGCGGCGCAAAGGACTGTGGGCTTCATGGGCATCCTCCGCAACGAGCTGGCACAGCTGGGGCAGGTTTACTTCTTCCAGGACCTGGCGCGGCGCATAGTGAACGTGGGCGGCGAGCTTGAGAACCAGCGCATAGCGATGGGTGCGATACTGAAGGATACCGGCAAGGCGCAAAGCATATTTGACAAGGTGCAGACGCTGGCTGTGAAAAGCCCTTTCGGGGTGATGCAGCTTAACCAGAGCGCGAAGATGCTCACGGCTTACAACATACAGTACAGCGACCTTTACGACACCCTGCGGCGCATTGCCGACATAAGCGCGGGCGTGGGGGTGAGCATGGACAGGATAATCCTCGCCTACGGTCAGATAAAGGCGAAGCACGTGCTTGCCGGCACGGAACTTAGGCAGCTGACGGAGGCGAACCTGCCCATAATCGATATGCTTTCCAAGCAGTACTCGCAACAGGAGGGGCGGCTTGTGAGCGCATCGGAGATATACGACCGCGTGAGCAGGAAGCAGGTGAGCTTTGAGGACGTGAAGAAAGCCTTTAAGGAGATGACGGATGCCGGCGGTCAGTTCTACAACATGCAGGAGGCGATGAGCGAGAGCCTCCGCTCGAAATGGAAGAACCTCGGGGACGCAATAGACGTGGCTTTCGGGAGCGTGGCGCAGAGCGGCATCGGGGACACGATGAAGGGCATTGCGGACATCCTTACGGACATGATGTCCCATTGGCGGACAATGGCATGGACGATAAGCGGCGCTGTTGCCGGATTGAAAACGTACAGGATGTACGCGCTTTTGGCGGCGCGTGCCGTTGACGCTAACCTCATGGGGGCTTTGGCAAAGGCGAGAACCGCAAGTCCTGCTGCCGGTGCCGCCGGTGCCGCTGCCACTGCGGAGAACGTTGCGGGCGCGGGCGTGTACTTGGGGCAGCTGAAGGAGCAGCGCCTTCTCACCGCCTCAAAGGCGAAGTACCTAATAATGACGAAGCAGGTGAATGACGCGGAGATACGCGCCTTGCAGACCATGTACAAAATCAACGGCGTTACGCTTTCCAACTGGCAGAACGCGAGCAAGATACAGAAGGCATGGGCAGGTGTCGGTGTCATGGTACAGCGTGCCGGCGCTTTTTTGCGCGGCATGGCGGTACAGGTGGGGTGGATGGTTTTGCTGACTGCGGTGTCCTCCATAATCGGGCGCATACAGGAGCGTGCCGCCGCCTTGCGCGAGAACCTTGAAAGCATAGGCGAGGCAAGCTCCGAGGCGTCGAAGAACCTGCGCGAGGTTTCGGATGCCATGAGCGGCGTTGACACCAAGACCGCCAGCAGTTCGGAACTCACGGACGGCATACAGAGAATGGTTCAGACGCTGAAGGACTATTTTCCCGAAAGCGCGGACGGCATACTGGAGAGGATATTCGGCAAGGGCGCGGACGGCAAGGTCAAGAGCCTTGCGGAGCGTTTCACGGAATTGCGCGACGCGATAAACGACGCGCAGGATGCGGCGCGGCTTCAAAAAACGATGGGCGAGACGCTTGCCAACATAGACAATGACAACGGCAGTTGGATGCCCGGCAACTGGAACGTCAAGGACTACATGGACGATTATGCCGATGAATTGAAAAAACTTGACAAGCAAGTCAGGGAACACGCCGCCGAGAACGACAAGCTGTCCGCCGCCCTTGACAAGGTGAAGGAGAAATACCCGGAGTTTCTGAGGATGATGCGCGAGAACGGCGTTGGGGCAAATAACATCGCCAGGCAGATTTCTCTGTTGTACACGGAGGGCAGCAGGGATATGACACAAACTTTCGGGGAAGAAGTGCCCTTTAAAATTGCCAATATGGGGGTATTGGTATTTGGGAGCAGGAATCTATTAAGAAAAGCCGCCGCAAAATTGGCGGACGAATTTACGCAATCCCTTGCCCAGCAGGGTTACAAGAAAGGCACTAAGGCGTGGAATATGGCTGCGCAGCGCAGTCTTGAGGACTTCCTTGACCAGAACAAGGTATTGGATGAGCGCGTGAGGCGCGCGGTGAAGGACGAGTTCATAAAGAAAAACGTTTACGTCCATGTGAAAGGCAAGTTCAGCGGCGCGAAGGACGTGGTGTCTGACCTTGACAAGTACATATCCGGGGTTTTCGGCGGCAAGTATGACGAGGATGTGGCGGGAAACACCTTGGCTGAAAAGCGCAAGGGCGCGAAAGGCGCGTATGATGCGGCCGTTGAGGAGGTCAAGGCGGCGCAGGGCGTTCTGCGCCGTTTGGGCGTGCCGACTGACGGCAAGACCATAAAGAAGGTTGCGAGGAAGGCCTCCGCCAAGGTCAGGGATGCCGTTGACCTTTACAACAAGGCGGTTGAAAAGGCGAACGCGGGGCGCAAGGGATTGGCTGCTTTGGGCTGGGGCGAGGAGAATAAAAACGACAGACCGCGCACGCCCAAGACCGACACGGCGTTGCAGAATGCACGGAGCGAGCTGAACGAGCTGAGGGAGGCTTACGGCGAATGGAAGAAACTGGAGGAGGGCATGGGCGGCGCGTCCGCTTTGGGCGAGATGCGCAAAAGCCCCTTCGCCAAATGGTTCAGGGACGGCGGTCTTGACAAGGACGGCTATGTGCGCCTTTTGGAGCACCTGAAAAACTCCATGAAGGGCGCAAGCAAGGACAGGCGCACGTTCAGGCTTGACATAGACAAGATAGAGTTCGGGCTTAGGGAGGAGACCTTGAAGAAAGCCGCCGATGAGGCGTACTCGCAGATACAGGCGTGGCTTCAGGATTTCTCTTCGCGGTGGGACTTGTACAAGAGCCTGAAAAAGACCACCGGGGACGGCGGCATAGCCCGCATGGCGTTCGGGAACTACGAGATGTGGGACGAGGAGGGTCGCAAGCTGCTGGAGCATCTGGAGGGCGAAATGCGGAAAAAGGGCATCACTGCGCCATTGCGCCTTGACATGGGCGGCAAGGAGGCGGAGGCCTTCTTCGGGAAGGACAAGGGGCTTTTGGAGCTTTACAAGGAGATTCAGAGGCAGATACGCGCCATAGGGCGCGAGTGGCTTACGGAGGCTGCGGAGGCGCAGAAATCCCTGATGACCACCGAGGACAAGATACGTCGGCTGAAGGAGAGGATACAGGAGGTGCTTGACGCTAACAACAGGGGCGAGATTTCCGATGAGGTGATGACCCCGATAGTGTCGGGGCTTGAAAAGCAGATAACGGAGCTGGAGCGCGAGGCTTTCCGCGCCACTGACGTTTACCGCCGCCTGTTCGGGAGCTGGGAGCATCTGGGCGTGAAAGGCATAAAGCGCATACGCGCCGAGCTTGACGCGCTGATAAGCAGCGCGAAAGACGACGGCAAGGGCGGCTTCACGCTCACAGGACTGGACGGCAAACAGTACAAGGCATCCGCCGGCGACCTCAAGCAGCTCAACGAGCAGGTAAAAAAGACCGATGAGTATTTTAACAAGAAAAACCCTTTCGGGCAAATATCCAAGAGTTTAGGGACGCTTTTCAGCAAGAAAGCGACAAAGGACGAGAAGACGAAAGCCCTGAAGAACTTGGGCGACAGCGTTCTTGTGGTGAACGGCTATGTAGGCGAGCTGACTTCGAGCTTTGAGCGTCTTTTCAGTGCGCAGGGCAATGAGAGCATGGCGGAAGCGATGCAGATGACCGGAACTGTGGTAAGCGGCATAAGCGGCGTGATACAGGGCTTCCAGAGCGGCGGTGTGCTTGGTGGGGCTGTCGCCGCGCTTTCCGCAGTCGCCAGCATAATGACCACCGCCACGGAGCAGCGCAACGCCCGGCTGGAGCGCAGGATAGAGGCGAGCCGAAGGAGGGTGGAGCGGATTGAAGCCTACCTGTCTGCATTCGACAACAGCACGAGGTACACCTTGGGCAACAGCTACTCGCGGAGCGTGGGGCGGCTGGAGCTTAACAAGGAGCGTGCCGACCTTATAAGCATTCGCGCCCTGAACAAGGAGATAGCGCGTGCGAAAGCCTACACCAAGCGCAACGACACGGAGCGTATAGAGAGCCTTGAAAAGGAGAAAGCCCTTTTGGAGAGCATCAGCGCGGACAGTCACACGTACACAAGCCAGATGCAGGTGAACCTCGCGCAGAAGTACGCCGAGCTGAGGGAACTGTATTACCAGCGGGACAAGGAATGGGCCAAGAGTAACACCTCCAAGAGCAAGATAAACGAGTACAACAGCAGCATAAAGGACAAGCTACAGGAGATACGCGACTATGAGGAGGAGGTGGCGAACACCCTTTACGACATCGATTTGAAGGGGTGGTCTGACGACCTTTCGGACGCTCTTGTGAGCGCGTGGATGAACGGCACTGACGCGGCGGACGCATACTCGCAGAAAGTAGGGGACATCATGAAAGCCATGATAAAGAAATGGCTTTCTTTGGAGTTCATACAGCCGCGCATGAAGGAGATACAGTCCTTAATGTTCGGCGCGGACGGTCAGGGCGGCTTCATGGAGGACGGCAAGCTGACGGAGGACGAGATTTCGCAGGTGGCTGAAAGGGTTCTGTCGTTGCAGGACAACATAGGGAAGTGGGGCGACACTGTGAACAAGCTGATAGACGGTCTGAAGGAGAGCGGCGTGCAGTTCGGGGACAGCGCGTCGGGTCTTAGCAAGGGCATACAGGGAGTAACGGAGAACACGGCGGATTTGCTTGCGTCCTACATAAACGGAATGCGTGCCGATTTGTCGCTTGTGCGCGAGAGCCTCCGTGAGCTTGCGGAGGAGAATCTTGCGGGCTTCGGCGCTGTGGCGCGGCAGCAGCTTTCGGAGCTGCGGAGCATAAGCGCGAACACGCTGCGCAACGCGGACGCGACAGTCGAGCTTCTGTCGATTTTGAGGGCTAACACCATTGCGGGGCGCGGCTTCCGTGTGGCATAAAGAGAGGATGTTATGGAGGATTTTTCACTGTACATACAGCGTGCGGGTGAGGACACCGCTAAAGGCACGGTTGAGGAATGGCACTGCGGAGTAACGGATGCTTGCGCCGCTGTTGACGGCGGTTTCAAGGACTTTGCGTCCAAGAGCTGGCAGGGTGAGGATGGCGAGGACGTTTACATACCCGCGACACCCCGCCTTGCCGCCTATGACGCGGAGTGGGAGCTTTGCTACAAGGGTCCGGGCAGGGCGGCTTTCGCCACCTTGGAGGCGATGCGCTCATGGCTTTCGGGGAAGTTGCTGGCGCTCTACGACCCATATACCGGCATGGGGCGGCGCGGCGCGTGGCTGAAAGGTTTCAGCTCGCCCAAGTACACGCGGCGCAAGGGCGCGGAGGTGCTTCGCTTTACGCTGACTTTCAGGATTACCGCCCCGGGAGGCGGCGTTACCGCCACGGAGGAGGGCGGAGAGGTTAAACTTACGGAAAACTCATAAGGGATGTGGACTGTATATAAAAAGGACGGCACGGCAGCCGGCTGCACGGTGTGGAGCCTGGAGTATCACGGCGAGCGCATGGGCGAGCGGTATGTGAGCGCGGACATTGAGAGCGCGGAGCCGCTGTCGCTCGGCGTGGGGGACTGGATAGAGTACCGTGGCGAGCGTTTCGAGCTTGGCAGCGCGGTTGACATAAGCAAGAGCGCCCCCTCCGGGGCTTACGGCTCGGGGTTCACCTGCAAGGGCGTGAAATTCCTGTCCCTTTCGGACGAGCTTACGCGCTGCTCGTTCCTTGACATCGTGGGGGGGGACAACAAGATGCACTACACGGGGCTTCCCAAGTTCAGCTTCTTCTGCTCCACGGTTGAGGATTTCGCGGGGCGCATACAGGCTAACCTTGACCGCGCCTACACCGGGGACGGCAAGTGGACTGTGGTTTGCAACCCCTCCCTGGCGGAGAAGGGCAACGTGTCGCTTTCCGCCGACGGCAAGACCGTGTGGGAGATACTTTCGGAGCTTCCCGACAAGTTCGGCTGCAATTTCACGGTGTCGGGGCGCACGCTGACGATAGGGGTGAAGCCTGTCGAGGCGGGCAAGGTGTTCATGTGGGGCAAAGACGGCGGTATTGACGGAGTTGACGTGTCGGGGGACAGCTCGCAGCAGGTGATAACCCGCGTGAGGGTGTACGGCAGCACGAAGAATATGCCGGAACGCTACTACAACAAGATGAGCGGCGCGGACGGCAAGAAATACGTCCCCGACAACATGGCTGTAAGCACGCTGATGCTCCCCTCGTTCCCCAAGACCACGCTCGACCCCTACATAGACAGCGGCAACATAGGCGAGCTTGGGGTGCGCGAGGGCGTGGTGTATTTTGACGGAAGCGGGGACAATGAGGAGATATACCCCACAATGGAGGGCATGACGGCGGAGGACCTTCGTGCGGCGGGCGTTTCGATAAGCCTTGACGAGGGGGACAACGGCAACCTTGACGAAGTGTTCGCTGCCGATGCGGTGGAGGCGGACGGCTATGTGGCGCAGGGGCAGACGGCAAGCCCATCCACGTTCAGGATAACACTGAAGGACATAGGTTTTGACATAAACGGACAGCTCACCTCCTCCATGGCGAAGATAAGCATGAAGGACGGAATGTGCGGCGGCAGGGAGTTCGAGATAACCGGCTGCGCCAAAAGCGGCAACAAGTATGTGCTGACTTGCAAGCGCACGCTTGACAGCGACCTTGACCTGTACTTCCCCTACAAGGACTACAACGTGAAAGCCGGGGACAAGTTCGTGCTTCTTGACATAAGTATGCCGGAAGCCTACATACAGGCGGCGAGCGGGCGGCTTCTGCTGAAAGGCACGGAATGGCTCGCGAAGAACTGCGAGCCGAAGCGCACGCTGACACCGAAGATATACGGCATATACATGGCGCGGCAGCATGACGAGGCACTGAAGTCTGGCGGAGTGAGCCTTCACAACACGCTGCGCGAGGGAATGCTTCTCCACGTGAAGGATGACGATTTGGGAATAGACACCGTTACAGGCATAAAGACCCTGATAATAAAGGAGGGCGGCGACAAGACCGTTCCTGAATATGAGGTTACGCTTGACGATGATGACGACACCGGGACTATCAGCAGGATACAGGAAAGGATAGACGGCATCGTGAGCGGCGTGATAAAGATAAGCGGCGAGACTGTGATAAGGAACAGTCCGTGGCTGAAATCCGCGCTTGCCGGCAAGCTAAGCAGGACGGATGATGACACTGCGGTGGGTGTGATAACTTTCCGCAAGGGACTGAAGGTGGGGGACGGAAGCTGTGGCGTTGACGCTGCGGGCAACGCCGTGCTGAAAGGCGTGTCGTCGGAGACGATTTCCAATTCGGGGAAATTCACCAACGGCGGGGACATTGAGAACAGGAACGGCAGGGTTACGACAAAGGACATGACGGTAAATGACGCTGCAAGCGTGAGGAGCCTCACGGTAACGGGCAAGGCTACTTTCTTCGAGCTTGAGGTGCAGAGGGCTTCGGCAGCGGGGGGATTGTGCATATATTCCGCAGGCACAGGGAAAATAGACCTCGTGGAGCCGATGTATGACACCGAAGACACGACCAAGGTGAAAGGGTGGAAGTGCTATCAGCTCGCAAAGGATGCGGACGGCACAAGCCTCCAGCAGATGTTCAAGGAGGGGGACAACCTTGTCTCGTTTTCCTTTAACACAGGTGCGGGCTACTACACAGGAACGGCCAACCGTTGGTGGTGGAGACGCTGCACGCAGGCGGGATTTACCTATGAGCTTAAAAACGGACAACGGTACATCAGCTTTACCGTAAACAAGACCTTATGTGCCGAGGGGAGCGACGAGCCGAAGGTTGGCGACAAGGTTTGCGTGTTGGGCAACAAGGACGACGCTTCGAGGCAGAACGCGATAGTGATATGCGCCCACAAGGGGCTTGACGCGGGGCTGACAGCCCCATACCTTGCGCAGTATGTGGGTATAAACGACTTCGACCTTGCAAGCCACAGGGAGAGCTGGTGGGGCTATGACGCAGACCACAAGGCGAGCAACCATTTCACCGGGAAGTTCAGCATAAGCGGCAGCTCGGGCGAGACCCCGATAGTGCGCGACAGGGGCGCGTGGACTGCAAATCCGGCAGAGCCATATGAATACTATGACAGGGTGAGTTACGGCGGAAGCCTGTACCTCATGACCAACAAGGCTGCGGGGACGACAACGGGCGTTCCGGGGCTTTCCACGGACTGGACTTTGCAGGTGAAGGCGGGTACGGACGGCAAGGACGGTGCGAGCATAAGCATAAAGGGCAGCGCGGTGGCGCACTATGCCAACGCAAGCGACATAGACCTCACGACGGCGAAGAGCGGCTGGTACCTTACTGACACAGGCAGCTCGGAACAGCACAAGCGGGGCATAACGATAGTGTCGGGCGGCATGATAGTGAACGACATTGACGTGGCGGACGGCGACAGCTACACCACATCAGAGGACGGACATCTGTGGGCTGCCAACGCGGGCAGGGAGGCTTGGGACGACTGCGGCAAGATAGAGGGCGCGAAAGGCGCGGATGCCGTGGTTTGGCGGCTTATACCTTATTCGGAGACCCTTGCTGGGGCGATAGTTGAGGGCGAGGCTTCGGACGGCACGGCATACAAGTCTTATCATATAAAAGGCACATTGCTCTACACCGCCGAGAAGTGGGAGGGCACGACAAGGACGAGGGTGTCCTTGGGCGATGATGTATTCTGGCGTTGGAAAACCGCGAAAGGCACGGCATGGAACAACGTGAAAACTGCGGAGTCGGCAATGCCCGACTGGATATATGACAAGGACGCAAACGACCCCTCCACGGCTGCGGAGGACAAGAGCCTTTATGCCGTTGTGGAACTTGTAGTTGGCGGAGCGGTCGCTGACAGGCGCGTGGTGAACGCCATTACGGACGCAAAGGCGTACATGGACGTTGACGCGGAAATGGGGCGCATAGAGGCGGGCGTTAAGGGGCTTTCGGAGAGCGTGCTGAAGATAGAGGACGACACGGCAAGCCTCTCGACGCGCATGGGCAAGGCGGAGGCGAAGATTGCCACGAGCGTGCAGACTGACGGGAACGGAAAGGTAATCTCCGACATAACTCTGTCGGCAGACAAGATAGACCTCGAGGGCGCGGTGAGCGCGAACGGCGAGTTCAGGATAGATACGTGGGGCAACGTGATGACAGGGACGCAGTACGGCACCAGGACGGCGACATACATAGCGGAGGACAAGAGCAACCTCATCTTCACCTCTGACGCGAGGGTGAGCCTACCCAACGATGCGGAGTTCATAGGTCGGCGGATGCTTATAATGGCACAGCCGAGGCACAACAGCGCGGGCGTGGTTCTGAAGGCTGACGGTGGGGCTGTTACGAACGTTTCGCAGTACCCCAAGGTGGAGATAGTTACGGGGAACGTCTTTGTGAGGGGCGTTTACGGCACAAGCGTTCTTGACGGTGCGGAAGCCCCTGATGCGGTCGTTGAGCAGAGCGACGCTGACGGCAGCCCCTATTGGGGCGTGCGTTGGTTCGGCGGAAGCCGCGCGTTCCTTTCGGAGACAGGCGGGACACACTGGCAGCAGCCGTCCCTGCTCACATTGCGCGGCGGCTATGTGGAGCTATTGGGCGTGGAGTATTCAGTCTCGCGCCTTTTCCGCTCCGAGACCCCCGAACTCGGCGGTACGCTTTGGAGCGTCCACATGGCGAGGGTTGCGGAGGACGGCGCTGTAACCACGGCGGACCCCTACAGCGAGAAGATGACAATATCGGACACGGACGAATACAACGGCAGCATAGAGGCTTTGGAGGGCGGCACTGCCACCCCTTGGGAAAAGGCGGAAAGGCTGTGTCTTTGGACGGTTGTCGGTGTCGGGGCGCAGGAATTTACGGCAGGGATGCGGTAATGGCAAATAATGTTTGGCGCAGAAACGCAAAATGCTTAACTTTGGAATAAATATGCAAATACATGAATGGTGGCACTAAAATACGGAGAGTGAACTACGAGAGCGACTTCACGCTGAGGCTGAAGCCGGTTGACGCGGTGGGCAACGCGGCTGACGCTTTCCCCCCGGGCGATTTTGAGATAGTGTTCACCTGTGGGGGGCGTAAGTACTCATGCTCGCGGCAAGGGGACAGATACACGAATTGCAGGCTGAACGACGACGGCATGCTTACGGTGGTGTTCGACAGCCACAACCTCCTGCCCGGGGTGCTGAGGATGAAGATGTTCCTGCACCTGCCGAACGCGCTCTACCCGGACGGCGAGCAGACGCTTGCGGGCGGCTGCATTGCCTTGGGCGTGGAGCTTGTGGCGTGCGGGGGCGACGACTTCACGACCGAGTTCGAGGCGGAGCTGGTGATGCCTTGTCAGGTTGACATCCGTCAGGAGGAGGGTCAGGAGACCGCCGCCGTGATGAGCCAGAAAGCCACCACTGACGCGCTGGCGGTGAGGGACGCGGCTTTGCAGGAGCATATAGACAAGATGAGAGCGGAACTTATGGAGGCTTACTGTCTTATGATAGTAGGCGAAAACCCTGTGTTTGTCGGGAGTTCCGTCAACTATTCCATACAGGCTACAATCACGGAGACGGCAGACACCGTGAAAATCCTGCGCAACGGCGCGGAGATAGGCAGCGCGGAGAGCGTGAGGATATTGTCTGTGAGCGACACGCCCCCGCTTACGGAAAGAGGGAAGATAACCTATGCCGCAAGGGCGGTTATAGGCGGGACTATGAAGGAGGGGCATCTCGTGATTGACGTTGTGCTGCCGATATACCTTGGCGCGGGGCAGGACGTGCAGCGCGTGATGACACCCGCCAACAGGCTCACGGCGCGGACAGAGCCGAAGGGCGCGTGCAGCGTGAGGGTTGACAGGGCGGGCGACTGGTTGTGGATAGCCGTGCCTGACGACATGACTTTCGCGGGCGCGGAAATGGGCGGCTTCGAGCTGCCTTTCAGCCTTACTGACGATTACGTCAAAGACTACAAGGTGTACCGCTCGGACAGCGCGTACAAGGCGGGGACTATGGAGATAAAACTATTATAAAACAATAAAAGGCTATGGCAACAATAAAGGTAGGCGGACAATTGGAGAGCGTTGCGGTTGACGAGAAGCTCGTCGATGCGGCGCAGGTCAAGGACGCGAGCAGGGACAACCTTTCGCAGAAGAACATAAACGATGAGCTTTACTCACGCACGGCGCAAAGCAGCGAGGAGCTGAAAGGCTATGTGAAGAAGACGGACTACGAGACCGACAAGGCGGCGATAAAGAAAAGCATAACGGACAACAAGAGCGCGGCGGACACCGCGATAAAGAACTTGCAGGACGGCAAGTTCGACAAGTCGCAGCTCATAAAGTCGGACGCGCCCCTGTCATCGACTGATGACAGCGTGTACACCTCGAAAAAGACTGACGCGCTGATTGAGAAGGCGAAAGGCTCGGCTTCAACCGACCTCGGGACGGCGAAAACCGAGCTGGAGGCGAAGATAGACACTAAGCTCGACAAGGCGAAAATCAAGAGCAAGAAAAGCTCAACGGCGGGGGACGTTTACGACGCGCCGTATGTGAACACGGAACTTGACAAGAAGCAGGACAAGCTGACGGCGGGGACAAACATAAAGATAGAGGGCAGCACGATAAGCTGCACGATAGACACCACGCTGTACAAGGTAGTGGAGACACTTCCCGCAAAGCCCGCCTCGGGGGACGTGAGCAAGATATTCCTTGTGCCGTCTGACGAGACCGCAACGAAGAATGTCTATAAGGAGTACATTTGGAAGGGGGACGCATGGGAGCAGCTGGGCGAGTACCAGTCAACGGTTGACCTTACTCCGTATTTCAAAAAAGCAAACATACAAAAAAAGACAGAGGTACTTAGCAGCACCGACGACGATAAAGTTCCCTCGAGTGCCTTACTCTACAAAGAACTTGCAGCAAAAGCAGAATTTGCTGGTCTCGTAAAAGGGCATTACGCCAAAAGCACCGCAATACCGTCAAATGCCGCCGACGGCTCATATTTGATAGATGCGAACGCTTCAGGAACATCAGGCAGCTATATTGTAACCGTAGCATCCGGAAGCGTGGTCGCGCCAAGTGAGCATCTTGTCACAAGCGGGTATTTGTACATGACCGTCGACGGGCATGTGTATGAAGCAAAGAACGGTGCGGTGTGGTACGACCAAGGGGCTATCAAGACCAGCACCAACGATTATACGACCGCAGAGAAAAATAAATTGGCTGGCATTCAAGCCGGGGCGAACAAGACCGTCGTAGACCCGACATTGTCCCCAACTTCCACCAACCCAGTCCAAAACAAAATCGTTAACGCGAAATTGGTAGAATTGCAAAATGAGATAGCCGTGATAAATGCCGATAAAGCAACATTCAGCCTCTCACGTACAAGTGGCAACAGCCTATATTTCGTGGGCGACACGTTCACGATAAAAGCCACCGCTACCTGCTCCGTCTCTGCTAATACCATTACCATAAAGTGCAACAACAGCAAAATAGCGAGCGTACAAAATGCGAAAACCGCGACGGGAAGCCAGACGATAGACCCGGTTTTCTCCCCTGCACCGACTACAATAAATTTCACCGCTGAAGCGGTAATAGGCAGTGTCAAAAAAACGGCCTCGTTTAGTGTGGGTCTTGTCAATCCTATGTATGTAGGTGCAGGTGCGGCTTATACGGCTGTTGTAAACGACAGTCATAAACAATCGGCACGTACAAGTGCAAGTGGCACATATAACGTTACAGTTGCCAGCAACGGGCAGTATGTGTTCTTCGTCGTTCCGAGCAGCATGACGATAAACAAGGTTACGCTTTCGGGCTTCGACTTCCCCCTCTTGGCGGCGGACACGACAAGCAAGAGCGGCTACAAGATATACAAGAGCGCGAACACCTACAAGGCAGGGACGCTTACTCTTGTTGTGAGCTAAGAAAACTCTTGGGTGATTTCATTGTTATTGGTTGGACGCGGGGCGGGGTTGGAATGCCCTGTCCCGCTTTCTTGATTAAAAAAGGATTATGGCAAAGATAAAGGTGAGCGGCGAGCTTGAGGTTGCGACCGCTGAGGGGAAGCTGGCGGACACGGCGCAGGTGTTTGACAGCCCGCTGCAAAAGAATCAACAACACATTAATAAGGAGTTCAAAGAAGCTCTCGCTAAAAAGATAGAGACAGTAGATTCGGAACTGCTTGAGAATTCCGTGAATCCAGTGCAGAACAAAGTCATTTACCAGGCCTTTACTAACATAGAAGGTACTATAGGCACTATAGTCAGTTCATTAGAGGCAAAAATTGCACAAAAGAAAAGAATCTATATGAACTTCGCATATAACTCGTCAGCTTTTTATGCGGGGTCATGGCTATATGCTTCTCCGGGAGAAACAGTTTATATGGCTATACATACGCCAACGACAGTGAAGTCTGTAAACTTTACAGTAGTCCCTTTGAACACGAACAAAGGGACTCCCACGTCAACAGTTACCTATGTCGGTACCTACACCCATTTTAACTCAATGGTCTTTTGGAAGGTGGCAATAACAATGCCAGAAGACGTTGAGGACAACGATATCTACTTATATAAATACACCACAAGTACTACATAATTATGAAATACTTAAAATTAGATGAGGTGCACAGGATTAACCGACTGGAAGGCATGACCGATGAGGAGTGGGATGAGGAGAATGAAAGGAAGATTGGGGATGTGTAACGTGTAAAAGGTTTGGATTATGAACGCGAAGGAGAGAGAATTGCACAGGATAGTGGATATAGTCGTTGGTTGCTGCTCGGTGAGTTTCGGCGGCAGGGTTTCGCTGTCGCGTGCCGAGGTTTTGGGCAAGGGTCGCGGCGAGGTTCTCACGATGACGCGGTGCATCCTCGCCTCGCTCATAATCGCGGCGGGCTTCAGCGTCTCCACCCTTGCGGGTCTCACGGGGCGCACCGCCACGAGCGCGAGATACCTCGTGAGCCTTGACAGGCAGTTCCACAAGACCTCGCGTGCCTACAGGATTGCAAGCGCGGAGGCGGCGGAGCTGTGTCGCGAGGCGGGGAGAAAGGACGACGAGGGAAGGGGGAAAGAGGAAGAGTAACGCGCAAGCAAAACGAAAGCAGAACGCAAGGAAAAGGGAGGCAGACGGAAGGGAAAACGTCCGCCTCCTTTTTTGCGCCCCACGGATGAATGCGGAACTTTGCAACAAGCCCGACAATGGGCGAAACGTGTAAAAAAAAGTGATTATGGACATGGAGAACGGACACAAGGAGATTGTGGAGAAGAAGGTCTATGAGGAAGGGAAGAAAGAGTACGCGAGCAACGGCAAGGGCAACGCGGCCCTCACACTCGGCATCATAGGGACAGCCCTCGGCGCGGGTGCGCTCTGGGGCAGGGGCAACGGCATCTTGGGCATTGGCGGCGGAGGCAGTATGCCGGAGAACGTCAACATTCAGGTTGCGCGTGAGGCGATGGCATCGGGCGCGAGCGCACCGACCGCATTCCAGGCGTGGGAGCACGGCTGTGAGGAGGCTCTGGCACTCACCAACACCATTTGGGGTTTGAAGGTGAACACGCAGGTGCAGCTGGGCAAGGCGCGCGAGCAGGACATCGCGGAGAAGTTCAACCTGTACAAGGGCATGACGGAGGCGGCTTTCGGACTGTACAAAAATCAGATTGACGCGGACTTCAGCCTGTACAAGAACCAGCGCGACATGTATGACGCGCTTGACGGCAAGTATGCGGCGAAGTTTGCGGAGCTTGACAAGAAGGTTGCCGTAATGGAGGCGGTGCGCCCCTATCAAGACAGGCTGCTTATGGACTACACCGACAAAAAGACCTGCCGTTGCATATACGGCGAGCTTGTGTTGCCGAGCACACCGACCGTAACAGGCTACCAGAGCGCAAGCCCTTTCGGATGCAACTGCGCAAGGCAGACGGCGTAAGGCGCAAGGCTGCACGCCGGAGGCGCGGAAATTAGTTGGTGGGGGGCTGCACCTCGCGGGGCGGCTTCCCGCCTTTTTCACCACATCAACTAAAAAGGAAAACATGGACATGAATTTTGACCCTGTGCTGCAACAGGGACAGGACGGCGGCATGACCGCAATGGCACAAGAGCGCGAAAGGCTGGCGCGGCAAATGGAAACCCTAAGAAGAAACTGGGGACAGCCGCAGCGTGAGAACGGCACGCCCGTATGGGACGAAATCGACAGGATTACACAGGGGCTGACATCGGGCGAGTTCCGCTGCCTGTCGGATAACGCGGAGTTTCAGGAGAGCAACGCTTTGGTTACTTCGCTGTTGCAAAGGGAGTACATGAGGATGATGCGTCCGCTTGTGGAGGGGACGCGGGACGGCAAGGAAGCGTTGGAGAAGCACCTTACGCTACTGAAACGGCTCGTCAAGAGCGCGAAGGACGATGCGGAGCGCAAGAGCGCGATGATGAGCGACTACATGGAGAACCATGCCGACATGACATTCAACGACTACATAAAGATGATGAAGAAAGGAGGGAAGAAATGAACATAGACGAGATAAAGGAGAGGATATGCGGCGCGTTCACCTCGTGGGCGGAGCGCAAGATAACCGAGCTTGCCTCGGGAAACCCGCACATGGGGGTTATAGCCCCTTATCTGAAAAGAGGGGCGGAAAACTGGGTGAACCGCGAGCGCGAGCGTATCGGCAGGATGCTTGACAACGCATCGCTTTTCGTAGCCGACAAGGATGGGGACATAAACCTGCGCACGGTTACGGACGACATGATTTCGGTGTTCCGCGAAATGGACGAGGCGGAGTTCGGGGACGGCATGGTGCGCGGCACTGCCGGAAAGGGCGTGATAAAGGTCGGTTTCCCCGACAACCCGATAGTCTCGCTCCTTTTCGGGGACGGCTGTATGCTGAAGATAACCGCCGACGACTTGGCGGAACTCCGCGACATGATGCTGGAGAAATAAGGAAAAGCCGGCATGGGGAATGTTTTTATATGTCCCTGTGCCATTTTTATATGTCCTGTCTGTTTGGATATTTATTCAAAGTTTTTATCTTTGTAAATGTCAAAAACGGAACGGTCATGTCAATAATGGGAACTTATAAGGGGGAATCGATATGGGAGGCGGAATTTTCAGGAGTGTCAAAAAAACATTGCGCGTCAAACCCATGAGTTGGGCGGGCATTTTCAAGGCGGCTATATCCGTCATCGGCGGCTTGGCAGGTTGGGTGGTGGCGGAGTTCAAACCCGCGTTCCCCCTTGTTGTAGTGGCTGTGATATTCATCCTTTACGACACATGGACGGCGTACAGGCTTGACAAGCGTGCGCACGCGGCTTATCCCGAAAGGACGGCGCGGCACGAGGCGAAGTTCACGAGCTTCGCGTTCGGCAAGGTGGTGAAGCAGACGATACCCAAGAGGCTGTGGCTGATATTTTTGGCATACTTGGCGGAGCATTGGGTTTTCATACACATACACATCCCGCTGTCATACGTGATAACAGGCGTGATATGCTTTGAACAGGCATGGAGCATTTTGGAGAACGAAAGCTCCTGCCGTCCCGAGGCGGAACACAGGTTCTGGAAGTCGCTACAGCGGATAATGGTTGACAAGACGGCAAGGCATTTTGACGTGGATTTGGAAAAATTGGAGAAAGGGAATGGGAAAGATTAGGAAATTGCTTCAAAGGATTGACGCGCTTGTGGGGCGCATAGAGCTTGACTTCACGCTGCACTTAATCGTGAGCGCGGCAATTGTCTGGGTTTTCACCGTGCTGTTCGCCCTGTGCGGGTGCAGCATGGTGCAAGCCATTGCCGGCAGCTTGCTTACAGCAATGTTTTTCGGCATTGTAAAGGAGACAGTCATAAACATCGTGATTAAGGGAGGCGTTGCCGATGACAGGGACATAGCCGCAGACGCTTGCGGGGCGGTGTCCGGGGCATTGCTGATAATGACAGGCGCGTTATTCTGGTGACAATGGCTAAGTACAGGGCAAGCAACACCCTTGTCGCCGCGATAAAGGGCTTTGAGGGGTACACATCCATACCGTACAAGTGTGCCGGCGGGAAATGGACGATAGGCTACGGACACACCCGTGGCATAACCGCCCGGATGCGCGTTACCCCAGAGGAGGCACACAGGCTGCTTAGGCAGGACTTGCGCGGCGTTGAGGAAAAGGTGAACGCCTTGGGGGTGTGCAGGACGCAGGGGCAGTTTGACGCGCTGTGCGATTTCGCGTTCAACCTCGGCAGCGGCGCGTTGGAGGGCAGCACCCTGTTGTTCTTGATACGCAGCAACGCGAAAGAGCCTCTGATAAGGGGGGAGTTCGCACGTTGGGTGAGAGCCGGCGGAAAGATTTGCGCCGGTCTTGTGAAACGCCGCGCATGGGAGGCGGACAGATATTTTGAGGAATGAGTGAAAAAACTTTCAAAATATTGACAGGCGCGTGCGTCTTTGCCTTTTGCTTGCTCGTGGGGAAGTGTACACACCACTGCATTACAAATCCAGTGCGGGACACCGTGCGGGCTGTGTATGTTGACACGGTGAGGTTCGTGCTGCCTGTGGCGCGGGACAGCGTTGTATTGCGGTATATAAAAGTGCGTGTTCCGCGTGCGGACAGCGTAAACGACACCTTGGGAGGCAGATATAAAAATAGCGGAGGGACATATAAAAACAGCGACAGCGCGGAAGTGGAGATACCTATCACGCAGAAAAAATATTCGGACACGACTTACACGGCGTGGGTTAGCGGCTTCCGCCCCGCGCTTGACAGCATACACGTTCACCCCCGCCGCGAGGTGGTTACGGTAACGCAAACCTTGCGGGGCAAGCCCAAGCGTTGGGGCGTGGGAGTACACGCGGGATATGGCGTTACTCCGCACGGCTTGCAGCCGTACATAGGGGTGGGGGTGAATTACAGCATACTGGATTTCTGAACCATTGCAATTTTTTTCATTGTTTGTTTTTAGAGTAAGGTTATGGCGGCAATCCGTGAGGACAGCCGCCATTTTTGTGTAAGTTTATTCTATTTCTTTTCCGTCTGCATACGCCTGTATCACAGGCAGCAATTCTTTAGCTTCTTCTCGCGTCATATTATTTTCGTATTTTCTAAATATTCCATATCCGTTATCTTGTATTCGTCTGCATCCTTTCCGTATTCCTTGCGGATTTCCTTTTGCAGACGCTTGAAGGCTTCTTCTGCCTTGATGCACTCTATAATATACTGACGGTCATCGTGCTTATATAGAGTGCCATAAAAACTTACTATTACTCTGTACATATTTATTTGTCTTTTAGTTCCGTTGCAAAATCGTAAAAATGCACCGTGTTCTTGTCCTCTTTCCAGCCATTCTCCACGGTGTTGTGCCTCTTTGCCCACAGCCTCGGGGTGCAGAACATACGCCATGAGAGCTGCCGCCACCAAGGGCGGTCGGAGCGGAACGGGACGAAGCTGTGGTCTGCAAGCTGCAAATTCGTGAAAGCGTAATCAAATATCCTTGACCTTACGGACTTCCACCCGCGCTTTCTTATCGCGCTTATGCAGTGAGGATGGGACTTCCACCATATATCCGCGCCGAAGCCGAACCAGCTCTTGAACCGCTCCTCGTCATATTCAGACCCTCTTTCCAGCACAATGCGGTACAGGCATCCGTGCGCCTCCAACAGTGTAAGGGTTGGCTCAAGCCCGACGGACAGTGGGTCGCCCTTTTTCCACCCGAACTGCACAAGTCCGTGGGCGAACTGCCAGCAGCCCAGTTTCCTGTCCCATACCACGCGGAGGTCGAAGAGCTCCACGCCTGCGTCTATCTGTTCTTTTATCGTCTTGTTCTGACACCGCCAAAACGGTGTAAACAACCTCATAAGGATATTCTTAGGAGGCAAGTAAGTCATTGAATTGTGTGAACCTATCATGATGTTATACCTTTGTTCTCTTCTATATTGATTGCACGGAATATCTCATACGCCACCTGCGGCACCCATGCGTTGCCGTAAGCCTTTATGCTTTCCATTCGCCATTTAGGAAAGGTGATAGTGTCCAGCCTTTCGGAAAGCCCATCATCTCCTCCACAAACAGAGGACTGAGTCGGGAACTCCCGCCACCAATCCTGTGGGCTACCTGTTGGGCAAGGTCTCCGTTCTCCTTGGCTTTCACAAGCGTCTCCATTCTCATTCCCGACCTCAAGCCGTCCGAGGCTTGAGGGGTCAGAAGAAGCTCCGCCACAGAGAAAGGGTTGAGGTTCGTCATCAGCTTGCGGTCTCTCGCCGAGCCGTTGGGCTTCCGTCTGTCCTCCATGACGGTAGGTGTCGGAAGCAGGTTCTCCCTCGCCGCTTTCGCCAATGTCGGACGCGGTGTCGCGTTCGGGGACAGGGAACGGTTTGTCCGTCCGCTGCCGGCATCTATTGACACCGGCGTTGGCAACAAACCATACCCTGTCGCGTCTGTGGGGCGCACCGACGGCACAAGCCGGAATAACAAACGTCTGGACGGAATATCCCTCACGCTCAAGACTTCCGCAGACCTCCTCAAAGGTAAACCTCTCTCTTGCTCGTATAAGGTGATTTTCTCGGAACAGCATTCCTCCGCTTGCCATTTCAGCCTCCTCGCGGGACTGTACCATGCTTCGGATGCCATTAACGTTCTCGCCAACGACCCAAGCGGGCTGTATCTCCCGAATTGCGCGAAGCATCTGCGGCCAGAGGTAGCGGTCATCGTCCGCTCCCTTTCTTCTTCCGGCGAGCGAGAACGGCTGGCAGGGGAAGCCGCCTGTGAGGACTGTAACCTTCCCCCTCCAAGGGGTGAAGTCTGTTTTAGTGATGTCGTCATAACTTTCTGAATTTGGGTAATGGTATTCAAGCACGCGGCGACAGAACGGGTTAATCTCGCAGTGAAACAGGTTCTGCCACCCCGCCCAGTCGGCGGCGATTTCCGCGCCGCCGATGCCGCTGAAAAGCGAGGCGTGAGTGATTTGTCTCATTGTCATTTCTCTTTTGTCGTTCCGTAATTGGCGATAAGCACCGCGTCCGCCGTGGAAAGGGTTATATGCACTCCGGGAAAAAGCCCCTGTGCGCACGCTTTCAGCTTGTTTTTCCATTCCGTCTTTGAGGCGCATTGCGATGCCGTGCCGAGCTGGTATTTTTTCTGCCACTTCTGCGGCGTTACCGTCTCAAACGGTATTCCCGCCGCCGTAACAGCCATTTCGATGTGTCCGTAGTTCTGTCCGAAGCGGAAGGAGGCGGATGCGCTCTGCCCGCTCCTGCCGCCAACCCTCTCAAGCCACACCTTTGCCTCATATCCGGAATAGGAGGCGAGGAAGCCGCAGATGTCGGAGGGGGTCTGCGGCATCTTGCAGCATACAATCAACCTTCCGCCCCTCATCACGGCTATCCCGCCGTTCTTTCCCGGGTCAATGCCTATCACGTACTTTGCCATATCTTTCCCATTTTTCCGCGTCCGTGGTTTCTATAAGCATTCCGTCCGCAAGGATTGTTTTCCTCTCCTTTCCCGAGGCGGCGATGCGCTTCTTGACATCCGCTAAAAACTCCATGTCCGTTTCGCGTACAGTTTTCTTTCTCGTGTATGTGGGAACTTTGTCAAGTATATCCTCTTTGCCGTCCCTCCATGATGCTGTTTTCATTATAAATGTTTTTTTTGTGGGCTTTCCTCAATCCATATTGTCGCGTATGACATAGTCTTTCGTCTTTTCGTAAGTTAACGCAGCCGCCCTCATTGCCTTTATCTGTTTTATAGCGTCCTGCATTGTGCTTGCCGGTGTCATTATCGCCACCGCCGTGCCGTTGCACAGCAAGTATATCTTGCCGTCCCTCTCGCGGACGGAGAAGCGGGCGTTTATCTCCTCAACCCTCCTAATCTCCTTTGTGCGCCTCACGCTTTCAACCTGACGGCGCAGCCATTCTGCTATCCTGTTCATGATTGCTGTTGTTTTTGGAATGATTTTATTAGTTGTTCAATTATCGTCAACATATTTCCAATGTTCCTTATTAGTCATTTTATTGGTGCAAAAATTCATTTACAAGTTCATTGAAATACATTTCGTCATTCGGAATGTTGTCATCGGTGTTCATTATTTGGTTAGCGATAGACTTTTTTTTATGAATGAGCGAGTACAGTGGAAGGTCTATCGTCCCCCTGCCGAGCATATAGTAGCACGTAACGCTGTTCTTCTGCCCTATGCGGTGCGCCCTGTCCTCGCACTGGCAGCAATCTGCGTATGTGTAAGGTAACTCCGCGAAAACCACATCTGACGCGGCGGTGAGCGTAAGCCCGACCCCCGCCGCCTTGATTGAGCATATTATGAGCCTCACGTCCGGGCAGTTCTGGAACGCATCGACCGCCGCCTGTCTGTCAGCCGCGCTGTCGCGCCCTGTAACGGTAACCGCATTGGGAAACCGTTCAAGCAGCGCGTCCACGATGTCGTGGAGCGAGCAGAACACGATGAGCTTCTTCCCGCTCGCGAGGAAGGTGCGGATAAAGTCAACGCCCTGCTGCATCTTGCCGTGGGTGGCGAGCGAGCGCAGCTTCATGAACTTCACCAGAGCCTCCATGCGCATTTTGCGCCTCACCTCCCATACCGGACACCGCTCATACTTTTCGAGGTAGTTGGCGAGGTCGGTGGCGGCGGCATCGTACTCCTCTGTGTTGCTTATCTCCACGTACAGGTCTGTGCGTGTCTTTGCCGGAAGCTGCGGAAGCACCGCCGCCTTCTCGCGCCTTATGAGGCACTCCGAATACAGCCTTTCGGACAGTTCGCCAAGGTTGTCCGCGCCCTCGCGCTTTTCCTTTCCCATGCGGACGGACGCGACTTTGCCGCAGTAGCGGTCGAGGAACGCCTTGCGCCCCCCGAAGGCGTTTAGTCTGCCCATGATTGACAGTTGCGCCACGAGGTCTTCGGGCCTGTTCACGACGGGCGTGCCGGACAGCATTATGACCCACTCCTTGCCGGAGGCGATACCCTTTGTGAATATTGTCTGCTGCGCGGAGGGGTCTTTGACGCGGTGGCTCTCGTCGATTATGACGGACTTGAACAGCCCTATGTCGGGCGTGAACACCACGTCCTTGAGGCGGAAGCCGCCACGCGAGCCGCCCCTGATGTCCCACACGAAGTACTTGCGGAGGCTCTCATAGTTGACCACCGCCACCTGCTGCATACCCATTTTGAGGAGGTACGGCCATGTGGTGAGTACGGAGTTGTCAAGCACAAGGGCGTGCTTGCCTGTGAACCTCCCGAACTCGCGCTGCCAGTTAATCTTCAAGGAGGAGGGGCAGATGACAAGACAGGGGTAAGCCCCCGCCGCATCGACGATGCCGACAGACTGGAGCGTCTTGCCCAGCCCCGGCTCGTCCCCGATTATCAGCCGCTTGTGGCGGAGACCGTAGGCGATTCCCTCTTTTTGGTAGGGGTATGGCTCGACCTTGAGCTTGCCGCAATATCCGCATTTGTATGCCTTTATCTCTTCCATGTCTTTTAATTAATTAAAAAAGACAGCACCGCATACCGCTTGGTCAACGTCCAATTTTCCACCGAACGGTGCAGCCCTGTTTGGTTTACAACTGCATAGCCCTCGTATGTAGGCTTGCGGCAACGTCAAACTCAAGTTTCGCGCCCTTGGACTGCTCCCAGCCACGGAGCATGAGTATGCCGTCGCAATCCGTGAGGACATGGATGTCCGCCCTCATGTGTTCGCGCCAGTCGGCGTTGACAGGCACGCCGTTATCAAAGGGGTTGACAGGCGTTCCGCCCTGTGCCTTGATGTATTCCGCCGCACGCAGGAACGCCCTCATGCGCTCGGCGATGTCGTGGTGCGCTATCGCGCCGCTGATGTATATTCTCTTGCCGTTCATATTCTGTTCTCCTTTAAGTAATCCTCCTTGTTTATCTTGCTTAGTTGCCAGTCAAGCACCTCGTACTCATCGAGGAAGTCGGCGAAGTAGCCTTGCGTCCTCAATGTCCTTATCGCCCGTAGGTACACTTTTTCTACGAAGCGGGGAAAATTCCGCAAGTCTTTCTCGGCATTCTTCCTTGCCGCCATGGGACAGAGTATGCACCCTATCCGTTTATATCCCCTGTCGTACAGGGAGCAATGCGAAATGCCGTGATAATCGAGGAAGCCCCACACGTCCGCGTCCGTCCATTCAAGAATTGGGTTAATAATTACCTTGTCCTTGTTGCCGACACAATGCACGGTTTCCTTTCGCTCCGCCGAAAAGAAAGTGTTCTCGTCCAATTCCACAAGTTCTTCCCCGTTGATGTCATAACTTCCGCCGTTCATCTCCACCGCGTTGCGCTTTTTTCTTCTCGCACTTTCGGCGCGTCTTATGCCTGTGGCGGTTACGCTTCCGCGTCCGGCAAATTCTTTGAACTCCGAGCAACAGTATCTTATGACCCTTGTCGGCAATATGTGCTTCCTGATTATCAACTTGTACATCGTTGTCCTCGGACGGTTAAGATGCACCTGCGGATAGTTCTCGCGCACAAAGCGCACGACCTGCGGAGGGTCAACGGAGGTGAGCTGCATTTCCGCGTGATGCCTTACACCCGCCATTTCTATGAGTGCGAGCAAGACTTGGCTGTCCTTGCCCCCGCTGAAAGCAACGTGTATTCCGCGTGCGTCCATTTTGAGCGCGAGGGATTCGGCGCGGCGGATGAACGCCACCGCCTCGGCTGTGAGCCTGTCAATACGTGCCTTTGTTGTATTCATCCACTCTTGTTCCAATAGGTATTATGTACACTTGCTTGTTTGACGGTGCGCCCCAACAGGCGGCGAAGCCGAAGCCCTTGCGTATCTCGCCGGGGATTGTGTAAGTCATTGACTTCTTCGTGTAGCCCCTGCGGAAGCGGACGTGGGTGTAGGGGCGCGAGAACAGCCGCCTGTCCCAGTAGGGCTTAATCTCGCGGTACTCCTCCAGTTTCGCCCCGCGCTCTATCATGTCGTACCACTTGCCCTTCAGCACGAGGTCAAGGATTATCATGTCATTCATCGTCCTCTGCAAGTTTCCACCCTCTGCGGGTCAGTTCGTCAACAAGTTCCTGCTCGTCCGCATAGTCGCAGATTTGCTCCGCCGTGAAGCAGGTGATTACCGCCTCCTCGTCCTGTGCTTCTATTACCCTCGAAAAGAGGTTGGGGGACATATTCGACAGCACATCCGCCACACATTCCGCCTGCTCCCTCTCACTCATGTTGTCAAGCACCTCGTAGGGGTCAACCCTCACGCTTATTTCTGTTTCCATTGTCGTTTTCTTCTTTCAAAATAGATTCTACATATTTCACCACGCGCTCATATTCGCGTCCGCTTTCCTCGCTGTCCTCGTAAGCCTTGGCAACGAGTTCCTCACCAGTGCCGAAGAAGCATCCAACGCGCCACATGTCGTTGCTGCGCGTCCACGTAAAGTATCGCCCTGACGACCACCAATTCTTAAAAACGATGAAATCTGCGTTCTCGCAGACCCTTGCGTTCCCGCTGACCCAGGCGTTCCCGCGAACCGTGGCGTTCCCGCTGACCGTGGCATTATCGTCGACCCATGCGTTATCGCTAACCGTGGCATCCCCGCCGACCCATGCGTCCCCGCCGACCTCGGCTTTCCCGCCGACCTCGGCATCCCCGTAGACCGTGGCGTTCTCGCAGACCACGGCGTTCCCGAAGACCGTGGCGTGCCCGCCGACCCATGCGTCCCCACATTGAGATAAATTTTTTTC